>Ga0209274_10000004_pt1 | contig 317487 bp, 291 predicted proteins | sample HubBroMetageREF1_FD_188343 | JGI IMG/M metagenome (GOLD analysis project Ga0209274, IMG submission 188343) | Reference soil microbial communities from the Hubbard Brook experimental Forest, New Hampshire, USA - Hubbard Brook CCASE Soil... | ecosystem: Environmental > Terrestrial > Soil >...
CCTCGGAGTTTCCTAGCCTTTTCGTACATTGCCTGGGCACCACCTATCAAGCAGCGCTGCAATCGCTGCCGGCATGGACGGGCGCTCGATTGTTTCTGTTCTTGGGAAGCTCTCTCGGCAATATGGAATGGCCGGAGATCGACAACCTACTTTCCCAATTGTTCTACGGCAGCGCGTCGGGAGACTATCTGTTGATCGGTGCGGACTTGGACAAGGAACCGGCCGTTATAGACCGGGCGTACAACGATTCCGCGGGCTACGGCCCACGATCGACTCTCAACACGCTCGATCACCTAAACCGCCGCTACGGCGGCAATTTTGTCATGTCCAACTTTCTGTACCGATCCAAATATGATCCGCGCGCAAGACGCAACGAGGTTCGCATCGAAAGCCTGGTAGATCAGACCGTGACGCTCGCCGCGGCGGGATTCACCGTGTCTTTCGCTGCCGGCGAACTGATCGACGCCGAGGTCATGTTGAAATTCGAGCCGGGCGAAGTCGAGGCGGCGTTGGAGCGAGCCGGCTTTGGATTGGTTCAGCGATGGATTGAACCCCTGTACCAGTACGGATTGTTCTTGTTTCGCCATGAATGACATGTGCGCTCAACCCGGGCAAGTGGTTCATATGACACTACGCGGGCGGCGGCTGGATGCGCTGGTGCGGAACGATGAGGATTGGCAGGCCGTCAGTGCGATCGCGAGACGGATGCTCTTCTGGTGCGGCGGCTCGATTCATGGGTGCCGGTGCGAAGGCAGCGAAATGCGCTTCGCCCTAGAGTTGGGTCGGGCGTCGGTCGGGGCAATGGCATGTCACATTTCCGGAGGCTACGCCGGTTATCTTCGCCGCAACCGCGGATCGACGGGCGCTGTCTTTCATCACTATTCCGCCGTTCCCGTCGATGCCGAACTTTTCCTGGATGATCTGGTGATATGGCTGCATCGTCCGCTGCAGTACTCGCGAACGACGTCGGCCCGGACGAGTCAGTGTTGGACCGCGAACTCGGCTTACCTCAGACCGAATTCCTCGAATTGGATTGCGACCGAACGCGTGCTTACTGCGCTGAGCCCAAGCGGTGCGGGTAGGTCGGCTTATCTGCGGCGTTTGGCACAGCCCGTCGCTCCGAATGTAGTCGCAATCCTGACGGGTGGAGCCGCACAACGTAGGCGGCATTCACCGACGGCAGACGATGCACGGAAGCCGCCGGCGGACACTACGGTGCCGCGTCCCCTGAATATTGAATCGATCGCTCAGTTTGTTGCCGGATTCAGTCGCGTGTCGTACCAAGACATGCGCTCCACGTCTCGTAGGCGTGAGTTGAGCAAAGCGAAAATCGTTGCAGCCGTGCTCGCGACGCGAAACGGCGCCTCCGTCGCGGCGGTCGCGCGCCTGTTCGGGCGCAGCCGATCTACTTTGATCGAGCGGGCGGAAGGTTATCGGCAAACTCAGCCGCAACTCTTCGTTCAGGCAGAAAAGGCGCTCGGAACATATTTCGAAAACGGAGGGTGCAGCGAATCCCCTGCCCCGACGAGAATTGATTCAACGGCATCGAGCGTGGGATAGGCCCTCTCGACACACGGCGAGACGGGGCTCTCCTTCACCTTGTTCCTGAGAAGCAGCTTCTGCAGCGCCAGTGAATCCAAGCCGTTGATTGATTGCCTCACTAATTCGCGTGCCAGCTGGGCCACCTCGGGGTAGTACGGCCCATTGACCGGATCAGGCTGGCTCTCCATTGAAATGGCCAGACAGCCAAGCACGGCTTCCGCCCTGGATAGGTTACTGCGCTCGTTCTCGATCGCTTCGTGCAGAGCCTCGGGAACCGGCACTCCGTATACAGGATTTTCGGTGGGTGCCTTGTGATCTCGGCCCCGGCGGGCCTTGGGCGCCGATCGTCGCGTTGCCATGGTCGCTCCCTAAAGCATCATGAAAACCGTACAGTAGTATAACTGTATATATAACCAGTTTCACCCTCTATTTGAGCATTTTGTGCGGTGCGCACTCGCGACCGCCATGCCATAAGTTGCTGAAACTTAAGCGATTGTGGGACTCAGCCCGAGCCCACCTGCACCCGGTTTCGCCCCAGCGCCTTGGCCCGATACAGGGCCGCATCGGCGTCGGCCAGCAGCCGGTCGGCAACCGCCTTCAAGTCCGTTTCGTCCCGCCCCGGCGAGATGGACGCCACCCCGACCGACACCGTCAAGCTGCGTTGGATTTGTGCCGTGAGCGAGAACGGCTCCGCGGCGATGACTTCGCGGATACGCTCGCCGAGCTTGGCCGCATCGGCGGCACTCGAGTCCGGCAGGAGAATGGCCAGTTCATCGCCTCCGAAGCGCGCCGCCGTGTCCATGCTGCGGATTTGGGATTCAACGCGGTGCGCAATCTCTTTGAGTGCATTGTCGCCGGCCAGGTGCCCGTAGCCGTCGTTGATGCTCTTGAAGCGGTCGATGTCGATCATCAAACAGGCGATCGCTCCCGAGCGGCGCTGAGCGCGCGCCAGCTCTTCTTTCAGCCGCTGCTGCAAGTAGCGTCGATTGTGCCAGCCCGTGAGGAAATCAGTGATGCCGGCGCGCAGCAGCCGGGCCCGGTTGACTGCGTTCTCGATGCACACGGCGGCGACGGCACCCAGATGCGCCAGAAAATCCGTTCCGTGATGACGCGTGAAGCGCGCCGCTTCGCGGCTGCCGAAGCACAGCGCGCCCGTCGCTCGGTCCTTGCGGGTGAGCGGCACCAGCGCGGCACTCTTGAGATTCGGCACGCCCGGGAACAGGAGATGGTGATCCGCGCCGACGAAGGGACCGAGCCACGGCCTGTGCAGCGACGACAATTGCGGTGCGAGACCGACCAGCGAGTCGACGAAGAAGATCTGCTTGAATTCTTCCGGCCGATCGCCGCCCGCCAAGAGCAAGTGCCGTACCTCGTGTTGAGGATCGAGCAGCACGACGCTGACGGCGTCGAGCGCATAGGACTCGCGCAGTCCATCCACCATCGCGCGCAGCAGCTGCGCCAGACTGTCCGCTCCCAGCAGCGTCAATTCGCGCGCCTGCGTGCGCTTGAGGATGGACTCGTTGTTCGCGGCCTCGGCCGTCATTTCCTTGAGGCGCGCCTTGAGCTCCTCATTCTCTCGAGCCAGGTCATCCATGTCCGTTTCCCATTGCCGATCAACCCGCACGCGCGGCCGCGCGCACGTCCAAGTAGGCCCGGCCGCGATTCATGATGGCGGTGAATTCCGCGGAATTTCCCGTCTTCACGGTCGCGACCAGGCGCTCCACCGCCAGCTGCAAGGCGAGCAGCGATTCGCCGCCATAATCGTTCAGATTTTGAATCTCGAAGTACAGATCGGGACTCTCGGCTGCCACGCGGCTTGCCACATCCAGTTGCGCATCGAAGGTGGTGCTCGACAGCTTCGCCAGGCGCGGCGCCGCCTCCCCGCTGTCCGCCAGTGCGGTGAAGAACGCGATGTTGAGCGCATGCGACAAACCCAGCACATAGGCAATCAAGCGATCATGTTCATCCAGACCCATGACCACACGCTCCGCCATCGTCGGCGCGAACAATTCCTGCGCTTCCTGCAGCGCACCTGCATTCCCCAGGTCGATGAATATCACGTGCCGGCCCGAGAGCAATGCCGTGTCCGGTCCGAACATGGGGTGGAGCGAGGTCACGCGGCACCCCGCCTTCACCAACGCCTCGAGGCCGGCGCGCAGCGGGGTCTTGAGCGAACCTAAGTCGAATATCAGCCCGCGCGGTGCACGCCTCGCCAGGAATTCGAGCAGGCGCGTGGTGGCGCTCAAGGGAGTCGCCAGCACGATCAAATCGAAATCCAAGGGGTCGCTCTGCCAATCGAGGACCTCATCGAACCCCGGAAGACCACCCATGGGATCGGCAATGGCGACCCGAAACCCCTGCGATGCCAGAAACTCCGCGAACCAGCCGCCCATCTTGCCGTGACCGCCGATCACCAATGCGTGTTTGCCGCTGCCGTGCGCCTGAGCGGCAACCCGCGCGTGCTCCTGCGTAGCCAGGGAGGATTGAATCAATTGACGCAGCAGGGACTCAGCCAGGTCCGGCGATACCCCTAACCGTGCGGCCGCGGTGCGGCCCCGCAGTATCACCTCGCGCTCACGCCCGAAGTCGCGGATCGCCCGCCCGGTGGCGCGCTTGACCGCCGCCACCTGCTCGCTCAGCGCCTGGCGCCGCGCAATCAGCTCCACCAGCTGTCCGTCCAGATCGGTCAGCGCGGTTCGCAATTCGTCGAGATTCATGCAGCAGAGGTCCCCTTTACATGCCGTTCGAGTTTTACTGGTCGCACACCGCTACCGCAAGCGCAGCGGCACGGCTACCATTCTCTTGTGAGCACCAGCATAAAGACATTTTGGACTGAAACCCTACCCAACCCATTGCCGGGGAATCCCCTCTTGGTTACCGCCGAATGGTTGGCGCAGGCGAGGGCAGATGCCGCCCAACCCAATCCCAATGCCATGGTTCTTGCAACGGTGGACGATCGCGGCCACCCGTCGGCACGGGTCGTCCTCTGCAAGGAGATCAACACTCAGGCGGGATACATCGTTTTCTACACGAACTATGAATCGCGCAAGGGCCGCGAACTCATCTCCAATCGCAGGGCCGCGGTGGTTTTTCACTGGGACCATCGCCACCGCCAGGTGCGCGCCGAAGGCCCGGTCGAATTGCTGTCGGACGCCGAGAACGACGCCTATTTTCGCACCCGAGCGTGGCAGAGCCGCCTCGGCGCCTGGGCCAGCGAACAAAGCCGGCCCGTCGAGTCGCGGCAGGCTCTCGCCGACGCGGTGGCCGGCGCGGCGCGACGATTCGGCATCGCCTACGCCGGACCGGGCACTCCCGAACCCGACCATGTCACGGTGGATGTGCCGCGGCCGCCTCATTGGGGCGGCTTTCGGCTGTATCCGGAAGCCGTGGAGCTGTGGGTGGAAGGCGAGTTTCGCATCCACGATCGTGCGCGGTGGACGCGGACCTTGAGCGATCGGCCGGCTGCCGACGCCGGCGCGTCCTGGTCCGTGACGCGCTTGCAGCCCTGAACTCTCTGCGCTCACCGGATCACGTCGTTATCGCGAAAGATCCTCACCGCGCAATCCAGGAACGCGCGTATCTTCGGCGATAGATGACTGCGGCTTGATGTAACGAGCTGCACCGGCAGAGGTTCCGGCTCGAAATCCTGCAGTATCCGCACCAAGGTTCCGGCGGCCAATTCTGTGGTCACCTGATAAGAGAGTGGGCGCACCACACCACGGCCGGCCAGCGCCGCATGGACCTGGGCTTCGACATCATCGACCAGGAGGCGCGGCGACAACCGCACGACGGCGCCTCGTTGCGAAGTTCCGAAGCGCCATTCCCGCGCCGGCGAGCGCGCCATGCCGAAAATGGTCTCGTGAGTCGCGAGCTCCGACGGCGTCCTAGGCACCCCTCGCCGCGCAAGATATTCGGGACTTGCCACCACGATCCGCCGCACACTTCCCACTGGGCGCGCGACCAGTGTCGAATCCGCGAGCGGACCAATGCGAACCGCAACATCCAGTCTCTCCTCGATGAGATCGAGATTGCGGTCATTGAGCGTCAGTTCGACTTGCACCTCGGGATGCTCATTGAGGAATGCCGACACCACCGGGGCCACATGGCGCCGGCCGAATTGCACCGGAGCGGTGATGCGAAGCAGCCCGCGGACCGGCGCCTGTGCGACGCCGTCCAACAGGGCGTCATAGTCGGCCAGCAGCACGCTCGCTCGTTCGGCGAGCGCATTGCCCGCCTCGGTCGGGGCCAGGCGCCGCGTCGTCCGCTCAACCAGCCTCACGGCGATGCGATCTTCCAGGGCGCGGAGCGCACGGGTGACCACGGGCGGGGATCGTCGTACACGCCGCGAGGCGCCGACCAGGCTGCCTGCCTCCACGATGGCAACGAAGATGGCCAGCTCGTCCAGACGGTCCAATGATTATTCCTGATATAGCAATTCTTACTTACAGATTCGCATGTTTAATACGATATTAGCAATAGTAGAATCCACCCCGGTCGCGCCACCAACACAAGGAAACTGCCATGGCTTCCGGGGAAATCATTCTTCACGGCACCGAACTATCGGGGCACGTTCATCGGGTGGAACTCCTGCTGCGGATGCTCGGCCTGCCTTATCGGTTTGTCACGGCGCCGGCGACCGTGCGCGCCGCCCCGGAATTCCACCAGCTAAACCCGCTGCGCCAGATCCCGGTGCTGCAGGATGGCGACCTCACGCTGGCGGACAGCAATTCCATTCTGGTGTACCTCGCCAAGCGCTATGCGCCGGGCAGTCCGTGGCTGCCGGAGGATCCGGTCGGCGCCGCCCAGGTACAGCGCTGGTTGTCCATCGCCGCCGGCGAAGTAATGCACGGTCCTGCCACCGCGCGAATGGTGACCCTGTTTAATTTTCAGGGTGATTTGCAGCGTGCGAAGCAGATCGCCGCGAGGCTCCTCCATTTCATGAACGAGCACCTGAAGGGGCGGAGTTTCCTGGCGGCGGAGCACGCCACCATCGCCGACCTCGCCTGTTATTCCTATGTCGCACATGCCCCCGAGGGCGGCATTCCTCTCGGCGAGTACCCCTCGGTGCTGGCCTGGCTGCGCCGCGTGGAAGCTCTGCCGCACTTCGAACCCATTCCGCCCTCGCCCATACCGAAGCACGAATGAATGCACCGTGACGGGTACGAGATTCAACGCCGACGAGTTGATGGCGCAGGCTCTGGCCGGCGGCGGACCCCGCGGCAGCGGCATTCGCGATTTTCTGCCTGAGCAGCACCGCCACTTCTTCTCCCAATTGCCGTATGTTTTCGCCGGCGCAATCGACCTTCAGGGTTGGCCGCTGGCAACCCTGCTGTCGGGAGAGCCGGGTTTCGTGCACTCCCCAGATCCCCGCACTCTGCACCTCGCAGTGTTGCCGGACACCGAGGATCCCGCGAAGGAAGCCCTGTCGACGAATCGCGAAATCGGCATTCTAGGCATCGACTTCGCTACTCGACGGCGAAACCGCGTCAACGGCCGTATCGTGGCGCGAGATTCGAGCGGCATCCGTGTTGCCGTCGGCCAAAGCTTCGGGAATTGCCCGCAATATATCCAGATGCGCGTGCTCGCACCGCCCGAGTTCGATCCGCGACCGGCCGTCTACAAACCGGTCGAGCTCGTCGATCACCTCGATCCCCCGGCGCGCGCCGCCATCGTCGCGGCGGACACCTTCTTTGTCGCCAGCCGCTCCCGGCCCGGCGCCGGCGCCGAGTACGGCGCCGACATCTCACACCGCGGCGGACGGCCGGGCTTCGTTCGAGTCGACGGCGACCGGTTGACCATCCCCGACTTTCGCGGCAACCGCTATTTCAACACCCTTGGCAATCTGATTGCCGAGCCGCGGGCATCGCTGCTGTTCGTGGATTTCGCCACCGGTGACGTGCTGCAACTTCAAGGTACGGCCGAAGTCGATTGGAGCGGCGCGGCCGCGGCGCAGATTGCCGGCGCCGAGCGGCTGTGGCGTTTCCATGTCACGCGCGGCTGGCGGCGGCGAGCCGCCACGCCGCTGCGATGGTCATTCCTTGAATACTCCCGGACGACCGCCGCGACGGGGCTTTGGCGAAATTCCTAAGATCTGTTTTCGGGGCCGCTCCTTGTGCCAGTATACCTGTCGCCGCCCAGGGAGGTTTTTCATTGCCGGATCTCGACGCCGCAGATTCTCATCCGCCGCGACCGACAGTCTTTATCAGCTATGCGTCCGAGGATCGTGAGGCTGCGCGAGTACTAAGGGATGCGCTTCCTGCATTTGGCCTCGAAGTCTGGCACGACGAGAGCGAGTTGGGCGGCGGGGAGGCGTGGGATCAAAAGATTCGCCGCCAGATCCGTGAGTGCGACTACTTCATGCCCCTGGTGTCTGCTCAGACGGAGGCTCGGCACGAAGGGTACTTCCGCCGGGAGTGGCGGCTTGCGGTCGAGAGAACTCTCGACATGGCCGACGATCATCTGTTTCTCCTCCCCATCGTCATCGACGGCACCGATCAGGCCGTGGCGAGGGTGCCCGAGAAATTCCTCGCGGTGCAGTGGCTGAAGGTCCCCGGAGGGCGGCCGACGCCCGCCCTCGAGTCGCTCTGCCGCCGAGTGGCCTCCCCCAATATCAAGGGTTCCCCGCCTGCCGAGCCGCGCCGTCGCCAGCCCAATGCCAAGCCGGCTGCGCAGCCGGTCCAAAAACCGGAATTCCCCCGCGAAGAACCGGGGCAAAAGATGCGGTTCTGGGCCGAGGTATTCCTGTGGGCGTGCCGATCCGCCTGGGCACTGTTCAAGCGGCTTCCCCGCTGGGTGCGGATTGTTGTGTATGTGTGGCTGGCCATAGCCCTCATATCTCGTTGCGGATCGTCGACGCATGAAGACGGGGCCGGCATCTCGCCCGCAAAGGTCGACAAGCTCAAGGCAATTTCGGAGAAGTACCCGGGGACCTTGAACAAGAACGACATCATCAAGCTCGGTACCGAGATCGCCAAGAATGTCGCCGACGACTCCGACAAGGACGACACGGACGGCACCCCGCTGCTGGCCATCCCCTTTACCGCGCCGGCCGGCGACGCGGCCGCACAAAAGCTGGCGGAGTCCGCGTTTGCAACGGCGTATGGAAAGGTCTCCCTGTCGCGTCATGGTCAGGTGAGCGTTAGCACGGAGCCGCTACCATCCCGCGACTTGGGCGCGGCGTTGGAGCGTGGCAGGGCAAATCATTCCACCTACGTTCTCTGCGGGAGCGTCGATAGCGTCGGCAAGGCCCAGGTGCTCACCGTGAAGATCGCAAAGGTTGCGGACGGTTCGGTGATCTGGTCGAAGACCTATCCCGCCGCCGGCGCCGACCCAACAGCGATGGCTTCGGAAGTGGAGGCGAACATCCCCCCTTCGGCACCGCCCTGATCCGGCGGCGCGATCGACTCAGCTTCCCGTCCACCGGGCCACCCTCTTCGCGAGAAAAGGCCCTGCCAGCATGACGAGGATGAACCTCGCCACTTGCATTGCCATCACGAACGGCACGTCCACCGGCGAGGAAGCGGCAATGATGGCCACCGAGTCCGCACCGCCGGGGCTGGTGGCGAGATAGGCGGTGAGCGGGTCCGTACCCACCGTGAGGTGCAGCAGCCACGCCAAACCGCCGCAGAGCGCGATGAGCGCAAGCGTGGAGGCGGCAATCTTCGGAAATACCCGCGCGGCGTAAATCACGATCGCGCGCGTGAACCTAAGGCCGATGGACCAGCCGACCAGGGCGTAGCAGCCGGCCATGAGCCAGGGCGGCAGAGTGATGGAAATGAGGTGGGTGCAAGAGAGCGCAATGCCCGCGAACAGCGGGATGAGCAAGGCGCCGGCCGGAATCTTGGACTTCGCGCCGGCGATGGCACCGATCACTGCCAAAGCCAGCGTCTCCCACAACGGCCGCGCAGCCACGGCGGGAAACCAGTCGATCGCGGCTCTGACTGCGCCGCCGGGCACGGCCCACAGCCGCGCAACGATCGAGGCCGCGAGAGCCACCATCATGACACGCAGGAATTGCATGTAGGCCACCAGCCGCGGGTCGCCTCCGAAACCTTCGGACATCAGCACCATCACGGTGGCGGCTCCCGGCGAAGAACCCCACACCGCCGTCGTTCCGGGCAAGACTTTCAAGCGCGCGAGCAGCGCGCCGAGAGACGTGCTGATGACCAGCACCGAGCAAACGCCGGCCAGAAATACCGGCCATTGCCGCACCATGGTGATCAGGATGGCCGGGCCGATGCTGCGCGCCACCAGGCAGCCGATCAGACCCTGCGCGAGAACGTAGGGCCAGCGCGGCACCGCGAGTTCGCACTCGAACACGGCGGCCAGGATGGCGGCGGCCATGGCGCCCAACAGCAGCGCAGCGGGCAGGCGGATCAGCTGCAGCGGAACGATGAAGGCGAGCGATGCCGCGAGCAGCACCCCCCACTTGAGTACGGTCGGCGCATCGCGCAACGTCAATGCCGGTTGCTCCCTCGATTGATCCGTGATCTTGTCAGGCGCGGGCCGGCGTGACGTCGACGCTTGGAACCAGCCGGGCCAGTCGCGGCAGGATGTGCTTCATCGACATCTCGTGGCCCTCAGCTACTGAGCTCGTGATCGCATCCTTGACGATCAGCAGCTCGTAGCCGTGCTCGTAAGCCTGGCGCGCAGTCGATTCCACGCCGATCTGCGTGGACACGCCGCCCAGCACGATGGTGCGAATTCCGCGTCGGCGCAGCTGCAGGTCCAACTCGGTGCCGTAGAAGGCGCCCCATTGCCGCTTGGTAATCTTCAAATCGCCCGGCTGCTGCAGCCCGGGCGGAAATTCGTTCCAGCCGGTGGGGAATCCGCCCTTCGGGATGGGCGGCGCCTCGTCCACCCGCTGACGCAGCATGTCGCCGCCGTCCATCGAGAACGCGACGTTGACCAGCACCACGGTTGAGCCGGCGGCGCGAAAGCGCTCGGCGAGAGCTTGACCGCGCGCCAAGAGCTCCTCGCCGCTGATCGGCGTGAGCGCGTTGGCAAGAATGCCCTTTTGCAAGTCGATCAGGACGAGGGCGGTTGACTGGGCATCGAGTGCGATCATGGTTGAACTCCTTGGGCGGTGGGCGCGGGCGATTGCGGTCCTTGCGCAATGTCGATTTATGAGGGAGACTCATAAAACAGTTTATGAGGGACCCTCACAAATGTCAACCGAAGCGCCGGTAGCCAAGGCGCCCAAGCGAGCCCGCGGCGTGCAGCGCGTGGCGGAGCTGCTGGACGCGGGCGCCGGGCTGTTCGCCGAAAACGGCTACGACGCGACGACCATGACGCAGATCGCGCAGCGCGCGGGCGCCTCGATCGGCTCGCTGTACCAGTTCTTTCCGTCCAAGGAGGTGCTGGCCGAAGCGCTGTTCGGCCGATACGTGGAGCGCGTGGCGTCACTGCTGGAAGACCTGGTAGAGCGCGCGCCCGGCCTGTCGCCGGTGCGCCTGGCGAACAAGCTGGTGGACTTGATGCTCGATGTCCGCTTGGACCGCGATGCCGCAGCGGCCCTGTCCAGTTCTGTCGCGGGCATCGCCGAGCGCCGCAAGCCGTTGCGCGGCGCTATCCGTGGCCGGATTGCTGCGATCCTACGTGCCGCCAATCCCAGGCTTGGCGAGAAAGCCGCTGCCCACGCCGCCGCCTTGATTGCCCATGTCCTGAAGATCGTGCCGACATTGGCCAAGGAGGAAGAGGAAGGCGGGCAAGCGCTGGTGGCCCAGGCGCGGATGATGCTTGCCGCGTACATCGAACGCGTCATCAAGCGGTGATGTGTTTGATGTTGCCCACCGGCCAGAACCACCGTGCCGTCCCGTAAAGCCAGAGAGCCGCTGCAATAACGCTTCCGCCGGGCCACTGCAGGACTTCGGGATCGAAAGTCGCGGTCATGATCTCCATTCTGGCGAGGATCCACGCCGCCCACGAGTTGAGTTGTGCCATGGTTAGGTCAGCCCGGCGAAGCAACCGAGTCCGGCGAGAGTGGCCTCGACCGCTTCATCCAGCGGAGTGTGGGGCTCTTGCCCGAGAATGGATGTCAACCGAGCATTGTCCATTCGTAGCGGCTCGCGCCAGAGGTAGCGCATCTCGCGCATCTCGCGAAACGTCACCACGAAAGGCGACACCAGCGTCAGCAGCCACCAGGGGAAGGCGGCGAGCCGCGGCTTTCTACCGGTCCGCCGCGCCACCACTCGCCGGATCGCCTCGACGAGCTGCGAGCCGTCGGCATCCCAGTGGCCGTCCATGTGGAATGTGGCGAAGGGTGCGAGCGACTCACGACGCGCGAGCAGCTCGACCATCGTGCGCGCCACATCGGGAAGGTACGACCACTGGTGTCCCACACCCGGCCGACCGGGATTGCTCACCGCCGCAACGGACTTTCCCGGCTTGATCAACCCCTGCGCGAACCAATTATTCCCCGCCTTGGGCCCGAAGAAATCGCCCGCCCGCACTATCAGAACGCGCGCGCCGCTGTTGCTGGCTGCAAGCAATCGCCGCTCCATTTCGACCCGGATCGCCCCTTTGCGCGTGACGGGATGCTGCGGAGATTGCTCCGTAAGTACCGGAAAGGCGTCAGGGCCGAAATTGTAGACCGTGCCGGGCAACACGATGGTGGCACCCGTTGCGGAGGCGGCTGCGATGGTGTTGTCGAGCATCGGCAGCACGAGTTCCGACCATCGTCGGTACCCCGGGGGATTTACCGCATGCACGATGACCGAGCAACCGGTCGCGGCCGCCAAGACATCATGGGCATTGAGGGCATCGCCCCGAATCCACGTCATCCTGTCCCGATGCTCGACGGCAGGCGAGGCTCCCCGTTGCAGCGCGCGGACGTCCCAACCGGCATCCCGCAGTTGACGTGCCACCTCGCCGCCGACCCCGCCGGCTGCGCCCAATACCAGAACCGAGCTCTTGTTTGTCATCTCATTCTCCAAGCTTACCGATGGCGAAATTCTGCGCCCCGTCCCGTACTAAAGGAATTGCGCAAAAGGTACGTCTCGCTATACATTTATGTATGGCACCGGACATCAACTGGGAGTTTTACCGCTCGTTCCTCGCAGTCCTCAATGAAGGCTCTCTCTCGGGCGCGGCGCGGGCACTCGATATCGCGCAGCCGACCGTCGGACGTCATATCGCCGCGCTGGAGAAGTCGTTGAGCCTTGCACTCTTCACCCGCTCTCAAACGGGACTGCTGCCGACCGAGGCGGCGCAGTCGCTGCGGGGCTTTGCCGAATCCATGCAGAGCACCGCCGCTTCCCTCGAGCGCGCCGCAGCCAGCCAGGGTTCGGGTGTGCGCGGCACCGTGCGGGTGACCGCCAGCGACATCATCGGAGTGGAAGTGCTGCCGCCCGTCATCAGCGCTCTTCGGGATCAATACCCGGGTTTGACGGTGGAACTCGTACTGACCAATCGCGTACAGGATCTACTGCGCAGGGAGGCCGACATCGCGGTACGGATGGTGCGCCCCCGGCAGGAATTGCTGGTCGCGCGGCGCATCGGCCGGATCAAGTTGGGGCTACACGCGCATGAACGATATCTGGACCGTCATGGAACACCCGGCAGCATTGCCGATCTGGCAACGCATTCGCTCATCGGGTTTGACCAAATGACGGCGTTCGTTCGCAACGCCGGCAAGGCATTTCCCGGGTGGCGGCGAGAGTCCTTCGCCCTGCGCACCGACAGCGACCTCGCTCACCTGGCGTTGATCCGGTCGGGTGCCGGGATCGGCGTCTGCCAAGTGGCCATCGCCCGTCGCGACGACGCCATCGTGCGCGTCCTCCCGAAACACTTTTCGCTGTCATTGGAGACCTGGATCACCATGCACCAAGACCTGCGCAACAGTCCACGCTGCAGAGTCACCTTCGACGCATTGGTGGAAGGGCTGCAGCGGCATGCCGGCCCTGCCTAGTAGCCGCCTATCAACCGTCTAAGCCTCGGCAGGAACAATGTGCCGAGACTTCACAGCTAGCGGTACCGGGCCATCAGCTTGTCGAGCGCCGCGCGCCCCGGCGTGAGCTTCTCGAACGGGATGCTGTTGAGCGGTGCCTGAGCGGTGCGATTCAGGTTGTGGAACTCGGTCGAGTCCGTATCGTTGATGTGAATGAGCCCCGTCACGTATTCGTTCTGCTTGAGCTTGGTCTCGATGTAGTTGTACGCCGCGGTTCGATCCGTCGGATCGTACTCGGGGTCGAGCTTTCGCAGAATGACGCGGCTGCCGTCGTGCAGACTCACCGGAATGGTCTCGCCCGCCGCGTAGTCCACCGCAATCTCCTGCGCCTTCGGCACGAAGTCCGCTTCGACCGCCGGATGGTAGTGCTCGCGGGTGAAGGTGTAGCTCTTGGTGGAACCCTCATGATCGTTGAAGGTCACGCACGGCGAGAGCACATCGATCAGCGCAAACCCATTGTGGCGCAATCCGGCCTGAATGAGCGGAACCAGCTGTGCCTTGTCGCCGGAGAAGCTGCGCGCAACGAAGGTGGCACCCAAGGTCAGCGCCAGCAGCACCGGATCGATCGGGGGCGAGGAATTGACGTCGCCGCGCTTCGCCTTGGTGCCGATGTCGGCGGAGGCCGAGAACTGCCCCTTGGTCAGGCCGTAAACGCCGTTGTTTTCGATCAGGTACAACATGTTCACGTTGCGGCGGATGACGTGCACCAATTGACCGATGCCGATGGAGAGCGAATCACCGTCGCCCGAGACGCCCACGTAGGTCAAGCGCCGATTGGCGGCATTCGCGCCGCTGGCGATCGACGGCATGCGGCCGTGCACGGAATTGAACCCGTGCGAGCCGCCGACGAAGTACGCGGTGGTCTTCGATGAACATCCGATGCCGGACAGCTTCACCAGCTGTTCGGGGCGCATCGAGAGGCCCCAGCAGGCCTCGATGATCGACGCCGTCACCGAATCGTGCCCGCAGCCGGCGCACAGGGTCGACATGCTGCCTTCGTACTGCCGGCGCGTCATTCCCAGCGTATTGGTGGGCAGCGACGGATGAGCGACTTTGGGTTTGTTGATGTATGACATGTGAATTCTCAGGTCTTGCGCGGCACGGCCGTGAGCCGCGGCGCCTCGGCGAGCTTGGCGCGAATGCCGCTGACGATGGGCTCGGCGGTCATGGGAAATCCGCTGTAGCTCAGGATGGAGTGGAGCTTCGATTTCTCGACGGCGGTCTCCAGGGTCAAAAGCGACTTCAGCTGTGCGTCGCGATTCTGCTCGACGACGAATATCGTCGAATGCGATTTCAGAAATGCTTCGACGTCGCTGTTGAAGGGAAACGCCTTGACGCGCAGGTAATCGACGCCGATTTTCTGCCGGCCGAGAACATCGAGCGCCTCGCGAATGGCGCCGTCGCAACTGCCGAGACTCACGATCCCGACGTCGCTGCCCCCCTTGCCCACCATTACGGGTTTCGGCAGGTATTTGGGGGCATTCGCGAATTTTCGCTTCAGCCGGTCGAGCACCACCTGGTATTCGGCGGAATCCTCGGTGTACGCGCCATATTGGTTGTGGCCCGAGCCGCGCGTGAAGTACGCGCCCTTCGAGCTCATGCCCGGCAAGGTGCGATAGGTGATCGCATCGTCGTCGCGGTCGACGTAGCGATAGAACTTCTCGAGGCCCGCAAGCTCTTCCGGCGACAGGATCTTGCCTCGATCCGGCCGATAAGCATCGTCCCACTGAAGATCCGGGCACATCCAGTCGTTCATTCCGATGTCCAGATCCGAGAGCACGAATACCGGCGTCTGCAACCGCTCGGCGATGTCGAAGGCCTGTACCGCCAGATAAAAGCACTCTTCCGGATTTGCCGGGAACAGCAGCACATGCCGGGTGTCGCCGTGCGACGCATACGCACACAGCATCAGGTCCGACTGCTGCGTGCGCGTCGGCATGCCGGTCGAGGGTCCCACTCTCTGCACGTCGAATATCACGCAGGGCACCTCGGCGTAGTACGCCAGCCCGACGAATTCGTTCATCAGGGAAATCCCAGGCCCGCTGGTCGGCGTGAAGGCGCGCGCGCCGTTCCAGGATGCGCCGAGCACCATTCCGACGGCGGCCAGCTCATCCTCGGCCTGCAAGATGGCGAAGTTGCGCTCACCGGTCTCGGGATCGACGCGATAGCGCTCGCAAAAACCCTTGAACGCATCCATCAGCGAGGTCGATGGGGTGATGGGATACCAGGCGCCGACCGTTGCACCGGCATACACGCAGCCCAGGCCCGCGGCGGTGTTGCCGTCGATCATGATGTGGCCGCGGGTCTTGTCCATGTGCTCGACACGCAGCGGCAGCGGCGATGCTAGATGCTGTTTGACGTAGTCGTACCCCAGGCGCAGCGCCTTGGAGTTCGAGTCCAGAAGCTTGGGCTTCTTCCCGTAGCTCTCGTTCAGCAGGCCGGCGATCACTTCCAGATCGACATCGATCAAGGCGGCCAGCACGCCGGCATAGGCGATGTTCTTCAATAGAATTCGGTTGCGGACGCCGTCGAAATTCTCGTTGACGAGCTTGGCGAGCGGCACCGCAATCACGGTGATATCGCCACGCTGCAACAGCGAGCTGCGCGGCCAGGTGGAGTCGTAGATCAGGTATCCGCCGGAAGTGAGCTCGCGGACGTCACGCGAATAGGTCTCCGCGTTCATCGCCACCATGATGTCGACCTGGGTGGCGCGGGCCGCGTAGCCGTCGCGCGTCACGCGGATCTCATACCAAGTGGGCAGGCCCTGGATATTCGAGGGGAAGTAATTCTTGCCGGTCACCGGCACGCCCATGCGAAATATCGCCTTCATGATCAGCGAATTGGCGCTCGCCGAGCCCGTGCCGTTGACGTTGGCGAACTTCACCACGAAATCGTTCACGCGGTTGGCATTGGCGGTCAAGCCGGGCATGCTGATACCTCCTCATCGATCGCTTGCGGTATGCGGATGGTGGACTTCTGCATGTCCCAGGCCGCCGTCGGACAGCGCTCAGCGCACAAGCCGCAATGCACGCAGACGTCCTCGTCCTTGACCATGACGCGCGCCGTCTGCGGAAGCGGCGCGGAGACGTACAGCGCCTGGGCGCGATTGACCGCCGGCGCGGTCAGCCGGCTGCGCAGCTCGGCCTCCGTACCGTTCTTGGTGATGGTGAGGCAATCGACCGGACAAATGTCGATGCAGGCGTCGCACTCGATGCACAGCTTCGCAGCGAACACAGTCTGCATGTCGCAATTCAAGCAGCGCTGAACCTCCAGGGCCGCCTCCTCCGCGGTAAATCCGAGCTCCACTTCGATGTTGATCTTCTTGAAGCGCTCGATGAGCCCCACGTGCGGCACCAGACGCCGTTCCACGCCGTTGTACTCGTTCTTGTACGCCCACTCGTGCATGCCCATCTTGCGGCTGGACAGCGTCACGCCGCGCGGCATGCGCTCCGCCACCTCCTCGTCGTGGCAGAATTTGTGAATCGAAATGGCGGCCTGATGGCCGTGCTCGACCGACCAGATGATGTTCTTGGGCCCGAAAGCGGCGTCGCCGCCGAAGAACACCTGCGGAAGCGTGGATTGAAACGTGACCTTGTCCACGGCGGGCACATTCCACTTGTCGAGTTCGATGCCGATTCCCTTCTCGATCCAGGGGAAGGCATTCTCCTGGCCGATCGCCAGAATCACGTCGTCGCAGGGGAAGAAAACCTCGCCCAAGGAACGCGTCGCCTTGATGTCGCCGTCCCCGATGTCGTACTCCAATTTCTCGAACATCATGCCCTTGAGCTGCCCGCCCTCGGTGACGAAAGACTTGGGCGCGTGATTGACCACAATGGCGACGTTTTCATGTTCCGCATCCTCGAGCTCCCACTCGGAGGCCTTGAAGAATTGGCGCGGCTTGCGCGCCATGACCTTCACGTCCTTGGCGCCGAGGCGCAGCGAACTGCGGCAGCAATCCATCGCGGTGTTGCCGACGCCGATGATCAGAACTCTTTCGCCGACGCTTTCGACGTGTCCGAAGGCCACCGACTCGAGCCACGTGATGCCGATGTGGACGCGATCCGTATCGTGGCGGCCCGGCAGGTCGAGCTCCTTGCCCTTGGGTGCTCCCGATCCCACGAAAACGGCATCGAATTCTTCCGAGTCGAGCAGCTGCCGCATGCTCTCAACCTTCGTATTGAGGCGCAGGTCCGCGCCCATGTCCACGATGTAGCCGATCTCCTCGTCCAACACCTTGCCCGGGAGACGGAACGCGGGAATATTCGTGCGCATCAGGCCGCCGGGTACCCCGAATTGCTCGAATATCGTGACCTCGTAGCCCAGTGGCAGCAGATCGTTTGCGACTGTGAGCGAGGCCGGGCCCGCGCCGATGCACGCGATCCGCTTACCGTTCCTTTCCCGGGGTGCTTTGGGAAGCCGCGCCGTGATGTCCTCTCGGTTGTCGGAGGCGACGCGCTTCAACCTGCAAATGGCAACGGGTTTTTCCTCGATTCGGCCGCGGCGGCAGGCGGGCTCGCAGGGCCGGTCGCAGACTCGCCCCAAAATGCCCGGAAACACGTTGGATTCTCGATTCACCATGTACGCTTCGGTGAATTCGCCCTGGGCGATCAGTCTTATATATTCGGGAACATCGGTGTGCGCCGGACAGGCCCACTGGCAATCTACCACCCGATGGAAATAATCAGGTTTCGAAGTATCGGTCGGCTCCATGTTTCCTCGTAATACCCCCCAAGCCAGCTTCGAAGTATAAGCGGCCTGCAAGGGTTTTTGATGGTGCGGCCGCACAATGTCGCTAAACGGCCCAGGGGTGGGGCGGCTGCCCAGCCAGGTACAATTGATGTTTTATTCTCATTATGTCGAGAATCCGCCGATGAACCTTCTTCAAGGTCAAGACGCCACCTGCCCGCATTGCTGGGAGACCATCAATCTGACCCTCGATCTGTCGATTCCCGAGCAGTCGTACATCGAAGACTGCCCGGTGTGCTGCCGGCCGATGCGGGTTTCCTACTCGAGCGCGGACGGCGAACTCGTCGAATTCGGCGTCGAGTCCGCCGAGTGACCCAGGGCACACCGACTCGCGGTCCTCGCGGCGGAGGCGCTACGCCGCCCCCGGCGGCGAAGCGCGGCGAGGGATTCAAGATGCTGCGCATCCTGGTCTTGCTTCTGGTGCTGCTATTCGTCGCGCTGATGACCTGGCAGGAGCGCTATCTCAGTACGCGTTGGCAGCACCCCTTGTACGTCTCGATCTACCCCATCGCAGCGGACGAGAGCCCGGTCACGCGGGCGTATCTTGCCTCGATCCAGCCCGAGCTCTTCAAGCCCGTCGACCGGTTCTTCACGCGCGAGGCCGAGCGGTATCGCCTGCAAACGGACGAACCGGTCAGGACGCGGCTCAGAGCCGAATTGCACTCGCTCCCGCCGCGGCGCGCGGCGGACGCCGGAGCGTTGGGGACCGCCCTGTGGAGCCTGAAACTGCGCTACTGGGCCTGGCGGGTCAGCGGGCATGTGCGTGAACCCGAGGATATTCGCATTTTCGTGCTCTATCACGACCCGGCGCTGACGCCCGCCGTGCCGCATTCCCTGGGTCTCATGAAGGGCCTCATCGGCGTCGTGTACGCATTTGCGGCGCCCGAGATGAACGGCGCGAATGATGTGGTGATTGCCCATGAACTGCTGCACACGGTGGGAGCCACCGACAAGTACAACCCCGACGACAACTCGCCGCGCTTCCCCGACGGTTTCGGCGACCCGGGACAAAGTCCCTTGTATCCGCAGCAAACGGCGGAATTGATGGCGGGGCGGCGCATGCTGGGCCCCGGCCGGTGGGAACAGGCGGAGAGTCTCGATGAGGTGATGATCGGCCCCGCCACTGCGCTCGAAATACGGTGGCCGCAGCATGCTCGCTGACGCCGCCGCCGGACCCGCTGCAGCCGGAGCCGCGGCGGCTCCGGCGCCGCTGTTGGAATGCAGGGGACTCGATGTATACGTCGAGTCACGCTGTCTGGTGCGCGAGCTCAACCTCAAGGTGCGGAGCGGCTCGATGCTTGCCGTGCTCGGGCCCAACGGCTCCGGCAAGAGCCTCTCCCTGCATACACTCGCCGGCCTTCGCTCTCCCAAGGCGGGAGAGCTCCTGATCTCGGGCAAGCGCATGACCGACTGGCCGCGCCGCGCGCTCGCGCGCGAGTTGGCGCTGCTGCCGCAAAATGTCGAGGACCCCTTCCCCGCAAGCGTCATCGAAACGGTTCTGCTCGGCCGGCATCCCCACATCGCGCGGTGGCAATGGGAATCGCCGCGCGACCTCGCCATTGCATCCGATGCGCTCGTGGCGGTGGGACTTGCCGGATACGAAGACCGCGACGTGCTCACCCTGTCCGGTGGGGAGCGGCGGCGGGCGGCACTGGCCGCGGTCCTTGCGCAAACGCCTCGCATCTTCCTGCTGGACGAACCGACCAACCAGCTCGATCCGAACCACCAGCTCGAAGCGCTGCAGCTGCTGCGCGAGCGCGCCGATGCGGGCGCCGCTGTCATCGTGACTCTGCATGATCCGAATCTTGCCGAGCGATTCGCCGACCATGCCCTGCTGATCGGCAAGGGCGGCGATTGGCAATGCGGCCCGGTAGGCGACATTCTCAGCCCGCAGCACCTATCGATGCTGTACGACACCCGGTTCGAGGCCGTCGAAATCCGCGGGCGGCGCGTGTTCTTCCAAGCCTGAGGCCGGCTTGGGGTGTTTCGGTTGCGTTCCTCAGGGCATCTCGCAAGCAGCGTGGCCATTGTCCTACGCGAATTCGAGTAAGCGGCCGGTACGCACAGGCAGCCGAGGCGTCCATTCTGTCGCCTTCATACCATCATGAAGCGACGGCATTATGGCTTTACTTGGACGATTCATCGATGCGCCGCAACTCCTTCGAAGCCTATGCCTCGTCGGTATTTGCATGGCCTGCAGCGTAGGTGCCGGAGCGGACGAGTCGAATGCGGCCACTCCTTCGACGGCCCGGCACCCCGCCGCGCCGGTGCATGAACCGGTCGTGGCAAAGCCCACACTGGACCGTTCCGGGGACAGACGTCGCGGCAAAGCGTCGTTCTATGCGCAAATGTTTTCCGGTAGAAAAATGGCTGACGGCACGCCCATGCAGCCGCGGAGCAACAATGCGGCGAGCAAGACTCTTCCCCTGGGGACAACCGCGAAGGTCACCAACCTCGAGACCGGCCAAAGCGCGGTGGTTACCATTCGCGACAGGGGGCCTTATATTCAAGGCCGCATCGTGGATCTATCGCCCTCCACGGCGAGTCAGATCGGTATTGACCACAAAAAAGGGGTCGCCAGAGTCGAGGTCGCTCCGATCCTCGTTCCGCTTCCCGACGGCCGCCTGAAGCTCGGTGCCGCAGTTGCAGACGCCGACAGCGTGGCCAGCAACGACTGATTCGGCACCCACCCGCCGAACGATCGCACAAGCACGGATTTCTAGCCGAGCGCCGCCAGCAGCGGGGCGTGCAGGTGCCCGTTGGTTGCCAACACCGAAGTGGACTTAAGGGTGATCGGCGCGCCGCTCAGATCCGTGAAGCGGCCGCCCGCCTCGTTGACGATGGCGGCACATGCCGCGATATCGAGGATGTTGACGTCGGATTCGATCACCGCGTCGATCTTGCCGCCGGCGAGCAGGTGGTAGTGCAGGAAATCGCCGTAGCCGCGAATGCGGTTGACGCGCGCGACGAGGGCGCCATATCGCGCCCACTGCGCCCCGGAGGCGAGAGATTTCAAATTACCGGAGGACAGTGCGGCCGACTCGATCGTGTCGATTTGACTCACACCCACCGCCTTGCCGTTGAGGTATGCGCCGCGGCCGCGCTCGGCAACGCAGAGTTCACCGTACACCGGGGCGCTCGACACACCGAGCACGATCTCCCCGCCGCGCATCAAAGCGATCTGCGTGGAAAACATCGGATACTCGCGTACGAAGGCCTTGGTGCCGTCGATGGGATCCACCAACCACACGCTCTCGGCATTCTCGTCGCGTGACCCGGTTTCCTCGCCGAAAAAGCCATAGGAGGGGAAGCGCGCCTCCAGAATCTCGCGAATGGCGATTTCACAGCGCAGGTCCGCCTCCGTGACGGGCGACTTGTCGGCCTTGATGCGCACCTCGATGTTGTGCTGGAACAGCGACCGCGCAATGACCGCGGCGCCTTCCGCCGCATCGAGGGCCGCCTGCAGCTCGGGTGAAGGATTCATGGGCGCCACGTTAGCAAACCTTGTGCTACCGTTGCACCCGGAGAAGGGGGATTCGGGACGATGGGCAACCGGCTCAGCAAGATCTACACGCGCACCGGCGACGACGGCAGCACGGGCCTCGGCGATGGATCGCGCGTGCCGAAGGAAAACCTGCGAGTCGAGGCCTACGGCACCGTCGATGAGGCCAATAGCGCGATCGGCGTGGTGTTGAGCGTAGTCGGGCTGCCGTCCGCGATCGCGCGCTGTCTCACCGAGGTACAGCACGATCTGTTCGATCTCGGAGGAGAATTGTGCATCCCCGGACATCGCATGATCGAGGCGGCCCATGTCGATCGGCTCGAAACCGAACTGGACTCGTTCAACGAGAACTTGCCGCCCCTCAAGGAGTTCATTCTGCCGGGCGGCGGGCCGGCGGCGGCCGCCTGCCACGTCGCGCGTGCGGTCTGCCGGCGCGCCGAGCGCCGCTGCTGGACGCTGGCGCGTGCCGAGCAGGTGTCCGGCGAGTCGCTCAAGTACTTGAACCGCCTGTCCGATCTCTTGTTCGTGCTGGCCCGTGTGCTCGCGAGTCACGAGCATGGCACGGAAGTGGTCTGGCGGCGAACGAAGAAGTAGCGGCCCCGCTTAGGCGACGCTCGCCGAATTCAGCTGATGCGCGTGCAGCCAATCGGCATGCCAGCGCTCCAAATCCGCCATCCCTAACGGGCGGCAGAACAGATAGCCCTGCACCTGATTCGCGTCCCGCGTCTTGAGGTACTGCCATTGCGCTTCGGTTTCCACGCCTTCGGCCACCGTCGCCAATCCCAAGCTCTTCGCCATGGCGATGATGGCATCGACCAGCGGCGCGTTGCCGCCGTTCTTCGAGGCGATATCGCGCACGAACACCCTGTCGATCTTGAGAGTATCGATGGGAAAATGCCGCAGATAAGACAGAGAACTGTAGCCGGTGCCGAAGTCATCCAGCGCCGTGGCGACACCAAGCGCCTTGAGCGACTTCACCGCCTTGCTCACCGCGGTTGAATATTCGATCAGGGCGCCTTCGGTGAATTCGAGCTCGATCATGCGCGATTCGATTCCGGCGGCATCGATGGCTCGCGATACCCGCGACACCAGGCTGCCGTCGCGAAATTGCACACCCGACACGTTCACGGCGACTTGCCAGCCCGGTGCTCCGGCATCGCGCCACCGGCGCACTTGTGCGCTCGCCTCGCGCAGCACCCAGTCGCCGATCTCGACGATCAAGCCGTTCTGTTCGGCCAGCGGGATGAACTCGGCGGGCGCGACGAAGCCGCGTTGCGGATGGCGCCATCTGAGCAAGGCCTCGACCGCCTCGACGCGCAGATCCTTGAGCGACAGCCGCGGCTGATAATTCAGCGTGAATTCTCCGCGCTCCAGTGCCTTGCGCAGATCCGCCTCCATGGACAGGTGCTTGGCGGCGCGCGTACTGATCGATTTATTGAAGAACTCGATCGCTCCCTGTCCCGTCTTCTTGGCGTGATGCATGGCCGCGTCGGCATTCTTGACGAGCGCTTCGGGAGTGGCCGCATCGCCCGGGTAGAGGCTGATTCCCATGGTGGCGGACAGCGTGATCTCCTGTTCGCCGAAGACGAACGGCCGAGCCAATGCCAGTTGCACCCGCTGAGCCACGACCTGTGCACCGTCGGCCGCGGCCACGCCCAGCAGCGCCAGCGCGAATTCGTCGCCCCCGGTGCGCGCGACCCAGTCGTTGATGTCCTTCAGCTGAGTGGCGTCTTGGACCAGGTCCGAACCATGGGCGTCTCGCAGGCAATTCTGCAGGCGATGCGCGACCTCCTTCAGCAGTGCGTCGCCCAATGCCTGTCCCTGGGTGTCGTTGATGCGCGAGAAATTGTCGACGTCCAGCATCAACACGGCCAGGCCGCGTTGCCGAGGCGCCGCCCAGGCGACCTGCTGCTCCAATATCTGCAGCAGGCGCTGGCGGTTGGGCAGCGCGGTGAGCGGATCGTAGTAGGCGAGGTAACGGACCCGCGCTTCGCTCTCGCGCAATTGATCCTGGGTCTGCTTTGCCCGCACCAGGAACTTGACGCGTTGAGCGAGCAGCATCGGGTTGATGCCCTTGGATGAGAAGTCGGTCGCTCCGGCGTTGTATGCGCGATTCACCGACTCCATGTCGTCGAGGCTGGTCTGCATCAATATGGGCACATGACGGCAATCCGGCAACGCGCGCAGCGCGCTGCAGACATCGAAGCCGCTCATGCCCGGCATGACCACGTCGAGCACCACGCAATCCGCGGGATCCTCCCGAAACTGCGTCAGCGCCGCCGCGCCATCGACCGCCGTGAGGACTCGAAATCCCGCCATTTCCAGCGCCGTGCCCACCAGCAACCGCGCTCCGGGGTCGTCGTCGACGACCAGTACCGTCGCTCGATTGGTGCCTTGTGTCTCGGTGCTCATGCTTGTTTCAACGCGGTGTCGGGTGAACGCTCGCGGCTCAGCGCCGCACAGAACTCTTGGTATTCGCGGCGGATACGCTGCACCATCGGCGCGGCTTGGGTGATTCCGCCTTCCCGTACCAGCACCTCGCATTCCCTTGCAGCCATGGCGAGGCGCGAACCGCCGAGATTCGCGGTACTGGATTTTAGGGTGTGCACCGCCTGTGAAAGCACGTCGGCCTGCAGATTCGCCGCCGCGGTCTCGACCGCTCGGACCAGGCTCGGCGAGTGCTGCAGGTACAGATCGATCATGGAATTGAGCAGCGCGGGCTTCGCAAGCGCGGCGATGTTCCGCAATACGCCGGCATCGATCAAAGGCACGCGGGACAGATCGCGGCGCTCCGCTTCCGGCAGCGCGCGCAGCGCCAGCCAGCGCCGCAGCAGCGTTGCCAGCTGCTGCTGGGTGAAGGGCTTACTGAGAAAATCGTCCATGCCGGCGGCCAGACAGCGTTCGCGATCTCCTTCCATGGCGTTCGCCGTCAGCGCGATGACGGGCACGCGCGCGGCACCCGAGGTCTGTTCGCGGCGTCTGATCTCCGCGGTGGCCGTAAGACCGTCCATGACCGGCATCTGGCAATCCATCAGCACCGCATCATAGGTCGTGACATTCATGGCCTCGATGGCCAGCCAGCCGTTCTCCGCGGCATCGATCCTGCAGCCCAGGCTTTCGAGCATTCCGACGGCGACCTCGCGATTCACCGGGTTGTCCTCGACGAGCAGGATCCTGGGTCCGGTCGAAGGCCGCGAAGCGGCCGGCCCCGGCCCCGTCACGGGTGAGTCCGCGGCGGCGGTTCCCGGCTGCAGCGTCATCACCCGCGAAACGCAGGAGAAGAGCTGCGCGCGCCGCAGCGGCTTGGTGAGAATCGCGGCAAACAATCTGGACGCTTCGGAACCGCCGTCGCGGTCGTCCCTCGAGCTTTGCAGAATGAGCCGAAGTTCCGACCAGCGGGCATCTTGTCGGATGAGCCTCGCCAGTTCGATTCCGCCCATGCCCGGCATATGATCGTCCAGCAAACCGAAGTCGAAACGCGCTCCGGCGGCATCCAGCGCGGCCAGAGCCGCGGCGCTGGTTTCCGCGGAAACCACCTCGACGCCCCAGGAGTGCAGATGCTGCTGCAGAATTTCCCGGCTGCTGGTGTTGTCGTCGACGATGAGCGCGCGCAGCCCGGCCAAGTTCATCCGCGGCAGTCGCGTCAGGGTCGGAGCGGCGTCGGCCACCGGTTCCAGCCGCACCTCGAACCAGAACGTCGACCCGCGATCTACGCCGCTGTGAACGCCGATCTGTCCGCCCATCAGCGTGGCGAGCTCCCGGCAAATGGCCAATCCCAACCCGGTACCGCCGTACTTGCGGGTCGTGAACGAGTCAGCCTGGTTGAAGGCATTAAAAATATGCGCCTGAGCTTCCTGCGAGATGCCGATGCCCGTATCGATGACCTCGAAGCGTAGCAATCCGTCGTCATCGACGGCTCGAACGCGCACGACGACCTCTCCGGAATCCGTGAATTTGATGGCGTTGCCGACGAAGTTGGTCAGGACCTGCCGCAGGCGCATGGGGTCGCCGCGAACCGTGCCCGGCACGTCCAGCCCGACCGCGCAGGCCAATTCCAATCCCTTCGCGTGAGCCCGGGCTGCGAAGATTTCGATGGTTTCCTCCACGGCTTCGCGCAGCGCGAATTCCACGCGCTCGAGCTCGAGCTTGCCCGCCTCGACCTTCGAGAAATCCAAGATGTCGTTGATGATCTGCAGCAATGCCTCGGCGGAGTGGGAGATGGTTTCCGAGAGATGCCGCTGCCGCGGCGTCAGCTCGGTCGCCTGCAGAAGTTCGGACATGCCCATGACGCCGTTCATCGGGGTGCGGATTTCGTGGCTCATCCGCGCGAGAAACTCGCTCTTGGCGCTGCTGGCCCGCTCCGCCGCATCCTTGGCGCGGGTGGCTTCGCCGATGGCGAGCTTCAGCTCCAGGTTGGCATTGCCCAAATTGATGGTGCGCTCCTCGACTTGCTGCTCGAGGAATTGGCGGTACTTCTCCAGCCGCGAATCGCGATGCCGGATCTGCGCCAGCATTTGATTGAAACCGTCGATCAGCGAACCGACCTCGTCTTGAGAGCTGCGCTCGACTCGCAGGCTGTAGTCCTCTTCCTGCGAGACGCGCTGCATGGTGTGCGCCAAATTGACGATGGGACCCGAGATTTGCTGTTGCAGACGGGCGGCGAGCCAATATGCGGTCAGCACGGCGGCCGCGATCGCCGCCAGCGTGATGAGGAAGTAGCCGCGCCAGTCCTGATACAGCACGTCGGGCGGCACGAGGATGCGGACGAATCCCTCTATCCTGTGATTACGCTCGACGGCCGCGATGATGTGAAGCTGGCCGCCCTCCAGGTAAAGCCGAGGATGCTGCGGATCGACGTAGGGCATCGCAGACGGCGCGGTACGGGATCCGGGCGCGGCCGCGGGCGCCAGGCGCGCCTCGTTGTCGGCGCGGTGGAAGCTGGCGAGCTCTAGACCGTCCGGCGCCAGTACTTCGGCATCGCTCGACAGCCATTCGTCGCGCAGGGCGCCCATCGCCTTGAGCGCCGCCTTGTCGTCGCCGAGACGCAGCGCTTCGATGGTGTTTTCACCCGTGACCCGGGCCACGCGCGCGGCGCTCCATTGCAGGTCGTCGCGAATGTGCAGCAAATTCATCGCGACGTGCACGAGCATCGCCACGCCGAAGACGGCGATTGCCGGCACCACGATGACCACGCGCAGCTTGCGCTCGATGGGAAGGTCCGCGAACCAGCGAATCAATAGTCCTCCTGGACCTTAAGGGTAGGTTGCATCTCCCCTAAGTGTCGGCTTTAGCGGGGAAAACTGCTGGTTTCGTCCCGTATTTGGACCGCTTGATAACGTGATCGAGTTCACGCCTGGGCGGCGCTTGCGGGGGCCGCCGACGGGCCTATTCAGGTTTTGCCGTAGCGGGTCGGCGCCGGCGCCGCGGCGATCAGCCGGTAGGCGCGCGGCCAGTCGAAGGCTTCTCCAGGATCGGTCTTTCGCCCGGGAGCGATATCGCTGTGGCCGACGATGCGGTCCGCGGAGAGGCGCGGATAGGCGGAGCTAAGCGCGGCCACCACACGCGCCAGCGCGTCATATTGCGCGGCCTCGTACGGCAGCGTGTCGGTTCCCTCGAGCTCTATTCCAACCGAGAAATCGTTACACGCCTCGCGTCCCTGATAAACGGACACTCCCGCATGCCAGGCGCGCTCGGTGAACTTGACGTATTGCGTCACGCTACCGTCGCGCATGATCACCAGGTGCGAAGATACTCGCCGCGAGCCCGCGCCGGCGAAATACGGGTGCACGTCGGCGGGCAGAGAATTGGTGAACAGCCGCTCGATCCATGGGCCGCCGAATTCCCCGGGCGGCAGGCTGATGCCGTGCACGACGATCAGGTCCGCTTCGACCCCTTCCGGCCGCGCATCACAGTTGGGCGAGGCGATGTGTCTCGCGCCTTGCAGCAGTCCCGTTTCGAGATCGACCCACATTCCGCGTCCCCGCCTGAACAGGCTTCTAGCATATGCGACAATTCGCGTCACATGAGCGCCATCCTCGAAAATCGCATCGGGTTCGCGGCATGCGCCTGACGCGCGTCTATGTCGAAGCCGCATTGACCCCGGGAAGCGCCGTCGAGCTGCCGCCCGAGACCGGATCCCATCTGGCAAAAGTGTTGCGGGCGCGCAGCGGCGATGAGCTGATTCTTTTCAACGGCGACGGCCGTGAATTCGACGGATCGATCGAGGAGGTACGCGGTTCACGCGTATCGGCGTACGTCGGCAGCCCGCGCGCGATCGACCGGGAATCGCCGCTCGCCATCACGCTCGTGCAATGCGTACCGCGCGGCGATCGGATGGATTTCATCGTGCAGAAGGCGACGGAGCTCGGCGTCGCGCGCATCGTGCCGGTGTTGAGCCAGCGCAGCGTCGTGAGGCTCGACGCGGCGCAAGCGCAATCCAAGGCCAATCATTGGCGGGCCGTGACGGTGAGTGCATGCGAGCAATGCGGCCGCAATCGCCTGCCCGTCATCGAAACGGTGCAGCCATTGCTCAACTACCTCGGAAAGTCGCTGCCCGGCGCGGGACCGCGGCTGGTGTTCGAACCGGAGTCCGCCTCGCAATCGACGTCCGCGCCGCAGCCGCACTCCGCGGCCGATCAGGGGGCGTCCGCCGCGGCACTGAACGGCCGGTGGGCGAAGGTCTCGGTCGCCGACGCACACGTCGCGATCGGACCCGAAGGCGGATTCACATCCGACGAGTTGGAGGCGTTTCGAGTTTGCGGATATTCCCAGGGTGGGCTAGGGCCTCGTGTACTGCGCACCGAGACCGCCGCCATCGCGGCGGTGGTATGGCTGCAGGCGCACTTCGGCGATATGTAAACCGCGCTGTATCCGAAAGGCCACAGGTTGCTCCGAACTCGCCCGTGGTCTAGTTTCCCCGACACAACGGGAGGCCGGCCATGAACCCGAAGTTTCACCCACTGCTCGGTCTAACAGCGTCCATGTTGATTGCGTCATGCGGAGGCGGCGGCGGCAGTCCGGCGGCCGTGACCCCGGCGCCCCCGCCCTCTCCGCCGCCATCTTCGACGCCCCCGCCTGTGGGAACCGACGTGCTCACCTACAAGAACGACCTGAGCCGCAGCGGCCAGAACCTTACCGAATCGACGTTGACGCCGGCGAATGTAATCTCGTCGAGCTTCGGCTTGCTGCGCAACTTGCCGGTGGACGGAAAGGTCGACGCCCAGCCGCTGTATGTGTCGCAGCTGAGCATCTCGGGAGCGGCGCACAACACAGTGTTCGCGGCGACCGAAAATGATTCGGTGTACGCTTTCGACAGCGACACCGGTTCCGTGCTCTGGCATGTGTCTCTGCTGGGGACGGGTGAATCCTTGAGCGACGCGCGCGGATGCAATCAAGTGGTCCCGCAAATCGGCATCACCTCGACTCCGGTCATCGATCGCACCGCCGGCGCACACGGGATCATCTTCGTCGTCGCCATGTCGAAAGATGCCTCGGCCAACTATCACCAGCGGCTGCATGCGCTCGATCTCACCACCGGCGCCGAAATGCTGAACGGACCCACGGAGGTCGTTGCGACGTATCCTGCCGCCCGCGGCGGTTCGACCACGTTCAGCCCCGGCCAGTACGAAGAGCGGGCAGCATTGCTGTTGCTGAATGGAACCATCTACACGAGTTGGACCTCGCACTGCGACATCGCTCCCTACTTCGGCTGGATCATCGCTTATTCCGAGAGCACTCTGTCGCAGACCGCCGTGCTCAATGTGGCGCCGAACAGCGGCGGCGCGGGGCCCGCCATCTGGATGAGCGGCGGCGGCCCGGCCGTCGATGCCGCGGGCTATATGTACCTGCTGACGGCGAACGGCGTGTTCGAAACGACTCTCGACGCCAATGGCTTTCCCAACGCCCAAGATTACGGCAACTCCTTTCTCAAGATATCGACCGCCGGCGGCTCGTTGGCAGTCGCGGACTACTTCACCATGTACAACGAAGTGGCCGAGTCGAACGCGGACCAGGACTTGGGCTCGGGCGGAGAGATGCTGCTGCCGGATTTGACGGACTCGACCAACACCGTCAGGCACCTGGTGATCGGAGCGGGAAAGGACGGGAATATCTACCTGGTCAATCGCGACTCAATGGGCAAGTTCAATGCTTCCGGGAATGGTCAAATCTGGCAGCAGCTGAGCGGGGCTCTGCCGGGGGGTATCTGGTCGACGCCCGCCTATTTCAACCAGACCGTGTACTACGCCGATTCCGGAGGGACGCTGAAGGCGTTCGCACTATCGGGCGCCAAGCTGGTGAGTTCTGCGGGGTCCCAGACCGCGACGCAGTTCCCCTACCCCGGCACCGCGCCCAGTGTGTCCGCCAACGGGACCGCGAACGCCATCGTCTGGGCGCACGAGAATTCCGATCCGGCGGTGCTCCGCGCCTATGACGCCGCGAACCTCGCCACCGAGCTGTACAACAGTAATCAGGCTGCCGGCAACCGCGATCAGTTCGGCACCGGCAACAAGTTCATCACGCCCACGGTCGCCGACGGCAAGGTATTCGTCGGCACTACATCCAGCGTCGCCGTTTTCGGCTTGTTGCACTAGGCGATGGGTCCGCACCAGCCGGGCAGGAAATCCGCATCGTTGCTCTTGGCGAGCTTCAGTGCCCGCACCAGCGCGCCCGGAAAGTCATTGTCGAGCAGTTTGCGCTTCAGCCGGCGACGCAAATAATCCGCCCACAGGAATTCGCAGAACGGCGTCGTTTCCTTCGAGTAGCCGCCGCTCTTGCGTAGTTCACCGGCGAGACTGCGATACGGATCGTCGATGAGGCCGGCTATTCGCTTCGGCACATCGTCGTAACCGCGCCGGCGGCCGTGCTCATCGAAGGGGTGAATCCAGCCACGGTTGTCCAGAAAGACCCAGAAGGCCTCGCGCGGCAGCCGCCGCAGATCGGCCACCACCGTCGTCGCAATCTGCTTGACGCCTTCCTGGTGCAGCGCCAGGGTCAGATGGTGGTGATCGATGACGTAGTATTCCTCCTTCGGACCCCAGATGACGGGAATCAGGTGATTGCCGAGGAAATCCGCCTTCTTGCGCTCGGGATGCTCGCGCCAACTCTTGCGCTTGGCCTTCACTTCGCGCATTCCGACGGTGATCTGAGTCGGCCGCAGCGTCATGATCGGTACGGAGTGAATACGCGGCTCTCTGGAAAATGACATGGCTTACCTCATTAGTATTCGAACTGATAGGAGAGGCCCACGCTGCTGCCCGGATCGTTCTCCGGCGTGGTTCCCTGTGCCGAGGCGACACCGTTGCCCAATCGCGTCTGCAGCTTCAAATGTTTCGTCAGATCCACGTCGGTCTCCAGTTGGCTGGTTCCACTCGTGTTTTGCCGGGCTTCGATATAAATGCGCCGGGAAATGTAGCGCCCGGCTTCGATGCTCGCACCGCTGTTCGCAGTCCCGTTGGCGGATGTGCCCGTGGCCGCGCCGACGTTCAATCGATCCAATCCTAAGCTTTTTTGCAATTTGACCAAGGGGTTCAGGCCCCCATCGCCGCCCACGCCGCTCATGGAAGCGAGCGCCGCGCCGATTTGCGCCAACTGCAGCGCCGACAGCTGGGCGGCGTTCACCCCGAACAGCAGCCGCGCCATGATTTCGTCCTGAGGCAACGCCGGGGTGCTGGTGAACTCGAATTGCGGAGCGTCCGCATAGCCGGTGATGTGCAGGGAAACGATCGAATCCGCCGCCGAGGTATTCGCGGTGAAATCCAAGGTCGGATCGATCTTGTTCCGCAGGCCCGCACCGTCGAAGCTGACGCGGCCGGCCGTGAAATTGAGGCGGCTGCTGGCGAGCGAGAAGCTGCCGCGCTCCAGGTCGAATCCCCCGCTCACGAGCGGGGCATCCGTGGTTCCCGTGATGTGCAATTCTCCGCCGAGCTCGGCGTCGAGGCCGCGCCCCTGCACCAGGATTTCCCGGGGCGCTTCCAAAGTCACATCCAAGCCGATCACCAGCTGCTTGGACTGCGGTGCGGGGGGCGCCTTGCCGCGCCTGCGCACATCGAGCACGGCGACATTGGGAGGCAGCGCGCCCACGATTCCGATCACCGTCCGATTCAGGTCCACGCTTCCGGTAATGTCGAGCCGCTCGCGCGCGCTGCCCTTGATGTGCACATCCGCGTTGAAATTCGCCGTGACCATTTTGCTGGCGATGGGCTGCGCATTCTTGGCCGTGACTTCCAGATCCACCGGCAACCCGGGCTGCAGCACCCCGACCGTACCCTTCATAGACACAGTCCCCGGCGCGGCGGACGCCGTAAAGCTCTTGATGCGAAGTTGCCCCTCGGCGCCGACGATTTCAGCGCTGATGTCGCTGACGCTGACGCCGCGGCCATAGTTGGAGAAGGATCCCTTCGCGAGGCTGATCGTGCCGACGATCTGCGGCTCCGCCAGGCTGCCTGCCACGGATGCATCGACCTTGAGCTCGCCGCTCGCGTGTTGGCCGCTGCCTTCGAGCAGCGGATTGAGCAATCCCACATCGAGATTGCCCTTGATCTTGAGGTCCTGGGCGCCGTCAGCGGCCAGTGCCACGCGGCCCCCGACGTTGAGCTGCGAGGCGGCGCCGGCGTTGAGCCGCGCATCGATGTCGGCGCCATCCCCCATCAACTCCGCGGTGGCCTTTAGGTCGACCGCCGGCAGACCGAGCGCCGCCTCGTTTGCCATGCGCAGGCCCACCGCCGTCACGCTGACTTGGCCGGTGGGCAACGCCACGGTGCCTTGCAGCCGGGCGCTCGCCTCGATCGTGCCCTCGGCCAACAATCCGGGGAAGAATGCGTTGATGAGCGAGGGGTCCACTTGCCGCAGCGATGCCCGCATGTCGAGCGCGGGTGAAATGCTGCCCGCCAGCAGGAACTGCGCTCGCTGCGCGCCGAGCTTCAACTCATCGACCGCCACGCCGTCGGCAAAGTTGACCCGCGCCGGCGACAAGAGGCGCACATCCTGTCCCCGATAGGTCAATACTGCGCTCGACACGGCCAGAGCGCGCGAATCCAGATCGAGTGTCCCGGCAGCCGACAGGCGCGCCGGTGTGCCGGCAAAGTTGGGAATCTGGATGCCCACTTTGAGCGCCAATGCATCGGTAAATCCGTCGCCCGTCGCCTCGGCGTTGCCCGCGAATCGTCCGACCTTCAAATCCCGTCCCTGGAACTGCAGGTGCCCGCGAGTACGCCCCTGGTCCGGCTTGAGCTCCACGGTTCCCGCGAGGCTCCCGGCAATGTCGCTGCCCAGCAGGTGCCGCAGGTCTTGCAGCTGGTCCATTTTCACGTGCAGCTGTCCGCGCGCTTGCGCAATATCTCGGGCCAAGGTGATGTCGCCATCCACGTGGGCGCTCTTCCATTCCGCCCGCCGAATGATGGCTCGCGACACTCCCGCCGTGCTTCGCGTCAGATCGACCTCGACGTCGAGCGGCGCCTCATCCAACGTACCGTGGGCCGCAATCGTGCCGGCCGGTGCAGAGGGCAGACCTCGCAGACTTGCTTCCGCGCTCACCAGGCCCTTGGGGGTACCCCCGATCGAGAGTGCGGAGGTCAACCGTGCCGTGCCCGTCATCCCTGTCGTCGGTCCCTGCAACGTGCCGCTCGCCTTCAGCGTGCCCGCAAGCGAGTGCGACAGTGCCGAGAGATCGGTGACGCTGAGATTCCAGGGCAAACTCAGAATCCAGGCGCCCTGATTGCGGCCGGCGGCCGCAGGGCGCAGGACGCTGCCGCCGGCGGTCAGTGAAACCACCCGGCCCGACAATTTCATGCTCTCGATGGTTATGCCGGAATCCGCCAGCGCTCCGGAGAATTGCAGCGTGGGGCGAGGACCCACGGCTGCGGACCAACTCTCGGGTGGGCCGGCGAGGGCCGCACTCGCATCCACGACGCCGTGGATGACCGCATCGCCGATCTCAAGTTTCGCCTTGAGGACGGCAGTGCCGCCGATTTTCATGCCGGCCGGCGCCGTCCATGGAGCCAAATCCGGCAAACGCAACTCCACGCTTGCGTTTCGCCGCCCGGCTGTCAGCGCCTGCGTCTCGGCGCGCCCGCGCAGGGCAAACAGGCGATGAACCGCGTCGACGTCGACGGGCCGCCCGGGTTCGTTCAAGTGAATCGCCGCATCGATCGTCACCGGCGAGTCCTTCAGCAGCTGAAGCGTAGGCTCAGGTAGCCGCAATCCGCCGACCATCCCTTTCAGGGCCACCGTCCCAGCGCTCGAGCGCACATCGGCATTGAGCACCGCAATCTGTGTACCGCCCGGCAACTGCAATTGATCGATGTCGAGGTGTCCATCGGCCATGGGCGCGCCGACGCTGCCGCGCCAGCGGCCCTTCAGGACGGCGCCGTTCCATTTGAGGTCGGGCCGAGGGCTCATCGCTGCCGACTGGAACGCGAATTCCAGATCCCCGGACAGCTCGTTCACATCGGCCACTCCGTGCGCACTGCCGTGCAAGGCGCCGGCATCGATCGACAAGTCGAGGCGCTCGGCCGAGCGCGGTCCGCTCAAATTCACCGTCGCGGCCAGCGCTCCCAAACCCGGCAGCTGCAGCAGGTTTTCCAACGGGCCTCCGGCCGGCTCGTTCAGCTTCAGCACCGCGTCCATGCGCTGCGGATCGAACTTTACATGCAGGGCATAGACTCCGGAGCTGCCGACGGCGTGCGCGCCCAAGTCGATGAACATGTCGGTGAGCGAGCGCAGGTGAGCAGAACCCTGCACCACCAGCGGCGCCGGAATGATGGCCAACTGCGGCCCGAGTTTCAGCTCATCGATGGATACGGCTGCGGCATCGATGTGAGGTATCGAAGGAGGGCCGGTCTGCGTTGCGCGCGACGAGCTCTCCGGCAGGCGCTCCATGCTGACGACTGCCGCATGCAGGCGGTCGATTTGCAGGCGGTTCAGCAGCAATGCCGACGGAGTCCACCGCAGCGACACGCTCTCGGCGGTCAACCACACTCCTCGATCGTCGCTGAGTTGCAGTTTCTCCAGCGTCAATTGCGCCGGAAAGGATCCGCCCAATCCGGTCAACGTGACGTAGCCGCCGGTGAGCCGGGAAGTCATTCGCTCGATCATGGCGCGGCCCGGGCCGGTGTTTCCGGTGATGACGAGCACACCGCCTACAGCCATGATGAGCAGCAGCAGCCCGCCCAACGCCACTCCGATGATCTTGAATATACGGCGCATCAAAAGGCCTGTCCCAGTCCGATGTAGATCTCGAATGCGTCGTCGGTGCTGCGGCGCTTGGTGGGCACGGCAATATCGAGCCTCACCGGACCGATCGGGGTGTAGTAACGCAGCCCCGTACCGACACCGATGCGAAAGGTGTTCGGCACGCCGCTCGCGCTGGCTGTCACCTCACCGCCGTCGACGAACGCAGCGGCACCGAAATTGCCGACGAGGCGTTGCCGGAATTCCACGCTTCCCGCCTCGATCTCGGTACCACCGATCGGATCCTCGGTACCTTCGAAGACCGGGCCGACTGATTGGTACCGATACCCCCGGATGGTTGCGCTGCCCCCGCCGTAGAACCGCTGATCGGGCGGCAGGCTGAACTCACTGGCCCCCTTCGCGATGCCCGCGAGCGCGCGGGCGGCGACTACGCTGCGTCCGGGATCCGTGCCGAACAGCGGGTTCAGGTCGAAGTATCCGGCGACCTGGAGCTGTTCGATGATGAAAGTAGAATTAGGATGTCCGATCGCAACGGTCGGCGTGAGGCTGAGCGATCCGCGAAATCCATGGCGCGGATCGTCGAGCGGCGTGGGCAGATCGGTGGAGTCGTAGCTGACGACCAGCGGCAGCGCCACCAGTGTGTAGAAGTAGGTGGTCGCCGGAACGACCACGACATCGTTTACGATCACATCAGCCACCGGCTGAATGATTTTCTCCGTCGTCGTCGTCAGCCCGACGCTGACGTTCCATACACCCGACAACTTGCGCAGCACGGACACACCCGCGGTGGTCGAGGTCTGATCGTACGCCTGCAGCGACTGCTTGAGTGCGCCGACGCTGACCTGCAGCGATTGATCGCGCTGCAGGAAATCAGGCTTGACGAATTTGGCGCTGACGTCGTAGCCCACTCCCGTGGAATCGCTGCCGCCGAGATCGATCACCCGCGCCGCCAGGTTCAGCGTTTCTGCGTTGCCGAACAGATTGCGGTCCGTCCACGTGACGCCGCCGCTGCCGCCGAGGTCGCTGGAAAACGCCGCGCTCACTGTCGCCGCATGGCGCGAACGCTCGCGAACCTTGAAGGTGACGGGCACGCCGCCGGAATCGTCGACGGCAGTTCCGAGCTGCACGATCACTTGACTGAATACGCCGAGCGCGAGCAGATCGCGCCGCCCGCGTTCGACTGCGCTGATCCGAAACGGCTCGCCAGTACGCAGCCGCAGCGTGCTTCGCAGCAGGGATTCGTGCGTCCGTTTCAGGCCCTCGATATGGATGTCGCCGACATTCACGCGCGCTCCCGTCACCACATGAAAGGAGAGATCGAGCACGGGCGCACCGGCGGCTTCGTAGGCGACCGGTGCATCCACCTTTGCGAAAGCATAACCCTTCTCCTGGAGAGCGCTCTGCAGGTGGGCGCCTCCCGCGAGTACCGTCGAGGCCACCGCCGCGTCCCCTGTATTCAAACCCAGCGTCCCCCGCGCGAATTCGGGCACTTCGCCGTCGATGTCGATCCTGCCCAGATGGTAGAGCGGCCCCAGGGTGAACGCGACCTCGACCAGGGGCTCGCTGCCCTTCGGCAACGCGCTTAGGACATCGCGCAGTCCCGGATCCTTGAGCGGCGTACCGCCGATCTTGATCGCCACGGCGCTCTGATAATAACCGTAGCTCTCGAGCACCGTCGTCAGGCGGTCGATATCGTTTCGGGCGCGGGCGATCAGCCCGAATGGGCTGACGGGCGCCGACGAACGCAGCGACGACAAATCGGAGGAGGACTTGAGCGTGGTGTCCATCTCGCCGTTCCCCGTGGAGACGATATCGACCTTGTACCCTTGAGGATCGGCCCCGTTCGCGAGGTAGGAGAACGCCGACAAGAAAATCAGAAGTACGAGCCTCGCACAACTCAAACGCATCGCACGAGACGGGTGACCCAACGCCATGCCCGGAAGCCTAGCAGGCCTCTCGGGCGACGACTATCAGGTGGGCATCACCGAAGTTTCCTCGGCGATCATCTGCTCCAGGCGCTCCAGATCAGGAATCAGCGGCGTTTCGTTGACCATGCGCACCTGGCAGATGACGGGAGAGCGTTCCGGAAAGCTCCGCGTTGGATCCGGCCGCACCACATCGGCGTTCACGCGCACCAGCTGCGGGAACCCCTGGGTCAGCATGCCGAAGTAGCCGCACTGCAGTTTGCCGCCGGTCGCGTGAAAGACGACGATGCGGGTGCGGCTGGAGACGGCGGGCAGAGTTTGGCCGAATGCGCCCTCGAAGGAAACGACCGGCACACTGCGTCCGCCCCAGCTCACCAATCCCGAGTACCACGGCGGCGCATTGGTCATTTCGGCAGGCGGCTGATAGCCGATGACCTCGGCGACACAGGCCCGCGGCACGATCAATCGTTCCCCCGCCAGCGGCACCAGCAAGCTATAGAGTTCGTCGCGCAAATCGGACATCGCTCTATCTCGCGACGGCGCTGCGGCGATTGACGAGCGGCTCGATGGCGTCGAGCAGCTGATTTTCTTGATACGGTTTGCCGAGGTAGTCGTCGACGCCGAGCTCGATGGCCCGCGCCCGATGTTTCTCGCTGACTCGTGAGGTGATCATCACGATCGGAATATCCTTGAGGCGCGGGTCGTTGCGGACATGGGCGGCGACCTCGTAGCCGTCCATCCGCGGCATCTCGATGTCGAGCAATATGATGTCAGGCAGGTTCTCCTGCAGCAGAGACACGGCGTCGACTCCGTCCTTGGCGGTCAACACCCGCATGCCGTTGCGCTCGAGCAATCGCTGGGTCACGCGGCGCACCGTGATGGAGTCATCCACCACCAGCGCGAAGGTGCGCCGATCGCGCTGATCCAGAACCGTCGTTTCGGTGGGACGCGCGCGCCACTCGGAACGCACCAATGAACCCATGTCGAGAATGATGACGATGCGGCCGTCGCCCAGGATCGTGGCGCCCGCGATGCCGCGGATGCCCGAGATCTGCGGCCCCAGGGATTTCACGACGATTTCGCGGCTGCCGACCAATTCATCGGTCACCAAGGCCGTGGAGTGCTCGCCCGCGCGGATCAGCACCACTGAAATGGATACATCCGCCTCGGGAAGGCGCGTAGCGCCCAACCCCACGAATGAGCCCAGCTGCTGGAAGCGGTATTTCTGGCCGCCATACTCGAACGGCGGCGCGTCCTTGCCCAAATGCCTGGACACGATGTTTCTCGGCAGCCGCACCACACCTTCGACCGTCGCCAGAGGCAGCGCATAGGCCTCCTCGCCGACGCGCACGATCAGGGCCTGGCTGATCGCCAAGGTGAAGGGCAGGCGGATCGTGAAACGCGAACCCTTGCCGAGGGTGGTATCGATGAACAGGCCGCCGCCGAGCTTCTTCACTTCGGTGGCGACGACGTCCATGCCGACCCCTCGTCCCGCCGCCTGGGTGACGTGCCCGGCGGTGCTGAAGCCGGGCTCCAAAATGAGCTGGACGGCTTCCTCATCGGTGAGTTTTGCCTGCGGGTCCGTCAGTCCGAGAGAGATCGCCTTCTCGCGAATCAGCCGGACGTTGATGCCCGCGCCGTCATCGGCGACCACGATCACGACCTCGGCGCCGTCGCGCTCGAGGCTGATGGATATGCGGCCGACATCCGGCTTGCCGAGCGCCGTGCGGCGCTCCGCAGGCTCGATGCCGTGCACGACGGCATTGCGCAGCATGTGCTCGAGCGGAGGAACCATGCGCTCCAGCATCTGCCGGTCAAGCTCCGCGGCGGCACCTTGGACGACGAGTTCCGCCCGCTTGCCCGTGTCGTTCGCCGCCTGCCGCACCAGACGCGTCAGCCGCTGTACGTGCCGCTGGAAGGGCACCATGCGGGTCCGCATGAGACTGTTCTGCAGCTCGGTAATGACGCGCGACTGCTGGGTGAGCAGATTCTGCGCTTCGCGGGTCAAGGTCTCGAGCAATCCCTGAATGCTCGCCACGTCGCCCGAGGTCTCGGCCAGCGCGCGCGAATACTGTTGAAGAGACGAATATTGGTCCAGCTCGAGAGGATCGAAGTCGTCGCGGCGAGGTTCCACCTCCTGGTGCCGATTGAGGACCTGCGCTTCGGTCTCGATCTCCAGACCGCGTAATTGCTCCTTGAGGCGCGTCACCGTGCGCGCCAGCTCCGCCAGATTGAAGTCGATGGAGTTCACTTGCTGATCGAGGCGCGCGCGGAAAATGCTCACCTCTCCGGCATTGTTCAGCATGGTGTCGAGCAGGTCCGCATCGACGCGTGCCATCTCCACCCGTTCCGCCGGGGCGCTCTCGCGCCCGGGCAGCACCGGAGCACTCGACAGTTCGAGGCTCACGGCCGAATCTTCGCTCAGGGCGGCGGCGGCAGGCTCCGGCGGCCGATCGAAGGACGCTGAAGTTTCGAGAGACGCCGCGACCGCAGGCGGCGGCGCGGGTGTGGGTCGCGCCGGTGCGGCAGGCCGCGCCGCCACGGGCTCAGGCGCAGCAGGGCGGGGCACGGCCGCCGGTGCCGCGGACGGCGGCGCGGCGGCGGCAGGTGCCGCCGGTATCGCCGGCGGTGCAGCGGCCGGAATTCGCGCCGGTGTCGCCAAACCACGAATTTGCGCGATCAGCGCCGTCGCGCCGCCCGGCAGCGTACCGTTGCTGACGAGGTCCCGCATGCGCGCGAGCTCATCGAGGCTGGCCTGCATGACGGCGTGGGCGTGATCGTCGCCGGCCACGCTGCCCCCGTCGATCTGTATCACCAGAGTCTCGAGTTCATGGCTCAAATTCCCCATCGCGGTGATGCCGGCCATCCGGGCGCCGCCTTTGAGGGTATGCAATTGGCGCTGCAGCTCGACGACGCGCTCCTTGCTCTTGCGGTCGCGATTCCACGCGGTCAGCGAAATCTCGGCCGCCTCGAGCAGTTCGGTCGCTTCTTCGCTGAAGATATTCGCGATCTCGTGATCGAACTCCTCCGCGGCCGTTGCAGCCGCCGCGTCCTCCGCCGCAGCTTCCGCCTGCCCAGCCGCCGCTTCCTCCTCAGCCGCCGCAACCGGCGGCGGTGCGGCCGCCGCTTCGCGCGCGGCCACGACGAGTGCCGGAACCATGGCCGATTCACTGGTCTCGATGGCGTCGCGGGCAATGGCGGCATCGAGATCCGCCTCGATCTCGAGCAGCCGCGAGAGCAGCAAGGGTTGTTCGGGAAAAAATGCCGTCGACTCGTTGATATGCGAAATCACGTTATCGATCGCGCGAACCGCATCGGCCAAGGTTGCCAACCCCGAGTCGGACAGTCCCTGCCCGCTCTCGAAGACCTTGCGCATCACCTTGTTGAGCGGCTCGGTGATCCGGATGCCGTGACGCGCCTCGGCCATCTTCGAGCTGCCGCTCAGGGTGTGAATGGCGCGATACACGGCTTCGGGCAAATCGTGGGGCGCAGGCTGACCGGTGCGCTTGCGCAAGTATTCGCGAATTTCGGCCAGATGGCTCGAAGTCTCCTTGCTGAAAATCTCGTGCAGCACCGGATCCATCGCCGGCGGTGCGGCGGCGGCGCGCGGTTGCGCACGCGCAGCGGCGGGTGCGGGCGGCGCGGGTGCGGCGCGTGCAGTGGGCGCGGCAGGCGCGGCCGCTGCGGGCAACGATCCCGTATATCCCGTATCCTCCTGCGTCACAGTCACGGTGCCCTGATCGGCCTCGCGGCCGTCGGCGTAAGCGAATGCCCGGGCCATCAGCGCCTCGGTCGGCGCGGGCGTCTGTCGGCCGGTTTCCAGTTGCTCCACCAATTGCGGCAACGCGGCCACCGAACTGCGCAGCACCGTCATCATTCCGGGCGTACGCGTCAGCGTCTTGTCGATGATCCGATTCAGCAGATTCTCGATCGCCCAGCCGAATTCCGCGATCGAACGGGCGCCGACCATGCGGCCGCTGCCCTTCAAGGTATGGAAGCTGCGGCGCATCAGCGCCAATGATTCCTGGTCCATGGGATTTTGGTCCCACTGCGGGAAGCTCTTTTGAATCGATGCGATCTCCTCCTTGGCCTCCTCGATGAACAATTCGAGAAATTGCGGGTCCACCGGTTCCGGCTCCGGTATCGCGATCAAGGGATGGGTGGCCGCATGCGCTCGCTTGGTGCGCTCCAGGGCAATGGTCTCAGCCGGGTCGAGTTTGATGGTCTGGGCCGCGTCGCTGCTCGAGACGCCGATGTTCGGGACTCGCGACGGCGCTTCGTCCTCCAACGTCTTGATGCACATCTCGGCGTTGTCGAGCATGTACCATGGGTCGGTGCGCCCGCTCTGCAGCGTCTCCATGTAGTACTCGATGCTGACGATGGCGTCGGCCACCCTTTCCAGGCGGATGGCGTCCGGCGCAGGTGCGCCGGGTTCGATCAGCCTGCGCACCTGTGCGCCGATCGCCTCCATCAACTCCACCGCCCTGCCCTTGCCCAGCATCAGCAGGCCCGCCGTAATGCCGCGCAGCAGCTGCGGTACGTTGTCGAGGCCCTGAGCGGGAGAATCGCCGGGTTTCTGCACGGCGATGGACACAGCTTCCTTGATGCGCGCCAGGTTGACGATGCACTCGCGCAGCACGGCCTCACTGACCAGCTTGAATTCCTGATCCTGATCGGCGTGCGCCGGCGCGGTGGGCGGCGGCGCATCCGGCGACGTGTCGGAGGGCACATCGGCGGACGGCGGCAGAATGAGGCGCACGAGCTGATCGTCGAGGCTGTCTTCGACGGAAAGCAGCACACCCGCCACCTTGATCAGCGACTCCTCGGGCGGAACCTTGCCGTCGGCCACGATCCCGGCGAGCTCTGCGATCTCTTCCTGGACGCGTTGCCGCAACTCCCCGAGCCCCAGCACCCCGAGCGTGTCGCTGATCTTCTTCAGCAGCTCGAGCTGGGGGGCGAGTTCGTCGCTGCGGCCTCCGCCGCGGCGCACGAAGATATCGAGAACGTCCTTGACCTTGGAGAGATCCTCCTTGATGGCGGCTGCGACCGTGCGCATCAATTTCACGCTGGGCGCCGACAGGCTCTCTCGCTCCTGCTCGATCGAATCGTCGACCGGCAGGAGCTCGGAGAGCTTGAAGGAGGCGCGCACCGCGGCGATCCGGCCGCTGCCGGTCGTTGCGCGCGCGACGTAGTAGAGCAGGTTATTCAGTAAATCGACCGGAGGATCTTCGCAGTAGTGCGCCTCGCCGAGTTCGTACAGGGCCTTGATTTGCCGGTCCGCTTGACCCAGCAAGCGCTTTAAGGTCGCGCTGCCTTCCAAGCCGTTGGCGCGTACCGCCTCGAGGATGGCGCCCGTCACCCACCACAACTGAAAGACGGGTTGCGTGGTGGCGACCTGCTCGAGCTTCTCGGCCACCTTCGCCAGGATCTCGAGGTTTTGTACGGTGCGCTCGCCGCGGATGTATCCCAACAGACCGATCTGGAAACGCGGCCGCAGCCGCCGCGCCCATTGCGCCACCGATATCGATTGCTCGCCGATCCGCGGGGATTGCGGCTGGGCCGGCTGATCGGATTTCAGATTGAGCAGCAGCAGCGTTCCCTCGGAGAGCAAGGGACTGCCGCGCACCGACCGCAGATCGTTGAGCAGGGGCAACAACACCAAGGCCAGATCCCGGCCGCCCGATAAAACCCGCTCGAGGTAGGTCGGCAATTGCACCGTCGCCCGCATCAGGGCGTCCAGGCCGTCGATTTGGCGCTTCTGGTCGTTGTCCGAGCTCAGCAAGTAGCGCGCGACATGCTCCATTTCTTCGGCGAGCAGCGCGGCGCCGTACACCTCGACCAAGCGCAGCACACCATGGGCGGAATGCAGTTGGTCGGCGCACTTTTCGAGCAGCGCCCGCTGATCCGATCGCTCCGCGTAACCTTCCAACGAAGCACGCGCATCGTTCAAGGTCGTCGCGAGTTCCTTGGCGACGATGTGCAAAGTTTGGGAACTGATGTCGGTCATGCCGGAACCGTCTTCGAGCTTCAGCCGCCGAAGCCGCTGGCCTTGCGTATTTTCCCGGAGTTGCCGGCATTGCTGTTGTTGGAGGCGCCCATGCCGCCTGCGCTCACGGGCCCGCTGCCGCCCGCCGGCGGGGCGGGTACGGGCGCGCCGGTGCCGTTAGTGCTGCCCGGATTCGCGGCACTCGCAGGCTCGCTCAAGGCCCGGAGCCGCGAGGAGGTTGCGCCGACAGTGGTGGTGCCGCCGCCGTAGTCCGGCAGACGGAATCCCGCCACGGATTTGCGCAGCTGCGCCGACAGGGCGGCCAGTTTGGCGATCGACGTGGAGGTCGCCGTCGAACCCTCGGCCGTCTGGGTCGATATTTCGCGCACCACCTGCATGTTCTTGGAGATGTTCCCGGACACGGCGGCTTGCTGGCGCGCGCTCGCCGAAATGTTTTGCACCAGGTTCGCGATTTGATTGGAAACCTGCTCGATTTCCTCGAGCGCAGCGCCGGCGTTCTCGGCGAGCAGGGCGCCGCCCACGACGTCGGTGGTGCTGCGCTCCATGGAAACCACCGCCTCGTTGGTATCGGTTTGGATGGTGCGTACCAACACTTCGATTTGCTTGGTGGCGTTCGCCGCGCGCTCCGCCAGCCTTTGCACCTCGTCCGCCACCACGGCGAAGCCGCGCCCCGCCTCGCCGGCCATGGAAGCCTGAATCGAGGCGTTGAGCGCCAGAATATTGGTCTGCTCGGCGATGTCGTTGATCAGCTCGACGATGTTGCCGATCTCCTGGGAGCTCTCGCCCAGGCGCTTGATGCGCTTGCTGGTCTCCTGGATGGTCTCGCGGATCGCATTCATGCCGTCGATCGTCCGGCGCACGGCATCGCCGCCCTTGTGGGCGATGTCGACCGAATGCCGCGCGACGTCCGAGCAGCGCTCGGAATTGCCGGAAACCTCTTCGATCGACGCCGCCATGTCCGCCATGGATTCGCTGGCCGCGGAGATTTGCCGGGATTGCGCGCTGCTTGCCTTTGCCATGTGCGCTGCCGTGCTCTGCGTTTGTTTGGCGGCACCGTCCAATTGGATGGCGCTGTCGTTGATGGTCGTGACCAGTTCGCGCAAGGCTTCTATGGCGTAGTTGATCGAGTCGGCGATCGCACCCGTGATGTCCTCGGTCACCGTCGCCTGCACGGTGAGGTCGCCGTCCGCCAGACTCGACAGCTCATCGAGCAGCCGCATGATGGCCTCTTGATTGCGTTCGTTCTCACGTACCCGCAGCTCGCTGTTGCGCCGCACGTTGACCGATTTCCTGTAGGTCCAAACGAGCGCGGCGAACAGCGCCGCGGCAAGTCCCAGCAAGGCGAGCACCCAGGGCTTGTAATTCGCGCCGGAATCGACGCGGCCGGCCGTTGCATCGCCCAACTCGGCCGCGAGAGTGCCGGCCACGGACGGCAGTCCGCGCGCCGCGACCTGCGCCTTGGAGAGAGGTTCGGCAGCGCCGATCGCCTTGCGCACGCTGTTGGCGAACTGTTGATTGCGGGCCACCACGGCCTTCAGCCGCTGCTCGGCGTCCGCGCCGCCGGTGACGCGCGTCAGAGCGAGGCCGGATTCCTCGCCGGACAAGCCGCGCACGACCTGATTCAGGAATTCCAAGCTGTCCGCCAGGCGCTGCGCGGCCGGAGCCGCATCGCTCACACCCGACGCGAGCCCGCTCAAGTCTTGCTGAATGCGCTGCACCATGAGCTCGAAGCGCTCCAGATAGCGGCTCATGCCTTCGAGCTTCTGCACGCCGACCGCGCTCGCCAGATCGCCCAGTTCCGAGAGCAGCTTGGGCGCCAATTCACGCGCCTCTTGGTTCGAGGCCTGAATGGTCTCAACGGCCGTTCTTGCCTCGCTGACGGCGCGCACGCCGTCGGAAAGCTTGTTCCAGGCGGCCGCATTGGCGGCATTCCCCGCGCCGGCATTCCCGGCCGCGCGCAGGCTCTTCAGACGCGCCGAGCTCTTGGCAAGCGCGTCGAATGCGCTCGTTTCGCCCCGCAGCGCGTTCTGCGCCTCGAACGGCAGGCGCTGGGCCACCAGGGAGAGTTCGGCGGGGCCCGCAGGGGAAGCGGTATTGGATGTGAGCAGCGTCAGGGCGGCGGCGCCTCCCAGACACAGCAGGATGAGCCCCACCAGCACCGGCAGGAAAATCGCCTTTGGGGTAGCACCGTCTTGTGTGGTCATCTTCTGTTGCACTGGCACTTCAGCTCGCCGCCTGTAAAAAGCTCTGGCTCTCCACCAAATTCTTCAAACTCAATACCGGCCATACCTCGCCGCCGCGGCGAAAGGCACCTGCCAGATAGGTATCGCAGCGGATCACGGTCGGCGGCGCGTCGGCGTTGAATTCCGCTTCCGCGAAGCGCCGAAAGCCCAACACTTCGTCGACCATGAGCCCGGCCGGTACATCGCGGTGGTTGACCACGATGACCCGGGTGTTGCGGCCGGCGGCGGTCGCGCCGCTGCCCAGAAATTGGCGCAGGTCCAGCATCGGCAGCAATTGCCCGCGTATGTTAGCGAGCCCCTTCACCCAGCTTTTCGCACCGGGGATGCGCGTAACCACGGCCGGATAGCCCAGCACCTCGCGCGTCTCCTCGCGTGCCACCAAAAAAGTCTCGCCGCCCATGCGAAACGCCACTCCCACCCATTCTAGACCGGCGCCGGTTTCCGCCACGTTGCCCGCCGTCACGGCCCGGCTGCGCTTTTCGAGTTCCTTGAGCAATTCGAACGGACGGTCGCGCAAGCCGCGCAAGCTGGTCGCAGATCCGCTCATCGGGCTCGTCATACGGCCAGCGCGGCCTGTGCCTTCTCGACCAACGCCTGCGCCGACACGGGCTTGACCAGATAATCCACCGCGCCCTGGCGAAGGCCCCAGACCCGATCGGTCTCTTGACCCTTGGTGGTCACCATGATGATGGGAATCAAACTGGTTTCAGGGTCGTTAATGAGCATCCGGGTGGCTTGATAGCCGTTGACCCCGGGCATGACGATGTCCATGAAGATGAGGTCGGGCTTCATCGCCTTGGCCTTGCGGACTCCTTCCTCGCCGTTCTCGGCGGCGGCGGTCTTGAAGCCGTGCTTCTCCAGAGCTTTCTGCATGACGAATACCTCGGTGGGTGAATCGTCGACGATGAGAATCAATGCCATTCTGCGTTCTCCGTCATTTACCGACGTGAGCTTCGATCGCGCCCAGCAATTCGTCTTTCGTGAAGGGCTTGGTCAAATAGTGCTCCGAGCCCACGATTCGGCCGCGTGCCCGGTCGAACAGACCGTCCTTGCTCGACAGCATGATGACCGGGATCTGCCTGAACACCTTGTTGTGTTTGATCAGCGAGCAGGTCTGATAGCCGTCGAGGCGCGGCATCATGATGTCCACGAACACGATGTCGGGCTGGTGATCGGCGATCTTGGACAGCGCATCGAAGCCGTCGACCGCGGTGAACACCTCGCAACCTTCCTTGGTCAGGAGAGTTTCGGCGGTCCGCCGGATGGTCTTGCTGTCGTCGATCACCAGAACTTTGAGTCCCGTGAGTTTCGGCTTGGCCGTGGTCATCATGCTGTCCATGAATCTGCCTTAGGGGGACCTTTCTGCTGTGCGTGCGTAGGTACTGGAATCTTGTGGCTTTTTAACATATCCAGGCCGCGCAAGCCACGGTATGGGGTCGACATTTCGCGGTAAGCTGCGTCAAACAACGGTGGCGTGGTTCACAGTTTTCGGAAGAGAGCCGCGTCCATGCCTGCAGCATCGGCGGTGCGTTAGACTGCATCGCCGCGAAACAAGGAACGCGCATGTCTTCCCGAGTCCGTCTCGTCGTGGTCATGGACCCCATCGAATCGATCAAACCGGCCAAGGACAGCACGCTGGCCATACTGCTGGCGGCGCAGGCGCGCGGCTGGCAGATCTTCTATGCGGAACAAAAGGACCTTTGGCTGCGCGACGGTATCGCCTGGGGAAGGCTCTCGCCGCTGCAGGTGTTCGACGATCCGGGCACTTGGTTCACGCGCAGCACGCCGCAGGCCGCCCAATTAGGTGAATTCGATGCAATCCTGATGCGCAAGGATCCGCCCTTCGACACCGAGTACATCTACACCACGTACATTCTGGATCGCGCCATGTCCCAGGGCGCGCTGGTGTGCAACCGGCCCCAGGGGCTGCGCGACATGAACGAGAAGGTCTACACGGCCTGGTTCCCCGAGTGCTGCCCGCCCACTCTCATCAGCCGCGACTTGCACGACATGAGCGAATTCCTGCGCGAGCACGGCAAGGCGGTATGCAAACCCCTGGATGGCATGGGAGGCAAGTCCATCTTCGTGCTGGAACAGGGCGACAAGAACCGCAACGTGGTGTTCGAGACCTTGACCGACTACGGCAGCCGCTACGCCATCGTGCAGCGCTACCTTCCGGAAATCGTGACCGCCGGCGATTGCCGCATCATTCTGGTGGACGGAGAGCCGGTGCCCTTCGCCTTGAAGCGGGTGCCCACCGCGGACGACCACCGCGGCAATCTTGCCGCGGGTGCGCGCGCCGAGAGCCGCCCGCTCAACGATCGCGACCGATGGCTGTGCTCGCAAATCGGCCCCAAGCTCAAAGCGGCGGGGATGCTGTTTGTCGGCCTCGACGTTATCGGCGATTACGTCACTGAAATCAACGTCACCAGCCCGACCGGCATTCGCGAACTAAACAAGAAGCACGGTGTCGACATTGGTGCCATGCTGGTGGATGCGATACACAGGAATATGAGCGCTGCGTGACCACCGAAATGGATCAAGCCGCAGAATCGTTCGGAGCCGGGCTGCCGCCGGCCCACGACCGCATGCTGACCACCTGTTTCCTGGCGGCGCTCATCCACGGTATCGTCATCCTGGGCGTGACCTTCAGCGTTGCCGGCGGCCGGACAGACGATCAGGCACCCGGCTTGGAGGTCATCCTGGTCAACGATCAGGCGCCGAGCGTTGCGCGCAATCCGGATGCACTGTACCTCTCGGAGCGTAACCAGAAAGGATCCGGCAATACCCTGAAGCGCGAGCGGGCTCTGATACCCAAGTCCTCCGTAATGCCGGTCGAACGCGCGGGAATTCCGAGCGGCGACGGGCTGGCGGCGCAACAGAGCGGACGCGACACCGGGGAAGAGGAACTCATCGCGACTCACGTCCCGGCGCCGAAGATCTTGTACTTCGCGGCACCCACGGCCGCTTCGGTCCCCGCCGAGCTGCCGCTGCTGCTCGAGAAGCGGCCCGACCTCGCGATGACCCCCAACGATGACGGGGTCGAACTGCGCATGCGGGGCGAGGCCAAGCAGCAATTGTGGATCGCGGCGGATACCCGGGAATCCGACGTTGCCGTTTACTTGGATAGCTGGCGGCGTAAGATCGAGCGCGTGGGCACGATGAATTTTCCCGACGTGGCGCGGCGCGAGAAGCTCTCGGGCACTCCGGTGATCGAAGTGACCATCGGCTCCGACGGCAAGCTGCTGGAAACCGTCGTTCGGCGCAGCAGCGGCCACGCGGAAATCGACGAGGCGGCCATGCGAATCCTGAAGCTTGCGGCCCCATTCGATCCCTTCCCGGGCGAGGTGGCCGCCAAGCATGATGAGATTCGCATCGCCTACGAGTGGCAGTTTCTGGGCGGCGTTTCGCAGGGAACGGGCGTGTACTATTCGGAGCCGAGCCATTAGCGAATCCGGCTATCTGACCAACCAATTGCTGATCGCCATGCCGGCCATGGGCGATCCCAACTTCGCGCAATCCGTCGCCCTGGTGTGCGACCACAGTTCGCGCGGGGCGCTTGGACTCATCGTGAACAAGCCCCTGCCCATGCGCATGAGCGAGATCTTCGAGCAGCTCGAAATCGAACTCGCCCTGGGGCCGTTGCGCGAGCGTCAGGTGCTGCGCGGCGGCCCCATGCAGACCGATCGCGGCTTCGTCGTCCACCGGGCCGGCGGCGAATGGGACTCGACTCTCAAGGTGTCCGACGTCATTCACGTCACGACGTCGCGGGACATTCTGGCCGCGATGGCCCGCGGCCAGGGTCCGGAGGAGGCCGTGGTCGCCTTGGGGTATGCCGGCTGGGACGGCGGGCAGCTGGAGGATGAAATCCGCGCCAATGCGTGGCTCAGTGCTCCGGTGGATCCCGGCCTCATTTTCGACGTGCCCTTCGAGTCCCGCTGGCTGGCCGCAGGACGACTTCTGGGAGTCGAGTTGCCGCGCATCAGCCCCATCAGCGGCAATGCCTGAGGCCGCAGCTCCCCACGGGGCGCCGGGCGGCGCACCGCGGGTGATCCTGGCTTTCGATTTTGGCTTGAGAAGGATCGGAGCGGCCTGCGGCGACACCGTTAGCCGCACCGCCTCGCCGCTCCGTGCCCTGCCGGCGAGTACCGGCGCACCGCGCTGGGAGACGATCGACGCGCTGCTGCGCGAGTGGCAGCCGGCGCTCCTGGTGGTCGGCCTGCCGTATAATGCCGACGGTTCCGACAGTGCGATGACCGGCGCTGCGCGCGGCTTTGCATCCGAGCTCACGCGGCGCTTTGGCTTGCGGGTTGAACTCATCGACGAGCGATATTCGTCGATGGAGGCCTCCGCAACACTCAAAGCGACGCGAGAATCGGGTCTGCGGCGGCGGCGCGTTTCGAAATCCGATGTCGACGCCGCGGCAGCCTGTGTCATCCTGGAACGTTGGTTCACTGCAAACTGAGGCGCAAATGCGTTCACAACAAGATGGCGCCGGCGGTCTGCGCCACCTGATTACGCTCGACGGCCTGACCCGCGACACATTGACGGCGATTCTCGACCGTGCCGAAAGCTACCGCCGCCTACCCGGTCAGCCGGCCTATGAGGGCCGCGAGCTCGCCGGCGTTACTCTCGCCAACTTGTTCTTCGAACCGAGCACCCGCACGCGTGCGTCCTTCGACCTCGCCAGCCGCCGGCTGGGCGCGCACGTGCTCAATCTGGATCTGCACTCGAGCTCGCGCGCCAAGGGCGAGAGCATGCTTGACACGATCTATACGCTCGAAGCCATGAACACGGATGTGTTCGTCATCCGCGATTCGGAAGCCGGCATGCCGGAATTTCTGATCGACCACGTCGCCCCACACGTATCCGTGATCAGCGCGGGCGAGGCGCATGTCTCGCATCCCACGCAAGGGCTGCTCGACGCCCTGACCATTCGTACGCATAAGCGCCGCTTCGCCGGCCTCAAGGTGGCCATCGTCGGCGACATCAAACACTCGCGAGTGGCGCGGTCCGCGCATCAGGCCCTGACCACCTTGGGTACCACGGATGTGCGGGTCGTGGCACCGGAGGCGCTGCTGCCGGCCGAAGGCGAATTTCGCGGCGCACACCGCTTCACCCGCATCGAGGATGGAATTGCCGGCGCAGACGTGGTGATGATGCTGCGCATTCAGAAAGAGCGCATGGCCCAGAGCGCGTCTCTCGACGATGCCGCCTATTTCCGTGATTTCGGCCTGGATGCCAGGCGCCTGAAACTGGCCGCGCCGAGCGTGCTGGTCATGCACCCCGGACCGATGAATCGCGGCGTCGAGATTGCCTCCGACGTGGCGGACGGGCCTCGATCCGTCATTCGCGAACAGGTAAACAACGGCGTTGCCGTGCGCATGGCGGTGCTGGCGTCCATCGCAGCCACTCTCACCCGACACCGCCGGCCGCTGTAAAAGCGCTGCGCGCGAAAAGGGCCCAAGAGTCAGAGGGCTGGGCGACTAGAGGGCCGGCACGATGCCGACGTTCTCGTGGATGTGCCAGCCTAGCTGCTCGAATTCCTGGCGAGCGCGCTCCGAGACGGCGCCTTCCAGCCAGATTTCGCGCGGCGCATCACGCGCGTCCGCGGGCAGCGACTCGCGGATATCCCGCTCGCCTTCGGCCACATCGGCAGTCCAGTAGACCGACTCAAAGGCCCCGCAGACGACGATGCGGCCATCGGCCAGCCGGGCGGCGGGCAGCCGGACTCCGGGCAGCACCGAGGCCAAGGGCTGCTGCCGATGGACGACCACCAGCAGCCCGACGCTTCGCAGGTAGACCTTCGCTTCGGTCTCCGAAGCAAGGCCCATGGCATGGCGAAACAACTCGGCGCGGCCGGCGACCCCATCCAGGGAATGCGCCGCCTCGAGCAACAAAGTCTGCCGCGTGGGGCTCAACACCAGATTGTTCTGCCAATGTTCCACCTCCGCCGGAGTCAGACCCAGCCCGGTCAGAGTGTCGCGCTGGCGCGCCCGCAGCACCGCCGGGTCCTCGTTATAGATGGCATCCAAGGCGTGACGGGCGATCCCTAATCCGGCAATCTCCGGAAGTGCCACGAACCGCACGCCGAAGGCAGCCGATGCGTCGAGTTTGGCGTCCTTGTGCACGGCCTGGCGCAGTACTTGGTTGCTGGTGTAGGGATCCACGCCCAGCTTCTTGTACCAGCGCCGTTCGGCGGCGGTGCCGCCGAAATACCGATCGGCGTAGTGCTGGGCTGCGGCCTTGCCCTTGGCCACGGTCGACTGGCTCTGGCCCGACCCATCCGCGGAGCCCGCACCGGCTCCCTTCACATCGGATGCGGCTTCCCGGCCTTCCGCGACGGCACCCCGAAAAAGATGCGAGATGCCGCGCGGGATGCCGGTAATCGTCTCGACCGGACGTTTGGCCACGTCGGTCACGGTGGACACCTCCGACATTACGCCGTTGCCCAGCCCGCTCGCCACTGCATCGAGCGGCGAGATCTTCGACAGCTGCGTGAGCGCGGCGACTTCCCGAATGCGCAGTGCCAGGTCGATCTGCCCGTACGCATCGAATTTGCCGAAGCGGCTGTCGAGCACGAAGCGGTGCATGAGACCGTCGCTGAGCACGGGATCCTGCACCTTGAAGTTCTCGCCCGCCGCCATGGATTCCGGCAGCAAGGCCTCCACCGACTGATCGGCCGGCGCTTCGAACTGCTCGGCCGCCGCCACCCCCGACAGCACGCCGGCGAGAATCGCCAGCCCCATTGTTGTTCGCATGTAAGCCTTCCCTGAGAAACGCGCAGGCATGTGTAGCCGCCGGCGCGGCCTTTGTAAAGTGCTCAATGCAGACTGATCGCGACGGCACCCGCGAGCGGCGCATCAGGCCTCGATGCCGTCGATCCGCATCAGCGCCTGCCCCATCTGAACACGGCCCCCTTCGCGCACCGTTTCGCGCAGCGCGGTGCCGCGCGGCGCCAATGCGATGATGGTGGAGCCGTGCTCGAACCAACCCATTTCCTCGCCCCGCTTGAGCGCGGCGTCGCAGGGAATGACGTTGGGGCCGCGGTAGCGAAGATGCAGCAGCACATCGAGAAACCGCAGGCGCATGCTCGCGACCAAGATCGCCGCCACCGGGACCAAGGTGATCATCGCGCCTGTGGGCAGCCGGCAGCGAATGACCGCCCGCTCGTTCTTGCAGAACAGTCGCTCGACGCGTTTGAGCGCGATCGGATTCACGTTCCAGGTGTCGCCGGAGATGTAGTTGACCTGCTCCACCCTGCAATCGGCGGGAGCATGGAAGCGGTGATACATACTGGAGGTCAGACGCAGGGTCGCGTACTGCCCGCCCCAATAGTAGTGCGCGAGTTCGGCGTCACCCAGAAGATCCTCGAGGGGGTAGGGAAATCCCTTGGCCTGCAGCACGGCCCCCTCCACCACCCGCCCGCAGGCGCCGACCAGCGCGTCGCAGGGGCTGACGAGGCTGCGGGGATCCGGGTCGATGGGACGCGCGCCGTCCTTGAGTTCCCGGGTGAAGCAGTCGTGCAGGCTCTTGAATCGCCGCTGCTTCGCCTCGCTCAAGTCCAGATCGGTGAACAACTTCCACAGCGCGATACCGCCGCGGCAGATCCAGGGCTGCTCGATCCGGCTGAGCCATCCCATGAAACGCGTCAGCAAGGCGCGTGGAATGCGGTTGGTGAGCAGGAAGTTGACGTCCTCTTGCTGGACGAATCGGGCGATCAGGGATCTTGCGGTCATCTCAGTGTCATTCGCCTGCAATACAGTTCGCGCCTCGAGGCCACCTTAGGAATACCGCGATTAGCACGATCATCCTCTACGCCCTGGGCGCCGTCGCGCTCGCCGTCGTTCTGCAAAAAATACGTACGAGGCTGCAACTCTCGCGCGCCAAGCACCGCTCGCTGACCGGGCACTCGCGCATGGCGCGGCGCTTTGCGTCGCTGGTACCTTTCTACGAGTACGACGAGTCCTGCTTCTTCGAAGCCGACGGGGCGCCCGAGAGCGTCTCCTCGGCGCGGCGCGCCGGCTTCATGCGCCTCGCCGCTGTATTCGCCGAGCGCTTCAAGAACACGGCGGCGCGCACCGGTGAGATCGCCGGCAGCGTCTCCGATCTGCAATTCACTTCCCGCTACCGGGTACCGTTTCAATTCAGCGGCTTCGTCCGGCAGCACTTCAAATCCGGCAACTTCCTCGAATCCTCCGCGGGTGTGACCGTCACCGATCTGGACGGCAACCGGCTGTACGATTTGACCGGTTCCTACGGAGTCAACGTCTTCGGCTACGATTTCTACAAGGAATGCATCGACCGCGGCGCCGAGAAAGTCCGCGGCCTCGGGCCGGTGCTGGGCGCATACCATCCCGTGACCGCCTACAACGTGCGGCGCCTGCTGCAAATATCCGGCCTGGACGAGGTTTCCTTCCACATGTCGGGCACCGAGGCCGTCATGCAGGCGGTGCGGCTCGCGCGCTACCACACCCGGCGCACGCACTTGGTCCGCTTCTGCGGCGCGTACCATGGATGGTGGGGCGATGTGCAACCCGGCGTCGGCAATCCGTTGGCGGCCCGCGAAACCTATACCTTGAAAGACATGGACGAGGCGAGTTTGCGCGTGCTGCGCGGCCGCCGCGACATCGCCTGCGTGCTGGTCAACCCGCTGCAGGCACTGCATCCGAACGTCAGCGCGCCGGGCGATTCGACCCTCATCGACAGCGGACGCAAGGCGCACTTCGATCGGGCGGCCTACGCCGAATGGCTCGGGCGATTGCGCGAAGTCTGCAGCGAGCGGGGCATCGTGCTGATCTTCGACGAGGTTTTCGTCGGCTTCCGGCTCGCAGCGGGCGGGGCGCAGGAGTACTTCGGAGTGCGCGCCGACATGGTCACCTACGGCAAGACGGTGGCCGGAGGGCTTCCGGTCGGAGTTCTCTGCGGCAGCGCGCGGTTCATGCGCCGGTTTCGCGAGGATCGGCCCGCCGATGTCTGCTTCGCGCGCGGCACGTTCAATTCGCACCCCTACGTCATGGGTTCCATGAACGAATTTCTGCACAGGCTCGAAACGCCGGCCGTGCTCGCCCTGTACCAGGGTCTCGACGACGTCTGGAATTCCAGAGCCCGAGCGCTGAACGAACGCTTGGCCGCCGCTCAATTGCCCGTGCGCGTCGCGAATCTGTCCACCATTTGGACCATCTGCTACGTCGGCGCCTCGCGCTATAACTGGATGTTGCAATATTATCTGCGCGCCGCCGGACTCGCCTTGAGCTGGGTGGGCACGGGGCGCCTCATCTTCAGCCTGAACTACACGGATTCGGACTTCGCCGAAGTCGCGGACCGAATCGTGTCGGCGGCCGAGGAAATGCGGCGCGACGGCTGGTGGTGGACCGCGCCGCAGCTCACCAACAAGTCCATCCGGCGCCGCGTGTTCAAGGAAATGATTCAGGCGCGATGGGCTTCGACGGCCTCGACGTCGCCCATGGGATCGATGAGCTCGCCCCGCATCAAGTAAAAGGGCGCCTTCCAATAGGTCTTCACGTCGTTGAACGGATCGGTGATGATTTTGGTCAGCCACACGAGTCCGGTCTGCACATCCTTCAGAAAAAAGAGATGTACCGTGCGGAACAGCAGCGCGCCGATTCCGACGATGAGCCATATTTCGCCCACGTGACGCACGAATTCCGAGCCGCTGGCGGCGGGAGGGAACAGCCCGAAAAACGTGGGGTCGAGCCATAGCAGCGCCGGCGACAACGCCCAAATGGCGTGTAGGATGACCTTGCGCCGCAGGTTGTACCCGACCTTGATGTCCTCTTTGTACTTGTGGGTCGCCCGGTTGACCTCGTCGTAGCCCTTGGGTTCGAAAAAGAAATGGCCGGACTGCCGGCTGACCATGGACACCAGCCAGCCGATCAGCGCGGACTTCGCGGGATCCGCGAACGCGGTTATGTAGGCAATGATGAAGCTGATCGCGCTCAACAGGTGCAGAGACTGATTGATGCGGCTGTGATGATAGTACCGATGATCGTCCCATCGCTGGGTCCGCAGTTCCGCCCAAAAACTTTGCATAGTGGTTCCTCGAGATAGCTACATAAGCCGGCTATGAAGCAAATATAGGATTTTCGTTACAAGCCTATTACAAGCGCCCGCCGGCGGGCCCGAACAGCGACCTGCGTCTCATCCGCGTTCATCGTATCGTCATGCCGCAGTGCCAATGTCGGCGGACATGAGAATCATGATCGTCACCGACGCGTGGTATCCGCAAACCAACGGCGTGGTCAGCACCTTGGCGCAAACGGCGGCGTGGCTCGTCCGCTTCGGTCATGAAGTGCAGTTCATCACCCCCCGCGACTTCCGCAGTATCGCCTGCCCGACGTACCCGGAAATCCGCTTGTCGTTCCTGCCTTACGGCAAACTCGCGCGCAACATTCTCGCGTTCGCACCGCAGGCGCTGCACATCGCGACTGAGGGTCCGCTCGGCCTCGCCGCAAGGCGCTTCTGCGCGCGCCATGGCATGCGCTTTACGACTTCGTATCACACGCAATTCCCCCAGTATCTGCGCGCGCGCTTCCCGGTGCCCACCGGTGTTTCCTATCGCGCGCTGCGCTGGTTCCACGGCGCCGCCGTGCGCTGCATGGTGAGCACCGCCTCGGTGCGGCGAGATCTGGAATCGCATGGCTTCGACAACCTCGCGACCTGGCGCAGGGGCGTCGACACCGAAGTTTTCAAGCCTCATCCGAAGAATTTCCTCGCACTGCCCCGCCCGATCGCCGCCTACGTCGGCCGAGTCGCGGTGGAAAAGAACATCGACGCCTTTTTGCGGATGCCGTGGAGCGGCAGCAAGATCGTGATCGGCGACGGCCCGGAACGGCCGCGCCTCGAGAAGCAGTTTCCCGAGGCCACATTTGCGGGGTATCGATTCGGGGAGGATCTCGCGAAGCACTTGTCGGCGGCCGACGTCATGGTGTTCCCGAGCCGGACCGACACGTTCGGCCTCGTCAATCTCGAGGCCATGGCCTGCGGCGTGCCGGTGGCCGCCTACCCGGTCACCGGGCCCATCGACGTGGTGCAGGACGGGGTCACCGGCGCGCTCGATCTCGATCTCGCCGCGGCGGCGTCGCGCGCCCTGCATCTAGACCCCCGGGCCTGCCGGGAGCGGGCGTTGAAATCGGGTTGGGACGTCTGCAGCCGCGAATTCGAGGGCAACCTCGAGCGCTGCGAGGTGCTGCTTCAGCCGAAGTTGATCTTGGCTTCGAGATTGGTGCGCGAATCGGCGCTCGACAGCGCCTCTTCGAGCTCGATCCGGCCTTCGCGCACGAGATTGTAGAGCGCGCTGTCGAAACTCAGCATGCCGCGTTCGGTCCCGGTGCGGATCGCTTCTTTCACGCCGATCACGTCGCCCTTCTTGATGAGTTCCGAGATGTACGGTGTGTTGACCATGACCTCGGAGGCCGCCACCCGCAGCCCGTTCTTGGCCGGCACGAGGCGCTGCGAGAGGATGGCGCGCAGGTATTGCGACAGATCCAGGAATATCTGGTTGTGTTGGTCGCGCGGAAACATGTTGATGATGCGATCCAGGGTTTCCGCGCAGTTGTTGGCGTGCAGGGTGGCGATGCACAGATGCCCGGTGCCGGCGAGCGCGATGGCCGCCTCCATGGTTTCGCGGTCGCGAATTTCGCCGACCAGGATCACGTCCGGCGCCGAGCGGACGGCGCTGCGCAGGGCGCGCGCAAAGGTCTTGGTGTCGAGGCCGACTTCCCGCTGGTTGACGATGGACTTCTTGTTGGTGTGCAGGAATTCGATCGGGTCCTCGATGGTCAAAATATGATCCGACGAGGTCTCGTTGCGGTAATTGATCATCGCCGCGAGCGTGGTCGATTTGCCGGCTCCGGCCGCGCCGACCATGAGAATCAGGCCGCGCTTCAGCATCACCAGGTCTTTGTAGATATCCGGCATGCCGAGATCCTCGAGTCTCGGCATCTCCGCCGTGATGTAGCGCAGCACCATGGCCGGATAGCCGCGCTGATAGAAGACGTTCACCCGAAAGCGGCCTAGGCCGGGCTCGGATATGGCGAAATCGATCTCCAACTCTTCGTTGAAATGCTCGATCTGGTCCTGGGTCATCAATCCCAAGGCCGCCTGACGGACCGTTTCCGGGCTCAGGACCTGCTTGTTGACCGGGAATATCTTGCCTTCGATCTTGATCTTGACGGGCGCGTTGCAGGTAAAGAACAGGTCCGACGCTTTCTTCTCGACCATGAGCTTGAACAGCGGCTTGGTGTTCATCACCTGAGCCGGAACTTCCGGGGAGGCGGACATTAGCAGGCTGTCCGAGTGTTCCACTTGAGCCGCACTAGAACACCTGGCCTTCTTCTTCCTCGACGATCTGCAGGGATTGACCGGCGTCTTCCGGATTCTTCATCTCCCGCTTGCTCTCGAGCTTCACGCGCAAACGCAGCTCGTTCTTGGAATCCGCATTGCGCAGCGCGTCTTCATAGGAAATCAAGCCCGCCTCGTACAGCTCGTACAAGGCCTGGTCGAAGGTTTTCATGCCGAGGCGATTCGAGCGCGACATCACGTCCTTGATCTTGGCCACCTCGCCCTTGAAGATCAAATCCGAGATCAGGGGCGACGCCAGCATGATCTCCATCGCGGCAATTCGGCCCGATCCGGTTTCGCGCGGTATCAGGCGCTGCGAGATCAGCGCGCGTATGTTCAAGCTCAGATCCATCAGCAGCTGCTCGCGCCGCTCCTCGGGGAAGAAATTGATGATGCGGTCGAGCGCCTGGTTGGAGCTGTTGGCGTGCAGGGTGGCAAGCACGAGGTGCCCCGTCTCGGCGAATTGAATTCCGTACTCCATGGTCTCGCGGTCGCGGATTTCGCCGATGAGAATCACATCGGGCGCCTGGCGCAGAGTGTTCTTGAGGGCCAGATGCCAGCTCTCGCAATCGACTCCGACCTCGCGGTGAGTCACAACGCAGCCCTTGTGGGCATGCACGTATTCCACCGGATCTTCGATGGTGACGATGTGTCCCCGCGTCTTCTCGTTGCGGTAGCCGACCATCGCCGCGAGCGAGGTCGACTTGCCCGAGCCGGTCCCGCCCACCAGGATCACGAAGCCGCGCTTGGAGAGCACGACCTCCTTCAATATGGGCGGCAGTTCCAGTTCCTCGAGCGTGGGGATCTTGGCGTTGATGGTTCGCAGAACCGCGCCGGTAAACCCTTGCTGCACGAACGCGCTGACTCGAAAGCGCCCGATCCCGGGCGGCGCGATTGCAAAATTGCATTCCTTGGTCGAATCGAATTCCTTGGTCTGCCGGTCGTTCATGATGGCGCGCACCAGGCCCGCGCTCTGTTCCGGGGTCAGGGAGCGGTCGGACTGAGGCCGAATTTCGCCGTCCACCTTGATCGCGGGCGGAAAACCGGCGGTGATGAACAGATCCGAGCCTTTCTTTTCCACCATGCGCCGGAGCAGGTCCTGCATCAGGCGTATTGCTTGTTCGCGTTCCATTAGATGCTGTCCTTATGCTGCGCCTTGTACTTGGCCTCTTCGCGGCTGACGACGCCCTTCTGCACGAGTTCCTGCAGGCATTGGTCGAGAGTCTGCATGCCCTGTCCCTGGCCCGTTTGAATCGCCGAATACATTTGCGCGATTTTACCTTCGCGGATCAGGTTGCGGATGGCAGGAGTGCCGATCATGATTTCGTGCGCCGCAATACGTCCGCCGCCGACCCGCTTCATCAGCGTTTGCGAAATCACGGCCCGCAGGCTCTCCGACAGCATGGCGCGCACCATTTCCTTTTCCGCGGCCGGGAACACATCGACGATGCGGTCGATGGTCTTGGCGGCCGAACTCGTATGCAAGGTGCCGAACACCAGATGCCCGGTCTCCGCCGCGGTCAGCGCCAAGCGGATGGTCTCCAGGTCGCGCATCTCACCGACCAGGACCACATCGGGGTCCTCGCGCAGCGCCGAGCGCAGCGCCTCGGTGAACCCCAGGGTATCGCGGTGCACCTCGCGCTGGTTGACCAGGCAGCGTTTGCTTTCGTGCACGAACTCTATGGGGTCTTCGATCGTGATAATGTGGTCGGGACGGTTGTCATTGCAGTGATTGACCATGCCGGCAAGCGTCGTCGACTTGCCCGAGCCGGTGGGGCCTGTGACCAGCACGAGTCCGCGGGGAAGCATGCATAGATCTTTGAATGACTTGGGCGCGTTCAGTTCGTCGAGGGTGAGGATGGTGGACGGAATGTTGCGGAATACGGCGCCGGCGCCGCGATTCTGGTTGAAGGCATTGACCCGGAAGCGCGCCAGCTTGGGGATCTCGAACGAGAAATCGGTTTCGAAGAACTCTTCGAAGGCCTTGCGCTGCTTGTCGTTCATGATGTCGTACACCATGCTGTGCACCTCTTTGTGCACCAGCGCCGGCATATTGACGCGCTTCATGTCGCCGTCCACGCGGATCATCGGCGGGACTCCCGCCGAAAGATGCAGATCCGACGCGTTGTTCTTCACCGCAAAGGCGAGAAGCTGCGCGATATCAACCGCCATTTACGGCTCCTAATTTCGGCCTCTTGAGCCGGTAGCAGTATATAAGAGGGTGTCCTCACCCAATATGTTAATTGGTCCGCAGAATTCGACGCTTCAGGTGAACGAAGTCCGGTCTCGGATCCTGAAAGCCGCCACGGCCGCCGGACGGGACCCTGCCTCGGTCACCCTGGTCGCCGTCAGCAAGTCCCAGACTGCCGAATCCATGCGCCTCACCGCCACGGCCGGCGTCACGGATTTCGGGGAAAACTACCTCCAAGAGGCCCTGCCGAAGATGGATGGGCTGGCGGACTTGGGCCTCAGATGGCATTTCATCGGTGCCATTCAATCGAATAAGACCCGCGCCATCGCCGAACGCTTCGATTGGGTGCACAGCATCGATCGCTTGAGCGTCGCCCGTCGGCTGTCGGAGCAGCGGCCTTTCCACGCGCCGCCGCTCAACTTGTGCATTCAGGTCGAACTGATAGCGGAGCCCAACAAGGCCGGTGTGGACCCCGCCCGCGTCGGGGAACTCGCCGCCGCGGCCGCCCTGCTGCCCAGAGTCCGCTTGCGGGGCCTCATGTGCATACCGCCGCCACAGCCTGATCCGGCGGCCGGGCGCGCGACGTTCGCACGCCTGCGCACCCTGCTCGAAGAGCTGAACGCGAGCGGCCACAACCTCGATACACTGTCGATGGGGATGAGCGCGGACTTCGAAGCCGCGATCGCCGAAGGTGCGACGCTGGTGCGCGTCGGTACGGCGTTATTCGGCGCCCGTTAGGACCGGCGCGGGCTCGAGGCATGGTACACAGCGAGGGGCGGGAATGAACAATATACGCAGGCTGGCATTCATTGGCGGCGGGAATATGGCCTCTGCGCTGATCGGGGGCCTGACCCGGCGCGGCTTGCCTGCATCAAGGGTGGTGGTCGCGGACCCAAGCCAGGATCAGCTCGATCGGCTGGTCCGGGAGTACGGCATCACCACGGCCGCCGACAACGCGAGCGCGGTCAAGGGCGCCGAGGTGGTGGTGCTCGCCGTCAAGCCTCAGCAGATGCGCGCGGTGGCGATGAGTCTCGCGCCCCACATGACCGAGACGCGCCCCTTGCTTATTTCAGTGGCGGCGGGCATCCCGCATGCGGCCCTCGCGCGTTGGTTCGGACCCCAGATCCCGGTCATACGCACCATGCCGAATCGACCGGCGTTGAACGGCTTCGGTGCCACCGGCTTGTTTGCGCCGCCCGGCGTCGGCGCCGCCTACCGGGCATTGGCGGAAATGATCATGGCCGCAGTCAGCGCCACGGTGTGGGTGGAACACGAGTCCCAGATGGATACCGTCACCGCGCTCTCCGGAAGCGGGCCGGCGTATTTCTTCCTGTTCATGGAGGCACTCGAGGCGGCGGCCCATGAGCGCGGCCTACCCACCGACATCGCGCATCAATTGACCCTGGAAACGGCGTTCGGAGCCGCGCAAATGGCGCGCCAGTCGACGGATACGCTGGCCGCTCTGCGCGAGCAGGTGACCTCGAAGGGAGGCACCACAGCCGCGGCGCTCGCGGTTCTGGACGCTGCCGGTCTTCGTGCTATCGTCGCGCATGCGGTGGCGGCCGCCGACCGCCGCTCAGCCGAGCTCGCCGCCGAGTACGGTGCGCCCTGACCAACGAAGCCCCCGCCCATGGAAGCGATTAGATACATCGTCGATACCCTGCTGCTGTTGCTGACCCTGGCGTTCGTGCTGCGACTGTTGTTTCAATGGGTGCGGGCCGATTTTCGAGACCCCATGGCCGATGCCATCGTGCGCGTGACCAATTGGCTGATCATGCCTCTGCGCAAGGTTCTGCCGCCTATCGGCAAGATCGACACCGCGACGGTGGTCGCCGTCCTCGCCGTCGCGTCGATTCGCACCGTCTTGAGTTTGACCCTCGCCGGCCAGAGTGCCGGCGATTTGGCCCTGTTCCTGCGCGTCACCGTCCTCGATCTGGCCGGTTTGGTGCTTCGCATCTATCTGTTCGCCATGCTTCTGTACTGGCTGACGAGCTTCGTCAGCCCAAGCGGCTACGCTCCGGGCGTCCGCTTGCTGTCGCAGCTGTGCGAACCGATCTTGAAACCGGTGCGCCGAATCATTCCGCCGATCGGTCAGATAGATTTTTCGTTCCTCTGGGTGTCGATCGCCATCGGCGCCCTGCTTGTGCTGCTTCGTTGAACATCGGCTCCTACATCCCTGAAATCACTGTGAACGAGGCGCCGCCGCGCGAGGCCGCGGCACCCAAAGATCGCGCGGAAGCCTGAAAAACAAGTCCCCGGCACCAAGTGGAGCGCGAATCTTTTTTCTCAATTGCGCTAAACATCGGCTTTTTTCTATGTTATTTTCGGCGCCGAGTTGTATTTGCGGGATTCAAACGCCCGCGCTCGCAAACATTAGCAGGAGATTTAATATGGCGAAAAAGAATGCAGCACCGACCAAGTCTGAGATTCTCGCTACCATTTCGAAGGAAACAGAGCTCACTAAGAAGCAGGTCGGAGCCGTGTTTGACTCGCTTTCATCCGCGATCAAGAAGAGTCTGCGCAGTCACGGCTTGTTTACGTTGCCTGGACTTCTGAAGATGAAAGTCGTGAAGAAACCGGCCACGAAGGCGCGCGAAGGCATCAATCCTTTCAACGGCGAAAAGATGATGTTCAAAGCGAAACCGGCGAGCAAGAAAGTGCGCATAGCCGCGCTCAAAACGCTCAAGGAATTCGTGAACTGATATGTATGCATTCGGGGCGGCTGTATTCAGCCGCTCCGAATGGCATCTATGACGGCGTCCTGCAATTCACGCAGACGGCCGTGAAAGAAGTGGCCTACGCCCGGAAGCACGAGCAGCCGCGGCTTTGGGCTCAAGGTCTCCGCCCAATCGACGACCGCGCCGGGATCCACGACATCGTCCGCATCCCCCTGAACGATGAGCCACGGGCATCGTGGCACGGTGAGCGCGGATACATCGAAGAGCCCGATCGCCGGCGCGACGGTGATCAAATGACGCGGGGTGCGCCTCTGCGCCAGGCGCAACGCGACGTAGCCGCCGAAGGAAAATCCACCGATCACCAATGAGCGGCCGGGCCAGCGGCGTGCGCCGAAGCCGGCGACGGCGTCCGCATCCGCGGTTTCACCGATGCCTTGATCGAATATCCCGCCGCTCGCGCCCACACCGCGGAAATTGAAGCGCAGCGTCGGAATTCCGGTTTCGCGTAAGGCGCGCCCCAGCGTCGTCACCACCTTGTTGTCCATGGTGCCGCCCATCAAGGGATGCGGATGGCAGATGATCGCGTAGCTTGGGCTCGCCATGCCCGTATCTTCGACGACCGCCTCGAGGGCACCTGCCGGCCCCTCGATGGAGAGGCGCTCCCCGCCTGAGCTCATTCGATGGCGACGAGATCGATGTCGAACACCAAGGTGGCGCCCGGCGGTATCACGCCGCCGGCGCCGCTATCGCCATAGGCCAGGTCAGCGGGGATGATGAGCCGGCGGCTCCCGCCGATCTTCATCCCGATCACACCCTGATCCCAGCCCTTGATGACATTGCCTGCGCCCAGCGGGAATCGAAAGGGCTGGCCTTGGGTCAACGAGCTGTCGAATTGTTTGCCCTTGTTGTCCTTCGCGCCGGCCTCGTACAGCCACCCGGTGTATTGCACGACGGCAATCTTGCCGGGAGCTATGCTCTCGCCCGCGCCGGCTTTGAGTTCTACGGATTGCATCGAAGTCACCGGGCTTGGGGGTGCCGCGGCGGGCTTGCCGCCGCAGGCCGACATCAAACCGATGAGCAGGGCTAAGCTGAGTTGCGGCAATGGTCTTTTGAGCGCCATAGCCGTCATCTTAGTTGATTTTACAGTAGCGGTGGTTCACGGCGCCGGTTGTTCGCCGTCCGCTCTCAAATTCGCGATTCTTGGAGCTTGAGGGTGGCGGCCACGCTGAGCACCAGCGCCGCGGAGCAAATCAACGTAATCTCGGCGCCTGCCGCGACCGCAGCCCCAATAGCGCCGATTCCGAGGCCGCCTGCCACGATGAGACCGAGTTCGGCGGCCATGCCCACCAAACACAGCCGCAGGGCGCCGATCAGATCGTCGATTTCGTCAACTACTTGCAGCATCCACTCCATACGAATCCCACTCTAGGGGAGCTTTGGCGCTGCCGCCGTGAGTGGGATCACACCCTTGCTATGGCGCCTCCCGCTGCGTAGGCTTGAGTTCACATGCAGCGAATTCTCGTCCTGAATCCGAAGGGTGGTTCGGGTAAAACGACGATAGCCACGAATCTCGCGAGTTATTTTGCGAGCCAGGGTGATCGTCCGCTGTTGTCGGACAATGATCCGCAGGGCTCGAGCACCCGCTGGTTAAAGAAACGCACCCCCGAACGGCCGCTCATTTACGGAGTAGCCGCGTTCGAGCGCAATACCCGCATGACTCGCGCCTGGCAAATGCGCATTCCACCCGACGCCGCGCATGTCGTGGTCGATACCCCGGCTGCGATTCCGGCGCACGAGATGCCCGACATCACGAAGAGTGCCGATGCCATCATCGTGCCCGTACTGCCTTCCGACATCGACATTCACGCCTGTTCGAAATGCATCGCCGACCTGCTGCTGATCGCCAAGGTGCGCCGCGAGGAGAATCGCATCGGTGTGGTCGCCAATCGCGTCAGGCGCAATACCGTGATCTACCAATCGCTGATGCGGTTTCTGGAGAGTTTGCGCATCCCCGTCATCGCCACCTTGCGCGACTCGCAGAACTATGTGCGGGCGGCGGAGCAAGGCGTGGGATTGCACGAAATGAAACGCGGCTTGGTGGAACAGGATCTTGCAGATTGGCAGCCGATGCTTGCGTGGCTGCGGGAGAAGGAAGATTTGCCGCATCCGGCCGAAGGAATCAACCCGCTGCCCGTCCCCGCCTAAGCCCGTCCGCGGAGCACGCACACTCTATTTATTTTTTCTCTTCCCAGGAACCGCGGATTTTTTCCGCCCAGTTCTTGTAGCTGTGCCAATTGTAGAGGGTGTTGGTTATCGCGCCGTGCCGGCCGCCGGTCTTGTAAATCTCTCGCTGCGCGGCACCCGGCTTGAGCGCACCCGGCTCCACGCGGGGAGCCCGGCGGTCCACTCCGGTGTATCGAGGTTGATTCTTGAGTTCGCTCATCGCTGGTGCCTCTGTCGATGGTGATGACAGTAAGTGGCGTGCACCTTCTATGGCAGGAACTGTGTCACAGGGGGTGGGACCCTGTCGCCGTCGTGCGACCAGCATGCGATGCGCATCTCACCGCACGTCGCGGTAAGTTAAATCGCCTTGGGATCTCACCAGGCGTCGAACAGAGGCTTGAGTTCCTGCAGCGAGCGCGCCAGCGCCGCGGGCAATAACGTCGCGTAGGCGTCGAGCAGAGCGATCGCGTTGCGCGCAGGATCCGTTCGCGCCGCCGCGCCGAGACGGCGCGACATGCCGCGGTTCACGATGTGAAGATTCTCATACAGCTCTTCGAGCGCGGCGAAGCCGTGGGCTTGGGTTCCGCCCGCCAATTCGCGCGCCAGCAGATACATGCTGGTGCTGCGATACACCGTCTCGGCTTCGCTGGCGAAAGGCAGGTGAAAACGCGCCATGGGGCGAAAGCGGTCGGTCCACGGGCAGCCGGCGGTCGCCATGATCAGTCCCAACACCGAGCTCATGGCTGATTGCACCGTGGTCTCGGCATAGATGGTGCGCTCCGCCTGCGTCACCGTCACCCCCACCGTATCGAATGAGACCAGGGCTTTGAGCGGTTCGATGGCGCCGGCCATTTGCAGCGCGGCCGGGCAGTGCGGATGGTCGGCCGTGTTGAGCGGACAATTGGCGCATTGGTTGAATTTCAACTCCGTCCAAAACGGCGCTTCCTGCGGCGCCGCATTGGAGAGCCGGAAATCCTCGGCGCCGAAGCTGAAGTCCAGCGACTTTTGCGATCCGTCCGGCAAATCGAAGCGGTAGCGGATGCGCTGCGGCTCGGTCATGCCACGAGCCGGTAGCAGGGGGTGTATTCGGCGCCCGCAAATTTCATCCGGCCCTGCGCAACAAACGAACGCAGCAGCCGATCCAGCGGCTCCATGATGGACGGTTCGCCCGCGAGTTCGAAGGGCCCGTAGCGCTCGATCGCGTTGATGCCGTACTCCTTGATGTTGCCCGCCACGATCCCGGAGAATGCGCGCCGTAGATTGGCGGCGCGCTCGTGCACCGGCTGATCACGCGAGAGGCGCAGGCCCCGCATCGATTCATGCGTGACTTCGAACGGCCGCTGGAAATCCAGCGGAATCTTCAGCAGCCAGTTGAAGCCGTACGAATCGCTCGCCTGCCGCCGGTAATCGCGGACGGCGCTGAGGCCCTGCACCATGGCGCGCGCGACGGCGGCGGGGTCGTCGATGATGAGTTGGTAGCGAACTTGGGCGGCCGATCCCAAGGTCGACCCTATGAAGCGATGGATCTGGTCGAAATATTCCGCGCTGTCCGCGGGCCCCGTGAATACCACGGGAAAGGGCAGATCGCGATTGGCCGGATCGAGCAGGATGCCGAGCAGGTACAGGATCTCCTCCGCCGTGCCCGCACCGCCGGGGAAAATCACGATGCCGTGGCCCAGGCGTACAAAGGCCTCGAGGCGCTTCTCGATGTCCGGCATGATCACCAGTTGGCTCACGATGGGATTCGGCGGCTCCGCGGCGATGATGCCGGGTTCCGTGATTCCCAAGTAGCGGCCGTCGACGATGCGCTGTTTCGAGTGCCCGATGGTCGCGCCTTTCATGGGGCCCTTCATGGCCCCCGGCCCGCATCCCGTGCATACGTCCAAGCCGCGAAGTCCCAGCTCGTAGCCGACTTTCTTGGTGTAGTCGTATTCGATCCGCCGAATCGAATGACCGCCCCAGCACACCACGAGATTGGGCCGGGTCTGCAATTCCAAGACTCTTGCATTGCGCAAGATATGGAAGACCGCGTTGGTGATGCTGGGAGAGGACGCGAGGTCGAAGCGGCCGCTTTCCATGATCTCGTTCGAAATGAACACGACGTCGCGCAGCACCGCGAACAAATGTTCTTTCAGTCCGCGGATCATCACGCCGTCGACGAAGGCCGCCGCGGGCGCGTTCCTGATTTCGAGCTTGATGCCCCAGGCCTGGCGCACGATCCGCAGGTCGAAATCCCGGTACTTCTCGAATATCACCCGCGAATCGTCGATGTCGCTGCCCGAATTGAGCACGGCCAGCGCACACTGGCGAAAGAGGGGGTACAGGCCGCCCTGGCCGGAATCGAGCAGTTTGGCGATCTCCTGCTGCGACAGGTTCTCCATGCTGCCTTTGGGCGCAACCCGCGCATCGACCATGTCCGACGATAGAATCGTGGTTTCCAAGCAAGCGCCCTTTAGGCTAAGGATCGATTTCGATCGGTATATTGTCTTGAGTGCGCATCCACACTTCGACCATGTCGGAATTGGACAGGGCGATGCAGCCGTCCGTCCAGTCGTTCGATTCGTAGTAGGAAGCCGGATGCTTGGGCTGGTTGGGGAAGCCGTGAATCATGATCGAGCCCCCGGGCGCCCAGCGGTTCTTGCGCGCGCGCACCTCGTCGTCCTTGTTCGGATAAGACACCTGAATGGCCAGAAAGTACTCGCTGCGGGTATTGCGCCGGGCCAGGAGGTAACGCCCCTCCGGGGTCCGAAAGTCGTGTTCGCGCTCTTTCTGTCCGGTCGGACTCAAGCCGAGTTGGACCTTGTATTCGCCGAGGAGCCGGTCGCCGTCGTACAGATACAGCTTGTGCTCGGCCTTGTGGACGACGACCCGGGTTGCGGCCGCAATCTCGTCCGCCGAGGCATCCTGAAGCGGCGCGGCCGCGCTCACGCCAAGCGCCAAGGCCGCCAACAGGTATTTCGCCGAACGGCGACCGATTCGATCTCTCATCCTCAAAATTATAGCGTGTACCCGGTACGACATAATCGGTTATAGCTCACGTCTCGGTATAATCGGACAAATGCGCCTTGCGGCAATTCCGTTGATTTATCTCCTGGGGCTATTGGGCGGCTGCGCCGGCACATCCAGGACTGCGCCCGTCGAAGCGCTCGATGAGCGCACCGGGGTCACCTTAGGGGTGCTCAAGGAACCGATCGAACTCGTGCCCAGCCACCCCGAGGTCGGCGGGAGCAAGCGCACCACCTTCGCCTACCTGGGACCGGTGGAGTGGAATCGCAGCGGCACTCTTTCCTATGCCCTGTGGATGCACATCGCACCCGGAAGCGACCGCGCGCTCGTCGACATCCGCGGATCCGCGACCCCCACGTTGGTTCTCGACGACGGCGTCGTCGCCTTGTCGCACATGGAGGCGCCGTATCACGGCCGGGACGCCTACAAGCAAGCCGCTCCGTGGGGCCAAATCGCCTACTTCGACCTCGACGTTGCAACCCTGCGGCGCATGGCGGCGAGCCGCAAGCTCGAACTCGATGTCGGCGCGGTGGACGGATCCACGGTGAGTTTTTCTCCCTCGTCGGATACCCATGCCGTTCTCACCCGGTACTTGCAAGATCGCGGCCTTACTGGCGATTGATGGCCGCCACTTGCGGCAGCGTGATGACGGTCCCGGGGCGCACATCGCCGAAATCCACGTCGGGGTTGTATTGCGTGACCAGCCACACCGGTAGATCGCCGTGCTGTTGCGCGATTATCCACAGAGAATCGCCGCGTTTCACCGAATAGTTCTCCGTGCCTGCGATGCGGTGGCCGGCAAAATAGTCCTCCTGTAGGTGCTGGTGGTACTCGCGCCGCGTCGCCTCGAATTGCTCGGGCGTTACCTTGGAGAAATCCAGTTTGACCTTGTGACCGAGAGTCACCATGGCGTTCTTGTGCAATTTATTCAAAGTGCGCAGCACCTGCGAACTCACTCGCAGCCAATCGGCATAGTGACCCAGGGTTTCGGCAGCCTGCACGGTCACCGTGTCTCCGGACCCGACGCCGTAGTCGGTGGTATCACCGTTTCCCGTCGGGGCCGCCGCCGGCAGTAGCGCGGCGCTCTCGGTCTGCCGTTGCGAAACTGGTTCCTTCGGCGCCGGCACCGGCGCAGATTCCGGCGGGGATTCCGGCGCGGCTTCGGTCGCCGACGCTTCCGTGGCGTTGACCGGCGCAACAGGCACCACGGCCGCAACTGCCGCCGACGCAGCGCCCGCCCCCTCCGCGCGAGTGGCCGGCGGCGGAATACGCACCGTCTCGCCTCGCGCGACCGTGTGGTCCGCGCCCCAGCCGTTCGCGGCCAGCAATCGATTCAAGGTGACGCCGCTCGCCGCCGCGATTCCGGCCAGCGTCTCGCCGCGGCGGATTTTGTGACTGCCGTCGTTACGTTGGGCCAGATAGCGTTGGGCCGGCGGCAGGCGTTCCCACGCCGCGGCAATCTCCGCGCGCGGCAATGTCCCCGGCAGCCGCAGGCGGTAACCGCGCGGCACTAATCGGCTGCCGTTCCAGATCGGCGGCCGCAGCGCCGGATTCAGCACGCGCAGCGCTCCCATGTCGACCTTGAAGGCCTTGGACAGCGCCTCCACCGCAATGTAGTCGGGCAATTCCACGACCACGCTGTCGGTGTCGGGCAGGCGCGCGATCGGCCCGAAGTACTTGTCGGCGTTGCGGTCCACCTCGAGCGCCGCCAGGAACGCCACATAGAAATTGCGCGAGGCAAAGCCGAAAGTCGCGCCCTGGAAGCGCTTGACGATCACCGCGATGTCGCTCGTGCCCAATTCCTCCTGGGCCCTGCGCAAGCCGCCCGGACCGTGGTTGTACGCCGTGACCGCGAGCGGCCAGGTGCCGAGCAGCCGGTAGTTGTACAGCATCAAGTTGGCGGCGGCTTCCGTGGCGGTGTACGGGTCCATGCGCTCGTCGACCACTCTGTCGACGCGCATGAATCGCCTGGCGGTGGACGGCATGAATTGCCACAGCCCGGCCGCGCCGACCTTGGAATAGGCCTCCAGATTGAACGAGGACTCGACATGCGGCAGCGCCGCGATTTCCGCCGGCACGCCGTGCTGGGTCAAAGTGCTTGCGATCTGCCGCTCCCACAGCGCGGCGCGAATCAGCCCCTCGTGAAATCGATCCGCCTGCCCCAGCTGAAAGCGGATCCGGTCGATGGCGTCGCGAAAGTCCCGGGGGGTGGCCTTGTCGCCGAAGGCATGCAGTATGCGCAGTTCATGCGGGTTGAGATTGTCGGCGGAGCCCGCCGCAAAACGCTTCAGCAGCGCCGTGTACCGTGCCTTCGCGTCGGCGACACGCCTTTCGCGGTATGCGGGAGAGGTGCCGGGATCGAAGCGCAGCACCTCGTAGACCAATCCCAAGTTCCAATCGTCGTGCAGCAGACCCTGATCGGTGGTGACCTCCGTGTAGACGCGGATCCAAAAGCGCACGTCCTTCTCGAGATCCGGCGGACGGACGAAGGGGTCGGGCGTTTCCGCGCGCGCCGCGGCGCTCATAAAGACTACTGCAAGCAGGAGCCCGAACGCCGCCATCGTGGGTACGCGCCGGGGCATCGACTTGGTACGCTGCAAAAATATTCCCCAATGTTCGCAAGCGTACAGTCGTCGCGAACGAATTTTGCTTCACTACTCTGCGCGCTGTTCCGCGCAGAGGATCGAAACATGAGTCGAGGAAATCGCCCGCCCGGCGGCCCGCGCCCAAGCTGGGGCGTTCGAGCCCGAGCTGTCAATGAATAGCCGCACTACACAGGCCAAGCGCGGCGCCGATTCCTGGCTGAGTTGGTCGAACGTAGGCGTGGCCGTGCTGCTGATTCTGACAATAGCGCTCGCCGTGAGCATATTGATGGAAGGCCAATCGTGAATGCCCTTCCCATTGCCGCCTGCCGCCGGCAGACCACAGCCTGACTCAGCCGCCTATCCGCACTTAGAATCGCCGCAGTTCAAGCAGGTATTGCAGCCGTCCATCATGACCACGGCGGCGGTGCTGCACTTCGCGCACAATTGCGCCCCTTCGGGGAAGTGCGACTTCGAAAAGGCGTCGGTCTGCTTGGTTCGCGCCTCGAACTCCGCGCGCTTCTCCTGCACCAGCTTGCGCTGGTGCACATCGAGCTCGGGCTTCTTGAGCAAGCCGATGGACTGCAGGTGGCGCTCGATCACGTAACCCAGCTCGGCGATGGTCGAGGGCATGAATTTGCCGCCCGGTTGCCAGTAGCCACCCTTTGGATCGAACACCGCCTTCAGCTCATCGACCAGGAAGGTGGTATCGCCGCCCTTGCGAAACACCGCGGAGATGACCCGGGTCAGCGCGACGATCCATTGAAAATGGTCGAGATTCTTCGAGTTGATGAAGACTTCGAAGGGCCGGCGCTGCTCGTGCGGAGTGCCTTCGTTGAGCACGATGTCGTTGATGGTGACGTACATGGCGTGATCGGACACCGGCGTCTTGATCTTGTAGGTCGAGCCGATCAGCACCTCGGGACGCTCGAGCTTCTCGTGCATCCAAATGACGTTGTCCTGCGCCTTCGGCGGCTCTTTGGGAGCGGCCGTCGCGTCCTTTGCCTCGGGCTTCTGCACCCGGTACTTGGCGATCTTCTTGTCGATCTTGATGTGAGCCATGGTCAAAATTTCCCGTAGTAGCCTTCTTTCAGCGCATCGAAGAGATTGGCGGCCGTGTGCATTTCGCCGTCGTATTCGATCTCCTGGTCGCCCCGCGCCTCGATCTCCGTGCCGTCCTCCAGCGTGAACACATAGGTGGTGTTCTTGAGGTCGTCCTCTTTGACCAGCACGCCCTGGAATGCTTCCGGATTGAAGCGAAATGTCGTGCAGCCCTTGAGGCCTTGCTCGAAGGCATACATGTAGATGTCCTTGAAATCCTCGTACTTGTAGTCGGTGGGGACGTTCGCGGTCTTGGAAATGGAGGAATCCACCCACAGCTGCGCCGCCGCCTGGATATCGACGTGTTCCTTGGGTCCGATGTCGTCCGCCGAAATGAAGTACTCGGGCAGCTTCTCCGCGGGATTCTGCGAATTCGGCATGGCGCGCGGATTCACGAGTTCGCGGTATGCCAGCAGCTCGAACGAGAACACGTCGACTTTCTCCTTGGACTTCTTGCCTTCGCGGATCACGTTGCGGAAGTAGTGATGCGCGAACGAGGGCTCGATGCCGTTCGACGCATTGTTCGCGAGGGACAGCGAGATCGTGCCGGTGGGAGCGATGGAGGTGTGATGCGTGAAGCGCGCACCGACTTCGGCGAGTTCATCCACCAATTCGGGCGACGCTTCGGCGATCCTCTGCATGTACCGGCTGTACCTTGCGTGCAAAACCCTGCCCGAGACGCGCGCGCCCACGCGCCAGCCGTCCTTCACCATCTCGGGACGCTTGCGCAGCATGGCGCGGGTGACCGTGAACTCCTCGTTCATGATGGGCGCCGGGCCCTTCTCGCGGGCCAGGTCGAGGGCGGCTTCCCAGCCGGCCACGGCCATCTCGCGCGACACGTTTTGCGAGAACGCCACAGACTTCTTCGAGCCGTATCTCATGCACAGCATGGTGATGGTCGAGCCCAAGCCCAGAAAGCCCATCCCGTGACGGCGCTTGCGGATGATCTCGTCGCGTTGCGGCGCCAGCGGCAGACCGTTGATCTCCACCACGTTGTCCAGCATGCGCGTGAACACCTTCACCACTTTGCGATAGGTTTCCCAATCGAAACGCGCATTGTCGGTGAACGGATCGACCACGAACTTGGTGAGATTCACCGAGCCCAACAGGCACGAACCGTAGGGCGGAAGTGGTTGTTCGCCGCATGGATTGGTGGCGCGGATATTCTCGGTCCACCAATTGTTGTTCATCTCATTGACGCGATCGATGAGGATGAAGCCCGGTTCGGCGAAATCGTACGTCGAGGACATGATCACGTCCCACACGCGGCGCGCCGGCAAGGTCTTGTAGATCTTGCAGGCAACCAGGCCCTCCTCGTTCGCGACATACCCTTCCGTGTGCGGCCATTCGCGCCACACGTACTTCGAGGCGTCGTCCAGATTGGGCCTTTCGGCCTCGAATTCCTGCCTTCCCAACGGGAACGCCAATTGCCATTCGCCTTCGCGCTTCACGGCCTTCATGAAGTCGTCCGAGACCAGCAGGGACAGGTTGAATTGCCGCAGACGGCCGTTCTCGCGCTTGGCGCGAATGAACTCCAATACATCCGGATGTCCGATGTCGAAGGTGCCCATCTGGGCGCCGCGCCGGCCGCCGGCCGAGGACACCGTGAAGCACATTTTGTCGTATATATCCATGAACGACAGCGGGCCGGAGGTGTAGGCACCTGCACCGGACACATACGCGCCGCGCGGACGCAGGGTGGAGAACTCGTAGCCGATGCCGCATCCCGCTTTCAGAGTCAGGCCCGCCTCATGGACCTTGTTCAAAATGTCGTCCATCGAGTCGCGGATGGTGCCCGACACCGTGCAGTTGATGGTCGAAGTGGCGGGTTTGTGTTCGAGCGCGCCGGCGTTCGACGTGACGCGGCCCGCGGGAATCGCACCGTGACGCAGCGCCCACAGAAACGATTCATACCATTGCTCGCGGCACTCCTCGGCCTCGACATCGGCGAGCGCACGCGCGACGCGCTTATACGTGTCGTCCATCGAGTTATCGATGGGCGAACCATCTTTCGCGGTCAGCCGGTATTTCTTGTCCCAGATGTCAAAAGAGGCTTCTTGGAAAGGAATATCGCCGACGTCTTTGGGCTGTATCTTGACCACCGTATTCATGGGTATTAAAGCCGCTCCCTTATAATTATCGCGCCAAACTCAATGCACAAATTCCAGCGGTCCGCGATTGATAGAGATTGAGATATCTGAATTAATGCCGACGGGGAATTGCGCGATCTTCCGACCACAACATATTGTGTGAGGGAGATGAGGTTAAGACTGGATGGCAACCATCGTCAAGACATTTCTCATAGTTTTTTCGATATAAAAACATATTTAATATCAATAAGTTACAAAACTGTCCCGAGAAATTGGCTGATTACACTTTCGGGCCGCTCGGTCAAGCGGAAAAAACCTCAATCGCAACATCTTGTGTTTGCACACCTTATCCACAATATGTCCAATTGACTTTGGTTCAAGCGTTCGCTCGCAGCCGCACCGCATCCGGTTCTGCCGTCCGATCACCTCGCACCTCCCGTCGCTATCTCTCATCGCCTCGCCGTTGAAATGCTGCGGAGTCGACCCAACTTCTGGTCCAAGCGCGCGAATTTGAAATCCGAAGCTTCAGCATCAGCGGCTTCGACAACACATTTTTGAGGAGTATCAGTATATGACCGTCGTACGTTATGAGCCGTGGGCACTCGTCAGCCGGCTCCAGAAGGATATCGATCGCCTGTTCGGAGCGCCGTTGACCACGGCCGCGGATTCCGGGGCGTGGTTGCCGCCGGTGGACATCCACGAGGAAGCGAATCAGTTTTCGCTGCACGTGGATCTGCCCGGCGTCGACCCCAAAGCGGTGGAGATCACCGCCGATCAGGGTGTGCTCACCATCCGTGGGCAGCGCGAGGAGACGAAGCGCGAATCGCGTGAGGGCTATCGCCGCATCGAGCGCATCGCGGGAGAGTTTCAGCGCCGATTCAGCCTGCCGGATTCGGCCGACACCCAGAACATCAAGGCGAAATTCGTCAATGGTGTGCTGGAAGTCGCAATTCCGAAGGTGGCCCAAGTACAGCCGCACCGGATCACCGTCGAAGCCGCCTGAGAGGTCCGCCTGCGCGATCTTGCGTGTAAGATCGCGGAACGACCTTGACGATATCGGGGCCGGACGAACGCTCGTCCGGCCCTGTTTTCACGTCAAGGGTTTCAAATGAGGACTGGCATGAATTTGCGTTCCAAATTTGCGGCCGCCGCACTCACAGCCGCCCTGGCCGCACCGGCGGCGATGCTTTTCCACCCGGCTTGGGCCGCATTGCCCGGCCCCCTGACCGACGCAGCGCCCCTGCCCTCCCTCGCGCCCATGGTCAAGCGCGTGTCGCCCGCCGTGGTCAATATCGCGACGCGAGGCACCATCAAGGAACAGCCGGGCCAGCGCAATCCCTTGCTCGACGACCCTTTCTTCCGGCGCTTTTTCGAGGTGCCGCCGGATTCGAGGCCCCGCGAACGCCAATTCCAGAGCGCGGGCTCAGGCGTCATCATCGACGCCAAGAACGGCTACATCGTCACCAATCATCACGTGGTCGAGAACGCCAGCGAAATCACCATCACCCTGCTCGACAATCGGACATTCTCCGCCAAGGTCATCGGCAGCGACGAGGGCGCGGACATCGCCGTTCTGCAGGCCAAACAGCCGAATCTCACCGCCATGACCCTGGGAGATTCGGCCAAGCTCGAAGCGGGAGACTACGTCGTCGCCATCGGCAATCCCTTCGGTCTCGCGCACACCGTAACCGCCGGCATCGTCAGCGCACTGGGGCGCACCGGAATCAATCCCGACGGCTATGAGGACTTCATACAAACCGACGCCTCGATCAACCCCGGCAATTCCGGGGGCGCCTTGGTGAATCTGCGCGGCGAATTGGTGGGCATCAACTCCGCCATCCTGTCCCGCAGCGGCGGCAATATCGGAATCGGATTCGCCATTCCGGTCAACATGGTCAAGGGCGTCGTGGACCAATTGATCAAGTACGGCCAGGTCAAGCGGGGAGTGCTCGGCGTCAATATCTATCCGGTGACGCCGGACATCGCCAAGGAATTCGGAGTTGCAGAATCGAGCGGCGCGCTGGTCGCCGGCGTAGCGCAAGGTTCGGCGGCAGAGCGGGCGGGGATCAAGACCGGCGACATCATCACCTCCATCAACGGCGTCGCCATGAAGGACGCCGGCGAGCTGCGCAATACCATCGGCATGCTGCGGATCGGGGACAAAGTCGAGATCGGCCTGCTGCGCGACGGCAAGCCGCGCAAGCTCACGGCGCTGATCGCCGAGCGCACTGACGTCGAGACGGCGAATGCCGTGGACATCAACAAGGGACTGGAAGGAGCGGAACTCGCCGATGCCCCCGACGGCAGCGGCGTCCTCATCAAATCTGTCCAGGACGCGAGTCCGGCGGCCCAAAATGGGCTGCGCCCCAACGATTTGATCGTGGGAGTGGCGCGCACGCCGGTGTCGAACACCAAGGCCTTCAAGGAAGCGGCCAAGAACGCCAATGTCCTGGTCTTGAACGTGAGACGCGGCTCCGTGGCGCAACTGATTCAAATCCGCTGATGCCCCGTCTGCAGTCCATCGTCGTTCTCGGCGGCACCGGATTCCTGGGAACCCGTTTGGTCGCCCGATTGATCAAGGACGGCCACCAGGTCACGGTGCTGTCGCGGGACCGGGAGCAGCACAAGCACCTTCTGGTATTGCCCGGACTCACATTGGAAAACTGCGATGTATACGCCGAGGCTTACTTAAGCGAGCGTTTCCGCGGCAAGGATGTGGTGATCAACCTCGTCGGCATCCTCAATGAGCGCGGGTTCGGCGGCTCGGGGTTCAGGCGCGCGCATACCGAGCTCACGCGCGGCGTGCTGCAGGCGGCCCGCTCCGCGGGATCGGCTCGGCTGCTTCAGGTCTCGGCCCTGAAGGCGGCTCCCGACGCACCCAGCTACTACCTGAGCTCGAAGGGCGAGGCGGAACAACTCATCCGCGACAGCGGCGCGGCGCTCGACTGGACCATCTTCCAGCCCTCGGTGATGTTCGGTCCCGGCGACTCATTCCTGAATCGCTTCGCCGGTCTGCTCGCCACCATTCCCTGGGTACTGCCTCTGGCGAAACCCAATGCGCGCTTTCAGCCGGTGTTCGTCGATGACGTGGTGGAAGCCCTGCGGCGCTGCCTGCACGGCGGCTCTTGCAGCCGTCAAACCTACGAGCTCGGCGGCCCGCATACCTACTCCTTGCGTGAAATCGTGAATATGGTGGCGAAACTCACCGGCCGGCGGCGCTGGATCGTGGGATTGCCCGATCCTGTGGCGTGGCTGCAGGCGCTCGCCATGAATTTCGTGCCCGGCCGCCCTTTCTCCAGCGACAACTACCGCTCGCTCACGGTCGACAGCGTCTGCACACAGGACGGCTTCGCGAAGCTCGGCATCAAACCGCAATCGATGTTGGCATCCGCCAGTCAGTATTTGGGCGCCCTCGAAGACAATGCCCACTTGAGCCGCAACCGCGCGAGCGTCGGCCGCGCCGGTTAAGACCCGCAACCCGCTCAAGACTCATGCACAAGCTGCGCAAGCCCTACCTGCTGTTTCTCGGCGACGTGAAAGATAACCTGACCGCGAAGACCGCGTTCGGACTCAAGGATTGGTGCCCAGACGATGTGGCCGGCGAGTGGAGCTTGCCGGGCTGCGAAGTCACGCTCGGTCTACCGCGCCTGTCGCCCCTGGAGGCACAGCGTCGCGGCGCGGGTTCCATCGTGGTCGGAATTGCGCCGACGGGCGGCAAGCTCCCGCCGCACTGGGTTGCCGAACTCGAGGCGGCCGCCGCGGCGGGCCTCGACGTCGTCAGCGGGCTGCATACGCGCCTGACCTCGTTCCCTGATCTGGTACAAGCCGCCTCTCGCAGCGGCGCCCGGCTGATCGATGTACGGCACAGTGAAGAATCCTATGGAGCGGCGAGCGGCCGCAAACGTACCGGCAAGCGCGTGTTGACGGTGGGGACGGACTGCGCACTTGGAAAGAAGTACACCGCTCTCGCCCTCGCCAAGAACTTGAGATCGCGGGGCGTTGCCGCGTCCTTTCGGGCGACCGGTCAGACCGGCATCATGATTTCGGGGGAAGGCATTGCCATGGATGCCGTCATCGCCGACTTCGTCGCCGGGGCGGCGGAACGGCTGTCTCCGGACAACGCTCCCGATCACTGGGATGTGATCGAAGGCCAGGGATCGCTGTTCCATCCGGCCTATGCGGGCGTGACTTTGGGCCTGTTGCACGGATCGCAGCCCGACGCCATCGTGCTCTGCCACGATCCGTCCCGCCGCACCATCGACGAATACCCGGACTATCCGATTCCGGATTTGCAGGTGGCGATCGACGATTATCTGCGTGCCGGGCGGCTCACCAATGCCGCGATTCGCTGCGTGGGCTTGAGCATCAATTCCTCCAGCCTGTCCGACGCGGAAGTGGAGGAGTATTTTCGCCGCCTGACGCGCGATTTGGGACTTCCCGTGTGCGATCCCGTGCGCACGGGAGTCGATGAGCTCGCCTCGGCACTGCTCCGCCGGCCGTAGATTACCGGCTGCCCGGCGAGTTCGGCTCGCCGGGCTTGGGAAAATCGCGCGCGGCGGCGAGGATCCATTCGCGAAATTGCGCCACCTTGGGCAGGTTCAAGAAGTTCTTCGGGCAGACGAAATAATAGGCGAGGCCGTAAGGCAGTGCCCCATCGCCGGCAAGCCGCACCGTGCCCTTCTGTAGCGCCCGCGTGGCCAGCGTCCACCTCGTCAGCACATAGCCGAGGCCTTCCTCCGCGGCCGCCAGCAGGCCGGCCGAATCATCGATGCTCGGCGCGCGCGAAAGCCACGCGGCTTCCTCGCCGGTTTGACTCCACACAGTCCACGGCTCATCGCCGCTTTCGAGCAGCGGATACTTGCTCAACTTCGCGCCGCGCTCGATCATTCCGTATTGCTTGATGAGTTCCGGGCTCGCAACCGGCACCAGCCAATCGTCCATGAATTTCTCGCTGTGCAGGTTCGGATAGTCGCCGCGACCGAGGCGAATGGCGACATGGTTCGTGGTGCGCGAGAAATCCACCAGGTTGCGCGAGGTGTGAAAGCGTAGTTCGACGTTCGGATATTTGCGCCGGAATGAACGGATTCGCGGCAGCAGCCAGATTTGCAGAAACGAAGCGATCGTACTCACCTGCAGCGGTCCGGCGCGCCGATGATGCTTGATCTGCTGCATGGCGGATTCGAGTTTTTCCAGGCCCGCCCGCACCGACGGCAGCAGTTCCGCGCCTTCGTCGGTGAGTTCCACCCGCCTGCCGTTGCGCCGGAACAGGGGCACTTGAATGTATGACTCCAGCGCCTTGATCTGTTGGCTGACGGCAGCGGGCGTCACATTGAGCGCGTCGGCAGCGGCCGAAAAGCTCAGCTGAGTGGCCACCGCCTCGAACATCCGCAGGGCCCCCAGCGGCAATCGATCGTAGGCGGATGTCATCTCAAGTCCTCCCTTCGCCACAGACGGCGGCATCGCGCTGCGCTTGATCGAGCTTGGCCAAGGCGCGTGCCCGGGCATAAAAAGCGCCGAGGTCGCCGCCCACCGCCGCAAGCTCGCGCTCGAACCCCGGCACGCAGGCGAAATATGTGGCGATGGACGCCAGATAGGCGTTGTTCAGGCCTTCGGCGAACCATGACTCGAATGGGGCATGCCCACCCCATTGCGCCTGGAGTTTCGCGAAGGAGGAGCGCAGGGCGAGGAATGCGGCGCGCTTGCGCTCGCGCATGGCCTGCGGCGGGAGTCCGGAGGCATACAAGGTGCGCAGCTCGGCGCGGGTTTCGCTCATGAGATCGATCACCTTGAGATAGTGCTCCCGCTGCTCGAGATGCTTCGCCAGATCTTCCTCCCGGCCTTGCGCGCGCAGCCAGCGCCGCACCCCCTCCTCCTCGACCGTGGTGGCCAGCGCTTCATTGAACGAAGAATCGTTCGGCACGTACAGGAGCTGGTGGGTAAGCTCATGAAATATGATGGATGCCAGTTCCACGTCGTTCCAATCCATCATGGTGCTGAGCACGGGATCGTCGAAGTGGCCCAGGGTGGAGTAGGCCGCCACGCCGTCGACTGTGACATCGAGACCGCGGGCGCGAAGTTCACCCGCAAAACGTCGCGCCCGGGCTTCGACGAAGTAACCGCGGTAGGCAACGCAGCCGACGATGGGGTAGCACCATTCCTTCGGGTCCACCGAGAACTCCGGGGCGGCGACCACGTTCCACACCACGTAGCGCCTCTTCAGGTCAGCATAGCTGCGATAGCTGCCGTTGTCCGGCAGTCCCAAATCGCGGCTCGCGAAATCGCGTATCGCGGCCACCGCCTCGAGCCGCGCGCGCAGCGCAGGCGGCGTGGACGGGGCTGCGATCACCCGGCTGATGGGTACGCGCTCGGACATCAGCGCAAGCTGGCCTTGCACGCTTTGCAATTCATAGCACCCGCCGCCGACGGCGGCGATGAGCACGACGACCAAGGCCGCGCGGATCGTCGCGGCGATGCTGCTAATATTCACGCATGCAAGTGTATCTGGTTGGCGGAGCGGTTCGGGACGCCTTGCTCGGGCTCCCCGTCAAGGAGAGGGACTGGGTGGTGGTCGGCGGAACCCGCGAGGAGCTGTTGCGCCGGAACTTTCGCGAAGTCGGCCGCGATTTCCCCGTGTTTCTGCATCCCGAGACTCACGAGGAGCACGCGCTGGCTCGGCTCGAGCGCAAGGTATCGCCCGGCTATCGCGGCTTTGCCGTCGAATTCGGCCCCGACGTCACGCTGGAAGAGGATCTCGCGCGCCGCGATCTGACCATCAACGCCATGGCTCGGGCGGCCGACGGCACACTGATAGATCCTTTCGGCGGCGCACGCGACCTCGATGCCCGGGTGCTGCGCCATGTGTCGCCGGCGTTTGCCGAAGACCCTGTGCGCATACTGCGCGTGGCGCGCTTCGCGGCGCGCTTTGCGCCGCTGGGGTTTCAGGTTGCCCCCGAAACCCTGGCGCTGATGCGCGCCATGGTGGAGCGGCGCGAGGTCGACGCATTGGTGCCCGAGCGGGTGTGGCAGGAAACGGAAAAGGCCCTGCGCGAGCCGCAGGCCTCCGAATTCTTCAGGGTGCTGCGCGCATGCGGCGCCTTGCAGCCGATATATCCGGAAATCGACGCGCTCTTCGGCGTGCCGCAGCCTGCGCAATGGCACCCAGAGATCGACACCGGGCTGCATACCTTGATGGTGCTCGATCAGGCCGCTTTGCTGAGCCCGGAGCCTGTCGTTCGATTTGCCGCACTGGTGCACGACCTCGGCAAGGGTACGACGCCGCACGATGAGTGGCCGAGCCACCGCGGACACGAGGAGCGCAGCGTTTCCTTGATCGAAGCGCTTGGGCGCAGGCTGCGCCTGCCGGCGGAGTATCGCGACCTCGCCGTCATCGTGGCGCGCTATCACGGGATCGTGCATCGCGCCTTCGAACTCAAGCCCACGACCATTCTCGATTTTCTGGAGCGCGCCGACGCGTTTCGCCGCCCGGAGCGTTTCGCGCAGGCGCTGCTCGCGTGCGAGGCGGATTCGCGCGGCCGCAGCGGCCTCGAAAACGTCCCCTATCCGCAGCGCGGGTATTTGCAGGCCGCGCGCGAGGCGGCGGCGGCGATCAAGCCGTCGACGGAGGAGATCACGGCTCTTTCCGGGGCTAAGATCGCCGAGCAGCTGCATCGGCGGCGCGCGCAGACCATCGCCGAACTGCGGCAACGATCCGCCGCGAACGACCATTCCGCGCCGTGATCCGCGCACCGAAGAGGCTTCTATGAACATTCGTTTTTCGCAGGCCCTGGGGCTTCTCGTTCTTGCAGCCGCCCTGATGGGCGCCGCGCGCGCGGATGCGGTACTGCTGAGCGAGGCAGCCTATCCCGAAGGGCCGCTGTGGCGGGACGGCAAGCTGCTGTACGTCGAATACGCCGGGCCCGGAATCAAGATGTGGGACGGCCGACGCTTGTCGACCTATTGGAGCGGCGAGCACTGCGGCGCTTCCGGGCTGATCGCCTACCGGGGCGATCACATTCTGGTGGCCTGTTACGACGCGAACACCGTCGTGGAATTGGACCGGACCGGGAAACAACTCCGCACCTTCGACAAGGACCGCGCGGGCCGGCCATTCATCGGACCCAACGACTTCACCGCGGATGGCGGCGGGGGAATCTATCTGACTGCCTCCGGCGTGTATGACCTGAAGGCGCCGATCAGCGGCACCGTTCTTCACCTGTCGGAGAGCGGCGCGCTCGTCGAGGTGGCCAACCTCATTCACTATTCGAACGGCCTGACCCTGACCAAGGACGGCAAGAGCCTGCTGGTGGCGGAGATGCTGGCGGGCCGCATCCTCTCGTTTCCCATCCTGCCGGACGGGAGCTTGGGCCCCCGTTCCGTGTGGGCGCGCCTTTCGGACCTCGCGCCGCCGACGCCCGGCGAGGACGGCTACAACGGACCCGATGGACTCAAGTTGGGTCCCGACGGCAACTACTACATTGCGCAGAACGGCTCGGGCCGGGTGCTGGTGGTGAACGACGACCGCAAGCTCGTGCGCATCATCACCGTCCCCACGCCTTATGTGACCAACATGAACTTCGGCGCGGCCGGGACCGGCACGGTCTACATCACCGGCGTCTTCGATCCCTGGAAGGCGCCGTTCCCTGGCGCCGTCTATCGATGGAAGAATTGATCCGCGATCGTCGCTAAAACTTGTAGCTGATCTTCACGCCCATGGTGCGCGGCCGATTGATGGTCTCGGCCGTCACGAACTGATTGCCGTTCTCGAACAGATTGGCGCGCGCATCGGTCAGGTTCTGCCCGTAGAACTGCGCTATCCACGCATCCTTCTCCACCCCCACCGACGCGTCGTAGGTGGTGAACCCCGCCTGGTCGTAGGTCTGAATGTTGCCGGTGGCCGAATAGGAATGCGCCTGGTGGGTGCCGCCGATCTGCCAGAATGCCTTGTAAGCGCCGACGTCGAACTCGTAGCGGGCGCGCAGGCTGGCCTGGAAGGGCGGCGACTGCGCCAGCGGCGTGTCGGGTTGGCCGAAGGCACTGCCGCCATAGTTGTTCTGGCCGGCCAGGACCGGAATGGCGATGGGCTGCCCATTGGGCTGCAGCAGCAGGGGGGCGTTGGACAGGTTGCTGCTGTTCCAGGACGCCGAGCCGATGACCGTGAGTTCATGGGTGACGCGGCCGATGAGTTCGGTCTCGGCCCCGCGCACCCGATAGTCGGGCCCGTTGATCACGAAGCTCAAGTTGCCGTAGCAGCACGACTCGAAGATCTGCACCTGTACGTCTTTCCAATCCTCTTGATAGATGGCGCCGTTGAACTCCAGCCGCCGGTCGAACCACTGGGTCTTCCAGCCGAGCTCGTTGTTGATCAGGGTATCGGGCGCATAGGACTGAGGCGTTTGATACGTGTACGTGGCCCCATTGACCGGACCCGAGGGAGCCACCCCGTCCACCACCGCGTCGGTGTGATTGATCAGATGCGAGCCGCGGTTGAAGCCGCCCGGCCTGAAGCCCTGCGACCAAGTGTAGTACAGGAGAACGTCATCGATCGGCCGCCAGCTCAAGTTGGCGCGGCTCTTGAATCCCTTGTAGGTGATGTTCAGATCGTGCGCACTCAGGTCGTTGCTGTAGGCCACATTGCCGGTGCAGGGGGGCGGACCATCATCCATGCAGCCGAAGCTGCTCACTGAACTGCCCACCGCCGTGGTGTCGATCTGGTAGTAGCGGGTCCCGAACGTCGCAGTGAGCTTCTTGGGAACGATGTCGAAATCCATCGAGCCGAATATCGCCTTCTGGGTGTAGCCGCGGGTGATGTCGTCGAAGAATGAAACGGTGTCGCCGCGCACGTTCGGGTTGCGCACCTGCGCGCCCGGCGCGGGACCGATGTCGGTCAAGCAACCCGTATCCAGGGTGGTGGTGCAGGCCGGCAGACTCTTGTACATCCAGTCGATGTTCTCGGCGACGCTGTAATCTTCCCAGAACAGGCCGGCGATGCCGCGCAGCCGCCAGTCATCCGGGGTGCTGAAGCGCAGCTCCTGGCTGTCGTGGGTGGCCGTGTCGGTCTCCTTCCAACTCGCCACGGGTGAGTAGCACTTTCCGGTGGTCGTGGGCGAACTCGGTCCGACGCACTGGTAATAGTCGGCATACACGCCGCGGGCGTAGTTCGTGTAGTCGCCCACCTGCGTGATGTTGCGGACCATGTAGCTGCCCGCATACACGACCTTGATGTCGCCCAGCTTGCCGTTGATGGTCAATGCCGTATTTTCGAATCGATCGTTGTTATATGTCGGGGTGTACAGCTGCACCGAGTTGTCGGGCAGGGTCTGCCCGGCCGAGCTCTTGGGCGTGACATAGAAGACGCCGTCGGACTCCATGCTTTGATACGACTGCACCAACAGCGCATTCCAATCTTCGTTGATCTTGTACAGGGCGCCGACGCGTATGCCCTGGTAGGTGACGGGATTGATGGCGTTGGCGACCAGGCTGTTGTTGTTGGCGGTCGGAGTGCCGGGAGGCACGCCGTAGGCGGTGGGAGTGCCGCCCGAGCATTGGCCGTTCACCGGAGCGGGCCCTGCCGAGCAGCCCGTGGCGTAGCCGGCGTAGTGGATGCCGATATCGGTCGGCAGCCGGGAGAAGGTGCCGGGCACATTGTTGATGTAGCCGCCCCGGGTATCGCTGTAGATGACCGCGCGAACCGCCAGAGTATCGGCGATCAGCGGCAGGTTGATCATGGCATCCACATTGCTGCTGGGATCGCCGCCGCTGGTAAAGGCATAGCCGGCGTTGACATCGCCTTCGGTGACGTCGAGCTTGGGCTTGTTGGTGATGTAACGCAGCACCCCGGCTTGGGCGCCCGCGCCGAACAGCGTGCCCTGCGGTCCTTCGAGCACTTCGATGCGTTCGATGTCCGCCGCGTAGACGTCGAGGTTGCGGCCGGGCAACTGCCCGGACTGATCATCCAGATAGACGGCGACGTTGGGGAAGCTGCCGATGCCGCTCGAGCCCTGGGTGGCCAGAGTCGAGGTCGCCAGGCCGCGCATGAAGATGACGCTCTGCCCGGGGCCACTGCCGGCCATGGTGACATTGGGCAGGTATTTCACGAACTCATCGAACGTGGCCACGTTCAATTGAGTCAGCGTCGCGCCGGTAAGGGCTTGAATCTGGATGGGAACGTCCTGCATGTTCTCCGTTCGCCGTTGCGCGGTAACGGTGATCTCTTGAATCGCGTCGGAACCGCTGGTATCGACGGTGTCGGATGCCGGCGCGGCGGCATAGGCGAATCCGGCCGACGAGCCGCCGAGAATGACGGCTATCGCATAGGACAATTTTGAGTTCACGGTTCATCCCTCTATGTTTTGTTTCCGGCATTCGGATTCGTCAGCCGATCAGACCCTGAGGCTGATTTGCAGGCTGCGATCGCGGTGTCTTCGCCCGCACAACCGCATGTTAAGTCGGCGGGGTGGGCCGGACTAGCGGTATTGCGACGATATCGGGTCCAGACGCGACGCCCTCGCCGGGCCCCGGGGGGGCGGAACGGGGAGTCCTCATCGAGGCATGGGCGTCGGCGACGGAAGCCGCACGATGACGCGGCAGCCCTCGCCCACCACGGCGTCCACATCGATGGTGCCGCCCGCCGCCCGCACGCGCTCGCGAATCTGCGCCAGCCCGAACCGATCCCCGGACGGCGGCGAAGCCTGCCGCGCATCGAAGCCTATGCCCTCGTCGACCACGGTGATTTCGACCATGATCGGGGAGACGTCGACTTCCACCTCGGCGGAATGCCGCTGGGAGTGCTTGCGGGCGTTCATGAGCAGCTCTCGAATGCAGCGGTAGATGAGACGCAGGCGGTCGCGAGAGAATTCCTCGCTGCCGTTGACGCGCCATTCCACGCTGAACCCGTATCGAGTCTTGAAGTAGTCGGCGAGCCAACGCAGCGTCTCATCGAGCGAGGCGCGGTCGAGCCCCGGGGGCGTCAGATCCTGAATCATCACGCGCAGGCCCTCCTGGGCTTCGCGCGAAGCCTCGGTCGCCTCGTCGAGCAGCACGGACAACGGCGAGTGGCTTGCGTGCATTCGCATGGCCGCCAGCGTCATGCTCTGGCCGGCCAGAACCTGGCCGATGCCGTCGTGCAAGTCGGCCGCCGTTTTTCGGCGCGCGGTTTCCTCGGCGGCGGTGAGCGCACGCGCATACTCGCGCAGCGCCAGGTGCTCGTGCGCAAGCTCATCCAGCAATGCGCGTTGCTTTAGCGTCATCAGATTCACGAGCAACGCGCCGCCGCAGCCGATCACCAGGAACACATCGATGGAGATGACGACGTCCCGCCAGCCGTCGACATTGGCGAGCTCCCGATAGATGCCCACGCCATACCCCGCGAAGAACACCACGCCGGTTGCCATCATCACGACCCCGATGTTGGTGGCGCGGCGCGAGAACCGCAGCGCCAGCCAGGCCAGCGGGATGGCGAGGAGCATGGGCTCGACCAGCGGATCCACCGCCCGCCACGGCACCACCGCGAAGAATACGAAAAGAGCGACCACCAGGAGGGAGACCGCCCACCCTTCCCACTGCCGCACCGGAGTCGCGGTGGGTTCGGAGAATCCCAGCAGCAGTCCGAACACCATCGGCCCGAAGGTGACGATGGTGAGCACCGACGCGAGGATCCACAATCCCACATCCGCCGGCGCCAGCACGGTGTTTGCGGTCTGCGCACCGGTCGCCGCGCCGAGCAGGGCGCCGGGCAATGCGCCGGCAATGAGTGCGACGATCCACAGCGGCGAAATCACCAGGGCGAATCGCTCCTGCCGCCGGAAGAGCCGCATCATCCGGGCGAGCCCGGCCGGGCCCATCGTCGTCAATATGTTCGCGAGCGCGTAGCTCAAAGACGTCGGCAGCGGAGCGGAGGCCTGGATGGTGACCCAGTAGAGGACCGGCCTCGCGAACACCTCCCAGGAGACCATCCCGAGGACGATCAGCGGCCACGCGCGCAACGGCAGCAGCATGAAAGCCGCGAAAGCGATGGCATGTGCCGGCCAGATTGCCGCCGATCCCGACACGGACTTCGACAGGTATCCGAGCAGGTAGAGCAGCGGGTAGCCGATGATCAGCCCCCATGCGATGCGCCTATCCAGACGCTGCTCGGGGCGCCCAGCCGATAATAGACTCCACGTCATTTCAACCCCTGATTCGATCACAAAGTATGGCGCAGGTCCTGCAGCGCGAAACCGGACAGCGGCAGATCCAAGCCGCGCAACCACGCCATCGCCTTGAAGCGCTCTCCCATTTCGCCCGGCAGCATCAGCTGCCGGGCTTCGTTCGCGAGCCGCGCGAATCGGTCGGCGTCATCGCCCGCCAGTGCGCGCATCCGCTCATCCACCTCGAGCCCGGCCAAGAAATAGCTCTGAGTGGTGAAGCCGCCGAGAGTGAACCCGGCCTCGCGGGAGGCCTCGGCCAGCAGCGTATAGTCCACCCACGCCGTGATGTCCTGCAATCCCGGATACAGAAATGGATCGTCGTGCGCCCGCTGCCGGAAATGGCACATCAACGTGCCCTCGTGCCGCTCCGGCAAGTAGTATTGCGACCGAGGCAGTCCGTAGTCGAACCAGAGCGCCGCGCCACGGCGTAAGGATCGGGTGACGCTCTGCGTCCAGGTGACGAGCCGCGGGCAGTATTCCGACACATAACCGTCCTCCCAGCCGCCGCCGGCTCGGGATAGCCGCGTGCACGCGTCGGCCAGGGCCTCAGCGGCAGGTCTGGGCTCCCATGCAAAACGGCCCTCTTCGATCGCCACGCCGAGCTCCAGGGTACCCTCGCGATGCCAGCGAAAGCGCCTGACCGGCAACGCGTCCAGCACCTCGTTGGCGAGAATGAGACCGTCGAACGATTCTTCGGGCGGCCCATCGAGCCATTTCACTCGCGCGCACAGACCCGGCAGGCGCTGCGCGATCAGGCGCTGCTGGCGCTCGCGCAAATCCGCGCTGATCTCGAGAATACAATAGCGATCGGGCAGACACCCGAGAGTCTCGAGGCGCGACAGAATGTCCACCGCGAGGCGTCCGCTGCCTGCGCCGATCTCCAAGATGGACCCCCTCCCCAGGGCGCGCAAGACTTCCGCGCACTGGCTGCCGACGCATGCGCCGAACAGCGCAGACAGCTCGGGCGCAGTTGTGAAATCGCCGCCGGCACCCAATTTGCGGGCACCTGCGCTGTAGTATCCCAAGGCCGGTGCGTACAGCGCCGCGTCCATGAATCGCTCGAACGAGAGCCAGCCGCGCGACGCGGCGATCAACGCGGTCAGATGCTCGTGCATGCGTGCGCAGTGCCGTGCTTGCTCATCGCTAAGAAGCATGAGTTCACGCTGCGAGGGCATTGCGGTATCGTTGTGATGCATGAAACCCAGTATCGAGAACTCGCCGCTGCATGACCAGGTGGTGCTGATCACGGGCGGTGCGCGGCGCGTCGGCGCCGAAATCGCACGGACGATGCATGCGGCCGGAGCGAACATACTCATTCATTATCGATCCTCCGCCGCCGCCGCAATCGCCTTGGCGGACCGGTTCAATCTGGCGCGTCCCCATTCCGCGGCGATCCACTCGGCGCACCTGTCGACTCCCGAGGCCCCGGACAAATTGGTGGCCGCCGCTCTGCTCGAATTCGGGCGGCTGGACATTCTAATCAACAATGCGTCCAGCTTTTACCCGACGCCGGTCGGTCAAATCACGCTCCCGCAGTGGGACGACCTCATGGGCAGCAATTTGAAAGCTCCGTTGTTTCTCTCGCAAGCCGCGGCGCCCGCCTTGGCCAAGCAGCACGGCCTCATCATTAATATGATCGACATCCATGCGCTGCGCCCGCTCAAGGATCATCCTGTCTACAGCACCGCCAAAGCGGGACTCGCCATGTTGACACGCGCGTTGGCGCGCGAGCTGGGTCCCGACATTCGAGTCAACGGCATTGCGCCGGGGCCGGTGCTGTGGCCGGAGGGCGACATGGACGAGGCATTGAAGCGCGAGATCATCGAGAAGACGGCGCTCAAGCGCCACGGCACTCCGCAGGACATCGCCCGCACTGCGCTGTTCTTGGCGAAGGATGCGCCCTACATCACCGGCCAAATCATCGCGGTTGACGGCGGCCGCAGTATTTAATGCGCGCCGGGCGGCGACTGCGCGGCGCAATGCTTGAGCAATTCCAGCGCGGTTTGAATGTCGGCTCCCAAGGGGCGGTCGTCGGCATAGGGAGGAATGACGGTGCGCACCCGCCGATAGACCGCATCGGTTTGCGCCGCGCGCGCGAAGGATTCCCGCTGCAGCTCGTACGCCTGTGCCGCGGCGAGCAGTTCGATGGCCACGACCGACTCTGCGTTGTCGATGATCTTGAGCAGCTTGAGCGCGCCCGGAGTCGCATGGCTCAAATGGTCCTCCTGCAGCCCCGACGTGACGCCGCCGTCCAAACTCGCGGCCGCCGCCAGGCGGCGGTTGTCCGCCACCAGCGAGGCCGCGGTGTATTGCGCGATCATGAATCCCGAACGCGCACCGTCAGCGGAGGCCAAAAACGCGGGTAAGCCGCTCACCAGCGGGTTGACCAAGCGGTCCATGCGGCGCTCCGACATGGCGGCCAGCTCGGCTACGGCGATCCCGAGGGAATCGGCAGCCAACCCAAGCGCCGCACCGACGGCATTCGCGCCGGAGCTCGCGCGAGGGTGATCCGGCGTGCCGACCACCACGGGATTGTCCGTCACCGACCGGAGCTCATCATCCACGACCTGGATTGCGCGGAAGTGAAGGTCGCGTACGGCGCCGTGAACCTGTGGGATGGCGCGAAGGCTCAACGCATCCTGAGTTCGCCGGCCGGCGCTCTGGCGCAGGATGGCGCTGCCGCTCAATAGGGCCCGCAGACGCTGCCCGACCAAGGCAACACCCGCCGAGACACGCAACGCCAGCGCATCGGCATCGAATACCGCGACTTGGCCGTGCAGATTCTCGAAGGTCATCGCCGCGACGACGTCCGCCCAATCGAGCAGGCGTTCTATTCTCAGCAGGGCGAGCGCCGACAGACCCGTGGCGCAGGGAGTGCCGTTGACCAGGCTCAATCCCTCCTTGGCCTGAAGGACGAGCGCGCCCAAGCCCTGCGACTCGAGCGCCTCGGCGCCGCTCACTCGACGGCCGCCCGACCGCGCCCACCCGGCGCCGAGCAGCACCAGGGCAATGTGCGCCATGTGCGTGAGGTACCCCACCGACCCGTAAGCCGGCACCTCCGGAACGCAGTCGCCGTTCAGCAGCGTGAGCAGCGCCTCAACCACTGCCGGACGAACGCCGGAGTATCCGTGCGCGAAATTGTTGATGGCGGCGGCCATGATGGCGCGCACCTCCGGCGCCCCTAGTTGAGGTCCCAGGCCTACCGCGTGGCTCATCACGATATTTCGCGACAGCTCGAGCTGTTTGGATTCGCTCACGACGGTATCGCACAGCGCACCGACGCCGGTATTCACCCCGTAGGCACGCACGCCCTGCCGAACGATGGATTCGACGAGTACGCGTGCCGCTTCAATGCGGTGCCGTACCTCATCCGATAATTCGAGCGGCGCGCCTTCGGCCACCTCGGCCGTTTGGCGCCAGGAAAGGGATCGCTCGAGAAGAATGCGTTGTGGCATTCGCCGGAGCTAGGCCGGGGCTTTGACCACGCCCGGACGGGCGCGCCATTGCTCCAGATGGTTGCGGTCTCGTTCGACCACCACGCCCACATCGCGCGAGCTGCGAATGGCGCCCGGTTTGCTCAGGGAAATGCGCACCCAGGCGACGCCGAAGTCCTCGAGAAGAAGCATGGCAACGTGCTCCGCCAGGGTTTCGACCAGGTGAAAACTCGATTCCTCGACAAATGCCAGCACGCGCTTCGCGATACGCTTGTAATTGATGGTGTCGTGGATGGAGTCGGACAGCGCAGCCTTGGTGATATCGGCGCTGATTTCGACATCGATGATGACGGTCTGCTTGACCTGCCGCTCCCAGTCGAAAATACCGATGATGGCCTCGGTTTTGAGCGCGTGTATGAAGATCTTGTCCATTGAATCGTCCGATCCCCCTAAGCTCCGATACTTCCCAGCTCCCAATTCGCGCGCGCCCCGATGGGCGCATCCTGGCGCATGCCGGCCGCCAACCGCATGCATCCGGCCAGCGCGATCATTGCCCCGTTGTCGGTGCAAAACTCGGCGCGCGGAAAATACAGCCTCGCGCCCGCGCCCTGTGCGACTTGTGCCAGCCGTTCGCGCAGGCGGACATTGGCGCCAACCCCGCCGGCGATGACCAGTCGCCGATGTCCCGAAAGCTCGAGCGCTCGGCGGCATTTCTCGGCGAGGGTCTCGACCACTGCTTCCTGGAAACCGCGCGCAACGTCCGCTCGGATCGCGTCGTCCAATACGCGGCCTCGCAAGGCTACTAGGGCCGCGGTCTTCAAGCCACTGAAACTGAATTCGAGACCCGGGCGATCGAGCATGGGCCGGGGGAACACGAAACGGTCGCTGCGTCCGCTCTCAGCCAGTTTCGCGAGCGCAGCGCCCCCGGGATACGGCAGCCCCATGAGCTTCGCGGTCTTGTCGAAGGCCTCGCCGACGGCATCGTCCAAGGTTTCTCCCAATATCCGGTACGCACCTAAGGCCTCGACATCCACGAGTTGGGTATGACCGCCCGATACCAGCAGCGCCAGGAACGGAAAACTGGGCGCGTCGGGCTCGAGCAGCGGCGCCAGCAGGTGCCCCTCCAAGTGATGTATGCCCACCGCGGGCCTGCCCCAGGCTGCGCTCAAGGCCGTGGCGAAGCCCGCTCCAACCAGAAGGGCGCCAATCAGACCCGGACCCGCGGTATAGGCGATCCCGTCGATCGATTCCCTGTCGGATCGGGCGTCGTGCAGAACCTCCCGAACCAGGGGCAAAAGCCGCCGAACATGGTCGCGGGATGCCAATTCGGGCACCACGCCCCCATAGGCTTGGTGCATTGCGATCTGGCTGTGCAATCGGTGGGCCAGCAGGCCCAGATCGGCGTCGTAGACGGCCACGGCCGTCTCGTCACAGGAACTCTCGATGCCCAATACCCGCATTAAACAATCCTCTAGGCACTTACGCGCCGAATTCAACCCTCGCATCCACGCGGCCTTTGCCTTTTATGGGGACGCACCTTAGAATGCGCCCCCCTGTCGCCGAATCTCGGCGGCCGCGCCATACATTTGAGGTTTGAATGCCCAGCGTTCGAGTTCGCGAGAATGAGTATTTTGACGCCGCCCTGCGTCGCTTCAAGCGTGCCTGTGAAAAAGCGGGCGTCCTCACCGAGCTCCGGCGACGTGAATTCTACGAGAAGCCCACCCAGGAGCGTAAGCGAAAAAAGGCTGCCGCGGTGAAAAGGCATCTCAAGCGCCTGTCCCGGGAGAATATGCGCGGCGCGGGCGGCCCTCCGCAGAGCCCTCCGGCGGCGCCTCCGGCTCGACCCTCGTACTAGGGGTTGCCCCGGTCTTTGGATGTCCCTCAAAGAGCGAATTACGGATGACATGAAGGCGGCGATGCGCTCCGGTGAAAAGGAGCGGCTCGGAGTCATCCGAATGATCACGTCCGCCATCAAGCAGCGCGAAGTCGACGAGCGCATCACTCTCGACGACGCTCAAGTGCTCTCCGTTCTCGAGAAGATGATCAAGCAGCGCAAGGAATCGCTGGTTCAATTCCAAGCCGGCAACCGCCAGGATTTGGTCGACAAGGAAGCCGCCGAAATCACGCTGCTGCAGGGTTATCTGCCTGCTCAATTGAGCGACGCCGAGATCGAGGGCCTCATCAAGGATGCGATTGCCGCGAGCGGCGCGGCCGGCATCAAGGACATGGGCAAGGTCATGGCCATCATCAAGTCCAAGGCGCAGGGCCGTGCCGACCTAGGGTCGGTCGGGGCGAAAATCAAAGCCCGCTTAAGCGGTTGATCCCGCGCGGTCCATGGCCGGCCGCATTCCACAGGCGTTCATCGACGATATCGTCGCGCGCTCCGACATTGTCGAAGTCATCGGCGCACGGGTGCCCCTCAAGAAATCCGGGCGCGAGTTCAAGGCCTGCTGCCCCTTCCACAACGAGAAATCACCCTCTTTCTGGGTGAGCCCCGACAAGCAGTTCTACCATTGCTTCGGCTGCGGCGCGCACGGCACCGTCATCGGCTTTCTCATGCAGTACGAGAAGATGGAGTTCATCGACGCCGTGGCGGACCTCGCGCAGCGGGCCGGCCTGGAAATACCGCGAGAAGCGCAGGGTCCGCGCGATCCCGGCAGCGTCGATCTACACGAAATCATGGCCCGGATCGCGGGCTTTTTCGAGCAGAACCTGGCGGACAATACGCGCGCCCTGAACTACGTAAACTCGCGCGGAATCGACGCGAAAACAACCGCCAAATTTGCCCTAGGTTACGCACCCGATTCCTGGGATGCCCTGCTCAAGCGCTTCGGGTCGCAGGAGGACGAGCGGCGACAGATCCAGCAGCTCGGCATGATCATCGAGCGCGACACGCGCGGCGGCGAACGCGCGGCGGGCTTCTACGATCGCTTCCGCGATCGACTGATGTTTCCCATCCGCGATTCGCGTGGACGCGTCATTGGTTTTGGCGGGAGAATCATCGATCAGGGTGAACCCAAATACCTGAACTCCCCGGAAACACCCTTGTTTCACAAGGGGCGCGAGCTCTACGGTTTGTACGAAGCGCGGCAGGCAAGGGGGGACTTCAAGCGATTGATGATCGTCGAAGGTTATATGGACGTCGTGCGCCTCCATCAAGCCGGCATTACTTATGCGGTGGCCACGCTCGGCACCGCGACCACGCAGGAGCACCTCGGCAAGATCTTCAGATTGACCCGCGAAGTGGTGTTCTGCTTCGACGGCGATCGCGCGGGCCGCCAAGCTGCATGGCGGGCTCTGGAGAACTCCCTGCCGCTGGCGCAGGACGGACGCGAGCTGAAGTTCATGTTTTTACCCGAGGGGCACGATCCCGATACCCTGGTTGCCGAGGAAGGCTCGGAGGCGTTCGAGAGTCGGTTGAACAGCGCCCTACCTCTGTCCGAATATCTAATCCAGCAACTGATGGCGGATGTGGACCTAAGTCATGTGGACGGGCGGGCGAAGCTCAAAGCGCTGGCAGCGCCTCTCTTTGCCCGGATGCCCGAAGGCATTTACCGGGAAATGCTCGCTGAAGGTCTGGCCAAGCGGGTCAGCATGCCCGCGGCGGCGCTCAAGAAATCGTTTGCAACCGCCGACCCGAAACGGCCCCCTGCGGAACGCCCGGAACCCGGGGCCCGGCAGCGCGGTCGTATCAGTGCCGGCCGCGGGAATCTGCTGACGCAGGCCATCACCCTGGTGCTGCATCACCCAACCGCGGCGGCGGCGGTCAAGGACCTCGCGGCCCTTGGGGGAGTCGATAGGCCCGGAATCGCGGTGCTCAAGGAGCTGCTCGCTCAGGCGGCTTCCCCTTCCACCCCCAGCACCGCGGTGCTGCTGGAGCGCTGGCGGGACCTTCCTGAATACGGCCGCCTGGCCGAGCTGGCCATGGCCGAACCGCTGGTGCCCGACCCTATGGCCGCGGCCAAGGAGCTGCAAATGGCCGTTGAGAAGCTGATTCAGGAGTATGGCCCGGGTCGCCGGACGGATGAATTATTGCGAAAAGCAGAGGAAATGGGCTTGAATTACGACGAAAAGGCCGAATTAAGCTTGCTTCTGCAATCCAGGGGCCGATCCTAGGGCAGCCCTGAACCTCCGCTTAGGATTGGCTACGGATTGGCCAGAATCGTATACTTGTCGGCTTGCATTGAAATTCCAGATTTTCCAACGAGGCGTCCACCTTGATCAAAAAAGCGCCAGCAGGCACCGCGACTCAAATCGCGGACGAGCGTCAGTCGCAACTGAAGTTATTGATTGCGCGCGGCAAGGAACAGGGCTACCTCACCTACGCTGAAGTCAACGATCACTTGCCGAGCGAGATCGTCGATCCGGAACAGATCGAAGACATCGTCAACATGATCAACGACATGGGCATTCCGGTGTACGAAAAGGCGCCGGACGCCGAGTCGTTGTTGCTCACCGATGCGACCGCGGCGCCCGACGAGGAAGCCGTGGAAGAAGCGACGGCGGCACTCGCCAACCTCGACGCGGAATTCGGGCGCACCACCGATCCCGTGCGCATGTACATGCGCGAAATGGGCACCGTGGAATTGCTGACGCGCGAGGGCGAGATCCGCATCGCAAAGCGCATCGAAGAAGGTTTGGAAGCGGTCAAGATCGCGCTCGGCAGCTATCCCGGCACCTACGATCTGCTGTTGCGGCATTACGAGACCGTCAAGGCCGGCCAGATGCGCCTGGTGGATGTCATCGTGGGCTTCGTCGACCCGAACGCGCCGGATGAAATCGCGCAGCCGCAGAATCCCAAGATGATGGCGCTGGAGCGCGAGGAAGCCGCCAACGACGACGATGAGACGGACGGCGATGAAGACGAGGAAGCCATCGACACGGGCCCTGATCCGGAAGAGGCCGCGAAGCGATTTAGTTCCATCGCCAAGATCCATCACCAGTTCCTGAACGCACTCGACAAGCTGGGCTCCAAGGATCCCAAGACCCTCAAGATCCGCAAGAAGCTCTGCGGCGAGCTGATGGAATTGAAGCTCTCGCCCAAGATGTTCGATCAGCTGATCGACAATCTGCGCCAGCACGTGACCGAAGTGCGGCTGCTCGAGAAGGAGATCATGTTCCTTTGCATCAAGCAGGCCGGGATGCCGCGCAAGGACTTCATTTCGACGTTCCCGAAAAACGAGACCAGCACGCGCTGGCTCGACAAGCACATCAAGGCCAAGAAGCGCTATTCGGCGCCGCTCGCCAAATTCAAGGATGAAGTGGAGCGCCGCCAGAACAAGCTGAAGGACCTCGAAGGCCTGTTCCACGTGCTGATCAGCGAGATCAAGGAGATCAATCGCGAGGTGTCGATCGGCGAAGCCAAGGCACGGCGCGCCAAGAAAGAGATGGTCGAGGCCAACCTGCGCCTCGTGATCTCCATCGCCAAGAAATACACCAATCGCGGCCTGCAGTTCCTCGACCTCATCCAGGAAGGCAACATCGGACTGATGAAGGCCGTGGACAAGTTCGAATACCGGCGCGGCTACAAGTTCTCGACCTACGCGACCTGGTGGATTCGCCAGGCCATCACCCGCTCCATCGCCGATCAGGCCCGCACCATCCGAATACCGGTACACATGATCGAAACGATCAACAAGCTGAACCGTATTTCACGGCAGATGCTCCAGGAAATGGGCCGCGAGCCCACGCCCGAAGAGCTGGCGGTGCGCATGGAGATGCCGGAAGACAAGGTGCGCAAGGTGCTCAAGATCGCCAAGGAGCCCATCTCCATGGAGACGCCGATCGGCGACGACGAGGATTCGCATTTGGGCGACTTCATCGAAGATACCTCGGTATCCTCGCCCATCGACTCGGCGACCACGGAATCCCTGCGCGAAACCACGCACTCGGTACTCGCTCAGCTCACGCCGCGCGAAGCCAAGGTTCTGCGCATGCGGTTCGGCATCGATATGAATACGGACCACACGCTCGAGGAAGTCGGCAAGCAGTTCGACGTGACGCGCGAGCGGATACGGCAAATCGAGGCCAAGGCGCTGCGCAAGCTTCGCCACCCCAGCCGCAGCGAGCAGCTGCGCAGCTTCCTGATGGATGATTAGCCCGCGACCACCTCGACGGTGAGGTGGCGTTCGCTGTTCAGGGAGTTGGCGACCAGGCAGGAAAGCTCGGCTTTCTCGAGCAATTTCTTCGAGCGTTCGATATCCGCGCCTGCAGGCACGTGCAGTTTGGCGTGCGTGTCGAATCGGGTGAAGCGCATCTTGCCGTCGATCCGGTCCAGCGTGCCTTCGGTGCGCGCCTCGAGACTGGTCCAGGGGAATTTCGACGCCGCGGCAATCGCCCGGAAGCTCAAAGCGAAACAATCCGCCACGGCCGCCGTCAGCAGACCCTCGGGTGACCATTGATTACCAGGCCCGTCGAACTCCTTGGGAGGCGCCGATTCGATGATCCTGACTCCCTCCGTGGACAGCGGCACGTCTCCGGCGGGGCGCACGGCTGCGTTGACGACGTAACGATGAGGGAAGGGGTGCATCGGCATATCTCCGCGAAATGGATTCAATAAACGCCCGGAATCAGTCGCTTGGTGCGCTTCCCGAGGAACGCCATTAGAGCACCGGTATGGCAAGGGTGCCGGACAATTCGAGAGGGTCCCGCCGAGGCATTCACGGCGGATTTTCCGCTTGCGCCGGGCCGAACAATTTGAGTTCCGGTCCCTGTTCCGTCAGCCGGATCATTCGTTCGAACTTGAGACCGATTTTTTCGAGCACGGCGATCGATCCTAAGTTGTCGGGCGCCGTGATGGCGACGATGCGCTCGAGCTGCAGCTCGCTTCTCGCATGAGCCAGAACCGCCGATGCGGATTCGACCGCATATCCCTTTGAGCAATGCCGCGAGAGAAACGCGAATCCGACGTCGACGTCTGCGAGGCCGTCGCGCTTGACCAATCCGCAAATCCCGACCGGCGTCGTGTCGCGCAGACAGGCCGCGTACAGGCCGAAGCCGAATCGTTCATAGCTGTCGATCGGTCCTTTGTCGATGTATTCGCGCGCGTCGGACAGGCTCCGCACTCCCTTGTCGCCGATATATCGAAGGAACGCGTCCTCGTTCAACAGTTCGAGAATGAAGCCGGCGTCGCGCAGCTCGAGTTGGCGCAGCACCAAGCGTCTCGTTTCGATGACGATCGCGCGCAAAGCGGTCGAATCGCACGCCCCTGGGCTATCGGTGCGGCTCATCCCGCCGCTCGTCGTTGAATTCCGCCAACAGCGACGCGATCTCGCGGGATTCCTCGCCGGCGGCGGCGGATAGACCCTTCACCACACCTTCCCTGTTGGCGGTGGGGTGGTTCTGACTGATTTTCCACTTGCCCGTCAATCCGGTGATCGAAAACTCGAACCCCACGATCAGAGAAAGCATTTTCTCCACATAGGGTGCCGGCGCATCCGCCACCTTCCAGGGTATCGCGCGGGATTTCTCGTGCGAATCGGTCAAGCGGACGACCAACGCCCGCAGCCACGCGGTGTCTTCAACGAAGCGCAAGGTGCCGTGCGCATGTACCACCGCATAGTCCCACGTCGGCACGACCTCCCCGGTTTCCTTCTTCGACGGATAGAACGACGGCGAGATGTATACCTGCGGTCCCTGGAAAATGGCCAGCGCCTCGGAGCCTGTCCGGTATTCCCGCCACAGGGGATTCGCCCGCGCGATGTGGCCGCGCAGCATCCCGTGCGGAGCGGGCTCGGACGCGGTTTCGACCGGGATATGGTTGGCTACCAACCCCGATTCGCACACGGCGACGAGGGTCGCCAGCGGGCGGGTACGCATCAGATCGTGCAGAACTTCGGTGCGGGATTCCTTGAAATAGGTGGGTAAGTACACGAATTGTCCTTGGGGAGGGTCTTGTCAGCCACAAGACTAATGGTTCCGTCCCGGCGGTGCCACCGCGGCTCTGCCTACCTTCGAGCTGCCCTCACTCCAATATCGGTGTTTGTCCGATAGCGGGGCGAGGCGCACCGTGAAATTATTGTTCGATGGACCATCGCTGGGGCCGGCGCGTGCAAGTTGAACTTCCGGTGCGGGTAGCGGCGCATCGGTTTGCCGTGCGGGATGGACGGCTGATCGATTTGAGCGTCAGCGGTGCATTCATCGAGGCCGACCTCGACGCGCGGGTGCTGTCCCGAGTTCAAGTCGTCCTGCTACTGCCGGCGTATCCGAGGCATGAAGCCCCGACGGTCGAAGCCTATGTGGCGCGCAAACACAGGCACGGAATCGGCGTCGAATGGTGCGAATTTGCACCCCGCGCCGTCAGGGACCTCCTGCGTGATACCGTCGGCGGGTCGTTTGCGCTCTACGAGCGGGGCCGCCGGGCAGAATTTGAAGTCCGAAATCGGCGAGATGTCTAACCGGATTTGCAAGATCATACGCGCCCCTGTACCCACACCGGCGCAACCATGTCATTTCAGTTGATCGGTCTCCCCTCCGAGCCGTTTGCTCCCCTGTTTTCACTCCCCGATCAAGCGTTGGCGGAGATCGACGCGCAGCGCGTCATCGCCACCAAGAAGCCGGGATTTCCGTGCCGTATCAGCCTGGAAGATGCCGACATCGGCGAAGAGCTTCTCCTGCTTCCCTATGCCCATCAGCCCGCTCACTCGCCGTATAGGGCGTCGGGACCGATTTTCGTGCGCAAGTCCGCGCGCCAATGCAGACTTGCAGCCGGCGTAATCCCGGACTATGTGCGTTTGCGCCAAATGTCGGTCCGCGCCTACGATGCCGCGCACCTGATGATCGATGCGGCGGTTTGCGAGGGCAAGGACACGGCGTCGGAGGTGCTGCGCATGTTCGACAACCGGGACGTGGCGTACCTTCACCTGCACAATGCGAAGCGTGGATGCTTTTCGTGCAGCGTAAACCCTGCCTAAGAGGAGAGAACAGTGACTGCAATCGAGGATACTCACACGGGCGGCTGCCTGTGCGGGGGCGTCCGCTACGTGATCCGCGGTGTTCTGCGCGGGGTCATCGCCTGCCATTGTTCGCAGTGCCGCAAGACCAGCGGGCATTACGCGGCCATGACGAGCGCGCCCTCGGCCAACATCGAATTGACGACGGCCCACGGCCTTGTCTGGTACCGGTCCTCGGACACGGCCGAGCGCGGTTTCTGCAGCCGCTGCGGCGGCAATGTGTTCTGGAAGCAAGCCGGCAGGGATGAGATCAGCGTCACCGCGGGAACGCTCGATACTCCCACCCATCTCGCACTGCAAGAACACATATTTGTCGCGGACAAATCGGACTACTACACTTTGGACGACGACGCCCCCAAGAAGCAGCAGTGGTAAACGGATAAATCCGCCATGTGTAGAAGCATCAAGACTTTGTTCAATTTCGAGCCGCCGGTCACGGATGCCGAGATTCGCGCGGCCTCGCTTCAATTCGTCCGCAAGGTCAGCGGGTTCACCGCTCCGTCGAAGACCAATGAGCCGGCCTTTCTGCACGCCGTGGACGAGATCGACGCGGCCTGCCACCGCCTGCTCCATTCGCTGCAGACTCATGCGCCGGCGAAAAGCCGGGAGGAAGAGGCCGCCAAAGCGCGCATGCGCGCCAGGCGATTTACGCCGGTACGTTCAGACGCGGCAGGCTAAAGACCGAGGCCGCGCCGCGCGCCGGTCGCGGCCGCGTCAGGCGCGAATTCCCCAACAGAAGGGGTCTTTGGGATCGAGGCGCAATAGACTCTCACCGGTCACGTGAGCCGTGCCGCTTAAGGTAGGCATGATCTCGCCCTTGGCGCGATCGAGCCATCGATAGCGGCCGACGAAGGTGCTGCCGATGAGGCTCTCCTGCACCCAGGGCTCGCCCTCGGCGAGCTTGCCGTCGGCGGCAAGGCAGGCGAGCTTCGCGCTCGTGCCGGTGCCGCAGGGCGACCGGTCGTAGGCCTTGCCCGGGCAGAGCACGAAGTTGCGGCTATGGGCTAGGGCCGTGGCGGCGGCGGCAAAGAGCTCGACGTGATCCACTCGCGCGTGCCCCTGGGCATTGAGCGCAGCGCGGACCCGCCAGCAGAAATCGGTCAGGGCTTCGACATGATCGAGGTCGATGATCTGATCGTGTTCGGATATCAGGAAAAACCAATTACCGCCCCAGGCAACATCGCCGATCACCCGACCGATTCCGGGAACGCTCACCGCAACCCGGTGCGCCGAGCGATAGCTCGCCACATTGGACACGCTGATCTCTCCTTCCGGCCCCAAGGTAGCCTCGATGGGTCCGACCGGCGTATCGATCTTGACGACTCCCGGTGCGAGGTCGCCGGAATGCGCGAGCGAGGCGATCAATCCCATCGTGCCATGCCCGCACATCCCCAGGTAGCCCACATTGTTGAAGAATATGACGCCGAATCGGCAGTCGGCGCGGTGGGGTTCGACCAGCAGCGCGCCCACGAGGGGATCCGAACCCCGCGGCTCGTTCACGATGGCGGAACGATAGGCGTCGAAGTGTTCGCGAAATCGCTCTACCCGTTTCGCGAGCGGTCCTTTTCCCAAATCCGGGCCGCCCTCGAGCACGAGGCGAGTCGGTTCGCCGCCGGTGTGCGAATCGATGACGCGAATCGAGGGTACGCTCACGGACGCGAATCGCGCGCGCGCTCGATCAAGGCGATCACCGCGGCGCGGCGTTCTCCCGAGAGCGGAAGCCGCGGCGGGCGCACCCGCTCCGAACCTCGGCCCATGATCTGTTCCGCGAGCTTGATGGTTTGCACCAGATCGTGCTCCGAATCCAGGTGCAGCAGCGGCATGAACCAGCGGTAGATTCGCCGTGCGCGCTCGAGCTCCCCCTTGCGCAGCAATTCGTACAGCAGCAACGACTCCACGGGAAAGGCATTCGTGAGACCGGAGACCCAGCCCTTCGCGCCCAAGGTCAAACCCTCGAAGACCACATCGTCGAGGCCGGCGAACAGCGTGAAACGATCGCCGAAAGCGTTGATGATGTCGGTGAATCGCCGCGAATCGGGAGCGGACTCCTTGAGCGCGACGATGTTCGATACATTCGACAGGCGATCGAGCGTGGCGATATCGATGTTCACCCGATAGGACGGCGGATTGTTATAGAGCATGATGGGAAGCGCGCTCGCCGCGGCCACCGTGCGGAAATGGTACTCGAGCTCGGCGGATGTCGGCACGTACACCATCGCGGGCAATACCATGAGCCCGGCCGCGCCGAGACGCTCGGCGTCGCGGGCAAAGCGCGCCGCCGCCGCCGTGGTGAATTCCGACACTCCGGCGATGACCGGCACCTTGCCCGCGCTCACTTCCACCGCCGCGGCGAGCACACTGCGTTTCTCATCCGCCGTCAGGGAATTGCCTTCGCCGACGGTCCCCATCAATACCAGACCGTGGACTCCATCCCCCAGCAGGGCGTTTTGCACCCGCTGCGTCGCCGGCAAATCGACTTCCATGGCAGCATCGAACTGCGTCGTGGCAGCGGGGAAAACACCGGACCAAGTGCACGACAGAGATTGCGGCATGGGGTATGTATGGCCGGGCGTTGCCCGCGGGATCACTGATCGTATACGGTGCGGCCGTGAACCAGCAAGATACGATCGCGGTGATCGGCGCCGGCATAATCGGCGCAGCCGTGGCGCTGGCGCTGGCACGCGAAGGGCGCAGGGTCTGCCTGCTCGATCGTGCCGAACCGGGCGTCGCGGGGGCGAGCTTCGGCAATGTGGGCCACATCGCCGCCGAGCTGGTGCAGCCGCTGCCAAGTTTGAGCCTCTTGTTCGGATTTTGGCGCGAGCTCTATTCAATGGGCGGGCCGCTCGATCTGCCGCCGCGGCAGGCGCTGCGCATGCTGCCTTGGATCGGGCGCTTCGCGGCCGCGGCATGTCGGCGCGCGGAAAACACCCGACACCTCGCGCCGCTGGTACTTCCGGCGGCGGCGGATTGGGCGCGCTGGATCGAGGAAATCGGGCGGCCGGAGCTATTGCGCCGGCACGGGCACTACGAGATTGGCTTTGGAGCCGAGGCTTTGTCTCGAGCGCGGGTGCAGGCGCGGCTGATGACGCGACTCGGGGTCAAGACCCGGCCGGTGTCGAGCGAGGAGCTCAAGCCTCTGCAGCGGGCGGTGCGTGCCGAAACGGCGGCCGGTCTGTGGTTCGAGGACTCGGCGCACGTGACGGACCCGCTGGAGGCGGTGCGCGCGTTTGCGGCGGCGGCCGTGGCGCGCGCAGCAGCGTTTCGGCGGCTGAACGTGCGCGCACTGCGCCCATGCGGCGATGACATCGAGATACTCAGTGAAGAAGCGCCTCTGCGAGTCGGTGCCGCGGTGGTATGCGCCGGAATGGGTTCGCAGCCCCTGCTGGCACCGTTCGGGCTGTACGCCCCGCTTCAGGCGGTGCGGGGCTATCACATCGAGCTGCCGGGACAGACTCCCTTTCTGGATGCTCCGACGGTATACACCGGTAATCACGTGCTGGTCACACCCATGGCCGGAAGGCTGCGCGCGTCGAGCTACATGGAATTTGCCCCGCCCGGGGCGCCGGCGGACCCAGGCAAAGCGGCGCGGCTGCGGCAGACGGTAAGCGGACTCGGCTATGCCTGCGAGCCCGACGGACCCTACTGGATGGGCGCGCGTCCCGTCCTGCCGGACTACTTGCCCGGAATCGGCCGCGCCGCAGGACCGGCCAGACTGTTCTACGCGATCGGACATCAACACATCGGGCTGACCATGGCTCCCGTCACAGCCGAGTTGATCGCCGACCTCGTGGCGGATCGCCGCCCGCGGCAGTCGCTCGCGGCGTTTGACCTGCAACGCTTCGGCGCCCGCATGCAATGATTCGGCCCCACCACCTGAAGGTAGCTTTCATGAAATCACTCGTTCGCTCGGTCTTGGTTGCCGCTGGTGCCACGGTTTTGGGTCTGTCGCCCGGGCCGTCGCACACCGCCGCAGTCGACCCGGCCGACGCCCGCTTCGCTGCGATCTACACAGCCGAGTGGAAATGGCGCGAACAGCAACTCCCCGACAACGAGGACACGCGGCGGCCGATTCAGGATCATCTGCCGAAAACCGATCCTGCGACTCAGGCAATGCGGCTTCGCACATGGCAGGACGTGCTGCGCAAGCTCGACGCAATCCGGAGTGCCGAGCTATCGCCCGCTGAGCGGCTGAACTACGCGGTGTATCGCCCGCAGATCGAAACGCTGATTGCCAGCCAGCAATTCCGCGACTACGAGATGCCCGCGAATGCCGATACCACCTTCTGGACGGATCTGGGGTACACGGCTCGCCGGCCGTTTCGGACGGCGCAGGACTACCGCAATTGGATCGCACAGATGAAGGACATTCCGCGATATTTTCGCGAACAGACCGACGAGATGCGCCGCGGCCTCAAACGCGGCTTCACGCCGCCGCAAGTCACACTCAAAGGGCGCGACGCCTCGATTACGGCGGTCACCGAGGCCTCGCCGGAAGCGAGCCTCTACTACACCCCCTTCAAGGACATGCCGGGCATACCTGCTGCCGAGCAAGCCGGTCTTCGGGAACAGGCTGTGAGCACCATCCGCGACTCCGTGCAGCCGGCCTATCGGGAACTTCTCAAGTTCATGCGCACGGAATATCTGCCCGGCACGCGCACGACGCTCGCCGCCTACGATCTGCCGGACGGCCGCGCCTACTATCAGGCGAAGATCAGAGAATTCACGACGCTCGATCAAGATCCCGCCACTATTCACGCGTTCGGCGAGTCGGAAGTCAAGCGGCTGCACCAAGAAATGCTGGCCGTGATGCAGGAGACCGGCTTTACGGGCGACTTTGCCGCATTCCTCAAGTTCCTGCGCAGCGACCCCCAATTCCAGGCCAAGACGCCGGATGAGCTGCTGATGCGCGCGGCCTGGATAGCCAAGCAGTTCGACGGCAAGGCCTCGCAGTACTTCGGGATGCTGCCGCGGGCCCGCTTCGCGATCAAGCCCGTCCCGGACGATCTGGCTCCGTTCTACACGGCCGGGCGCGGCGGCCCCGGGCTGTACTTGGTCAACACCTACGATCTGCCGAGCCGGCCTCTGTACAACCTCACGGCGCTGACTCTTCATGAGTCCGCGCCCGGCCACGCTTTTCAGTTGCCCCTTGCGCTCGAACACAAGCAACAGCCGGCGTTTCGCCAACACACGTATCTGTCCGCCTATGGCGAGGGCTGGGCGCTGTATTGCGAGAAGCTGGGTGTCGAGATGGGCATGTACGAAACGCCCTATGACCGCTTTGGAATGCTGAACTACCAGATCTGGCGCGCGGCCCGCCTCGTCGTCGACACGGGAATTCATGCGCAGGGCTGGAGCCGCGAGCGGGCGCTCGCCTACTTCCACGACTACACCGCGCTTCCGGAGCACGAAATCGAAACGGAAGTCGACCGCTACATTGCGTGGCCGGCACAAGCCCTGTCCTACTACCTGGGCGAGGACGCGATTCTCAAGGCACGCGCCAAAGCCGAAAAAGCACTCGGCGCGCGCTTCAATGTACGCGCATTTCACGACGCGGTGCTCGAACTGGGATCGGTGCCGCTGCCGGTTCTGACGGCGCGCATCGACCGGTTCATCGCGGAGGGCGGCAAGGGCCCGTATCCGGATCTCGAATAGGGCTCGATTTCAGCCCTAGTGGGCAGCAGCCTGAGGCGGCGCGGCCGCGGCGTCGGGCACCTTGCACGCGATCATCATGCTGCGGTCTTCTTCGCTGCCTTTCATCGTTTCGTAGCCGCGGTTGCCGCACGCGCGACCCGCTTTGACGAGACAACTCGACCAGCTGCTGAGAAATCCTCCGCAAGTGATCACGAAACCTCTCCGCCCGTCCGCCACATAGGTCGAGTGCACGCTGCCGCAGGCGGCCATCGAGAGCGCAATCAATGCAGAGATCAGCCGTACTTGCGACTGACGTGACATTTGCATGGTTCTTCCCATCACTTGATGTTCCGGCCGCTCACAATGCGCATCCAACGTTACAGTGACGTTGCAGCGGCCGACTGCGCGGAGCATGAGCGCGCGAGATGCCGGCTCGGTATAGTTCGCGCCCACACCAAGAATCATGTGATGCAGGGAGATGAAGATGGCGCGCGCTCGTTTCGGAATCTCGTCGACGGCGGTCCTGCTCGGCGCCGCCGTCTTGGCGCAAAGCGTTGCGGCCGATGATTTGAGCGGTGCGTACTTGGGCGGGAATTTCGGACGGGCGCGAAACAGCTACGACACCGGCTTCATCGACGGCCAAATTGCAAGCGCGGCGGCCGATTCCGGTGACACGGTGGACTTCAGCGCGCGGTCCATCCAACGGATGTCCGATGCCTGGTGGGCCGATGCCGGCTACTTCTTCACGCCGTATGTCGGCATCGATGCCGCCTTTTTACATATCGGGGAAATGAAGTATGTGGCGGTCGGGCGGCTCACGAGCCTCTTCGGCAGTCAATCCATCCGCACGGAAAATGAAGTCACCTCGCACGGCCCGGCATTGTCGTTGATTCTGCGGCTGCCGCTGACGGAGTCTTTTGCCGCCGACCTGCGGCTCGGCGATTACTACGGGAAGGCGGCTTTGGACGATTCGGTCAATGTCGGCTCGAACTCCACCTCCACGATCGCGTCGAAGAGCGGTTCCAGTCTTTTGGCGGGTGTCGGCGCCTCGTACACCATCGGGGGACATGTGTCGATCAGACTCGACTACCTGCGCATCAACAAGACCGGCTCCGACGACACCATCGGCAAGTTCAGCGTGAACTTGGCCACCGCCGGAGTGAGCTACACATTTTGATGGGCGCTCACCATCGGGTTGGCCCGCCGCCTACCGGCACATCGCATCGAGTTCCTTATACGGCTTGGTGTTTTGCGGAAACGTAAGTTTCTTTTTCTGCATCATCAACTCCAGGAATGCGCCGCCGGTCGGCTCTCCGATGTCCGGGTCGTCCCGGTAGGCAGGATCGGACATCGCGGAACTCAGGCTGATGAAGCTGACGCCCTTGCTCCGATACATCGCCAATAGTTCCGGCAGCATCTTCGCGTCGAATGCGCCGACATGCATCAGCAGCACGTACTTCACGTCGCGCCCGTAGACCATTTGCGAGAGTTGCCGGAACACGCCGTAGTACTGGTCCGCGACGGACAAATAACTATCGTGCAGGCTTCGAATGGAGGCGTCATCGTGCTTGTCCATGCAGCGAGCATAGGGCGCGTTCCAGAGATAATCCTCAAAGTCCATGCTGACTTCGGCGATCTTGTATCCGTGCGCCGCCAGCCATGCACGCACCGCACGCCGCTTCGATACGGTGTCGCCTTCGTGCAGATAGGGATAGCGAAACCAATGCCAATCCTCGTCCCCCATCAGCCGCTTGAGCACAGGCTCGAGCTTTGCCACATTCGCTTCGAATTCTTCCGGGGTCTCCTTGTCGAAATCCCCGTGCGCCCAGGTATGATTTCCCAAGGGCTGCCCGGCCGCTCGCCAAGCTTCAAGGACTGCCGGCGACGAGGCATCCTCCTCGGGCCGCTTGCCGTTGATGAATCCATACGCAGGCGGCAACCGCTCCCGCTTTAACGTAGCCAGGATCGACTGCACGATCTCCAGCCGGGTTGTCCCTATCGGTTTCTCCCCGTGCGCCGGAAGATCGTCGAAGGTAATTGCCATCTGCTGACCATGTGCCAGCGCCGCTGAGAACAGCAGCAACCCCGCCAGAAAAAATCTATTCATCAAGAGCATCCCGGGTCTTAGCGTTAAAACCAGGCCGCAGACTAACAGACGTTCAGCGTCGCCAAAGGCCCTGCAGCAGTCCCCAATCAAATTGGCGGTACTTCCAGAGCACGGTGACGTCGATTTCCTGGTCCGCATTGGAAGGCGGTCTGTACGATTGAGCGATCTGCGGCGGCAGTTCCACGCTGGCCTGAAGCCGTTGCACGGTCTGACGGGAGAATCTCTCACGATTGAAGCTCGCCACGGATAGTATGCCCGCCGAGGCATGGCACTGGTAGCAGGTCGCCAGCGCCGCGCGCCGAATAGAGGTGGGGTTTGGCGTGCGCTCATTGCCGGATAGCAGCTCGAACGGATCGCCGCCCTGAGACATGAAGTGCACAAACTGAAAATCAACTTCACCGACGGCAAGCGCCTTCAACGCGCCCTCGTGCCGCCTGTCCATATCGAATTCGAACATTTGCTGCGCGGGGCTTGCGCTTCCCGCGCTGGAACCGCCAAGGTTGACTCTCAGCGGTTCAATTGAATCATAGCGCCGCAACTGGATGCTTTCGACGAGGGCGGTCGGACGTATGCGCCCCTGATCATCGATGACACACAGCCGCCGCACCAGCGCCCACTCGGTGCCCACCGAAAACTGCGGTACATCGGGATTGAGCACGAGCTGCCGGCTGTGATTGATTTGCATTTGGGCATACACCAGCGGGCCGTCGAAGTCGCGCAGCGAATTGAGGTAGTCCACTGTCTTCTGTCGCCCTTGCGGCAGGCGGACCACGACGAGAAACACCGAGTGGCCGTTGAAGGCTTCGGTGTGCACCGTGGCCAGGGGACCGAAGCCGGAGTCGTCGGATCGCGCGGTGATCCAGTCGCCATCGGGAGCGAAGAGGCCTCGTGGTAGATCGGGATGGGACGCGGCGGTTGCATAGTTGTCCGGCAACGCGGCGATCTCTGCGTCGCTCAAGGACAGTCGTCGAATGACCGTGGCTAGGCGCCCCTGCAGTTCGGCGCGTTGCGCCGGATACAGCGTGTTGCCGGGCATGGCCGCCCAATCGAACAACTCCCATAGGTCGCGCTGTAGCAGGACGCGCTTGAACGGATCTCGAATCAGCCGTTCCCCATGTACCTTGATGAACCGATCCAGTACCTCTACCGCCGCCGAATGGGACGGCTCGCTCAGCAGGTGTTCGGTACTCTGCCAATACAGGATGTCCAATTCGTCCAGCCCGTAGACCGTGCCCTCCGGGGCCACTCGGGCGAAGAGCACCGAGTTCAGCTGATTCCAGAGATGCTGTGGATCGGCGTCGTAGGCTGTGCTCGCGGGTGCGGTGTTTGCCGCCGACACCGCTGCCGAGCAGATTAGGAGTCCGAGACTCAGAAGCGTGGCTTTCATCCCGTTAAATGTAGCGCCGGCTAATCGGGAATGCGAAGCCGGCTATCTGGGAAAGTGGTGGGCCCGCTCACCATCGAATTAAGGCAGAATACGCCTTTATTTATAGGCTATTTGTCAATTCGAATATTGCGGTTACCCCTAAAGTTACCCCGGCAATTCTCGCATAGCGAGTGCGACGCTCACGGGACGTCAGTTTCGTTGGTACCGTCCCAGTACCCTATTGCCGCGGGAAGCTGATTAAGCAGCATCTCGAGCCCATTGCGCTGCGGAATATTCCAATATCCCTTGGCCTGCTGATGGATGGCAAAGTTGGCGAACAGCCGGTTGCCAGGTAGCGCCGGAAAAGTCGCCTTGGCAGCCTGCCATCCGCCTTCATCGACGGAGTCCATATACTTGGTCCCCATCCACGGCGCATCGAAATCGATGATCATTGCACCGACGACGGCAATCGCGGCGGTCACATGGACCAAATCCAACATATCGAATAGATATGGTTCGAGCGTCGTATGGGCGCCTTGCCGATCGGCATGAAACTTGAGCAGCCCGACACGCTTTTCGAGTAACGACGGTCCGTCGAGCAAGAGTTTGGAAGGCCGCGCGCAGCGTTGAAATAGACTCCGCAGAAGCTTCAGTGCCTTCGCGGCCTCATCAACGGGTACTTTAGCGGAATCCGCCCAGTAGTCTGCGACCGACCCCAAAGCGGTGTCGGATAGATCGGCAAATCGCTTCGCAGTCATGCGCTTGCTGCGCTCGTCAAAGACGGCCCGACAGCAAAGCGATAGCGCCAGCATGGAGGAGTACTCAATGTTCGCCGCCTGCACGCGTTTCCAGTGAGGGATGTCCGGGCCGGCCAATGGTACCCGTGATCCTATTTGTGCATACAGAGACGGCAGCATAAAGCTCGCCCGAGACGATACGCCACGCAGAAATTGAATCGCCCCTGTGCGGCCGTCGATTTCCACGAATTGGTCGAGCTTGCGAAATTTTGCAACGCGTGCCGCGAGATTTGCAGCCGCGTAGTCCGTCCAGCGGATCGTCAAGGTCGCTTTTTTCTCCGGATCCTCTTCTTTCGTCACGGCTTTCGGCTTCTCTTAGGCGAAGAAGCGCATGAGCTTCTCGAATTCAAGCTCATCGCCGCCAAAGGTGGACCACAGCGGGCGGCGCGACTCGCCAATGCACGGTAGATATCCGAGCGGCGGTGTCCATTGTGGGAGCACCCGCTCGGTGACACCCCCATGAATTGCATCCCGCCCGTCGGGGTGCACGAAGAATACACCTAAGGATCTATTCTCTTGGGCTGCGTCCGAGAGCAAGTCGTTCACGTGTTTGTCTCCGAAACCGTAACCGATGATCATGAGGCGTGCTCCAGGCTGCCTTAGGCGCTGAGCCAAGTCGGCGAAGTACGCCACCAGCAAGGGCTTTCGCTCAATGTAGGATTCTTTGCCGCCCCCGATGACGAATAGATCTCCAGAGTCGTCCTGCCAATCCGTGGACCCGTGCAACTTGTAGATGGGTTGACACCCGGGCGCACCGACAATGTTCGCGAGCACCGTTCTTTTCTGATCGATTTGATCGACCTTGAAGCCGGTGCGGTTCGGCGCACTGGCAATGCCCGGAAAGTGCTTGGCATTCCATCGCCGCGGACTTTCGAGGGTGGGGTCATAGTGCAATTCCAACAAGAGATCCTGGTTCAGCGTGTAAATGGCGTCGAATCGTGCGAGGAAGGCATTCACGGAGTAGCGACGATCGTTCGAGAAATTGAACTCGATTCGATTGGCGAGTGCGCGATTCATTGCCCGAAACGACGCTTCAACGGCTTTTTGAAGATCTGCATAGCGGCGCTTTGCCTCCGCGTCCGAGCCTTCCGCTTCGCTCTTAAGCGTCGCGAGTACCTCCTCAAACCCATCTCCACCCTGCACTCGCTGCCGAAGATCGGGATCTGCGTGCAAGCGACCCAAAAGGTCGCCTTCGATTTCCTTGGCCAGCCAACCGCCCCAGTTACGGGTGAAGCCGGCGCCGCTCAAAAGGATAGGCGTCATGATTCTGCGCAACCCGATGCCAAGGAGAAAATCATCCTATCAAGGCGGAGCAACGCGCCGGGGAGGCGCAACTTCACGAGCGTTTGCTTCGAGCGGCAATCTGATCCCAGACGCCGAGGAGCAGCAGCGTGTGGATAATGCGCGATGCGGCCCCTGGCTGCAGACTATTCGCGCGCAGAAGGCCGTGGGCAAGATCATTACGCAGATTAAGGCCGCGCGGATCCGCGTAGAGGGCGAGAAAATGCAAGGTGAGATCGGGGCCTAAGGCATCAATGATCTCCGTGTCGCCTCCCTTTGGATACAGCATATCGCCCATACCGATGACGACGCCCACCCCGTCAATTGCCGGGTGGGCCTTCGTGGTGGGCTTCCCCAATTTGGCCACCAGCCGGCGCAATGCACTCTCGATCTGCGGGATCAGCACATGAACCGCCTTCACAAAATCCTGGCCGAAATAGGCGGTGACCCCCTCTAGCAGCAGCGTTAGGTCGTCGAAGAGCTCAGTTCGCGCGGCCCAGCCAACAAAGTGCTCCGGGGTAAGGTTGTGAGTCTCGATTGCGCGGTGCAAGGCGTTAATCAACCAGACATCCGAGAACGGGATGATGCGCGCCGCATGTTGGATTAGACGGCCGATCGGATCCTCGGCTACCGAGTCGACCAGTGCGGCGATGTGTCGATCAGCCACAATTTGTTGAGTAATCGTCGCCATCAGCGGCGCTTCGGTCTGCAGGTTCGCCACTTGCTGCTCTAATTGCTGTCGGCTATCAAGAAATTGAATTGCGATGAGCGCAAAGGTCTCGCCGATGTCCGGCCTTATCGTCGAACTTAGGAACTTTTCCATGTCTTCATTCGGAATCAGCCGGTCCACGGTAATCGGCTTCATTTCTGCATGAGACGCCGCGATTCGTTCCTCCATCAGGAGTCGGACGCGTTGACTCTCTTGAGGAAGGCCGGCTTCTCGATAGGCATTGACCGCAGTTTGCAGAACGCTCGAGGCCAGCATCGCATCACCGAGCGAGGCGAAGTGTTCAAAGGCGCGGCCGATGACTTCCTGGAGCCGCCGGACATCCGCGCCTGCCCGGCCCTTGCGGTACTGTTTTATGAGCCGGTTGGCTGCATCGCGTGTCTGATGCGGATCGAATTGCTTGGGATCACCAGCGTCGCTGCGTCGGGTCACGATGCTTTCCACATCCGCGATGAGTTGACTGCGCTCGGCCTCTGTCACCCCTGCGCGCTTATCCTCGATCAGTCGGTCAAATCCGAGCCACCACAGTCCCCGCTCGGCGCTAATTTCCTCCCGGTGTAGCGCGAGCAACGCACGCTTCGCCGCATCGACTCTGGCGGCATCGTTCAACTGAATCGACAAGTTGAGCGCGCGAATACTAGCGCGAAAGCGATCGTTCGACTCTCGCCGCATTTGCGGTGATAGCGAGGCCAGGTAGGCGTCGATCGCGATTCGCGCCAACTCCGGATCGCCGGGCTGCTTGGCAATTATGCGCGAAAGATCCCACACGAGGTCCGCATAGCGTGCCTTCAGCACAGGGTGGCGAAGGGTGCGCGCGCGCCGCGTCCAGTGAGCAATGAATCCAGGATCTGCCTCGGTGACATCCGGCATATAGATGATCTTGCCGCCCCGCTCGATGCTACTCACCGGAGCGAAGTAAGTGTTCCAGGGGCTCGGGCTATCAAACCGATCGGCGAGCGCGAAGGCCAGCACTTCAGACCAGGCCCACAGGCTCTCCATGGCCGAGGGATTGACGAGCGCCTGGCGCGCGGCAACGAGAGCGCTGCTGACATCGTGTACGTCGAAGGGCACCGAGGATTCGTCGTAATGACGAATGACGCTATCGATCGACTGCGGGATGGGCGCGGTACACATGCGGATTTTGCTCTCTGTAATTTCGCTTCCCGCTATTGAGACAGGCGCTTGATGAGATCCCAAATTATCCGCCACCAGCCCCTGCGCCCTCGTGCGAGGTACGCATCCTTCTCGGCGTCATCCCGGGCGCGCCCCCTGGCGATTTCCGCTCGGGTCATCTGCGCTGCCCAGAGAACCTGGTTGTCGCGAATAATGTAGTGCGATTGACACGGGTGATTCCAGTTCCCGACCGACGGGTGAAGCGAAACATGCCCGTCTCGCTCAGAAAGTTGGTACTCCGTCGGTCGAATTGGCGTGACGATTTTCGTGCCACATCCACAGCAGCAGCTATGGCAGGCGGTGCGGAATCTCCGCGAAATGTAGAGTACGCCATCGTCCAGTACTTTCGGGAATGACTCGACGTACTCAGGACGAATCGAATAGGCCTTCAACGCAAGTCTTCCTTGACGAGACTTCCCGTGGCGATGTTGTACAGGCCATGATGCTCGCGCTTGCTGTCAGCATAGAAACCGCGGAGCTTTTTCCATTTCATCACGGCCATGGCGGCATTTAGCATGTTCATGTCAGCCACCTGAATGTTTCGATAGATATCATTTTCAGGTCCGTCGCCAAAGGAAACCACCTGTTCAACATGCGCGTAGAAGTCGGGCAAGCCGACGGTGTAACGGCACATTCCGGTAAGGGAGTTGCTTTTGTCCTGCGCCAAGTCCATGCCGACGTCAATGAAGGGGATGCTGCTTGCGATTAGGCCCTCGAGAATGACCTTTCTGGCCTTGGGGCAGTCGATTGCCACGAAAGCGAAACTAAAACCCGCTAGTTCGGAGAGGTTGGCTTCGACGATGTTGTACGGATGCGGGATGATGTATCTGTGCATGCCGGAGTAAATCGCGCCAAACCAGTCGACCTTCTTTGGATCGGTCAGCTGTTCCTTGCGGGGTGCACCGGGTGCCCGGAAGGCGTTGTGCAGCTGGAACGTGTCACCGTCGAATAGGTGAATCTCGCCGATGGGCACCTTGGCCAGTAGATCCAAGATGTAGGATCCGGTTCCGCCCAAGCCGATAATGGCGACGCGCTCGGCAAGGAGCTTCGCCATGGCGGCGCCGATTCCGGCGCGCGTCGTTGCCATATCGGGATAGTGGAACACTCGCTCTTGGGTCTCGACGACCGCGGGTACCGGCTTATTCGAATAAGGCGTGCACGTGGGGTCGATGGCGAGGGCCGCGGCCCAAATCGGCGTAATGTAGGACCGAATCTTTTGATAGAAATCGGGGTAGGCGACCATGACGCCATTTTCTTTCAACTTCATCGAGTAACCCACCACGGTGCTGATGCCGTCGCCTTTATCCTCCCGAGTCGGGTTGGAGATGAATTCCGACATGATGGCGCCGGATGGGTCGCAGGGCGCCTCGCTGCCGATCCACCAGCATTGGTGATTTGGGACAGGATTGCGGGTTTTGCCATTTTGGTCAATTTCGAGCGGCGAATAGAGGGCGCCCAAAATGACCTCGCGGTTGGAATTGACTGCCGGAATGCCCTCTACGATGAGATGCGAGGCGGTTCGCCCTTCAACGATACGGAGGACGAGCCCGGCCTCTTCGAGTCTCGCAAGATCTGGGTTATGACTTATCGGCGTTGCGGACATCGAATGTCATCTCGTTTACGACCTTCACGCGCTGGCCTGGGCGAAGCGCACCCTCCTGGCCATCCGGCTTGGTCCACATCACGTTGTACCGGACGTCCCCGCCGTGGGGTCCGTGGGGAAATGCCAGCTTCACGACTTCGTCGTACGAAATCTCGGGGCGCTCCCAAGAGAAGGGGTCGGTATTGACGAAGATGGTCACTTCCGGTTTCGCCGGCCGCCCACTATGAAAGTGCTCGTCCTCGCGCAAGTGGATGGTGGCGCCATCCCGAGGGACCAAGGTATCTTCACGATCACCCTCGACCTCCTTAAACAGCTGCAAGTCCGGCGCGAGGTGCGCCAGTTCATGGAGCGCCGTCCCGGTGGTCGGGTTCGGCGATTGATGGGCGTGCTGATCGATGTGAATCCGCACCAGGGTCTCGCTCGTCGCTGTATTCGTCATGTCATCACCTCAGCGGTCTTGCGCTGATCAAACCATTGATCTAAAGTCGTTTTTTAGAACGACTGCCGTTTCGTAACTACGACTGCAAGCCTACGAGGGCTTGTTTCGTACGTCAACTGTCGTTTTGTAGATACACTATGGCAAGGAGATACTGTGGCCCAAGCGAGACTGGGGAGCCTGGGGAATGATGTTAGAAAACACCGAGAAAACAAGACGTTACGAGATGCCGCTCGCACGATTGGCATCAGTCCGGCGACGCTGATGCGGGTGGAGGCCGGTCGAGTGCCGGACGTCGAAACGTACGGGAAACTCTGCAATTGGCTGGGTGTGGATCCTGGCAGTTACCTGGGGATCAAGCCAACACCGACCAGCGCCCCTACGACAACTGAAACCTCTGGCTCCACCCACGTCGTGGTCAGCGCCCACTTCAAAGCAGATCGACTACCGGATCCCGAGACCGTGAAGGCGTTGGCCAACATGATCATGTTCGCCGTTAAGTCGCAGCGTCAAAAATCCACCCTCACCGATGCCGACACTTGAGAGAGGGTTTAAATCGTGGTGTGAACGTTCTGCACTTGCCACTCGTACCGAGCTGTCGATCGAAGCTCACGCACCCTTGGCCGCACGGAAGCTTGCAGAACACCTCGGCATTATCTTGCTCACACCGACGGATCTTGCGGATCTGCCAGACAACATCCTTGAACAACTTACCCGTAACGACCCGCAAGGGTGGTCGGCGGTCTCCTTCACCGTCGATGAGCAAGTGACCGTTATCTATAACGAGCGCAACTCATCAGGCCGACAATCGAGCGACATCATGCACGAGTTGTCGCATATCATTCTCGATCACGATCCATCGCAAGTGATTTTGTCGGTCGACGGACAGATTGGTATGCGCAGCTTCGATGCTAAACAAGAAGACGAAGCGAATTGGCTTGCCTGGACTCTATTGTTACCGCGACCCGCGTTGATGCATTGTATTCAACGCGGTCGTACAACCGCTCAAATCGCCCACGAATATGACGTCAGTGAGCAACTGGTGAAATATCGATCCGGGATCACTGGAGTCAGCCGTCAATCCCGGGCGAGGAGATGAGCGACGCCGTCTCCCGCCGCTGCAGGAGACGATCCGGAATGTTTACAGTAAACCGCGCTCGGCCACTGTCAGATCGTTAGCGATGAGTTGGTCGGACCGCTCACCATCGGATTAACGGAAAAACGCCTATATTTTGGCCTATTTGCCAAATTCTTAATATCGCAGTTACCCCTTTAGTTACTCGGCCGATTCGGTCATGAGTTTCCGTTGAATAATGGCTGAAAGTCGAGAGCTGAATCGGGCGCCACATTGGGTAACTTCACACCTGCGGGCGGCAACAACTATTGGAGATACGAAGTCCTCTACACGTACAATAACCGCCTCGCGGCTCGTTCCTGGATGCCTCAGCGAGTTTTTTACAACCTGCATGGGCCGTGTCCGCTTTAAGGCCAGATTTATTGCGCCATGCTATCGAAAGTCGAGAGCGGCTGCTTTGCGCCACCAATTTCTTGGCCCGCGCCGCAGCGTTCGATCCTGGCCATAGCGGGCAGTTCAGTGCGGCTCATTCTCCGCACGTTTAAGTTCGTATTTGTAGGCTTCGGATGGATTGACAACATAGCCATTCGGGGTCCGGACCAGGTCACCGTGGAGGGGGATTGCTCCAGTCGGCATAATTGGAAGGGATAAGGTGGCCGGCCACCGCAGTATGATTTGGCGCATTGCACTTTCTCGGAATCTCGTCGTCAGCTGCGGGTCTTTGCCTCTCGAAAACATTATCCAAACTTGCCCCAAGTGGTCAGGTTGGTCCATTGCGGATGCAACTGCTTCGTCATCATTTGCACCTCGCCAAACTGCAGCATTCATGGTCTTTGCAAATGCCGGGCTGGCCTTCGTTTCCTGCGCGAGGTCCTGCGCGCTTTCCACATCGACGTGCATCCCTGCCGCTTCAGCCGCCACGCGCAAAATCGATAAGAATTGACCATGGTCTGCTTCCGATCCAAGTGGGACTTCGAAAGCAGCCACTGTTTTGGCGCTTTCCGGTTGAGCGGCTACGCCGCATCCTGCGATTAGAACGCAAATCACAAGAGATCCAATCCATGGCATGCACCTAGAGTACTAGAAACAGAGCATATGGGAACGGCTGCTAGTGACCAAGCCGGCCTAGTAGGCGAATGGCTGTAGACCGCCAGCGCCGGCTGATGCTTCGTGTGAGTCTAAGAAAATCAAGACAAGGCGTACCAAGCTCCGCGTCCTGCACCATGGAGTACTAGATGCGACTTGTCCACAAGCGCGGTCACATGATCTTTAATCGTGTTGCGGTTTGCGCCGGTTATCTTGGCGATATCACTGATCGTGACATGACCGCGTTCGCGGCAGAGCTCAAGAATCTGTACCGATAGCTCCGGCAGGTCGCTGAGCAAGATGCGTTCACGTTCGATTTTTTTCTCAAGACGCGATTTCTGTTCGGTCAGCACACTGAGAAAATAGTCTAACCAGGGCTGCCAGTCGGGTTTTGCCGTTCTAATCGTGCCTTGCGTTTGCCGAAGCGCGATGTAGTAGCGCTCCTTGCTTTGCTCGACGACGCTTTCAAGCGAGCTATAGGGCACGTACGCGTAGCCGCTGCGCAAAAGCAGCAGCGTCGTGAGTACTCGCGAGAGTCGTCCGTTGCCATCCTGGAACGGGTGAATCGCCAGGAAGGAGACGATGAAGACGGCGATGATGATCAACGGATGGAAGGCTTGGTCGCTGAGCGATTTGGCAGTCCACGCGATAAGGGCCGACATCTGGCCGGGAGTGTTGAATGGCGTCGTGGTCTCAAACACGACGCCGAGGTGTTTGCCGTCGGCGTCAAATGCCGCTACATCATTCGGAAGAGTTTTGTATTCGCCTCTGTGGCGCTCATCCTTGGTGGAGTATTTCAGAAGGTCGCGGTGCAGTTGCCGGGTGTGATTTTCGGTCAGGTCGATGGCCTCCCAGGAGGCAAAGACCGTTTCCATCGCGTCAGCGTAACCGGCGACTTCCTGCTCATCGCGACTGGCGAACGCCTTGATGTTAAGGTTGGAGAGAAGCCGTTCCACTTCTCTATCGGTGAGCTTCGCACCCTCAATACGGGTAGAAGACCCGGCGCTTTCGATCGTCGCCACGCGCCGCAGGGCAGAAAGTCGTTCCGGCGCGATACGTCCGATCGCGCGCCAGGCGCCTTTAAATTCATCAATTCCACTGACCAATTTCAACAGGGCAGGGGTTATGACCAGACCCACAATATTGGGCGCACCATCCATTTATACCTCCAATTCCATCCAATTCACTATGTCACGCGCACCTCCAATTGTCCATCCAATTCCATCCAATTTGGCGCTATTGCAAGCAAACCCTAACGATATTGGCAATTCCTGCTTGCATACAGAAGCTTGCTCGCGCATATTGCAAGCAAGAAACCGATAGGAGTGCTTGCATTGGATAGTAACGACTCGAAGATTGGAAGCGCGGGAGGAATTGCACGCGCCCAAAAATTGTCAGACGAAAGAAAACGCGAGATTGCCCGCAACGCAGCCCTGGCGCGTCACACACCTGCTCCCGAGGCTGGTCCATCCCCGGGTGGCCTGCCACGGGCGACCCACCAGGGCCGGATGGCGCTCGGCGACCTGGAGCTGGACTGCTACGTGTTATCCGATGGCCGCCGCGTCTTTCATAAGCGGGGTATGGCCAAAGCCTTGGGGCTCAAATCGGCCGGCGGCAATGCGTTCATGAAGACTATCTCTCGGAAAGGTGTGGGATCCAATATCAGTTCCAAGCTTCGGGAGAAGATCGAAAACCCTATCAAGTTCAAGCCGCTAAGCCAGGAGCAGGCTCATGGCTATGAAGCTGCCGTGCTGGCCGAGATTGCTCGCGCGATTGTGGACGCCCGGGATAGTGGCAGCCTGACGACCGCACAGGAGAGTTTCGCAGCACAGGCAGAAATCCTTCTTAATGCATTCGCCAAGGTGGGCGTTGTCGCGCTAGTCGACGAAGCCACCGGTTACCAGGAAATTCGCGATCCCGGCGCGTTGCGACTGTTGGTTCAGCAGTACATTGAGCAAGAAAAGCGTGAGTGGGAAAAACAATTCCCCGATTCCTACTATGATGAGTTGAACCGGCTCTACGGCAGCAAGCGGATGACCCAAACGAGTCGCGGGGCGGTCATCCAGAATCGGCCGCAGCACTTCGCGAAGTTCACGCGGACCTACGTTTACCACCCGCTTGAGAATGGCGCGGTGCTAGAAGAGCTGGACCGCATAAACCCAATCCTCGAATCGACTGGCACTCGCGCTGCCCGGTTTCACCAGCACCTAACGCAAGGGTATGGGATCGAAAAGCTCAAGCGACAGGTCCAGGAAGTCCAAACGCTCGTTGCCGTGTCGGACACCGTCTCACAGTTCAAGAAGTTATTTCAAAAGCGATTTCCCCGAGAGTTCGACCAGCGCGAACTGCTCGATGAGTGAAGATGTGCGTGCCGGCGCGTGCCTCCGAATCAATCGGCGCATATTCACTGACGAACGCGGGTCATCATGTATCCCATTTTATCCTGCTTGCCGTTGTCTAAATATTGCGTGACCGATACCCGCACCATTTTATCTGACAAAAATTCGAAGAAAATCTCGGCAGGCAATCCTAAACAGAAACTTCCCGATCTCTTACCGTCAATTGTGATCTTGCTAGATTTCAAATTCGGCCCTAAAGGGTTCGCCGCCACTTCTGTTGGCGTCGCACCTGCGCCTACGAATTCATATAAATGCCACTGACGCCATTTGCAATAGGAGTGTGTCGTCATACGGAAGAGCCATTTCTGCCCTTCTGTCTTAATCTCAAATCCGAAAGGTATTGGCGGTGTGTCAGCGCTTCCTTTCCACGTTCCTTCCAAAAACTCCCGAATCTCGTCGCCAGGTTCTACAAACGGTGGCGGGGGAACATAGGGATGATCCATGGTCGAGGATGGCGCAGATACCGCAATTCCAATTTCTCTTGGAAGCTCCGCCGGCAACGCGACAATTTGACCATTTGTCTTTCGAATTTCGACCGTAATACTTTTCGGCCGAATGCCGCCCTCGAGCTTGGGTAAATTATTTTCAAACGTCACCCACCACACGTCGTCGCCATCAACAACATCGCCATTCCCAGCGACGAACAGCGAAGAATTGTACTTTTCTTCCACATAAACACGAGCCAGACGATCGGCAAATTTTCGCGAAATAAAGCAACCTTGGAAGTTCTGAAGATACATGGCTATGCCCAAATCTTTGGGATCGGACTTGCATCCGGTTTTTGACTGATCGTCAGCCATAACAATTTGAAAGGATCCAATCGCCATAAGAACGAAGATCCTCGAAAGTCGGTTCAACATTTGTACTGCCTTCGATTTGCACTCGAAATTCTTAGCAGCCTCATTTAGGGATATCTACCACAACGACCGCTTCGCCAATGAACCCGCCTTCCCAAAGAAAAAACGTTCCCGCCGCCCTAAACATTGCAGCGGATTGCTCGCCGGAAAGAAATACGAATCCCAGCCGCCGACTTTCGCCTGGCGCCAAAGGCGCCTCCCCCAGCAAAGGCCAGCCGTCGTAGCCGACAATCGGGGTGTCCTTAGAAAGACAACAGGGACATCCCCAACCAGGCAAAGTCAGGGAGGCGCGACCGCCGCGGTCGGTTGGGTACATGGTCACGTCAGCAGTGAGCTGCGCAGACATGCCTTTCAATTGTTCGGCGCGTTCCATGCTTAGGCTGTAAGTTTAGCTGTTCGGTGAGGCGTTGAATCTTTTTTGCTATGGCCTCCATCGGTCGCGCGGAGAACCAGCGACCGCCAAAAGGAAAAGATCAGATTCGGCTTTCCCTGGGCCGCCTTCCAATACTCCTCAGCAACTTCGTCGTCGAGATGCTCGGTGCATCGAGCAGCGCGAACCGAACTTTTGTCTTTGCCAGGCTCGACTCATTCCCTAGCGGTCGTGATCCGCCTCGACCCTTACTTACTTAGAATTCGGAGGGCGAAATCGAATTAGAACGCGAAAGGGACCAAATCGCTGGCAACAACCGCTGCTTTCTGCGGCAATTATCCACGTCCAAAGTTTTGTCTCGTGGGGGTAACTCTAATTCGGGATCTTGAGTTACCCCAAAGTTACCCCCAAAACGTCCGGCTGCCCCCGATCCTCGGTGATCGTTAGCGACCATCGTTTGTAGGCCAATTCGAGTCCCATACACCTGTTTTTCCGGTGTTTTGACTCGAATGCCGTCCCTCCCCGATCGTTACCGATCGTCCCCGGACATCGCGAATTAGTGGGCCCGCTCGGACTCGAACCGAGGACCAAGGGATTCACTTAGCCCCGCCGTTTCCGGAGGGAGTGGACTATCTCTTCACCCCAGAGGGGTGCGGGACGCTCTAGCCTGTCATTAAGCGCAACTGAAGCGCTCAGGTAGTCTCTGCACCTTCCGGCGGTGTACCGCCGGCTTGGCTCAGGGTTGCCAGCAGCCTCAGGCTGTGGAGGTTTCCCTGAATTCATCCCGTCCACTTCGCACCTTGCGATGCGAAGGCACCATTTATTGATGAGTCCCCTGCTCTAACCAACTGAGCTACAGGCCCGACGACGCGCATCTTATCATGGGGGAGTGACACCCCCACCGCCACTGCCCGATTTGCCGATCAGCGAGGCCCTGCCCACATTGGCAGGCGCCCTGGCCAGAGGCCGCGCCGCGCTGCTGGAGGCTCCGCCGGGCGCGGGTAAGAGCACCATCGTGCCGCTCTTCTTGCAGGACAGCGTGTGGCTTCAGGGGCAGAAAATCCTGATGCTCGAGCCGCGGCGCATTGCGGCCCGCGCCGTGGCCGGCCGCATGGCGCAGCTCTTAGGCGAGCCCGTCGGCCGACGTGTCGGGTTTCGTACCCGGCTCGAGACTCGGGTGAGCCGCGAGACGCGCATCGAAGTGGTCACCGAAGGGATTCTCACGCGCATGCTGCAGGACGATTCCGGACTGTCCGGCATCGGCTGCGTCATCTTCGACGAATTCCACGAGCGCAGTCTGAATGCCGATTTGGGATTGGCGCTGTGCATCGAGAGTCAGCAGAACCTGCGCGAGGATCTGCGGATCGTGGTGATGTCGGCCACCCTGGATGTGGAGCCCATCGCCAAACTGCTGGGAGACGCGCCCGTCGTTGCCGCGCACGGCCGCAGCTTCGAAGTCGCGACCGAGTACGTGGCGCGGCGCCCGGATGTCCGCCTCGAGACCCAGACCGCGCAGGTGGTGCGCGCAGCGCTGCGCGACCACGACGGCGACATTCTGTGCTTCTTGCCGGGCGCGGCCGAGATTCGACGCGTGCAGCAGGCGCTCGAACAGCCGGGTCTCGAGCGCCATGTACGCATTCTTCCCCTGTACGGCGATCTGGAGGGGGCGGCGCAGGACGCGGCGCTCAAACCTGCGCCGGCGGGACAGCGCAAGATCGTGCTCGCCACCAGTATTGCGGAGACCAGCCTGACCATCGAAGGGATCCGCGTGGTCGTCGATTCGGGATTGCGGCGCTATGCGGAGTTCGATCCGGCAACCGGCATGAGCCGCCTCGTTACCACCAAGGTGTCTCAGGCCGCGGCGGATCAGCGTCGCGGACGCGCCGGGCGTCTCTCCGCCGGCCACTGCTACCGCCTGTGGTCGGAGGGTACCCAGGCATCGCTCGCACCCCAAACAGCTCCGGAAATCCTGCACGCGGATCTCGCACCCTTAGGGCTGGAATTGGCCTGCTGGGGTGCCGTCGATGCGGCGAGCCTCTCCTGGCTCGATCCCCCGCCTGCGGCGCCGCTGGCGCAGGCACGCGATCTGCTCCTTAAGCTCGAGGCCATCGACTCCGCCGGTCGCGTCACGCAGCACGGCAGAACACTGGCGAAGCTCGGAACGCACCCGAGGCTCGCGCACATGTTGGTCAAGGCCCGTGCGCATGGCGCGCCTCGGCTGGCGTGCGATCTCGCGGCCATCCTGGGCGAGCGCGACATCCTGCGCGCCGCCGTCGGCGCGCGCGACGTGGATCTACGGCTTCGAGTGGCCGTGCTGCGCGGCGACTTCCGCGACTTGCCGCCGGGAATCACGGTAGAGAACCGAGCCCTGATCCAGGCACAGCGCAGCTCCGGGAATTGGCAGCGCGACTTTGCACGCGGCGGTTCCGATACGGCGGATCCGCACGATTCGACCGGGTTATTGTTGGCCTGGGCCTATCCGGACCGCATCGGTCGGGCGCGCGGCGACGGCGGACGGTACTTGCTGGCGAACGGCCGGGGCGCACGCTTCGGGGAACCGCAAGCACTGTCCAAAGCCGAGTACATCGTCGCGGCGGAACTGGACGGGGCCGAACGCGAGGCGCGGATTTTTCTTGCCGCTCCCGTGAGTCTCGCGGACCTCGAGGAGCATTTCGCCGCGCAAATTCACGACCGCGCCGAAATCGTCTGGGATGACCGTGAGCAGGCGATTCGCGCGCGGCGCGAGCGCCGGCTGGGCGCCTTGACTCTGGAATCGGCCGACATACGCGATCCCGACAGCCAAGCGCTGCAAAATGCCGCGCTGGCAGGCCTTCGGCAATTGGGCATCGCCGGTCTGCCGTGGACTGCGGAATTGCGGCAGTGGCAGGCGCGAGTGATGTTGATGCGGCAATTCGAGGTGCCTTCGGCGGAACCTTGGCCCGACCTGAGCGATGCGGCCCTGGCCGCGACTCTCGAGGAGTGGGCGCCGCCCTGGATCTCCGGTTTCACCCGTCGCGAGCATTTCGCACGCATGGATTTGGGAAACGCCCTGCGGTCCCGTTTGAGCTACGCGCAAGGCGTGATCGTCGATCGGGAGGCACCGACGCATTTCACCGTCCCCAGCGGTTCACATGTACCCATCGACTATTTGGACGGCGAGATACCGACATTGTCCGTGCGGCTGCAGGAGATGTTCGGATTGCACCAGACACCGAGCGTCGCCGCCGGTCGTTTACCCCTGTTGTTGAAGTTGCTGTCGCCGGCGCGGCGCCCGGTACAGATCACGCGGGATCTCGTGAGTTTCTGGAATCGCGGATACCATGAGGTCAAGAAGGACTTGAAGGGTCGATACCCAAAACACTACTGGCCGGAGGATCCCTACACCGCGGCGCCCACACGGCGGGCGCGGCCTCGGACGACTCGATGAAAGACTACAGCAGCCATTTTCGCGAGCTCGTCGAGTTGCAGCTGCCCGACGATTCGCGAATCCTCATGCCGCGTGGGGGACAGGACATGATGATTCTGGCGAGTTGGCGCTTGTCCACCGACGCGTTTCGCGCGAGCAAGCGGTCTCGGATGATCCGCATCCTGATCTCCGAGGAGGCTATTTCGAACTACGCGCGCGGCAGCGACGGCGAGCGGCTCGCCGGCGACGTGCGATTTGTGGCTTGGCTCAAACGCCAATTGAGCGCTTTCGATCCCGATCATGATTCGCCGCTCGGTGTGGAGCCGCCGGCCGTGACGTGGCCGGTCAGTACTCTGGAATTGAACGGTTGAGCGGCCGGCCTACTCTCATACCCATGCACACCCGCGAATTGTTCGATGCACCGCCCTCCGATACACGCCGCGAGCGCCTCGCGCCGGGTGCCTGGTTGCTGCACGGTTTTGCGCACGAGGTGGCTCGAGCCTTGCTGGGCGCCGTCGATGCCATCGAAGCCGCCGCTCCCTTCCGTCACCTCACAACGCCGGGCGGATTTCGGATGTCAGTGGCGATGACCAATTGCGGCAGCCTCGGCTGGGTGAGCGATCGGCACGGTTACCGCTACGACGCCCGCGATCCTTTGAGCGGCCAACCCTGGCCGGCGATGCCCCCGGAGTTTCTGCACCTCGCGGCAACGGCGGCAGAGGTGGGCGGATTCCCGGGATTCAGGCCGGACGTGTGCCTGCTCAACCGCTACGAACCCGGTGCGCGTCTGACGCTGCACCAGGACAAGGACGAGCGCGATTTCACCGCCCCCATTGTCTCGGTTTCACTGGGCCTGCCGGCCGTATTCCTCTTCGGCGGCAACGCCCGCAAGGACAGGCAGCGGCGCGTAGACCTGCAGCATGGCGACGTCGTGGTTTGGGGAGGTCCTGCGCGCCTGTACCACCACGGCGTACTGACGCTCAAAGACGGCCACCACGACCTGTTGGGCTCGAGACGCCTGAATCTGACCTTCCGCCGGGCGGGTTGATTTCCCGCATGTGACGGCGTAAACGGCTACGCCGAATCGCGCTCCGCCGCTTCGATTCCCGGCGTGCGCCAGCCGCTGCGTACCCCCCAGAAGTAAAAACACAGCGCGGCCACGGCGACGCAAAGCTGATCCCAACCATACTTGATGTAGTCGTGTCCTTCGAACTCCTTACTGCCTGCCCAGGACAGTGCGGTGATCGCCAGCAAGTAGCAAAGCAGCCACCAGGAAGCTCGCAGATGCCGGCCAAAGTTGGGCCAGCCCTGTCTTCCTTGGTAGTAGAGATACACGGGCATGGGCAGAATCAGTAGCAGCATGATCTCGCCGGTGTGCGGCCAACGCGCCCAGAACAGCATGAGCGTGGCCAGCACGAAGGCGATGGGCGCGAGCACGGCCAAACCCGGCACGCGCAGCGGCCGATGCAGTGTCGGTGCTGTGCGCCGCAGTACCATGACGCTGATCGGCACTACGAGGTAGGTGATGATGGTGGCCACCGAGATCACGGCCGCGAGCTTTCCCCAGCCTCGAAAGAAGAACAAAAAGATGAAGGACACCAGCAGATTGAACCACATGGCCGGCCGCGGTATTCCGAAGCGCGGATGCACTCGCCCGAGCACCTCCGGAACGGTGGCGCTGCGCTCCATGGCGTAGATCATGCGGGCGGTGGTTGCAGTGTAAGTCGTGCCCGTGCCGCTCGGGCTGACGAAGGCATCGGCGTAGAGCAGCAAGGCGAGCCAATTGAGATTGAGCGCCAGCGCAAGCTGCGCGAAGGGCGAGCTGTATTCCAGCCCTCCCCAGCCTTCGTGCAGATGATCGGGCGCCACGGCGCCCAAGAAGGCGACCTGCAGCAACAGGTAGACCACGGTGCTCAGCGCGATCGAGCCGAAGATCGCAAAGGGCACGCTGCGCCCCGGGTTGCGGGCTTCGCCCGCCAGATTCACCGGGCTTTGGAAGCCGTTGTAGCTGAAGACGATGCCGCTGGTCGCGACTGCGGTGAGAATGGCCGCGACATTGCCGACATGCGGACCGCCGTGGATGCCCACGTGGAAATTCTCCCAGTGAAAACCGGTGCACATCAGCGCCACCGCAGTGGCCGCCGGCACGATCAATTTGAAAAAGGTGATCGCGCTGTTGGCATTGGCAAATACCTTCACGCTCCAGAAATTGAGCAGGAAATAAATCACGACCAACACGGCGGAAATGGACAGGCCGGGCTTGCTCAGCTCTCCCTGACCGTTGGGCTGGTGCATATACAGGTCCTGCGCCCAAGTCCAGGGCCAGGAGCTCATGTATTGCACCGAGGCCTCGGCTTCCACCGGGATCACCGAGACGATGGCGATCCACGCCGCCCAGCCGGCGACGAAGCCCACCAGCGAGCCATGTGAATAGTGGCCATAGCGCACCGATCCGCCGGATTCCGGGAACATGGCCCCGAGCTCGGCATAGGTGAACGCGACGAAGAGGATGATCACCGCCCCGATGATCCAGGAATAGACCGCGCCAGGCCCCGCCAGCTGGGCGGCACGCCAGGCGCCGAACAGCCAGCCGGATCCGATGATGGAACCCAAGCCCGTGAACATCAGAGCGATTGGCCCGACTTCGCGACGAATCGCACTTTCATTGGACATGCGTCATTCTCCCTGGTGCCGACTGTAGCGACTCGGCACGGTCTGCGCCATGCCGATATCGTCCAAGGAATCGAGAATGCCGGGTGATCCCGATCGAAATGACAACTGGTTTCGTCGTCGAATCTTCAAACCTCTCCTTGCCGTCCTGAGCCAGGGAATAGCGCCGGATCGATTGGCGCTGTGCGTGGCCATCGGAGTGGTGGTCGGCAATGTGCCCATCCTCGGCATCTCGAGCATTCTCTGCGCGGCCATCGCGCTCGCGTTTCGATTGAATCTGCCGGCGATTCAGCTCGTCCAGGCCGCCATGGCGCCCACGCAAATCTTGTTGATCATTCCCTTCATCCGCCTGGGCGAATGGGTGGTGCACGCTCCTCGCCAATCGGTCTCGATCAGGGAATGGATCGCACTGTGGCAGCAGAGCGCCGGCCATGCCGCCGTTGCGCTCGGGGACGCGATCATTCACGCGGGATTCGCCTGGGCGCTGATCGCCCCTTTTGCCGTTTTCTTGCTCTACAAGCTATTGACACCGGCCTTCGCGCGCGCCGCGGCACGAGGCAAGCCCGCTCCCTGACCCAGCCTGTCCGAGGTCAGGTGTCCGCTTCACATCCGTGTTCGCACCGGTCGCGTTCGATTTGTAGAGTCGCGTGATGGATCTTGAAGCGGCGCTTCAGATTGGGCGTGAGCGAGTTCAGCAACGCATCCTCGGCGCCGCGATCCGGCACGACGAGGTGCGCCGTCAAGGCGACGTTGGTGGTGCTGAGCGCCCAAATGTGCAAGTCATGAACGTCGGTCACCCCGCGCTGATCGGCGAGGTAGGACATGACGGCCTCGGAGTTGACGCTCGCCGGTACGCCGTCGAGCGACAGGTGCAGCGAATCTCGCAGCAGTCCCCAGGTGCTCGCCAAAATAGCGGCGACGATCAATAGACTAACGATGGGATCCAGCCGGCTCCAGCCGGTGAACAAAATGATCGCGCCGGACGCCAGAACCCCCGCCGATACCGCGGCATCGCCCAGCATGTGAATGAAGGCGCTGCGCCTGTTCAGATCGCCGTGACTGCCGGCATGCAGCAGCCAAGCGGCCAAGCCGTTGATGGCGATGCCGCTGGCCGCGACTCCCATCACCGTGGCGCCCGCCACGGCAGGGGGCGACGCAAGGCGCCCGAGGGCTTCCCAGGCGATGGCACCGCACGCCAGAAGCAACAGCACGGCATTCGCGAGCGCGGCCAGCACGGAGGAGCGTCCCAGGCCGTAGGTGAATCGGGCGCCGGGAGGCCGGCGTCCCAGATACATTGCGGTCCAGGCGCACACCAACCCCAGCACGTCGCTCAAGTTGTGGCCGGCATCTGCGATCAACGCCACCGAGTTCGACAGCAGCCCGAAGCCGCCCTCGATGATCACGAAAGTCAAGTTCAGCGCCACCGCGAACGCCATTCGGGTGTTGATGGCCTGCGTCGTCAGGACGTGTGCATGTCCATGTGCGTGAGAATGATCATGCCCCGGTTCATGGTCATGATTATGTTCATGATCATGGTCGTGATCATGGCTGTGGTCGTGACCGTGTTCGTGCCCGCCATGATCGCCCTGTGCCATGGCGCATCTTACTATGAGCGACCGCTCACAGCCCGAGTTCGCTCAAAGTGGGATGGCCGTCCGGGCGGCGCCCCAGCGGCCAGTGATATTTGCGGTCGGCCTCCGCGATCGGCAGATCGTTGATGCTGGCGATGCGCAATTTCATGAGCCCGTGCTCGTCGAACTCCCAGTTTTCGTTGCCATAGCTGCGATACCAATGGCCGCTATCGTCGTGCCATTCGTAGGCGAAACGCACGGCTATGCGGTTCTCACGAAAGGCCCACACCTCCTTGATCAGGCGGTAGTCGAGTTCGCGCGACCACTTACGCACCAGAAACGCCTGGATGGCTTCGCGTCCTTGCAAGAACTCGGCGCGGTTGCGCCAGCGGCTATCCGGAGTGTAGGCAAGTGCGACGCGAGCAGGCTCGCGCGAATTCCACGCATCTTCGGCCAGGCGCGCCTTTTGGGCCGCGGTTTCCGCGGTAAACGGCGGCAGTGGGGGTCTATCCATGCCTGCCAGACTAACTACAGTCGCCGGCAGCAGGCAAGCGGGGCTTGGCGGCGGGTCCAGGCTAGCGAATCGGCGGGATGATCGCCTGCGCCGCCCTGCACGCGCCGCGAAGGGCTTCGGCGGAGCAGGCGCGCGGCGCCAGATCGCGGTCCAGGCAGACGTGCACTTCCCGCAAGCGAGGCACGCTCTGCCCGCTGCAGGTCACTACGACCGACTGGGCCGCAAATCGGGGATTGGCGTGCTGGAACGCCGCAGCGATTGCCGTGGGCGGCTCTTCCATGGCGCGAGTGGGGCTCTCGAGCTCGCGTGGTATGGCGACGCTCGATGCGGCGCGGCGCACCAAGGCAAAGAATTCGGCGGGACTCAATCCGCTGCAGGTGCCATGCGCCGACCATTCGTGGTAAACCAGGCTGCGCGCAGGCATCAGATCCGCGATGCCGCGCACCACCTCTTCGGGTACCGCGCCGCGCACATCGCAATACTCGGGCCATCCCCGTTCGTACTGCGGCCATAGTCCGTGAACGATGAAGCCGAAGCGGCGCGGACCGTTGCATTCGGCGGCTCCGGGGGCCGACAGGCAGTAGGCCGGCGACCAAGACAACGACAACAGGTAGTAGGCAAATTCGCCCGGCGTGTCGTCGCCCGCTTGGGCTGGGTGGCGCGCCGATGCATTGCCTGAGCAACACAGGCAAACGGCGAGCGACGCGGCCGCGAGCGAGAACAGCAGGCGCATGCGACCCATCATCCCGCGGTGGCGCGGATATTCTTCGAAGTGAGCCCCTGCCCGTCGGCGCGCCAGCCGGGAGGACCGAAGACCACACCCACCGCCTCACGCACCGAGCGCGCCGCGAGGAGGTCGCGGACGATGGCCGCCCATTCGTGAAAGGCGATGCGAATCGGGTTGAAGGTCTCGATGTTCTTGACGATTCCGTAGCGCGGCGGCTCTTCATCCCGTTCCTCGACGAAGGTCCCGAACATGCGATCCCACACCATCAGCACACCGGCATAGTTGCGGTCGAGATAACGCGGGTTGGACGCATGATGGACGCGGTGATGCGAGGGTGTGTTGAACAAAAACTCGAACCACGCCGGCATGCGGCGAACGGCCTCGGTGTGGATCCAAAACTGATAGAACAGGTTGAATCCCTGCTGCGCCAGAATCATCGTCGGCGGAAACCCCAGGAAAGCCAGAGGAATCCACGGCATCCAGGTGCCGACGATCACGCTGGTCCAGGATTGACGCACGGCGGTGGAGAGATTGTATTGCTGCGACGAGTGATGGTTGACGTGCGCCGCCCACCAGAATCGGCATTCGTGACTGATGCGATGGAACCAATAGTAGGTGAAGTCGTCCAGAAAGAAGAGCGCCGCCCAGCCCCAAGGCGAGGCCGGCGACACGGTGAACAGGCGAAACTTGTAGGCAACCGACAGCCCGGCAAATACGGTTCCGGCCATCATGAGATTCATGGCGATGTTCCCGACCTGCATGCCGAGCGAAGCGAAGGTGTCGCCCGTGCGGTAACGCGCCTTGACCATCGAAAGTCCGCTGAGCGCCGCCTCCACCGCAATCATTGCGAGAGATATGCCGAGAAAAATCTCCGGCAGATGTGGCTTCCAATTCATGCGGAAGATCCTAAGATATCGGGCGCGAACTGTCGATGCGGGGACCCGCGCCTCGCCGCAGATGTGCGCCTCGCCGCGCAGTCTCGGACCCGAGTATTCTGTCAACCATGGCAGTCTCCGACGAATTTCTGCAATACGTGATCGAGCAGCTCGCGGGCCTGGGGAGCGTTGCTCCGCGGCGCCTGTTCGGCGGCATCGGCCTGTACTCGAACGAGCGGATCTTCGGCCTCATCTTCCGCGACATGCTGTATTTCAAGGTGAATGACTCGAACCGCGGCGACTACGAGGCGCGCGGCATGAACCGGTTCCGGCCCTTTGCCGACAAACCCCTGTTGAGTATGACCTACTACGAGGTACCCGCGGACGTTCTCGAGGATGCCGACGAGTGCGCAGCGTGGGCGCGAAAATCCACCGCCGTCAGCGCAACGCCGCGGTCGCGGCCGCGAAAAAATCCGCGTCGTCGATGACTTCCTTGTCGGTTGGCTTGGGTTGTGCACTCCAGACGACGATCACCACATGTTCTCTCGGGTTCACATAAATATGCTGGCCGTAGATTCCCAGCGCTTGAAAAGCTCCGGCGTTGACCGAGCCCGGGCTCGCCGAAAACGGCCAAATCATGTAGCCGTAGTCCACCACCTTCCCGCCGATGGTTTTGCTGCTGCCGGCTTCGCGAACCCAGCCTTCCGGGAGGATCTTCTCACCGTTCACGACTCCATCGTTCATGAGAAACAAACCGAAGCGGCCATAGTCGCGCAAGGTCGCGCTGAGGCCGCTGCCGCCGATTTCCAATCCGTCGGGAGATTCGAGCCACCAGGTCGCGTCGGCTTCCATGCCGGCCTTGGTCCAAATTCGCTCGGACAAATATTCCGCAAGGGGCCGGCCGACCGCGGCGCGCACCACCGCCCCGGCGACGAACGTTTCTCCGGTGCTGTAATTCCAGATCGTGCCGGGTGCGCCGGCCCGCGGCAGCTTGGACATCAAGTCCAGGATGGCACCGGGCCGCTGCGCGATTTGCGCTTCCAGCATGCGGCGCCGGTCAGACGCGGGGTTGGTGTAGGTTTCATCCCACTTGACGCCGGAGGCCATCTGCAGGAGATAGCGAATGCTCACGCCGTCATAGGCACTGCCCTTGAGCTTCGCGACGTAGCGGGTCACGGGGTCGTCGATACCGTGAATGTATCCCTGCTGTATGGCGGCACCCATCAGCGAGGACGTGATCGACTTGACCATGGACATGGACATCCAGCGGGTATTCTCGGTGTTGCCCATTTCATAGTCTTGGTAGGCGATTTTTCCGTCCTTCAACACCAGCAGCGCCGTGACTCGATTCAACGCCATGTAGTCGATCAAATCGTAGTGCTTGCCGCCCGAGGTGAATTCGAATCGGGGCAGGCGCTTGGCCGCCGGCGGCAGCGCGAGCACGTGAGGTCCATGCTTGACGACGCGCACCGGGAACAGCCGGTCGATGTTGCGAAATGTGCGGACCTGGATATCGGAGGTCAGAGTGCCGTCGTAGACCTCGGTGACGGTGCCGATTTTTTCGGCGGCGCCGGCGGCGGCGCGAAGAGTGAACATGCAGGCGACGCATAGCACTGCAGCGGACTTAAGTTTCATGTTGGCTCCGCGCGGCAGCGCTTCTCACACAGGCAGGTGGCGATTCACGAGCGTGACCATGCGGTCAACGGCGATCTGGAACGGATCCTGCGCGAGCTCCGGCAGATCGACATAGCTCGCGTCCGGTTTGAGCAAGGGTTTTATCCTCGATGTTTGCTCGATGATGTCGTCGTGCGGGGCAAACACCGTCAACGGCGCCTTCAAGCTCTTGAGCTTCTTCTCAATGGGGTAACCGCACACGGCGCGAAACGCCGCGCCGGGATTCGCGGCGAGCACATGCTCCACGAAGCGGCGATGCACGTCGCCCAAATCGTAGGGCGGTTGGCGAAACGCGAATCCGCCGCGCCAGGCACCGAGCACGTGGCCGCCCTCGGTCAATGGCTTCAACGGCTGCTCACTGTATTTCTCCATCTGCCGCTGCTGCTCTTCCGGGGAAAAGAGCGGCATCCCCACCGCAACCACCCGTCGTGCGTGGGAACCGAGCTGGTGGGCGACCTCGATGGCCTCGAAGGATCCGGTGTGAATGCCCAATAAATCGATGTCGCCCTCCACTCCCGCGGCCCGCAGCGCGTCCACCGTACTCGAGGCGTATTGTTCGAGCGACAAGGCCCAGGGCGGTGCGTCGGAGAAGCCGTAGCCCAATCGGTCCGGCGCAAAGGTAGGCCGCTGCAGCTTCTCCTGGAACAATTCCCACATGGCGCCGGAGCGCGGCGACATGTGCAACAGCACCAGCGGCACGCCCTTGCCTTCATTGCTGCGCAAATGCATTTGTCCGAAGCGCGTCGGATAGATCCGGCGCGTCACCCGTGCTCTTCCAGGAAGGACTCGACCAACGGCGCCACCAGTTCCGGCTTTTCGATGTGCAGCATGTGCCCGGCGCCCGCGACGCGGGCAAACTCGATGTGTGGAAATATGGCGCGAAACGCTTCCGTCGTACCGTCGGCCCCCAGCTTGCCGATGAAGTCCGACATCTCACCCACCAGCATCAAGAGGGGCGCGCGCAGTTCCCGCCAGCACGCTTCAGTGTCTTCCCGCTTGTACAGAACCGGGTTCACCCAATGATGGCGCGGGTCGCCCGCGAGCCGCACCCGGCCGCCGGCATCGAGCTTACCCCAGACGGCCGCCACGAACGCGGCCTGCGCCGCCGAGAATCGCGGATAGCGAAATCGAATGATGCCGGCCAGCTCGTCGAGTGACGCATAAGTCTTGCCCTCGACCGGGGATTTCAGTTGATCCAGCCATTTGCGCATTCGCGCCGGCGCCTGCGCGGGCGAGGTCCGTGCCAGTCCGAAGCCTTCCAGATTCACGACGCAGCGCACTCGCGCCGGCCGGATGCCCGCGTACGAACAGGCGATATTGCCGCCCATGCTGTGGCCCACCATGCGCGCGGGGGCCGTCGGGGACAGGAGATCAAGCACCGCATCAAGATCCCCGAGATAGTCGTGAAACCAGTACCCCTGCTGCGGCCACTCGCTGCGTCCGAAGCCGCGCCAGTCGAGCGCCGCCAAGGGCCAATCCCGCTGCAGTGCGTCCACCATGAACTGAAAGGTCTCGCCGCAATCGAGCCAGCCGTGCAACAAGACAACCGGCGACACCGATTCCGAAGGCGGCGGCCCCCAGCGCGTCACATGCATGTCGAGCCCGCGTACCCGCAGAGTCTCGTGCCGCGGCGCGCGCAGCACTTGGTACGCCGTCGCACTATCCAATCAGTGATGCATCCCGCTACCGATGATCGCACCTACTATGCCGCCGACGGCACCGCCGATCGCACCGCCGACGGCGGCGGCCACGGCAAAAGCGCCCTGTGGCGGCTGTTGATTGTCCTGTGGTTTGGCGGTGCCCACTCCCGTCCCGGTACCCGTACCGCTCCCGGTCCCCGAGCCGGATCCCTGATTAGGCTTGTGTTGATCGTTTCCGTTTGACATGTGAGTCCAGCTCCTCGGTTGTGGTCTTGAGGCCTCCGCTTTCATACACGCAAGCAGCACTCCGCCGCAAGGGCCGCGTTTGCGGTTCACCCGCGGCGGGGCGCATGCTTTGAATCATGGAAGGCGACCGCATAGGACCGTATCGCGTGCTGCGCACCTTGGGGGTGGGCGGCATGGGCGAGGTTTTCCTGGCAGAGCGCGCGGACGCCGAATTCGACCAGCGAGTGGCCATCAAGGTGGTGTACGGCGGCTCGCACACCCACGCCGTGCAATCCCGGCTCAAGATCGAGCGCCAAATCCTGGCCCAGCTCGATCATCCGAACATCGCGCATCTCTTGGACGGCGGCACCTTGCCGGACGGCACCCCCTACATCGTCATGGAATACGTCGACGGCATAGCCATCGACACCTATTGCGACTCGCATTGCCTGGACATCGTCGCTCGGCTCAAGCTATTTCAGATCGTGTGTGCCGCGGTGCATTACGCCCATCAGAACCTCATCGTGCACCGCGATCTCAAGCCTTCGAACATCTTGGTCACGGCCGACGGCATCCCCAAGCTGCTGGACTTCGGCATCGCCAAACTGCTGGACGAGCGCCAGGCAGGATCTCACACGCTCGCCATGACCCATGCGGATTTTCGGCTGATGACCCCCGATCATGCGAGTCCCGAACAGGTCCGCGGACAGGCAATCACCACGTCGAGCGACGTTTACGTCTTGGGTGTGCTGCTCTACAAGCTGCTCACGGGCACCAGCCCCTTCGTCATTGCGTCCATGCGGCTCACGGACATCGAGCGCGCCATCTGCGAGAAGGATCCGCCGCTGCCCAGCCAGTCGGTAGGCTCGGATGTTTCGGCGGAAGTTCGCGGCATCACCGAGGCCCGGGGCGTCAGCACCAATCGGTTGCGGCGAATCCTGCGCGGCGATTTGGACAATATCGTCATCATGGCGATGCGCAAGGAGCCCGAGCGCCGCTATTCGTCTTCGCAGCAGATGGCCAGCGATATACAGCGCTATCTGGACGGGAAACCCATCATTGCGCGCCGCGACACTCTGTCGTATCGCAGCGCGAAATTCGTCAGGCGTCATTGGTTGCCGGTGTCGGGCGCCATAGGAGTGGTTTTTCTGATCGTGGCCTTCGCCGTGACCACGTACTTCCAGTCGCAGCGAATTGCCGCGGAACGCGATCGAGTCGCCGAACAACGCGCCTCAGCCGAGCGCGAGCGAGCACGTGCCGAAGAGGTATCGAGCTTCCTCGTGAATCTATTCAAGCTCTCGGATCCGCAAGAGAATAGAGGCAATCAGGTTACCGCCCGAGAACTGTTGGATTCCGGTGCGAAGCGTCTGGAGGAGGGATTGCTGGATCAGCCCGCGACCAAAGCAGCACTTCTGTCCACGGTCGGAGCGGTCTACGACAGCCTTGGACAGTATAGGGAAGCGCTGCCCATATTGACGGAATCTTTGACTTTGCAACCGCAGGCACGTGACGAGACGCGAATATCCACCCTATTGGAATTGGGCAGCGCCCGTTGGCATGCAAGCGATCTCAAGAGTGCGGAGGCGCCGTTGCAGGAAGCACTGCACCTTTCGCAAACTGAATTCGGCGCCACCAGCCGGGAAACCGGACGCTCGCTCTGGGCATTGGGCGTACTGAGATATCACCAAGACCGATTCGCTGAAGCCGAAGAACTCGACAATCATGGCCTGAACATACTGGAAACCACCGGCGCTCCACCGACCGATGTCTCTGCTTTGCTGGACGATCTCGCACAGGTGTACGCGATGGAACAGCAATGGGGGGTGGCCAAGCAAACCTACGAACGGGCCCTGGAAATCGATCGTCGAGTACTCGGCGACGATCATCCGCGTGTCGCCATGCGTTTGAACAATCTGGCGATCGTTGCGCAGAATATGGGCGACCTGAAACTCGCCGAGACTCTGTATCGCGACGCGATCCAACGCCACGAACGAGCCTATGGCAATCGACATCCTGAAACCGTGGCGGCCAAAGGCAACTACGGTTTACTTCTACAGCGCGAAGGAAGACTCAAGGAGGCAGAGCCGCTTCTGCGCGATGTGGTAGCCACGACGCTGTCACTCTACGGTCCGGATCATTACAAGGTCGCCTACGCTCGCGTTAGTTTGGCAATGCTGTTGCACGATCAGGGTAAGTTGGCGGAGGCTGAGACCGAATTCCGCCAGGCACTCGATGAATACGACAAATCGTTGCCTGCCACTCACCAATATCGCGCGTCGGCGCTCATGCACCTCGCACGCCTGCTGGTGGATCGCGGCAAACCCGACGAAGCGCTGGCATTGAGCACCCAGTCCATTACGATCTGGAACGCGACATCACCCGACTCGAGTCCGTACACGGCGCAGGCCCATGCCATCCACGCCTACGCGCTGGCGCATTTGGGCAAGCCGCACGAGGCAGCCGACGAGCTCGAGGCCGCAATTCCGGTGTTGCTGAAGGCGCGGGGAGCCGACGACCCCGTCGTGCGCCGCGCACAGACCTGGCTCAAGGCCGTGCGCCCCGAGCCGCTACAGACCGCAAATACCGTGCATTAGCGACCGGTCCGCGGCCACCGCATCAGCCTCCCAAGAAGATCTTGTAAGCCGGATTGTCGGTCTCTTCGGTGTAGGCGTAGTGCAGTTCATTGAGATGCAGCAGGAAGTCGGTGCGCGTTTCCGCGGAAACTTGGATGCCGGCGAGCACGCGCCCGTAGTCCGATCCGTGATTACGGTAGTGAAACAAGCTGATGTTCCAGCCGGTGCCGATGGCCTGCAGAAATTTGAGCAGTGCCCCGGGACGCTCCGGAAACTCGAAGCGATATAGGCGCTCGTCGGCGAGTCCGCGCGCCTGCCCGCCCACCATGTAGCGCACGTGCAGCTTGGCCATTTCGTTGTCGGTCATGTCGCGCACCGCAAAGCCGGCGGCCGCGATGCTGCGCAGCAGCTCGTCGCGCTCGGTCTTGCCTTGAGTGAGGCCGACACTGACGAATACTTGCGCTGCTTGCGAATCCCCGAACCGGTAGCTGAATTCCGTGACGTTTTGGCGGCCCAGCAATTCACAGAACCGCAGGAACGACCCCGGCGCTTCCGGCATCTCCACGGCGAACAAGGCCTCGCGCTGCGCGCCCAAGTCCGCGCGCTCGGCTATGTACCGCAGCCGGTCGAAGTTCATGTTGGCGCCGCCGTTGATCGCGATGAGCGTGCGCCCTGTGCAGTTCTCACGCGACACGTATTTCTTGATTCCCGCCACCGCCAGGGCGCCGGCAGCCTCGGCGATGGAGCGTGTATCCTGAAAAATATCCTGAATTGCGGCGCAGATCTGATCCGTCGTCACCAGGATGATTTCATCGACGTACTGGCGTGCCAGGCGAAAGGTTTCCTCGCCTACGCGCCGTACCGCGACTCCATCGGCGAACATGCCCACCCGATCCAGGGTGATGCGTTTCCCGGCGCGCAGCGATTCGTACATGCCGGCCGCATCTTCGGGTTCCACTCCGATGATCTTGATGCGCGGATACAGCGATTTCGCGTAGGCAGCGATTCCGGCGATGAGCCCGCCGCCGCCCACGGGAACGAAGATCGCGTCGATGTCGTCGCCGTGATGCTGGCGCAGGATCTCCATGGCGATCGTACCCTGGCCGGCGATGACGTCGGGGTCATCGAAGGGATGCACGAACACGAGGCCGCGTTCGCGGCCGAGTTCGATCGCGCGTTCGTAGGCGTGATCGTAGTCATCCCCATGCAGCACGATCTCACCGCCCAAGTCGGCGACCGCCTGCACCTTGATGTCGGGCGTGGTGAGCGGCATGACAATGACCGCCGGAATGCCCCGGGTGCGTGCGCCCAGAGCGACGCCTTGCGCGTGATTGCCGGCCGAGGCGCAGATGACGCCGCGCTGCGCGCTGATCGGGGACAGTTGCGCGATCTTGTTGTATGCGCCACGGATTTTGAACGAAAACACCGGCTGGAGGTCTTCACGTTTGAACAGGATGCGGTTGTTCAAACGGCGCGACAGCCGCGGTGCGGCGTCCAGCGCCGTTTCCACGGCGACGTCGTAGACCTTGGCTTTTAGAATGCGATCTACGTAGTTTTCTTGCATGGGCTGCACATTTGAGGGGCACCTACATTAGCTCAAGCGTCCACGAAGCGGTATCGGTGACGGGAAGACTGTCTGAAACTTCAGACAGTCTCCCGGAGATTGTGAGACGTTCCACAGCCCTCGGAACCTTCGAGCGTCATGCCCCGCTCAATTGAGTACCATAGGGCCATGCGCTACGTGAAATATTGGCTGTTGGGCTTAGCATTGGCCTCGCCGGCGGCCTTCTCACTCCCCGGGAGCGCCGTCGCCACCGCCAATGTGAAGGCCCGCCTGGTGAGTGAGGTGACCACCATCGCTCCGGGCCAGTCGTTCTGGGTCGCCCTCGAGCTCGACATCCGCGACGGCTGGCACACCTACTGGCGCAACCCCGGCGACTCCGGCCAGGCCACGTCGATCAAGTGGCAGTTGCCGCCGGGATTCACGGCGGGAGACATCGTCTGGACCACGCCGCATCGATTCGAGCTGCCGCCCCTGGTGAATTACGGCTATGCCAAGCACGCGGTGCATCTGGTCAACATCACCGCGCCCCGTGACTTGAAGGCGGGCGCGCCGGCCGTGTTGTCGGCAAAGGCGAGCTGGCTGGTATGTTCCGATGTGTGCATTCCCGAGGACGCCGATCTGCAATTGAAGTTGCCGGTGAGCGGCCAGGCCGGCGCTGTCGATCCCGCGGACGCCGCACTGTTTACCGAGGCGCGCGGCGAGTTGCCGAGCCCGCAGTTTGCCGCGACCACGGCTCGGGTACAGAACGGTCAATTGGTGATCGCGCTCGGCAAGGAATGGGGCGCTACTCTGCCGCAGATCACTGCGCTGGCTTTCTTTCCCTACGACGACGGCGGCATCGAGTACGCCGCTCCGCAAACCATGACCCGCGGCAGGGACAGCGTCGAACTCGCCTTGAAGCTGGGCGATCGGCCGCCGAAGTCCGGAACGATTCGCGGCGTTCTCATGGCAACCGAGCAGAGCGGCAGCGAGTCCGTGACCGTACCCATGGAAATCGCCGCGCCCTTGTCGGGGGCCGGCGCCGCATCGGCCGCAGGTGGTGCGCAGAAGACCGACCACTCGCTTGCCGTTCTGCTGCTATTCGCCGTTCTGGGCGGCATGATTTTGAATCTGATGCCCTGCGTCTTCCCAGTTCTCTCCATCAAGGCCATCGGTCTCGTCGAACAGGCCAAGAAACATCCCGCCGCCGTGCGCGCCAAAGGCCTGGTATTCGCCGCGGGCGTCGTGAGCTCGATGCTCTGTCTCGCGGGCGTACTGCTGGTACTTCGGGCGGGCGGGGAACAGGTCGGCTGGGGGTTTCAGCTGCAATCGCCGCTGTTTGTGACTCTGCTCGTGTACCTGCTGTTGGCCGTCGGGCTGAATCTATCCGGTGTCTTCGAGGTTGGCGGTGGACTGGCAGGCGTCGGCGACGGCCTCACGCAGGGCGACAGCTATCGCGCCTCGTTTTTCACGGGCGTGCTCACGACTCTGGTGGCTACGCCGTGTACGGCTCCGTACATGGCCGTTGCCGCCGGCGCGGCACTGTCACAGCCACCGTTCTTCGCCCTCTGCATTTTTGCCGCCTTAGGGTTCGGGCTCGCGCTGCCGTACCTGGTGCTGTCGTTCGCACCTTGGCTGCGCAGCGCCCTGCCCAAGCCGGGCGCATGGATGGACACGCTCAAACAGATATTCGCGTTCCCCATCTACGCCTCGGCGGCGTGGCTGCTATGGGTGCTCGCGCAGCAGAGCTCCTCTCTCGGCCTGGGTGCCGCGCTCGCCGGCGCCATCCTCATCGCGTTGGCGGCTTGGGCTTACCAAAAATCCAAGTCGAGCGCGTCCCGGGGCCGAGTGGCGGCGCTGGTGACCGCCACCCTGGCCGTGCTGATTGCCATCCTTCTGCCGGTGCGCTTCGCCGACGTGGCTGCGGCCGCGTCGGGATCGTCCACCGGCGGCGGGCAGGCCGCGGATGGATGGCAGCGCTACGACGCTGCGCAAGTGGCCAAGCTCAACGCCTTGGGTAAGCCGCTGCTGGTGAATTTCACGGCCAGCTGGTGCCTCACCTGCCTGGTGAACGAGCGCAATGCCTTCAGCGACTCTGCCGTTCAAGAGGTGTTCCGCAACAAGGGCGTCACGCTGATGAAAGGCGATTGGACCAACCGAGATCCTGCCATCACCCAGGCGCTGGCGGCGTTCGGCCGGGCAGGAGTGCCGCTTTACGTGGTGTACAACGGAAAGCCCGGTTCGTCCGAGCCCGTCGTTCTGCCGCAGCTTCTGACGGCGAGCGTGGTGCGGGACGCGTTTGCAGATTCTCAATAGACCATAAATACGGCATGCTGCGGGCATGGCTCCCGATAACGCCGCCACCATTTCGGTGATCGATTACCGCCGCCGCAGCATGGTGCTGCAATGGCACGCGCTCGGCGGCACCTGGACCGCAAGCGACAATCCGCATGCGCCCGTGCACGGAATCGCCCTGATCCGCGTCTCGCAACCCAACATCTGCGTGTTCGGACAGGCGGGGCGCCTGCGTCTGCAGGTGGGCCCCAATCAGTACGCGCTGTCGGAGAATTCACCGCGGATCAGCTGCACCCGCGGCCTGGCCAGTTTCGGATTTCGGCGGCGTTTTGCCGTCGAATCGAGCGCCGGCGGTGTGCTCTACAGCTACTCGTATTGGACCAATCAACGCCACGATTTCTTTCGGTGGCTGGCGATCAAGGCCGAGGATCCGGACTGGCGCGTGGCGAGCGGACGTCAGTGGTCCGAGGGCCTGGCCGCGGCGGTGCTGCGCGCCGCTTGAGAGCCTGCGCGCGGCAATAGGCCGGCAAGTTCCGAATCGGTGAGATAGCGCCACTGCCCCGCCCCAAGCGATCCCAAGTGAATGTTCATGATGCGCACGCGCTTGAGCCGCTGCGCCTTGTAGCCGAGCGCGGAGCACATGCGCCGGATCTGCCGATTCAGACCCTGAGTGAGAATCATGCGAAACGACTCACTGTCGATGCGCACGACTTTGCAGGGCTTGGTCAGTTCGCCCATGATTTTCACTCCGCCGGCCATCATCTTGAGCGATAGATCGGTGATGGGGCGGTCCACCCGCACGATGTACTCCTTCTCATGATTGTTTTCGGCGCGAAGGATTTCGTTGACGATGTCGCCGTCGTTCGTCAGGAGAATCAGGCCTTCGGAGTCCTTGTCCAGCCGCCCGATCGGAAAGATGCGCTCGGGGTGCCCTACAAGCGCGACGATGTTGTCGTCGATGTGGGCTTCGGTGGTGCAGGTGATTCCGACCGGTTTGTTGAGGGCAATGTAGATCTGCTGTTTCTTTGCGCCGATGAGTTCGCCGTCGATGCGTACTTCGTCTCCGTCGGAAACTCGAGTGCCCAATGCGGCGACCTGACCGTTGCACGTGACGCGGCCCGCAACAATCCACTTGTCCGCCTCGCGCCTGGAGCAGGCACCCGTTTCGCTGATGTACTTGTTGAGCCGCACCCGTCGAACTAGGCGTGGCCGCTGAGGAACGCGGCGATCGGCTTCGCCAACTTGTGCGAATCGGCGCCGAACGGATCGCTGCCGTAGGCGGCCGGATCGATCAGCCTATGCGGCTGCTTGACGGCACGGATACGTTCCGCGGTCGGGGCGCCGGCCAACACCAGGCGTCTCACGAGTTCGGGGCGCGCGGCCGCGAGCTCCACTGCGACGTCGGCGCCGAATTGAATTCCCATCAAGTCGATCTGCCGCAGCCGGAGGTCGTTGGCCAGATCCGATATGGCGACGGCAGCCTCCGCAACGCTGCGGGTCGGGGAGGCGTCCGATTCGCCGAAGCCGGGCAGGTCCGGCGCATACACCGAGCGCACGTCAGCGAGTTCGGGCAGGATTCTGCTGAACAGGCGACTTCCCGAATCGGCGGAATGCAGGCAGAACAATGTCACCTGCTCGTCGAAGCCGCCGGTGGTCGGAAAGGCCGTGCGCACGTGCAGTTGCCCGAATTTGCAATCGAAGTAGGCGCGCCGGGTACGAACGGCGACGGGCGCAGCGGACGATCTCGACACCTTCACCCCTTCACTCCCTCAGGTTTAGCGGTCTGTTGCGTCAAGGATACGCGAAGTGACCGCCGGACCTCGACTCCGCCTCCCACCGATTGCCGTCCGTCATGTTGCTTTTTTGCTACATTTATTTTTGCACTTCTTTGCAATTGCTATAGCTTCGGCGACAGCTCGGAGCTAGAGTGTTGCTCGGACGCAATAGGACATTAGGGAAGTAAACAGACCAATCATCGCCGGAGCGCGAAGAAAAACGCCACAGAAAAAAGGCATGGGGAACTGAAAGCCGGGCATTGCCCGGCTTTTTTATTGATCGACGCGGTCCCATACGCGAGACATGGTGAACCCGCTCGAGCGGCCTCCCTTGAATTCCACGATTTCCACGAGGCGCCGGCTGTCGTCGGACAGACCGAAGTGTTCCTCGAACGGCGGATGTTCATCATCGGATTCGCGGTTCTCAACGATGAGGATCTTCTCCATCCACCCACAGCGCGGGGGCGGCGCATCGCGCGATCGGGACGGTGTGTCCCGCCGCGAGGAATCGCCATCGTGATCGGCGTCCCCATGGTGTCCGTGATGCGATCCTCCGTCCATGGGCTGGCAGACGACGCTGCCGCCATCGGAGGTGAATGCAACGATACCGGCGATTTGCTTGATCTCGAGCTGCTTGCCCGGCCAACGCAGTCCCTCGGCCATGGCGCTCGCCGAAGGCATCGGCGGCCCGCTCGGGCCGCCCGTCCCCAGGCCACCCGCGGCGCCGCCGCGGCTTCCGCTCCGACCTCCACGGCCGCCACCGCCACTGCCGCCGCCACCCGATCCGCCGGGAGCGCTGGCCTGGTTGGCAGCCGCGGCGTTCTGGGCCAGCAACAAGCGCTGGGGATCGTCGCTATCCGCGTCGTTGAGCTTCCAGTGCCCGGTCAGGTCCACTCCGGCGGGCGGTGCCTGTGCGAGCTTTTCGGTTGCGCACGACGCAACACATACCAACGCCATCGCCATGAGGATTCGCATCCCGCGATCTTAAATGAAGCCTGCCCCGGCGGGTATATTGAGAATCAGCCGGCGGAGCGGTGGGCTTTAGGGGCGGAGCGCAGGTTGTCGGGCCCGCATATCCACACGCGGCCCTCGAAAGGCTGAAAGCAAACGCGGATGGATTCGGTTTTGCGCGTGGTCTGGGTGCCGCAGGCGATCTTGCCGTCGGCCAGATCCGCCTTGATCAGATCGACCAGGGAGGCGCTGGGTTCGCCCGCGTCCGTGGGAGGCAGGGCATGCGCGAGGATGCGGGCCTGAATCTCGTCGCCGCGCGCGGCGTTGCCGAGCACGGCACGCTTGAAACGGTCGAGCACCACCAGTACCGAACTCAGCGTGTTGTCCGTTACATCGCTCGGACGGCCCGTCCCACCCATGAACCGCAAATGCAACAGGCCGCCGACCCGCCGCCCTTCGTCATGCAGGCAGAGCGCGAGCGCGCCGTGCAGTTCGGCGATCATGAGCATGGGTTCGGGCGAGACGTGATAAGTGTCCGGCGCGACGATGACTTCCGGGAGCTCTGTTGCCAATGCGGACCCCTCAATAACCTCTGCGATGCTGCACGGAACCGTGAAATCCCTCTGCCGAGCAAATCACGGTTTTGGGTCACGGAAGGAGCCCACGGCACGTTATAAGCTCATGCTTTCCGGTAATTGGCGGCCGGGGGGCCAGCGGACGTATCTTGGGGGCATGTATCGGTATGACGCAGTCGACAAAACGCTGGTGACCGAGCGCGTCGCACAATTCCGCGACCAGACGCGCCGCTTCCTGGCGGGCGAGCTTTCCGAGGACGAGTTCCGGCATCTGCGCCTGCGTAACGGCCTGTACATTCAGCGTCATGCGCCGATGCTGCGGGTGGCCGTTCCGTACGGCCTTTTGTCGTCGACACAGCTACGCGCGCTCGGCGGCATAGCGCGCCGCTACGACCGCGGTTACGGCCATTTCACGACGCGCCAGAACATCCAGTTCAACTGGCCCAAGCTCGAGAGCGTCCCGGACATTTTGGCCGAGCTCGCCGAAGTCGAAATGCATGCGATCCAGACCAGCGGCAACTGCATCCGCAATACCACGTCCGACCACCTGGCGGGCGTGACGCCCGATGAGCTGGAAGATCCGCGGCCGTGGTGCGAGCTCATCCGGCAATGGTCGACCTTTCATCCCGAATTCACGTATTTGCCGCGCAAATTCAAGATCGCGGTGACCGGGGCGGCGCAGGACCGGGCCGCCTCACTGGTTCATGATGTCGGCGTGCACATCGTGCGCGGCCCCGACGGCAATCTGGGCTTCGAAATTCTGGCCGGAGGCGGACTCGGCCGCACGCCCATCATCGGTCAGGTGGTGCGCGAATTCCTGCCGCGGGAACACCTGCTCTCGTATCTCGAAGCCATCCTGCGCGTCTACAACCTGGAAGGGCGGCGCGACAACATACACAAGGCGCGCATCAAGATTTTGGTGCGCTCGTTGGGGATTGAAGAGTTCCGCCGGCGCGTGGAAGCCGAGTGGGAGAATACGCGCACCGCGGGGCCACGCGTGACCGCCGAGGAAATCGAGCGGCTGCGCGCCTTCTTCGATCCGCCGGCCTACCGGGCGTTGCCGGACACGGATCCCGCGGCCGGTAAGAGCACGGCATTTCGCGCCTGGTACCGCTACAACACCACGGCGCACAAGGTGCCCGGCTACCGCGCGGTGTTCGTGTCGCTCAAGAAGCCCGATGTCGCCCCCGGCGACATCACCGACACTCAGATGGAATTGGTCGCGGATCTCGCCGATCGATACAGCTTTGGTGAAGTGCGGGTCACTCATACGCAGAATCTATTGCTCGCGGACGTCGAGCAAGAGAAGGCCTACGAGCTGTGGCGGGCGCTCGATGAGGCCGGCCTCGCCACGCCGAACATCGGCACCTTGACCGATATGATCTGCTGCCCCGGACTCGATTTTTGCAGTCTCGCCAATGCCGGCTCCATCGATGTGGCGAAGCTCATCAACGAGCGGTTCGACGACTACGACTATGTCTACGATCTGGGCGAACTAGAATTGAAAATGTCCGGCTGCATGAATGCCTGCGGCCACCATCATGTGGGCCACATCGGCATTCTCGGCGTGGATAAGGGCGGCCAGGAGTGGTACCAAATCACCATCGGCGGCGCCGCTGGTGCGGATGCATCCCTGGGGCACGTCATCGGTCCGTCGGTGGCCAAGAACGAGGTTGCCGAAACGCTGGCACGCTTGCTCGACGTCTACATCGAAAACCGGCAGGCCGAGGAGCGCTTCCTCGACACGGTACGCCGCCTCGGGGTCAAGCCATTCAAGGACAGGGTATATGCCACGTCGGCTGCTGCGTGACGGGCAAATCGTCGTCGATGACTGGTCGTACCTGGCTGAGGCCCAAGGCAACGCGGCCGCGCCGCTGATCCTGACGCTGGCGGAGTGGCAGAAAGAGCGTGACACCTGGATTGCGCGCGGCGGGCGGCTGGGCGTGGTGCTGGCCCCGGCCCACAGCGTCGCCGTACTCGTTCCCGATCTGGAGCACTTCGCCCTGATCGGTGCTGAATTCTCCGGGCCCAGCGAGGGGCGTGGCTACTCCCAGGCGCGCCAGTTGCGCGAGCACTGGAAATTCCCGGGCGAGCTGCGCGCCACGGGCTTCGTGCGCCGCGATCAGGTGTTTTTCATGGCGCGCAGCGGCTTCAACAGCTTCGAGTTGCCCGACACGGAAATCGAAGCCGCGGCGGCGGCGCTGTCGACGTTCTCCGCGGCCTATCAACCGTCGAACGATGCGGGTCTGCCGTTCAAGCTGCGGCGCCGTTCGCTGGGTACACCTGCCAGCGCCTGAAGCGCAGGCCCACCTTTTGGCCGACCGCGAAGCGCTCGCCCTCGTAGCGCTCGCGGCTGATTTCCGCTTCCAGCGGCTCATTGGCGGGCTGTCCTTGGACGCTGAGATCCAATCGCACCACCGGCCCGATCACCCTCACCGCCGTGACGATGGCCGGCCAGCCGGCCGCTTCCGGCCCGACCTCGATCTCGTGGGGCCGAATCAGGGCGATGTTGTTCACGGCACCGGTATTCACGGCCGCCGCAGGGGAGACGTCGATGGGTCCCAGGTAGGCACGGCCGTCGCTCAAGCGCACCGGCAACTCGTTCACCTGGCCCAGGAAGCGGTGTACGAACGCCGAGGTCGGTAAATCGTAGACCTCGCCGGGGACACCGACCTGCTCGATCCGTCCGCGATTGAGAACCACGATGGTGTCCGCCACCTCGATCGCCTCCTGCTGATCGTGCGTGACGAAAATGCTGGTGAAGTGCAATTCATCGTGCAGGCGCCGCAGCCAGCGGCGCAGTTCGTGGCGCACCTGGCTGTCGAGAGCGCCGAAGGGCTCATCCAGCAGCAGCACGTCGGGATCGACCGCCAGCGCGCGCGCGAGGGCCACACGCTGTCTCTGGCCGCCCGACAACTGCGCCGGATATCGATCACCCGACCAACCGAGCTGCACCAACTCCAACAGCGCATGGACTTTCTTGCGAATCTCGGACGCCGCCGGCCGCTCGCGGCGCGGTTTGACCTTGAGTCCGAAGGCGACGTTTTCGAATACCGACATGTGGCGGAACAGGGCGTAGTGCTGGAACACGAATCCGACCTTTCGATCGCGAATCGGCCACAGGGTCGCGTCACGGCCGTCGAACAGCACTTGGCCCTGGTCGGGCGTGTCGAGGCCGGCGATGATGCGCAGCAGGGTGGTCTTGCCGCAGCCCGAGGGACCGAGCAAGGCTATCAATGCGCCCGTCGGCACGTCCAGGTCGATGTCCTTGACCGCGGCGAATTCGCCGAATTGCTTGGCTATACCGCGCAAAGCGATGCTCATGAATTTTCCCTCCAGCGTGCCCGGCGTGCGGCGTGCCGCAATTCCGGTTGCCGCCATTCCAAAAAGCCCTTCCCGGCCAGGGTCAACAGGGCCAACAAGGCGAGCAGCGACGCGACGGCGAATGCCGCCGCGTAGCTGTATTCGTTGTACAGAATCTCGACGTGCAGGGGCATGGTGTCGGTCAGGCCCCGGATGTGCCCGGACACCACCGAGACCGCGCCGAACTCGCCCATCGCCCTGGCATTGCAGAGCAGGACACCGTACATGAGGCCCCAGCGGATATTCGGAAGAGTGACGCGCCAAAAGGTCTGCCATCCGGTGGCGCCGAGCGACACCGCGGTTTCCTCGTCGTCCTTGCCCTGGGCCTGCATGACCGGAATGAGTTCGCGGGCGATGAACGGAAATGTCACGAAAATGGTGGCGAGCACGATGCCGGGAACGGCGAACACCACTCTGATGTGGTGAGCGCGCAGCGTGCCGCCGAACCAGCCGTGCGCGCCGAAGAGCAGGATGAAGACCAGACCGGCGATGACGGGCGACACCGCGAACGGCAAATCGATGAGGGTGATCAGGGCGCTCTTGCCGCGGAACTCGAACTTGGCGATCGCCCAGGCGGCGGCGACGCCGAAAACCAAATTGAACGGAACGGCAATGGCCGCCACCAGGAGCGTGAGCTTCACCGCGGCCCAGGCCGTAGGGTCCGAAATCGCCGAAGCGTAGGCGCTCACTCCTTTGGAGAGCGCCTGCACGAAGACCACCAGCAGCGGCAGGACCAGGAACAGGCCCAGAAAGGTGAGCGCCACGGCAATCAGCACCAGCCGGCCGGTCTTAGGAAGGGGCCTCGGGATGCGCGTTTCAGCGGCCGCCATGTCGCGTCAGAGCCCAGTGTTGAAACGCGTTGATGCCGAGCATGATCGCGAATGAGAGGACCAACATCACCACGGCGATGGCGGTGGCGCCGGCGAAATCGTATTGCTCCAACTTGGTCACGATCAACAGCGGCGCGATCTCGGATTTCATCGGCATGTTGCCGGCGATGAAAATCACCGAACCGTACTCGCCGACGGCGCGTGCAAAGCTGAGCGCGAATCCCGTGAGCATCGCGGGCCACAACGCCGGCAATATGACTCGCGCGAAGGTTTGTGCGGCCGAGGCGCCGAGAGTCGCCGCGGCCTGCTCCACCTCCTTGTCCAGATCCTCGAGCACCGGCTGCAGCGTTCGCACCACGAACGGCAGGCCGATGAAGGTAAGCGCCACGACGATGCCGAGCGGGGTGAAGGCCACTTGAATGCCCCACCTCCCGAGCAAGCTGCCGAGCCAGCCGTTGGGCGCGTACAGCGCGGTCAACGCGATTCCGGCCACCGCCGTCGGCAGCGCGAACGGCAGATCGACGATGGCGTCGGCGAGCCGCTTGAACGGAAAGGTATGGCGCACCAGCACCCAGGCGACGATGAGCCCGAAAACGGCGTTGATCAGCGCCGCGATCAGGGAAGCGCCGAAGCTCAAGCGCAGCGACGCCGTCACGCGGGGGGCCGTCACGACCTCCCAGAAGTGACCCCATCCCAGCCCCAAACTGCGGAAGAATACCGCCGACAGCGGAATCAGCACGATCAGGGACAGATACACCATGGTGTAGCCCAGGGTCAGCCCGAACCCCGGCAAGACGCGCCGCGCCCCGGAACGCCGCGTCTCCGGTGTCATTGCATCGATTGCCGCAGGCGTTGGCATCAGTGTCCCGAATAGTGAGTAGGGCTGCGTCGCCGGCACGGTCGCGGAGCTCGGTTCCGAAGCGATCTTCGGGGTCAATTCGCGATCACCGGCCGTAGATCCTATCGAAGGTCCCATGGTCCGCGAAATGCGTGGCCTGTGCACGGGTCCAGCCGCCGAACACGGCGTCGATAGTGACTAATTGCGGGATGTTTGCAAACTGCTTGGCAAAACGAGCCGCGACGTCGGGATCCCGCGGCCGATAGAAGTGCTTTGCGGCGATTTCCTGGCCCTGCTTGGAATAGAGATATTTCAGGTATTCCTCGGCCACTTTACGCGTGCCGTGCTGGTCGACGTTCTGGTCGACCACGGCCACCGGCGGTTCGGCCACGATGCTCAAAGTGGGCGCTACGATGTCGAACTTGGCCGGACCCAATTCCTTGACGGCGAGATATGCCTCGCTCTCCCAGGCGAGCAGCACGTCGCCGATGCCGCGTTCGACGAAGGTGACCGTCGCACCGCGCGCGCCGGAATCCAGAACGGGCACGTTGTGGTACAGCTTCTTGACGAAGCTTTCAGCCGTGGCATCGCTGCCGCCGGGTTGCTTCAGCGCCCAGGCCCACGCGGCCAGATAATTCCAGCGCGCCCCGCCGGAGGTTTTCGGACTGGGGGTGATGACCGAGACGTCCGGCCGCACCAAATCGCCCCAATCGTGAATGCCCTTGGGATTGCCCTTGCGCACCAGGAAGACGACCGTCGAGGTATAGGGCGTACTGTTGTCCGGCAGCCGCGTCTGCCAGTTGGCCGGAATCAGTCCGCCCCGGCTCGCGAGCGCATCGATGTCGTAGGCCAGCGCCAACGTCACCACGTCGGCGTCGAGCCCATCGATCACCGAACGGGCCTGCTTCGCCGAGCCCCCATGGCTTTGGTTGACCTTGACGTCGTCGCCGGTCTTGGCTCTCCAATAGGCGGCGAACGCCTTGTTGTACTCTTCGTACAGCTCGCGCGTGGGGTCGTAGGACACGTTCAGCAGGGTGATCGTCGCCGCGTGGGCCGCGGAGGCGGCCAACAGCAGCATCAGCACCAGCGCGAACCAGAAATATTCGCGTACCCAGCCGCCGCCATTGACCTCCATCATTTCACCCACTCAAAAGCGCGCTCGATCAGCGGATCAGGCAGGCTATCGGCCGGAGCCCGGCACCGGAACTAACATCCCGTCATCTGCATATGCGCTTACGGTATATCGCGCAGAGGGATCTCAAGATCGCTCAATATGCGGTTAACTTCCTCCTGGGTCTCCAGCTTTTCAGTCTCGCGCACCAATTTGCGCGGTAGGTGCGGCGCCAGCAACTCGATGAACTCGTACATATAGGCGCGCAGCAGCGCGCTGCGGCGAAACCCGATCCAGGTCGTATGCCCCTCGAACAGATGTGCCGCGTCGAGCACCACCAGATCCGCGTCGGTGACGGGATCGACGGCCAGCCGGGCCAGGATGCCGACGCCCAAGCCGATGCGCACGTAGGTCTTGATCACGTCCGAGTCGCGCGCCGTCAGCGCCACATCCAGCGACAGGCCGGCGGTCTCGAACAGGGCGGGCAACGAAGATCGGCCCGAAATACTGAACACATAGGTGACAATCGGGTACTCGGCAAGCTTCTTGAGCGTCAGCTTGCCGGCCGACTCGAGCGGATGGCCGCGCGGCACGACCACCGCCCGATGCCAGCGATACACAGGCAGACGCACCAAATGCGGGAATTGCTCCTCCGAGCCCGTGGCGATGGCGAAATCGACGCGGTCGCGCGCCACCATCTCGGCGATTTGCTCCGATGTGCCTTGGTGCAGATGCAGACGCACCTTCGGGTACTTGGTGCGAAAAGCCCGAATCACCGGCGGCAGCACATAGCGCGCCTGGGTATGAGTCGTGGCAATCGACAAAGTGCCGCCGTCGGCCTTGCGCAGCTCAGCCGAGGTGCGGCGGATGTTCTGCATTTCACGCAGAATGCTCGCGGCGCGCGAAATGATTTCCTCGCCCGCGTCGGTGGTTCGGGTCAGCGCGCGGCCCTCGCGCTCGAACAGCTGGAAGCCCAGCTCCTCCTCCAGCAGCTTGAGCTGGCGGCTGACTCCGGGCTGCGAGGTGTGCAGCTGGCGCGCGGCCGCGGTGATATTCAGGCCGTTCTCATGAACCGCAACGAGATAGCGCAATTGCTGAAACTTCATCGACGGTGCAGCCCTTTTTGTTGATTGAACGTCTGCCGGCCTAGGATATAAGAAGTTTAGTGCGGCCGGCCCCCAAGGAGCGGCCGATTGCCATCACCAAAACGCATGTCCTCATACCCCGTAATTCGTTCGCGAAGCCCGCCCTCCGACATATAGTCGAACTGTTGTTCTCAATCCGAATCCGGCGAAACCCCTTTGTCCGAGCTATCCAAGGCCCTGCGCGAACGCGCAGAGGACAGCATTTCACAACTCCGCAGCGCCGTCGCGGAATTCAAAAATGTGTGTTATGCCAATAGTTTAGGATCCGAATCCGTGGTCCTCACCGACCTCATTTGGGAAGCGGTGCCGCAAATCGATATATTCAGCATCGATACCGGGCGGTTATACCCTGAGACCTACGATCTCATCGAGCGACTGCAGCAGCGCTACGGGCGGCCTCTGACCATTTATTATCCCAAGACCTCGGACTTGGAAGGCTGGGTCAGCGAGAACGGCATCAACGGCTTTCGCCGCGGGCTCGATCAGCGCCAGGCCTGTTGCGGCATCCGCAAGGTGGAACCGTTCCGCCGCGCGATCGCCGGCCGCGCCGCCTGGGTCACCGGCATCAGGCGCGGGCAATCGGCCAGCCGCGCGCTGGCGTCGCCGGTGGAATGGGACGGCCAATACGGCTTGCACAAGGTGAGTCCATTGCTCGAATGGTCGGAAAACGAGATCTGGGAGTACATCCGCAAGAAGCGGCTGCCCTACAACACCCTGCATGACAGCGGCTTTCCGAGCATCGGCTGCGCACCGTGCACACGCGCTGTCCGGCCCGGGGAAGATGAGCGCGCAGGACGGTGGTGGTGGGAGCGCAGCGATTCGCGAGAGTGCGGTTTGCATCCGCGACGCCAGATGGGATTTTCCAAGTGAATTACTTTCCGGTGTTCTTCGATCTCGCGGGGCAGAGAGTGCTCGTCGTCGGCGGCGGCGATGTGGCGCTGCGCAAGATCTCGCTGTTGGAGCGCACCGGCGCGTCGATCAGCGTGGTGGCGCCGCAGGTCGCGCCTGCGCTCATGGAGCGCGCCGCGGCAGGAAAACTCAGCGTCGCCGTGCGGGAATTTGCGCCCGAGGATCTCGACGGGGCACGCTTGGTCATCGTCGCCACCTCGCGCCGCGCGCTGAATCGTTGGATCGCCAAGTTGAGCGAATCGCGCAATATTCCCGTCAATGTGGTCGACGACCGCGCGGCATCGCGCTTCATCGTTCCCGCAATCATCGATCGCGATCCCGTGTTGGTGGCGGTGTCGACGGGCGGCACCTCGCCGGTGCTGGCGCGCCGCCTGCGCGAGCGGCTCGAGGCGCTGATCCCCGCGAAAATCGGCCAGCTGGCGGCCTGGCTCGAGGAGCTGCGCGCGGGCGCGCGGCGCAAGCTGCGCGGTACCGACGAGCGGCGGCGATTTTTCGAAGCCGTGGTGGACGGGCCGGCGGCGCGGCGCTTCACGCTGGGCGACGTTCGGGGTGCGAGGCGCATTGCCCAGCAACTGCTGACGACGAGTTCCGCCGCGCCGCGCGCGGCGGGGGAAGTCATTCTGGTGGGCGCGGGGCCCGGTGATCCCGAACTCCTGACGCTCAAGGCGCTGCGCGCGCTGCAGGACGCCGATGTGATTCTGCACGATCGCCTGGTATCGGCGGAGGTGCTGGATCTCGCACGGCGCGATGCGCTGCGAATCTGCGTGGGCAAGGCGGCAGGTACAGTGGGCAGCACTCAGGAAGAAATCAACGCCTTGCTGATCGAGCACGCAAAACAGGGCAAGCGCGTGGTCCGCCTCAAGGGCGGCGATCCCTTCGTCTTCGGGCGCGGCGGCGAGGAGTTGCAAGCACTCGCGGCGGCGCAGATCGCCTTCTCCGTGGTGCCCGGCATCACAGCAGCCCTGGGGGCGGCCGCCTATGCGGGCATTCCGCTGACGCATCGCGACCATGCGCACACAGTGACCTTCGTCACCGGCCACTCCCACGACGGCGCAACGCCGGGACGGGAACCCGATTGGCGCGCATTGGCGAATCCCGGAGTCACCGCGGTGTTTTACATGGGTCTCGCGCGCCTGGATCGCATCGTGGGGCAGCTCGTGGCGCACGGCGCGCCCGGTACACGGCCGGCCGCCATCATCGCTCAGGCGTCGACTGCACAGCAGCAGGTGATCGAGTCGACTCTGGACGGCATAGGCGACGCGGTTGCGCGCGCCGGCATCGGTTCGCCGGCACTGCTCGTCGTGGGCGACGTCGTCGCCCTGCACTCCTCGCTCGCCTGGTTCAGCGTGGACCCGAAAGTCGATCTGTCTCGGTCGGCGTGAGCGGCCGCCCGGCGGTCATCGTTCGGCGCGCAAATCCGCCAGCAGACAGGCCGCCGCGGCCCTGAATCGGTCCGGATCGCCGTAGGAGCGCGCCACCAGCATGGCGCCCTCGAGCGCCCCCAGAAGCACCCGCGCACGTTCGTTCGCGGACTCCTTGAATCGAAAATCACCCGAACGAGCGCCGTGCTTCAGAATCCCGCTCAGCCAACGCTCGTTGGCCTCGAAGAATGACTTCAAGCCGTCCTGCATCGGTTTGGGCAGCGTCGCATATTCCGCGGCAAGCATGCCGCACAAGCACATCCGGTCGTCGCGCATGACCGAATCGTAGAGACCGACGTACAGCCGCAGCTTCTTGAACGGCTCCACGGTCCGCGCGTCGATGGAATCGAGCGCCTTTCCGAACACGACTTTGTAACGTTCGATGAGCGCAGCGCCGAGTTCCGCCTTGGACGGAAAGTGGTAGTGCAGGCTGGCCTTCGTGACGCCGAGCTGCACTGCGATATCGGCGTAGCTGAAGCCGTTGTAGCCCTTGGTTTGCGCGAGTTTCTCGGCCACATCGAGGATGGCCGTGGCCGCGGGTGTCAAGGCTTCGGCCGCAGCCGGCCCGGCCGCCGCCGTCGTGGGCATTTGCCGCCGCGAGGGTCTGTTCTTCGATGAGTCCGTCATTCGCTTGATATTAACTTACTAGTAGGTAAAATGTGATACGGAGCGGCGCCATTGGGCTCCCGCGGTCGATTGCTCATTCCCAACATTATCAGGCACAAAGGGGATGCATATGCACAATCACGAACAGAGGACAGAGCACAAATCCTTTACGGCTCCCGAGGAGGTTCGGAGCTTCCCGAACGGCAAGGCGGAAATTCTCAAGGTGGGCGGCGCGGAAGTCGGCCGTTTGGTCTTCAAGCCGGGCTGGCGCTGGTCCACGGACGTCAAGCCGCTGGCCAAGACCTCGAGTTGCGAGGCTCCGCATTTTCAGTATCACGTGTCGGGAAGGCTTGCCATCCGGATGGACGACGGAACCGAATTCATCGCAGGCCCCGGGGACATCACCTCGCTGCCCAAGGGCCACGATGCATGGGTCGTCGGCGACGAGGCCGTGGTGGTGATCGACTGGTTCGGCGCGAGCAACTACGCCAAGCACACCTAGCTTCCGTCGATCGAACGCACTGATCGAAGCGATCGGCGGTTTAGCCGATCGCTTCGAGAAACCCGCGTTCCTTGATCCATTCCTTGTTGAACAGACGCGATTGATACTTCGCCCCGCCGTCGCACAGAACGGTGACGATGGTATGCCCCGGACCCATCTGCTTGGCGAGGGTCACCGCCGCCGCCACGTTGATTCCCGCGGTGCTTCCGAGCAGCAAACCTTCTTCGCGCAGCAGCCGGTAGACGAAGTGCATGGTTTGCGCATCGGAGATTCGCAGCGCATCGTCGATGGGCGCACCCTCGAGGTTGGCAGTCACGCGGCCGGTGCCGATACCCTCGGTGATGGATGAGCCGCCGTCGGACTTCAATTCGCCGTCCTTGAAGAAGTGGTAGAGCGCGCTGCCGGGAGGGTCGACGAGAACGATGCGCACCGCGCCGGACTTCGACTTGAGGTACTGCGCCGTGCCGGCCAGCGTACCGCCGGTACCGGTCGATGCGCAGAACGCGTCGATCTTACCGCCGGTGTCGCGCCAGATTTCAGGGCCCGTCGACTCGAAGTGCGCGTCGCGATTCGCGGTATTGTCGAATTGGTTGGCCCAAATGGCGTCGGGCAGCTCCTGAGCCAGGCGCCCGGCCACTTTTTGGTATTGGTTGGGGTTGCTGTAAGGCACGGCGGGCACCTTGCGCAGCTGCGCCCCCAATGCCTCGATGATCTGGTACTTCTCGGCAGCTTGATTGTCGGGCATGACAATCACGCATTTGTAGCCGCGCGCGTTGCACACGTGCGCCAGGCCGATCCCGGTGTTGCCGGCGGTGCCCTCGACCACCGTGCCGCCCGCCTTCAAGAGTCCGCGCCTCTCGGCGTCCAAAACGATCCATTTTGCCGCGCGATCCTTCACCGAACCGCCGGGGTTCATGAATTCCGCCTTCCCCAGGATCTCGCAGCCGGTCTCTTCGCTTAAGTGACGCAGCCGGATCAACGGCGTGTTGCCGATCGCATCCGTAAACCCATCGCTAATGTGCATCCAAAGTCCTTCCGTTTTCTCCGCCGAGCTCACGGCGCATTGTGACCAGATCCAGTCCGCCGGTCCATTTGGCGATCACCAGGGTCGCAACGCCGTTGCCGATCACATTCGTGAGCGCACGTGCTTCCGACATGAACCGATCGATTCCGAGTATCAGCGCAAGCCCGGCCACCGGCAGTGTGCCGACGGAGGACAGCGTGGCCGCCAGTACGATGAAGCCGCTGCCCGTCACCCCCGCGGCCCCCTTGGAAGTGAGCATCAGCACGGCGAGCAGCGTGAGCTGCTGCGTCAGAGTCATGGCGGTGCCGGTCGCCTGGGCGATGTACAAGGTCGCCATCGTGAGGTAGATGGAGGTGCCGTCGAGATTGAATGAATAGCCCGCCGGGATCACCAGGCCGACCACCGGCTTGGCGGCGCCGATCTTTTCCAGCTTGGCGATCATGCGCGGCAGCACCGACTCCGAGGAGGAGGTGCCGAGAACGATGAAGAGTTCGTCGCCGATGTATTTCACGAACTGCCAGATGCGAAATCCATGGATGCGGGCCACCGCCCCGAGAGCGCCGAAGATGAATAGGAGACAGGTGGCGTAGAAGCTCGCCATCAGCAGCCCGAGCGACCACAGTGTGCCGAACCCATACGTGCCGACGGTGAAGGCCATGGCGCCGAACGCACCCAGCGGCGCCAATCTCATGATCACCCCGACGATGCCGAACAAGACCAGCGACAGTCCGTCGATGAAGCCCAGCATCGCCGCTCCGCGCGTCCCCAGGCGCTGCAGCGCGAATCCGAACAGCACGGCGAAGAGCAGAACCTGCAGTATCTCCCCTTTGGCGAAGGCATCGACCACCGTGGTCGGAATGACGTTGAGAAGGAAATCGACCGGCGATTGCAATTTTCCGGGCCCCGCAAAAGCCGCCACGGACCCCGCGTCGAGAGTGCGTACATCGACGTTCATCCCGCCCCCGGGCCGAACGATGTTGACCACTGCGAGACCCACGAGCAGCGCCACCGTGCTCATGACTTCGAAATACACCAGCGCAAGGCCGCCGGTCTTTCCGACCTTCTTCATGTCCTCGACACCGGCGATGCCGGTGACTACCGTGCAGAAGATCACCGGCGCGATCAGCATCTTGATGAGTTTGATGAATCCGTCGCCGAGGGGCTTCATCATCGCGCCGGCTTGCGGATAGAGCGCACCCACCAGCACGCCCAACACGATGGCGACGACGACCTGGAAATACAGGGAACGCAGCAGGGTTTTCACGCGGCCTAACCTACACGAAGGTGCGGAATCGCGTGCACCACACAAAAGAATCCCCGGACTTGCCGGGGAATTCGAGTGGAACAGGTGCTAGGTAATAACCCGACACGTCCTTGGCTGGAAGATACGTTCGCGGCTCATTGCCTCTACGTTCAACCTTAGTTTTCAATCCTTGTTGCGGCTAAGTAACGCTGGTTACCAACGTGCGCTGCGCCGACGGAATAATAATACCTGATAATATAGATAAATCCAATAGTTATAGCGCAATGTTTGACTAATGTTGCGCTATGTCAAATTCGTCGCCAAAATGTGACATGAAAGCAACGGCCAACGGTGCCGCGCCGGCCTCCGCTCACTCATTCCCAGGTGGTCGCAAGTTCCGCGAACGACGGCGAGTCCGCTCGCACCACGCAGAACCGCTGTCCTGTCGGCGCTTCCATCACCCACCAGGTCTGTACCGCTTGGATGCGCTTGGCGCCCAATTTTTCCAGCCTGCGGACCTCGGCCTCGATGTCGTCGGTTTCTATGTCGAGGTGCACGCGGCTCGGGTGGCTCACTATCTGCACCTCGATGTCCAAGCCATGCGATGAGTCGACGAGTCGCTTGTAGGTCTCGCCCTCGCCGGGAGGCAACTCGCGCACGGGCATGCCGAGCGCGCCGCCCCAGAACTCGGCGGCGGCGCCCAGATCCCTGGTTTGGCAATCAATGATGAAACCGCCGAGTTTGCTTTTGTGCATTGCTTCCTCCAGATTTACGCCATTCGCGAGGATGGGATTTACATGAAATATCTGCACACCATGGTACGCGTGACCGACGTCGAGCAAAGTTTGCGCTTCTACCGCGACGCGCTCGGCCTGCGCGAACTGTCTCGCCGCGACTACCCGCAAGGCCGGTTCACACTGGTGTTCCTGGCGGCTCCCGGCGACGACAGCGCGCAGGTCGAACTGACCCACAACTGGGATCCCGAGAGTTATTCGGGCGGCCGCAATTTCGGACATTTGGCGTACCAGGTCGAGGACATCTACGCCGTCTGCCGGCGCTTGATGGATCACGGTGTGACCATCAACCGGCCGCCGCGCGACGGCCGCATGGCCTTCGTGCGCTCGCCCGACAACATCTCGATCGAGCTCTTGCAAAAGGATGCTGCGCTGGCTCCGGCGGAGCCTTGGACGACCATGCCCAATGTCGGCGCCTGGTAGCGGCTAGAACATTTCAGACGCGTCCGGCGCCTTGATGTCCACTTTGGTGCGCGACGGAATGTGATCGCCGGTAATCATGTCGGCGTACGCCTGGCCCGGACCCACCATGGGGTAGACGCCGGCATCCGGATCGATCATGACCTCGAGGAAAGCGGCGCCCGCGAAGCCGATGAATTCGCCGATAACCCGCGGCACGTCCGCCTTCTTGTCGAGCCGCACCGCGTATTTGAAACCGTCGGCCTGCGCCGCCTTGACGAAATCCTTGGTGTGCAGGCTCTTGTCGCTGGCACTGAGACGGCCGGCATGAAACAGCTTCTGCCACTGCTTCACCATGCCGTCGCCGCAATTGTTGAGCACCACGATCTTGATGGGTAGATCGTAGGTAGTGACGGTTTCGAGTTCGCCGATATTCATGCGAATGCTGGCATCGCCGTCGATGTCGATCACCGGCCGATCGCGCTGCGCGTAGTGGGCGCCGACGGCGGCCGGCAATCCGAAGCCCATGGTGCCCATGCTGCCCGAGGTCAGCCAGAGCCGCGGACTGCGGAAGTCGAAGTATTGCGCCGCCCACATCTGGTGCTGCCCCACGCCGGTGGTGATGATGGCTTCGCCGCGGGTGAGACGATTGATTTCCTCGATGACATAGTAGGGCTGGATCAATTCACTGCCGCGATCGTAATTCATGGCGTACTTCAACCGGAGCTGCGCGCAGTGCCGGTGCCACTCGGACCAATCGCGCTTGAAGCCCGTGCGTTTGCCGTAATCCAGCAAACTGAGCAGCGCATCCGGCATCAGCCCCAGATGGCTCCAATTCACGCGCTTGACCTTGTTGATCTCCGATGCATCGATATCCAAATGCGCGATGAACTTTGCCCCCGCCGCGAACCGGGCCGGATTGCCGGCGACGCGATCGTCGAATCGGGCGCCGAGCGCGAGCAGACAATCGCAGTCGTCGACGGCGTAGTTCGCGAACGCGGCGCCGTGCATGCCGAGCATGCGCATCGACAACGGATGCACCGTATCGACCGCGCCGATTCCCATCAGCGTGGTGACGACCGGAATCTGAAATTCCTTGGAGAAATCGCGCAGGGCGTGCGACGCGCTGCCGTTGATGACGCCGCCGCCCGCATATATCAGCGGGCGCTTGGCCTCCTTCAAGGCCGCGAACAGATCGGCGCAAGCCGCTTCCGGCAGCTTGTTCGCTTCCAGGCGATTCATTCGCTGCCGGTAGCCGGCAACGGGCAGGCGTCCCGAACCGTGAAACACGCCTTTCCAGTTCTGCACGTCCTTCGGCACGTCGAGGACGACCGGCCCGGGTCGGCCGGTGCGGGCGATCTCGAAGGCCGTGCGCACCGTCGCCTCCAATTTGGCCGGATCGGTCACCAGAAAGACATGCTTGGCCACCGCACCCATGATGCTGGGCACGGGCGCCTCTTGGAACGCATCGGTGCCGATGGCCGTCGTCGGCACTTGACCACAGATCACCACGATGGGTACCGAATCGGCCATGGAATCGCGGACCGGAGTCACCGTGTTGGTGGCTCCGGGACCGGAGGTGACCAGGGCGACGCCCACCCTGCCGCTGGCGCGGGCGTACCCGGCGGCCATGAATCCCGCGCCCTGCTCGTTGGCCGGCACGATCAGCGGCATCGACGATCGATGTTCCTGGTTGTAGCGGAATACGGCGTCGTAAATCGGCAGGATCGCCCCGCCGCTGTAGCCGAATATCGTGTCCACGCCCTCGTCCGCCAGCACCTGCACCAGGATATCGGCGCCGGTCATACTGGCTCCCGCAAGCGGGTGCGCGGCCTGATTCAGCATGTCGTATCGGTCTTTCACGGCGAAAGACTAGCAGTTCCCGCCCTGGCGCCCAAGTGCCACCCTCCCGTATGCTAAGAAATCCATGCGGCACCTCATAGCAATACTCCTGCAGAACGAAGCGGGCGCGCTGACGCGCGTCACCGGTCTCATATCCAGCCGCGGCTACAACATCGAGTCGCTGTCCGTGGCCCCCACCAACGACCCCACGGTGTCGCGCATCACGCTCGTGACCATCGGATCGGACCACGTCATCGCACAGATCAACGCCCAGCTCCTGAAGCTCGTCGACGTGGTGTCGGTCGAGGACATGACCAGCGAATATCACCTCGCCAGAGAGTTGCTCCTGATCAAGCTGCAGATCGCGCCCGAGCACATCGACCCCGTGGGAGCGCTGCTGCGCCGCGTCGGCGGCAAGGTGCTGTCTTCCAGTCCCTCGAGCTACATCGTGGAACTGACCAGCACCGAGACCGAGATCGGCGAGTTCATTGCCAATGTTGCCGCGTTCGGCGAGATCGTCGAGGTCGTTCGCAGCGGTGTGCTCGGCATCGCGCGGGCCAACCCGCGTCTGCATTTAGTCAAATGAAATAGGAAAACTTTCGTAATGGCGGAAATCGAAGTCAAGCCCGAACACGCCGGGGATCCCAATACGCGCCGCGTCGGAATCATGGTCGGAGTGGTCGGCATACTGCTGTCGGTGGTCACCATCGCCGGGCATCGCGCACACACCCAGGCGGTCATTCACAGGACCGAATCGAACGACCAATGGGCCTATTACCAGGCCAAGAAAATCCGCGAGTACACCAGCGAGGTGACCGTTTCGGTACTGCAAACACTGGCCGCGGATCCGGCCAAGACCGCGGCGCCCGTGCAGAAGTTGAACGCGGCCCGCGACAAGTACGCGGCGGACGCCGAGAAAATCCAGGAAGACGCCAAGCGCAAGGATGAGGAAAGCGATCTCGAGGAGCGGCGCGCGCTGCGCTTCGATATCGGCGAGGGGCTGCTGGAACTCGGCCTCGTGCTGTGCTCACTGTACTTCCTGGCGCGCAACGCCTTTTTCCCGGTTTTCGGCATGTGCGCCGCCACGGCCGGCACTGTGCTGGGGATCCTGGGCTTCCTGCTTTGATGAGACGACGCGTTATCGTCTCCGTAGTCCTCGCAGTGGCAGCCATGTCGGGGACGGCGCATGCAGCCGGCGCGGAGCCTGCGGCCCGCGATGCGGCGCAAACCGAGGCCTCGCAGCGGGTGGAAACGCGTTCGGCCGACCTGCTCGCCGTCGGGCTGGTGCGCGGCAATCGGATGACGATTCACCTCAGCCGATTGCTCGACAACGCACCGGTGCGGGACGCGGCGGTGACCGTGGTGCTGCGCGGCGCCGCGCACCCGGCCGTCGCCGAGACCGACGGAAGCTACACGCTCGAGACCCCGGAACTTGCCGTCCCGGGCTCGGCCGCGGTGGAATTTCAGGTCGAGCAGGCGGGCGCGCATCAGAGCCTCAAGGGAACATTGCAGATCGCCTCCGCCGCCGGGCAGCCGGAGGACAAGAACGCCGCCCGGCAACTCGGATGGTGGGTGCTCAATTTCGCCGTGTGCATCGGCTTCCTGTGGCTGGTATCGCGCCGCCGGAAGGACTCCAAGCCCTAGAAGCTCTGCATGGTCTGCACCAGGAATTGAAATCTCTGGATGCCGGGGATGTCGTTGAGCGGAAACGCGAAATCGATGTGCAGTACGTTGCCGAGGCCGGAGCGGGTATTGCCGAGACGCAGACCGAACCCCACGTCCCGCAGCAGCCCCGGGTCGCTGTTGCCGATGACGCCGTTGCCCCAGGTCCGGCCTACGTCCGCGAAAACGGCGCCTCCCACCCTCACCAATCGAAACGGGTACCAATCGGTATAGAAGCGCTGCTCCACCGTTAGGAGCGCCCGCGATGTGCCGGATTCGTAGCGCAGCGGATAGCCCCGCAGACCGTTGTCGCCGCCGAGCAGCAGCTGCATGTCGGGATCCAGCGCATCGGTGACGGTGCCCGAGAGTCCCGCATACAGCAGCCAGTCCTCGCGCCAGCGCCAGTAGTACTTGGCTCCCGCGTCGGCGATCAGATTGCGCGCGCGTCCGTCCTCGACGCGCGAGGAGAAATCGCTCGTCAGAAAAAGCTGCTGCAGCTCGGTCAACTCGATTCCGCGCAATGCTTTCGCGGTCAGCATGATGGCATTGCGATCCGCGCCGAACGCCCCGTTCGACAGGCCCACCTCGCCGGAGATTTCGGTGCCGAAGTACAAATCCTCGGTTCGTCCGATCTGGTTCTCGTCGCCGACCTTCTTGTACTTGTCCTGAAGAATGTCGAATCCGACGAAGGGGTACGACAAGGTGCGGTCCGGCGGCAGCTGCTGGGCCGGCGTGGACGTATCCGGCGTCGGCAGGAATATATTTCGATCGTAGCGCATGCCGAACGTCAGCCGCTTGGTCCAACCGTCGATCAAGCCGTCGGAGATGCCGCCGGAGAGTTCGTACGAGGTCTCGTTGTCGTTGAATTGATCGACGATTTCGCCCAGGTTGTAGCGCGAAATCGTGCGGTCGAAACTCAAGGCCGTGATCTTCGTGCTCCACGGCGCATCCAGAGACCAGAACGGGCGAATGATCTGCAGCGAGCGCTCCGAACCGTCGCTCGAATCGGAGTAGGCGAGCGCCGAAGTCCATCGGGATCCGAATACATTGGGGTCCATCCATTGAATGGTGTCGCTGGTGCGATCGACGTTGCTGCCGCGCGATATCTGCAGCAACTTCCCCCAGCCGAGGAAATTCGCGTCTTGAAGGTTGAAATTCGTTGTGTTGGTGCCGCCGGTGCGGCCGAAGGAGATGCCGGGGCTCAAAGTCCACACATCCTTGGTGATCACCTTGACATCGACTTTTCCGTCGGCGTAACGCACGGGCACCACTCGGGCGTCGTAGATATACGTGAGCAGGCGCAGAGCGCGCTCGGTCTCCGCGAGCTTGCGCGCGCGGTACTTGTCCCCGCTTGCGAACAACAACTGCGCCCGAATCGTCGACCGCTTGGTGCGGATGTGCAGGCGGTTCGCAAGGTTGAACAGGCCGTTGCTCTCGCGTGCGTCGCTCTGGTCGAAGATGTTGCGGATGTCGATGTCGATCTTGCCGATGACGGCTCCGGCCGCCTCCATCTCCGCGTCGCTCGGCAAGCCCGCGGGACGCGACTCCTCGATGCGCGTGTGTTCCTGGTCGGTGAGCTTTGCCGCGATACTCGTATCGGCAATTGCGGCGGCCAAGGCCGCGAACGTCAACAGCCGGCGGACGTCGGACAATCTCATCCGACGTCGCGGCTACAGAGCGGCGTTGTCGGTCTCGCCGGTGCGGATGCGCAGAACTCGCAGGATGTCGGTGACGAAAATCTTTCCATCGCCCACTTTCCCGGTCTTAGAGGCGCCCACGATGGCTTCCATCACCTGATCGACGATGTCATTCTTGACGGCGACCTCGATGCGGGTCTTCGGCACGAAATCAACCACGTATTCCGCGCCACGGTACAGCTCAGTGTGACCGCGCTGACGCCCGAAACCCTTGACCTCGGTTACCGTCATTCCCGACACCCCGATTTCGGATAGCGCCGCGCGCACGTCATCGAGCTTGAAGGGCTTGATAATGGCAGTGATCAATTTCATCTGGGGACTCCGGTCATCGTTGGGCCGTCGCCGCAATACTATTACGATTGCGCCCAAACGGCACGGCCATATGCGGCCGGGACGCCCGGCAGGGTGTTTTGGTTGAGCGGCTCTTTCAGGGCGGGTCTCGACCGGCCATAAAGATGTGCCCGAAAACTGCGCGCTGCCTTAGGATAGTGCAATGATTTCCACGATCCTGATCATCGGCGGCGGTCAAGCCGGGGCCCAGGCGATCGATACCCTGCGAAGAGAGGGGTTCGGCGGCCGATTGGTATTGATCGGGGACGAGCCGGAGCTGCCGTATCAGCGCCCGCCGCTCTCGAAGAAATACCTGTCCGGGGAAATGGCGGCCGACCGCCTCGTGTTCCGCCACCGAGCCTTCTACGACGAGCACCGAGTCGAGCTCAAGTTGGGCCGGCGGGCCGTGCGGATCGACGCCGCCGCGCGGCAGGTCGAGCTCGCGGACGGCGAGATACTGGCCTACGACCGGCTGTTGCTCTGTCTCGGCGCCGAATCGCGCCGATTGCCCTGTCCCGGGGTGGCGCTGCCGGGCGTGCACTATCTTCGCGGGCTCAAGGACGTGGGCCCGATCCAGGCGGGAATCAAGCCGCACGGCCGGGTCGTAGTCATCGGCGGCGGTTACATCGGTTTGGAGACGGCGGCGACCTGCCGTGGGATGCACTGCGATGTCACAGTGCTGGAGATGGCCGACCGCATCATGAACCGTGTGGTCGCGCCCTGTGTCTCGGAATATTTCGCGGCGGAACATCGCACGCACGGCGTCAACATCATCTGCAATACGCGGGTGGTGCGGATCGAGGGCGCGGGAAGGGTCGAGCGGGTGATCTGCGCCGACGGCAGCAGTCATCCGGCGGACTTAGTTATCGTGGGCGTCGGAGCCGTCGCGACCACCGAGCTCGCGAGCGCCGCCGGGTTGGCATGCGACGATGGTATCGTCGTGGACGAGTATTGCCGCACCAGCGATGCGGCGATCTATGCGGCGGGCGATTGTACCAATCATCCGTCGCCCCGCTTCGGCAGACGGGTGCGCCTGGAGTCGGTCGACAACGCGTTCGAGCAAGCAAAGACCGCTGCGTTCAATCTGCTCGATCGACCGGTCGCCCACGATCGGGTGCCGTGGTTCTGGTCCGACCAATTCGACAACAAGCTGCTCATCGTCGGGCTTACCCATGGCCACGACGTCGAAGTCTTGCGGGGAGATCCGGCCTCGCGAAGCTTCAGTCTGTGCTATCTCAAAGGCCGCGAATTGCTCGCGGTGGAAGCCGTCAATCATTCGAAGGACTACATGGCGGCACGCAAGCTCATCGCCGAGCGCGCGTTCTTGAACCCGGAGAAGCTGGCCGACGCCGGCCTCGCACTCAAAGAGGCCGTTTGATGCCCAGGATCGTGTTCACCGAGCGCGGCGGAGGGCGGCGCGAGATAGACGCGCCGCTCGGGATCACATTGATGGAGGTGGCGCGCCAGCACGGCGTGCAGGGGGTCGTGGCGCAGTGCGGCGGCGCGTGCGCCTGCTCTACCTGCCACGTCTACATCGATCCTTCATGGATCTCCAAACTCGAACCGCGCGATGAAATGGAGGAAGGCATGCTGGAGAACGCCTGGGAACCGCGCGCCAACAGCCGTCTCAGCTGCCAGATCCACATCGCGGCGGATCTCGACGGACTCAAGGTGACCGTTCCGGAGCGGCAGCGGGAGGACCTGTAAGGGCCGGTCAGCCGCTCGCGCATCGCTCATTCGAAAATGATCAGCAAGTCCTTGGTGTCGACCTGCTGACCCGGCCGCGCGAGAATCTCCTTGATCATCCCATCGCGCTCGGCGCGCAACGTGGTTTCCATTTTCATCGCCTCCAGCGTCAAAACCACTTCGCCCCTGGTTAGGCGTTGGCCCACATGCACCGGCACCGTGACGACGGTGCCCGGCATGGGCGCGCCCACATGGGCGGCGTTGCCCGGCTCCACCTTGCGCCGCGGCGGGCGCTTCGCCACCTGGCTGCGATCCGCGACGCGAATGGGCCGCGGCTGTCCGTTGAGCTCGAAGAACACCGTGCGGGTGCCGTCCTCATGCGGCTCGCTGGTGGTGACATAGCGCACGATGAGCGTCTTGCCCCGTTCCAGATCGATGTTGATCTCCTGACCCGGCTCCATCCCGTAAAAGAACACGGCGGTGGGCAGAGTGCCCACATCTCCGAATGCGCTGCGGTTGGCCGCGTAGTCGGCGAAGACCTTGGGATACATGAGATAGGAAGCGAGCTCATGGTCGCTGATCGCCCGTCCCACCTTGGCTTCGGCGCGCTTGCGCTCCGCCTCGAGATCGGCCGGAGGCAGCAGTTCGCCGGGCCGCACGTCGAGAGGCGCCTTGCCGCCCAGCACCTTCTTTTGCAGCTCCGGCGGAAAGCCGCCGGCCGGCTGGCCGAGCTCGCCGTGAAACAAGCGCACCACCGAATCGGGGAACGCGATTTCGACCGCCGGGTCGAGCACCGCGTCCCGCGTGAGTCCGCTCGTCACCATGGTGATGGCCATGTCGCCGACGACCTTGGAGGTCGGAGTGACCTTGATGATGTCGCCGAACATCTCATTGACCTGCGCATAGGCTTGCGCCACTTCAGGCCAGCGGTAATCGTCGAGACCGAGCGAACGCGCCTGCTCGCGAAGGTTCGTGTACTGGCCCCCCGGCATGCCGTGAACGTAGACCTCGGAGGCGCCCGCCCGGATGTCGCTCTCGAAGGCCACATAGCCGCGGCGCACTTGTTCCCAATAGGTGGAAATGATCCTGATTTTGTCGGGATCGAGACCCGAATCGCGGGGACCGAACCGCAAGGCTTCGACGATGGACCCCAGATTGGGCTGAGAGGTCAAGCCGGACATGGCATCGATCGCGCCGTCCACCGCGTCGACGCCGGCCTCGATTGCGCTGAGCACGCTGGCCGCCGCGATCCCGCTCGTGTCATGCGTGTGAAAATGAATCGGCAGACCCACTTCCTCCTTGAGCGCCTTGACGAGGGCGGCGGCGGCCCGCGGCTGACACAGGCCGCCCATGTCCTTGATCGCGAGCACGTGCGCACCCATGGCCTTGAGCTCCTTGGCCGTCTTGACGTAGTACTTCAGGTCGTACTTGGTCTCTCGGGGGCTCGTGAGATTTCCCGTGTAGCAGATCGCGGCCTCGCACAAGCGGCCCGTTTCGAGGACGGCCTCGATCGCGACCCGCATGTTGTCGACCCAATTCAAGCAATCGAACACCCGAAACACGTCGATGCCGGCATCGGCGGCCTTCCTCACGAAATGCCTGACCACGTTGTCCGGATAATTGGTGTATCCGACCGCATTCGCCGATCGAAACAGCATCTGCAGCAGCAGGTTGGGCATGGCTTCGCGGAAGGCGGCGAGGCGCGCCCAGGGGTCCTCCCTCAAGAAGCGCAGTGCGACGTCGAAAGTCGCGCCGCCCCAACATTCCACCGAGAAAAGCTGCGGCAGCATTCCGGCGTAGAACGGGGCGATCAGCGCCATGTCGTGGGTGCGGAAACGCGTGGCCAGCAATGATTGGTGCGCGTCGCGCATGCTCGTGTCGGTCAGGAGGACGCGCGGCTCCGCCTGCATCCACTGGGCAAACTTCTCCGGTCCCAGCGCATCCAGCCTTTGCTTGGTGCCGTCGGCGGGCGGTTTCAGCACGACCCGCGGCAGCCGGGGAAACACGGGCTGCTTGGGCCGGGCCCTTCCGGTGACTTCGGGATTGCCGTTGACGATCACATCGCCGATGAAACTCAAGAGCCGCGTCGCCCGATCGCGCTTGCGCGGACTGCGGAACAGTTCCGGGGTCTCGTCGATGAACTTGGTGGTGTAGTCGGCCGACGCGAATCGCGGATGCATGATCAGCTGATCGAGGAAGCGCAAATTCGTCACGACGCCGCGGATTCGAAATTCCCACAGCGCGCGGTGCATGCGGGCGATGGTCTCTTCGGGGGTGGGCGACCAAGACGTCACCTTCACCAGCAATGAATCGTAGAAGCGCGTGATGATGGCGCCCGCGTAGGCGGTTCCCGCATCGAGACGTATGCCGAATCCGGCCGGACTGCGATAGGCCGTGACGGTTCCATAGTCGGGCACGAAATTGTTTTCCGGGTCCTCGGTGGTGACGCGGCACTGCAACGCATGGGCGTTGACGCGAATGTCTTCCTGCCGCGGCACGCCGCTCTCGGGGGTGCCTATTCTCGCGCCGGCGGCGATGCGGATCTGCGCCTTGACCAAATCGATCCCGGTCACGCATTCGGTGACGGTGTGCTCCACCTGAATGCGCGGATTGACTTCGATGAAGTAGAACTTGCCGGTGTCGGCATCCTGCAGGAACTCGACCGTGCCCGCGGCGCGGTAGCGCACGGCGCGGCCGATTTTGAGCGCCGCCTCGCACAGCTCGGAGCGCTGCGCATCGCTCAAGAAAGCCGCCGGCGCCCGTTCGACGACTTTCTGATTGCGGCGCTGAACGGTGCAATCCCGCTCGTACAGGTGCACGAGATTGCCGTGGGCGTCGCCCAGAATCTGCACTTCCACGTGCCGCGCGCGGCGGATCAGCTTTTCGAGATACACCTCGTCCTTGCCGAAAGCCGCTTTGGCTTCGCGCCGGGCGGCAGCCACGGTCTGCGCGAGATCCCGGTCGTCTTCGACGATGCGCATTCCGCGCCCGCCGCCGCCCCAACTTGCCTTGAGCATCACCGGGAATCCGACCGCTTGCGCCATGGCGAGCGTCCGCGCATCGTCGTCGGGCAATGGCGGCGTTGCCGGCATCACCGGCACTCCCGCCTCCGCCGCCAAATTACGCGCTTCGACCTTGTTGCCCAGCCGGCGCATGGTGTCGGGGGTGGGGCCGACGAAAATGATGCCGGCGGCGGCGCAGGCTTCCGCGAACTCGGGGCTTTCCGACAAGAAGCCATACCCCGGGTGAACCGCATCGGCGCGAGCCTCGACGGCGATGCGGACGATGTCGGCGATATCGAGATAGGCGTCTATCGGTCCCTTGCCTTCGCCCACCAAGTAGCTCTCGTCGGCCTTGGTCCGATGCAGCGAGAACCGGTCCTCTTGCGAATGAACGGCAATGGTGCGAATGCCGAGTTCGGTGGCCGCACGCATGACACGAATGGCAATTTCACCGCGATTTGCGATGAGCAGGCTCTTGATGGCCCCCGTCCTGGGAAATGGGTTCATAAATTGATGATAGCCTTGCCGTATCCGAGCAACCAGAGGAACTCGCGTATATGTTCGGTCTTGCTGTTCACGGCGGCGCAGGTACGTTGCCTCGCGCTGAAATGAGCGAGGAGAGGGAGCTGAAATACCGCGCCGGCCTCGCCGCGGCGCTCGACGCCGGATATGCGGTGCTGCAAGCGCGCGGGACGAGTCTCGATGCGGTGACGCGGGCCGTAATGGCGCTCGAGGACAATCCGCTGTTCAACGCAGGCGTGGGCTCCGTATTCACGCTCGACGGCCGCAACGAATTGGACGCCTCGATCATGGACGGCCGCACACTGAAGGCCGGCGCGGTGTGCGGCGTGACCCATATCAGGAATCCGATTGAATTGGCCCGCACCGTCATGGAGCATTCCGAATACGTCATGCTGAGCGGCGATGGCGCGGAAGAGTTTGCCTTGAGCCGCGGTCTTGCGCTGGTGCCGCGCAGCTACTTCTACACCGCCGAGCGTTGGCGGCAGCTCGAGCGCATACGCGGCGGCGACTCGGGACTCTCGGCGTTGACCATCTCGCATGTGGGCACCGTGGGAGCGGTCGCGCTGGACTTGGACGGCCGGCTCGCGGCGGCCACGTCCACCGGCGGCATGACCGGAAAGCGCTACAACCGGATCGGCGATTCACCCATCATCGGCGCGGGCACCTACGCGGACGACCGCTCTTGCGCGGTATCGGCCACCGGTCATGGCGAGGTATTCATCCGCGCCGCCGTGGCGCACGACATCTGCTCGCGGATGCGCTTCGGCGGCCGTACTTTGAGCGCGGCGGTGCGCGAAGTCGTGCAGGGAGAACTCACCCAGTTGCAAGGCGAGGGCGGCGTCGTCGCCATCGACCGCAACGGCGAGATCTCGATGGAATTCAATTCCGAAGGTATGTTCCGGGCCTGCCGAAGAAGCGGCGAGGAAGCGAGAATCTCGATCTATCGGCCCTGACCCCGGCCCGGGCCCTGTCCCGAACCCTAAGGCGACGTCTAGACGGCCCCTTGGCCGCGGCGCTTCTCGAAGCGGCCGGTTTTCAACGTGTGGTATTCGGCTTCCATCACCACCACGCGATTTCTGCCCTGCTCCTTCGCGCCGTACAAGGCCTCATCGGCGAGCTGGATGAGTCCCTCGTAGGTACGGCTGCTGCTCGGCAGAATGAAGGCCGCGCCGATGCTCACCGTCAGCCGGCTGGCGACTCGGGACGCTTCATGAGGGATGTTGAGTTCCGCGATGGAGCGCTGGATCCGCGTCAGCACCTCGGCGACGTATTCCCGGCTGGCTTCGTACAGCACCACGGCGAACTCTTCGCCGCCGTAGCGCGCGACGAAGTCCAGGGGTCTGCGCGCGCATTGACTCAAGGATACGGCCACGGCGCGCAGGCATTCGTCGCCCGCCTGGTGTCCGTAGCGGTCGTTGTAATCCTTGAAGCAATCGATATCGACGAGGAGCACCGCCACCCGCTCCTCCTCGCGCACCGCTTGCTGCCAGACGCGCTGAATGTGTTGATCGAACATGCGCCGGTTCTGGATGCCGGTCAGACCGTCCCGCGCCACCATGTCGCGCAGCAAGCAGGCTTCGAGAAAGCGCAGGCGGCTGATTTTCTCGTGCATGTAGACCACCGACGCGCAGAACAAGTTGGCGGCGATGATCGTCAGCGCATCGTAGGCGAACTCGCGGCCCGGCAGCTGCAGCACCGTGCCCGCGAGGAGATAGACGAACATCACGATCACATTGACGGCGACCGCATGATAGAAAATCAGGGCGGCCAGAAAGTAGGTGAAAACGATGGTCAGCATCAGGCAGGGAAACAGCAGCGCCACGCCGCCCCGGGTTGCGATGATCTGAATCGCCGTCACCCCCAAGCCGAGCAGGATCGATGCGATCAGCGCAAGCGGCGGATAGATCCGATGGCGCTGCGCGGAGAAACTCGCGGCCAGACCGATCAGCAGCGTCGGGAGTATCACCAGCATGTGGATCATGCTGGGAATGCGGTTGAGTTCGGGCCCCAACACCACCGAATCCATGGCCGAGAAAGCGACGGTGATGATCGCCGCCAGGCAGAAGTTCACGCGTGTATGAGGCAGGTTCTCGTCGAAGTGAGCACGCCTGAATTCCGATTCGAGCTCCGGGCTGAAAGTCAGCCACGGAAAGCCCGCCCGCAATTGGCGGGCATGCGGGGAATCCGGGAGATCTGCCGTGGGAAGTAGATCGGCACTGCTCATGCGCTACACCGTACTGCTCTGCGCCCGCAGGCTCAATGACCTGCACCACTCTTTGCGGGGAAACATGTCGGGGTCGCTGTTCTGCATTATGTTAAATGACATAGGAATGGGCAAGCAGAGGCGCCGCGATCAATCGGCCAGGTAGCGGGCCAGGTAGGTGTCGAAATCCGTCTTGTCGGCGGCCTCGATACGCGCCTGCGCCTCGTGCGACTCTCGCGCCGCAGCGGCGAAGTCCGCGAGCCGGCGCTCGTTGGGCGGATACAGACCGAGAAAATAATCCTTGTGCAGCTTCGACATCCGCAGCGCCAATTGGAAAAACGATTCCCCGCTCTGGCGCATGTCGGTCAGCAATCGCGCGGAGGGCGTGCGCTCGACATCGTCGACCTTCGCCCGCTGCTGTTCGAGCGCGGATGCATACGGGCGGGCAACCTCGCCGTGATCGAGAAGCTCGCACAGCCCCTGCATCGCATCGAGCAGCTCGCGCGCCCACTCCACCATGGGAAAATCACGCCCGTCGCGCTTCAGCATGAGCCCGGGCTCACGGCCGCGCCTGGCAACCAACAGATGATTGGCGTCCAGGCTCGCCTGTTCGCTCTGCGCGATGGGCTCGCTCTCCCGCAGCAGGCAGAGCGCGAGAAAAGCCTCCAGGAAGCGCAGCTTGTTCTGATTGACTCCCACCGGATCGAAGGCGCTCACATCCAGGGCGCGCACCTCGACGTACTCCACTCCGGCCCGCTGCAACGCCTTGGTCGGCCGTTCGCCGGAGCGGGCAATCCGCTTCGGCCGTATGAAGCTGTAATATTCGTTTTCGATTTGCAGGACATTGGCGTTCAATTGGACGTACTCGCCGTCGACCTTGACGCCGATTTTTTCGTACGGCGGATACGGCGTCCCGATCGCCCGCGAAAGATCGCGTACGTACTCATCCAGACTGTTCACCGACACACTCACCGTCGCTTGATTCTTGTTGCGGTAGCCGATGTCGCTCATGCGCAGAGACGTGCCGAACGGCTCGTAGAAGGTGTCTGCGTCTAGCCGGCTCAATGTGGTTTCGCGTCCCGCAAAAAAGCTCTTCGACACCGCCGGTGAGGTGCCGAACAAGTACAGCACGAGCCAGCCGTAGCGCCGGTAATTGCGCAGCACGCCGAAGTACTGCTCCGACACGAAGCGCTGCTCCGGCTCCTTCGATTCATGGATGTCGGCGAGGACGCCCCAGAGACGGGGAGAAAACGAATAATTGAAATGCACGCCGGAGATCGCCTGCATGATGCGCCCGTAGCGCACCCCCAAGCCGTGCCGATAGATGGTCTTCATCCGGCCGACGTTCGACTTGCCGAACTGCGCGAGCGGAATGCTTGCATCGCCGTCGAGAGCGCAAGGCATGCTCGTCGCCCACAAGAGCTCGTCATCCAGGTGGCGGTACACGAATTGATGGACATCGCACAGATACTGCAGCAGTTCCCACGTCTCGCCGAACGGCGGAGTGACCAATTCGATCAGGGCCTCGGAGAAATCCGTCGTGATGTTCTCGTTCGTCAGCGGTGCGCCGAGGGCGGCCGGATGCGGGGTCTGCACGATCTCGCCCGCGGGATCGACGCGCAGCGATTCCTTCTCCACGCCCTTGCGGCCGCCGCGCAGTACGCCTCTTTCCCCCGAATTGATGAGCGCCGCGACGCGGCGCTCGAATTTTCTGTCGATCACGTTACGCAAACCTTCATTCCCTCGTCGATCTAGGGCAGCTCGGCAACGACCTCGATTTCCACGAGAAATCCCGGATCCACCAACCGCTGCACCTGCACCCATGAGGTGGTCGGCAGCCGCTCTTTGTCGTAATACTCGAACCTTATGTCGGAGGCTTTCAGCAGCGCATCCATATTGGTCGTATAGATGGTCTCTTTGACGACCTCGTCGAAACCTGCGCCGTGCGCCGCCAGCGTGCTGCGTACATTGGAGTAAGCGGCGCGCATTTGTCCGGCTATGTCCCCGGGCGCCACCAACCGCCCCTTCGAATCCGCCGCCACGGAGCCGGAAATATACAGCGTTTTGTCCACGAGCACGGCTTGGGAATAGCCAGTCTTTTTCGTATGGGTTCAGATGAAATACTTGCTTGACCCGCGGCGGCGGCGGCTCCGGTTCGCGCTCGCATGCAGTCAACGCCAGCCCCGACGCCATCCATGCCATCAAGGCGGCCAGGGCTCGCACGCGCGCCTTACCCTGCCGGCTGCTTCTGTACCAATTCGGCGCGGGCGCGCAGAGCGCGCAGCATCTTCGGCAGGTCGCGCCGCAGAACGGCACGCACGATCCAGTGCGGAACCCAGAAGCCCGGCGCCAGCTCCACGGCGTAGTGCGCGATCGTATAGTCTCCGTCGCTTTGCAGCTCCCAGGATCCGCGAAGCACACGCAAATCTCCCGAGATCCGCTCGATCGACACGCGCGACGGGTAAGTATACGACGCTCGGAATTCATAGGTCAGTCTGGGTAAGTACCACGAATAATCCAACACATGCCGAATCCTCTGCCACGAGCGATCCGGCGCCGTTTCCATCGCCTCACAGGCGACCAGGCCCGGAACCAGGCGCAGGGCTTCGGCGCAGCTCGTGATCAGCGACCAGACCACGTCGCGGCGCGCATGGACCCTGACCGTTGCAGTCGCACTGCCGCTTTGTTCGGCGGCGTCGAGCGTCACTGCGACGTCGATGTCGCCATGCTGCGCGGATTCCTGCGCAAGGTTGGCGGCGGCCGCCGTGCAGGCGGTGAAGCATAGTAAGGCGGCTAGGTATTGGCGCACTGGGTAGTTTGACTCCGGATGATCCGCCGTGTTCGATCGATGTTGCCGCCTGGCGGATGTAAAAAAGGGGCTGCATTACGGCCTGGTCTCCATCCACAGTCTGATTTTCGCCTCGAGGATGTCGAGGGGCATCGCCCCATCCTTGAGGATCTGGGAGTGAAACTCGAGCGGGTCGAAACGAGTGCCCAGAGCCGTTTGAGCGCGATTGCGCAGCGCCCGGATCTTGAGTTCACCCATCTTACAGGCCAGGGCATCTGCGGGCAGAGCCGCGAAGCGGTCGATCATGAGATTGACCTCGGCTGCGTCCGCGGCCAGCTGCGCGCGAAGATAGTCGGCCGCCTGCTCGCGCGTCCAATCCATGGCATGCAGGCCCGTGTCGACGACCAATGCGGCCGCACATCTCAATTGCCCGAGAAGGACGCCTCGCCTCCCTTCGTCGTCGCGCGTCACGCCCAATTCCTCGCCCAAGGACGCCGCATACAGCGCCCAGCCGTCCACAAAGGCTGGATCGGCGCCAAAGCGCCGAAACTTGGGCAAGTCGGCCCGCGCCTGCTGCAGCGAGGCTTGGTAGTGGCGTCCCGGTAAGGCCTCCTGCATGAAGCTTGGGCCGTCCACCCCTACCTGCCGTACCCCCGTGGGCGCGGCGTTTACGTAGAGAACGGCCGATCCTCCGTCCGGTGCCGCGGGCCGGTAGACCAAGGGGGCGGCTGTCAGGGTGAAGGGATCGGCCGCGCGGATCTCGAATTCAGCGGGCGGAACGGCGGCGAAGAGGCCGGGCATGGCGGCCAGAATTTGGGCCTCGAGCAACTGGTAGCCCTGTGCCAGTTCCGCGGCATCCTTTGGTAGTGCGCCGGCGGGCGTTGCGCCCGGCGGCTGCGGCGACAGGCGCGCCTGAAGGCGATCCACCTCGGCGAGCCCGACGGCGTGAATCTCCTTGGGCTCACGCGCACTGTCCGTCGCACGCCTCACCAGGAATGCATACCAGGAGGGTCCCAGCGGCAGCACCGACAAGGCGACGTTTTCTCTAGCCCGAGGCAGGTATTCGCTTTGAATGAAATCGTGCAGTTGGCGGTAGGCGGGCAGCAGCTTGTCCTTCACCGCTCCGCTCAAGGCTTGGGTCGAGCAAGTCTGCGGCAGGGTCTGAACAGGCAAATAGAACACGTTGGCGGAGGTATCCTCGCCGAGAAGCTTGAGCAGGGGCAGCGCCCGCTGCATGACCGGCCGCGGCGAGGTGTAGCCGCGCCGCATTCCCTCGCGCATGTTCGCGATCGCCTGCCTCGACCAGGCTGTGAAGCCGTCGATCTGCCGCAGCCAATTCTCACAGTCCCTGGCGTCCCGAAACGGATGCCGCGCGGTATCCGTGGCCGACTGCGCCAGTTGCAGCCAGCGTCCCTCGAAGGGATTGACCGGCATGAGTTCGGCCGGATAGGTAAAGCCCTCGATGTCGAGCTCGCGCTGCCTCTTGAAAATGTCGTAGGTCAATCCGGAGTCCGCGTCCAGGCCCGCGCGCGGAACCGCGAGAACCTCGGCCATATAGCGGCGCTCGGCCGCCAGCGAATCGGCCATCTGTTGCGCCGATAGGGGATCGCCGCGGGACGCCCGTTCATCCCAGTAGCGATCGACCAATCGATTCAAACGCTCGTGAGGCACCGCCGGAGCGGCGGCCTCGGGGGGCGCAGGCTTGGGCGGCGCGCCGCAGGCGGCGAGTCCCAGTAACGCGAGTCCGAGCACCATTGCGTGAGAAATTGGAGCCATGAATCGATTATAGGGCGGCCGGTGGGTTCATAATCGCGCAGCTTGGGTACGATGTACGGGAGAGGTCTATGTTAGTCGGAGCACAACCGCGGCGCGTTGCAATCGTCGGGGGCGTACGCATTCCATTCGTACGCGGCAACGGCGCTTATTCTCAAGTGGGTAACCAAGAGATGCTGACGGCCACGCTGCGCGGCGTGGTGGAGCGCTTTGGATTGCAGGGACAGCGCCTCGACGACGTCGCCGCCGGCGCCGTGATGAAGCACTCGAGCCAATGGAACCTGACGCGCGAATCGGTACTCGGGTCGGGCCTCGCCGCAGAAACGCCGGGCCTCGATCTACAGCGCGCCTGCGGCACCAGTTTGGAAGCGGCCATTCTGCTCGGCAACAAGGTAGCGCTGGGACAGATCGACTGCGCCATTGCCGCGGGCGTCGATACCGTGAGCGATCCACCCGTGGTCTACCCCAAGAGCTTTCAGCAGCTGCTGCTGCGAAGCTACCGCGGCAAGTCGTTCGGCGAACGCCTGAGCCCCTGGTTTGGATTGCGCTTGAAAAGCCTGCGCCCGGTCCTGCCCGGGATCGCCGAACCGCGCACCGGATTGTCGATGGGCGAGAGCACGGAGCTCATGGTGAAGACCTGGGGCATTACCCGCGGCGAGCAGGATCAACTGGCGTTGGAGAGTCATCAAAAGGCAGCCGCCGCGTACGCATCCGGGTTCTACAAGGATCTGGTGCGCGACTACCTCGGCGTTTCGCGCGACAACAATATTCGCGACGACACCTCGCTCGAGAAATTGGGCAAGCTCAAGCCGGTTTTCGATACATCGGGTTCGGGTACGTTGACTGCGGGAAATTCGACGCCCATGACGGACGGCGCCTCCGCGGTACTGCTCGCGACCGAGGCCTGGGCACGCGAACGCAACTTGCCGGTGCTGGCGTACTTGAGCTATGGGGCTGTCGCCGCCGTGGATTACATCGAGAAGAAGGAAGGCTTGCTCATGGCGCCGGCGTACGCGGTGCCGCGAATGCTGAATGCTGCGCACCTCACGCTGCAGGACTTCGATTTCTACGAGATACACGAAGCCTTTGCGGGGCAGGTGCTGTGCACGCTCAAAGCCTGGGCGGATCCGGCCTTCTGCCGCGAAAAACTGCGGCTCCCCGCCCCCATGGGGACCATCGACCGGTCCAAGCTCAACGTCAAAGGCGGCAGCCTCGCGATCGGCCATCCGTTCGCCGCGACCGGCACGCGCATCGTGGCGACGCTCGCAAAAATTCTGGATGAGAATCGGGCCAAGCGCGGCCTGATCTCGGTCTGCACCGCCGGCGGCATGGGGGTCACCGCCATTCTCGAGCGCTGACCGCTCGGCTTGAGCGCCTGCGAGCGAACGCGCTATCCTTCTCGGCCCACCTCGAGGACTTCCAGAGCCATGGCAACCAACGTTAAACCCATCGCGGCCGCCGGCGTGAAACTCAAAGATCCTCTGTTGCTGCGCGAATCATGCTTCATCGACGGCGCCTGGGCGTCGGCGGACAACGGCGGCACCATCGACGTGCACAACCCCGCCACCGCCGCGAAACTGGGGACCATACCCAACATGGGTGCTGCCGAATGCCGCCGCGCGATTGCGGCCGCGGCCGCGGCGCTGCCGGCATGGGCGGCCCGTACCGCCAAGGATCGCGCCCTCATTCTGCGGCGCTGGTTCGATTTGATGGTGGTGCATCAAGAGGACCTGGCGGTCCTCATGACGGCGGAGCAGGGCAAGCCGCTGGCCGAGTCCAAGGGAGAAATTCTCTACGCGGCTTCGTTCATCGAATGGTTTGCGGAAGAAGGGAAGCGATTGTACGGAGACGTCATTCCCGGGCATCAGAGCGACAAGCGAATTCTCGTCCTGCGCCAACCCGTCGGCGTGGTTGCTGCCATCACCCCTTGGAACTTTCCGGCCGCGATGATTACGCGCAAGGCGGGGCCCGCGCTCGCCGCCGGGTGCACCATGGTCTGCAAGCCGGCGACCCAGACCCCCTATTCGGCGCTGGCATTGGCGGAACTCGCGTCGAGGGCGGGGATCCCCAAGGGCGTGTTCAACGTGATCACCGGATCCGCGGCTGCGATCGGCGGCGAGATGACGTCGAACCCGACTGTGCGCAAATTGACCTTCACCGGGTCCACCGAGATCGGCAAGAAACTGATGGCGCAATGCGCCGCCACGGTCAAGAAGATATCCCTGGAACTCGGCGGCAACGCGCCTTTCATCGTCTTCGACGATGCCGATCTGGACGCCGCGGTTCAAGGCGCCATCGCCAGCAAGTATCGAAACACCGGTCAGACCTGTGTCTGCGCCAACCGCCTGCTGGTTCAAGCGGGCGTATACGATTCGTTCTCGAAGAAGTTGACCGAAGCCGTGGGAAAACTGCGCGTGGGCGACGGCTTGGCCGGTGTCACCGATCAAGGTCCGCTGATCGATGCCAAGGCTGTGGCCAAGATCGAGGAACACATTGCAGATGCGGTGGGAAAGGGGGCGACCGTGGCGCTCGGCGGCAAGCGGCACGCGCTGGGCGGGACGTTCTTCGAGCCCACCATCCTCACCCAGGTGACGCCCGCCATGCTGGTGGCCCGCGAGGAAACTTTCGGTCCGGTGGCTCCGCTGTTCAAATTCCAAACGGAAGCCGAGGCGATCGCCATGGCCAACGACACCGAGTTCGGCTTGGCCGCCTATCTGTATACGCGGGATCTGGCCCGAAGCTGGCGAGTATCCGAAGCCATCGAGTACGGGATCGTCGGATTGAACACCGGCATCATTTCCACCGAAGTGGCTCCGTTCGGCGGCGTCAAGGAGTCGGGTATAGGACGGGAGGGCTCGAAGTACGGGATTCTCGATTACACCGAGATGAAGTACGTGTGCGTCGGCGGAGTGAGTTAAAGGGCGGTGCTGGGACGCTTCCTGGAGTTCTCGCTCGCAACACCGGATATTCAGGCCTCGCTGGATTTCTACGCGAGGCTGGGCTTCTCTCATGCGGAAGTCGGCGAGGCCTGGCAGCATCCCTACGCGGTCGTGACGGACGGCAGAATCTGTCTGGGGCTGCATCAGCAAGCCTTGCCGGCACCCTCGATGACCTTCGTCAAGCCGGATTTGCTCAAACACATCGACAGCCTCGAGGAGCTGGGATTGGAATTCGAATTCCGCCGCCTCGGCAACGACGTATTCAACGAGGTCGGTTGGTTCGACCCGTCGGGCCAGTTGATCAGACTCATCGAAGCGCGCACGTTCTCGCCCAGCAAGAGGTCCGGTACCGATACGTCGCGATGCGGTTACTTCATTGAGATCGCGCTGCCCACACCGGACTTGCAGGAGTCCAAATCGTACTGGGAGCGGTTCGGGTTCGTGGGGATCGACGATACCGACGACCGCCTGCCACACATTTCCTGCACCAGCGACTATGTCGATCTGGGGCTGTATGAGCCGTCGCACTTGCGGCGCTCCACCTTGAGGTTCGAGGTCGATGACGTCGGCGGCGCCCTGGCACGCCTGGCCGAAGTCGGCGTATCCCCGGCCGGCGAAATACCGGCGCCGCTGCGACAAGTACCGGCGGCGGTATTGGTGGCTCCGGAGGGGACACCGATCCTGCTGACGGGGTCCTAGCTGGCGCGCGCGACGATCTTGAATTTGATGGTCATCTGGTCTTGAACTTGCAGCGCGCCCAGCATCAGGCTGTAGGGTGTTACCCCTAAGGCCGATTGGCGCAGCTCCAACGTGCCGGTTGCCGATAGGCGGCCCGATTCCATTTGAAGTGTGAAGGGCACGTCCATCGTCGACTCATGACCCGCAACTGCGATGGTGACGCTGGCGACCATTGTCCGCGTCGCCTCTGCCGCGCCGGTTGCGTCGGTGGCACCGGCTGCGTCGGTTGCACTGGTTGCGCCCGGAGCGGCCGCGCCCTGCGAACCGGCAACAGCGACGCTCCTGACGGTGATCGCCGGATACTCGGCCGCGTCGAGCACCGCCGCGCTCAGCATGTTCTGCAGCGTCCCGGACTTCGCGTCGTCCGTCACAGCGGCGGCGAAATCGGCGCCTTCTTCGGCGCGCGCCTGGGCGTCATCGACGTCAAACGCGGCGGACGGCACGCTCAGCCAAAATGCGGACGCAACCGCAGCTCCCGGGCTCGCGGCGCCCGCGACATTGACGGTGCCCAGAAGCTTGCGATTGACCATGACGTGGTTGTGCCCCAAACGCGCCAGAGGGCCGGCTCGATAGACGAGGATGCGCAGCTCAGACTCCGTTTCATCGACGCGATAGATCGTTCCGGGGGACCCCTGATCCAGAGCCTGAGCTTCGGGCTGAGCCTGACCGTGCGTCGATACCTGCGGAATCGCCGGCACCGGGCGCTGGGGCTGCGGCGCCGCGCACGCGGCCAGTACCAACGCGAGAGCGCCAATGCCGGGATATTTGGACACGATCTTCGGACCCGCCGTCTTGCTAAACTAGGAAGGTGCAGTCTGCGCGCGGAGTTCGAAGCATGCCAAGCCCCAATGTCCCGACACGCTACAGCGCGGTTGCGCAGAGCTTCCACTGGATCATCGCCGCGTTGATCGTGACTCAATTCGTGCTTGCCTACGCGGCCGACGATCTGCCCCTCGGTGCTCATAAGTTGGCACTGCTCGCCCGGCACAAGAGTTTCGGCATGACCATCCTCATGCTCGCGATATTGCGTCTGCTGTGGCGGCTTAGGGTGCGGCCTCCCGCGCTGCCGGCGGACATGACTCCGCTGGAACAGTTTCTCGCGCGCGCCACCCATGCCGCGTTCTATGTGCTGCTGTTCGCCATGCCGGTGACCGGATGGATGATGTCGTCGGCCAAGAATTACTCCGTCAGCTGGTTCGGATATTTCACCTGGCCGAACCTCATCGGCAAGAACGAAGGCGCGTTCGAGCTGCTGCGCACGACGCACCATGTATTGAGCTACATGCTCTTTGCGATCGCGGTATTGCACATACTCGCGGCGCTCAAACATCATTTTTGGAACAAGGACGGCGTGCTGTTGCGCATGCTGCCGTTTACCAAGGAGAAACGATCGTGATGATACGCCGCATGGCATCGATGATTCTGCTCGCGTCCTCGTTCGTTTCAGCCGCCTCGAGCGCGGGTCCCGCGGCCGGTTATACCGCCGATTCCTCACAGAGCCGTCTCGAGTTCACCGGGGTGCAGGCGGGCGCCGAATTCAAAGGAATATTCCACAAGTTCGCGGCCGCCGTGGATTTTGCGCCTGACGCTCTGGCGAGTTCGCGCTTCGACGTGCAGATCGATTTGAATTCGGTGGATTCGATGGACAAGGACCGCGACACCACCATACGCGGGCCCGACATATTCGATGTGGCGCATTCGCCGACGGCTCACTACGTCACGCGCAGTTTCGCCAAGACCGCCGCGGGTTATTCGGCGGTCGGCGCGCTGACATTGCGCGGCGTCACGAAAGACGTGCCCATCGATTTTCAGTTCACTCAGGTGGGCACGGGCGCGAAGCTGGTGGGGTCCGCCAAGCTCAAGCGTCTGGACTTCGGGGCGGGGCAAGGCGACTGGAAGAGTACCGAGGAAGTGGCTGATGCCGTGAAAATAAGCTTCTCGCTGGTGCTGAAGCCCAAGTCTTAGCAAATTAGGCGCCCTAGCGCACGGGCAGTTCGCGCGATTTCTGCACGGTGCGCAGCGCGAAACTGGAATGCACCCGCGCGACATTCGGCAGACGGGTCAGGTGCTGGCTGTGCAGGCGCTCGAAATCGGCGGTGTCGGCCAGCACCACGCGCAATAGATAATCGTATTCGCCGGACATGAGATAACACTCCATCACTTCCGGAACCCTTCGCGCAGCTTCCTCGAACGCGTGCAGATGCGCCTGTTCCTGCCGTTCCAGGGTGATGTTGACGAACACATTGACCGGGCAACCGGCCTTTTGCTGATTGATCAGCGCGGTGTATCCCTCGATGAAGCCCGACTCCTCGAGCGCGCGAACCCGTCTCAAAGTGGCGGATTCGGACAGACTGACGCTTTCGGCCAATTGACTATTGGTGATGCGGCCGTCGAGCTGCAGGGCACGCACGATGGCGCGATCGTAGCGATCCAGTTTCATTTCTTGTCTTCCGGCCGAATTCGGCAGTTTCTTGCGTTATTCAACTACTGAGCGGCATATTCTGCCATATACCGGCTCTCCGGGGCCGGGTTTTGCAATTTTCCGGCTGCCCGCGTCGGTACCCTACGCTTGCCCGAAGAACGTCTGCCAACGCGGAGAATCCCCACATGAAAATCGGCGTCCCCAAAGAGGTCAAGATTCACGAATACCGAGTCGGTTTGGTTCCCGCCGGAGTTCGTGAGCTCGTCGATGCGGGACACCAGGTGCTGGTGGAGAGCGGCGCCGGAGCAGGCATCGGGTTCGAGGATTCGCACTACAAGTCGGCCGGCGCCGTGGTGGCGCAGACCGCCCAGGATGTTTTCGGGGCCGCGGAGCTCATCGTGAAGGTGAAGGAGCCGCAGCTCGCGGAGTGCAAGCAGCTGCGCAGCGGGCAGGTCCTGTTCACCTATCTGCACCTCGCCGCCGACCGCGACCAGGCGCTTGCGCTGCTGGCGTCGGGCGCCACTGCGATCGCGTACGAAACCGTCACCGCGCCGGACGGCTCGCTGCCGCTGCTCACGCCGATGAGCGAAGTCGCGGGCCGCATGGCGGTGCAAGTGGGCGCCATCAGCCTGCAGAAAGCCAACGGCGGCTTCGGCGTACTGCTGGGCGGAGTTCCCGGCGTGGCGCCCGCCAAAGTCGTGGTGTTGGGCGGCGGCGTATCCGGCACTCATGCCGTGGAGATGGCCGTCGGCCTGCGCGCCGATGTGACCGTGGTGGATCGCTCGGTGAAGCGCTTGCGGGAGCTGTCGTCGATCTTCGGCAGCCAGCTGAAGACCGTGTACTCGACCGCTCACGCCATCGAAGAGCTCGTGCGCGATGCCGATCTCGTCATCGGCGCCGTGCTCATCGCAGGCGCCGCGGCGCCGAAGCTCGTGACCCGCGCGATGGTGAAGACCATGAAGCTCGGCGCGGTGCTCGTCGATATCGCCATCGATCAGGGCGGCTGTTTCGAGACCAGCCGTCCCACCACACACGCGGCACCGACTTTCATCCTCGACGGTGTGATTCACTACTGCGTCACCAACATGCCCGGCGCCGTGCCGCGCACGTCCACATTTGCGCTCACCAACGCCACTCTGCCCTATGTCAGGGCTCTCGCGGATCATGGCTGGCGGCAGGCCATCGCCAACGACCCCGGGCTGGCTCGCGGCCTCAACGTGCACGCGGGTGTATTGACCTACGAAGCGGTGGCGAGCGCTCTCGGTCTCGATTTCCGGGCATTCCGCGCCGCCTAGGCCGGGCACGCGGCGGCCGGCGCCGCGGCGGCGATTGCACAGTAGCGCGAACGCGCGGGCGATACAGGCGCCGCAGGCGCGTGTTGCTACTGTACGATCGATCAATTACTCTGCACGCATTCTCAGCCGCGGCAACCCGAGGGATCCGACATGGCGCGCAATCCGCGCTTTGATGTTTTGTTCGAGCCGGTGCGCATCGGGCCCGTCACAGCACCGAACCGCTTCTATCAGGTGCCGCACGCGAGCGGCATGACCAACGCGTTGCCGCACGTGCGCGCAAGCTTCCGGGAAACCAAGGCGGAAGGCGGCTGGGGCGTGGTGTGCACCGGCGCGGTGTCGATTCATCCCAGTTCGGACGACTCCCCCCTGCCGTTCGCCATTCTGTGGGACGACAAAGACATTCGCGCGCACGCCTTGATGACCGACGCGGTGCACGGCCATGGATCCCTGGCGGGGATCGAGCTGTGGCATGGCGGCGCCTGCACCTTGAACCGCACCAGCCGAATGGCCCCGCTGTCCCCGTCCGGCATGCCGTGGCTGTCCACGCATCTGGGATTCATGGGCAATCTGCGGCCGCGCACCATGGACCACGCGGATATCCAGGACTTGCTCCGCTGGCAGGCCGCCGGCGCACGCCGCGCGATGCAGGCGGGATTCGACATCGTCTACGTGTACGCCGGCATGGGGTACCTGCCCTATGAATTCCTGCTGCCCGAATACAACCGACGCACCGACGCCTACGGCGGCTCGATCGAGAATCGCGTGCGCCTGGTGCGCGAGATGCTGGAGGTGACCCGCGATGCGGTCGGCGACAAGTGCGCCGTTGCGCTGCGAATCAGCGTGGAGGAGCTGCGAGGCAGGCCGGGCCGCAATGCGGCGTCCGAAGCGCACGAAGTGGTGACGCTGCTCGCCGACATCCCGGATCTCTGGGACGTCAAGATGGATTCCAGCCCCACCGATTGCGCCCCGTCGCGCTTCTCACCCGAGGGAAGCCACGAGCCCATCGTCAACTTCGTGAAGCAGTTGACCCGGCGGCCGGTGGTGGGCGTCGGGCGGTTCACCTCCCCCGACGTGATGGTCTCTCAAGTGCGGCGCGGAATACTCGATTTGATCGGCGGCGCCAGGCCCTCGATCGCGGATCCCTTTCTGCCGAACAAGATCAACGAGGGCCGGGAGCACGAGATTCGCGAGTGCATCGGCTGCAACATCTGCATCTCGAGCTGGCATGACGGTGTACCGGTGCGCTGCACTCAGAATCCCACCGCCGGCGAGGAATGGCGCCGCAATTGGCACCCCGAGCGGTTTGCGCCGCCGGCGAGCGACGCCTCCATTCTAATCGTCGGCGGCGGCCCGGCCGGACTCGAGTGCGCCACGACGCTGGCGCGGCGCGGCTGTGCGGTGACCATCGCGGACTCGGCCGGCGAATTCGGCGGCCGGCTGCGCTTCGAGACTCGCCTGCCCGGACTGAAAACCTGGGGCCGTGTGGTCGATTGGCGGATGGGTCAGCTGCGCGAGCGACCGAACGTCAGCATGTATCCGGGAAGCGAGCTGGGAGTGGACGACATCTTGGGTCTCGAGCACCGCCACGTGGTCATCGCCACCGGCGCACGCTGGACCCGGATGCTGTTTTCGACCTTGGAATTTCCGGTCGGCGAGCTGAACGGACCGGGGGTCTATACGCCCGATGACCTCGCGGCCGGTGTTGTGCCGCCGGGCCCCGTCGTCGTTTTCGATTTCGACAACTACTATCTCGGCGGGGCCATCGCCCTGCAATTGGCGACGCCCGACAGCGATGTGACCTACGTGACTACCGCGGGCAACGCATCCGCCTGGACCTTCATGACCAATGAGCTGCCCCTGGTGCATCGGGCCCTAGGCAGCGCGGGCGTACCGATTCACACTCTGCAGCGCGTAACGGGGTTCGACGGCGATGCGCTGACGATCGCGGACGTCTTCACCGGCGCGCAGAAGAGGCTGGCCTGCCGGTCGCTGGTCATCGTGGGAGTTCGCGTGCCGAAGGATGATCTGTACCAGTCGCTCATCGCCCGGCGCCCCGAGCTCGAACGTGCGGGGATCGCGGGAGTCACGCGCATCGGCGATGCACTTGCACCGGGAGCCATCGTGCACGCCGTTCACAGCGGGCACACTTTCGCCCGCGAGTTCGACACTGCGCCCGCACCCGCACCGTATGCGAGGGACTTTCCCTTATGAACGCAGCGCTATTGGAACCCACCCTGCCCTCCAGCTGGTATCGCAGCAGCGAGGTATACCGCGCCGAAAAGGAGCGCATATTCTGCCGCGAATGGATCGCGGTGTGCCGCGATGCGGAGTTGCCCAATCCCGGCGATTCGCTGGTGCTCGACGTGCTCGGCGAGAGCATCTTGCTGGTGCGCAATCGCGAAGGCGTACTCCGAGCCTTCTACAACGTGTGCCGGCATCGCGGCTCGCGCCTCTGTCGGACCCCGGCGGAAACCGCCGCGCTGGGCGTGGCGCTTCCCGGTGGAATCACCGGCGGCCGGCTGATCGTGTGCCCCTATCATCAGTGGTCGTACGACTTCAACGGTGCGCTGGTCGCAGCCCCTCACTTGAACTCGGTATCCGGCTTCCAGAAGCAGGACTTTCATCTGTATCCGGTGGGCGTCGACACGTGGGGCGGATTCGTTTTCTTGAATCTGACTCCGGGCGAGGCCAAGACCTTCGCCTCTCAGTTGGGCGGCATCCCGGACCGGCTGCAGCGCTATCCGCTGCGCGATTTGGCCGTGGGTGCCACCATTCGCTACGAGGTCGCCGCGAATTGGAAGATCATTTGCGAGAACTACAACGAGTGCTACCACTGCGCCGGCGTTCACCCGGAGCTCTGCGCGGTAGTGCCGTCGTTCCGCGAAGCGGGCGGCGGCAATCTGGATTGGAACCGCGGCATCCCGCACCGAGAAGGCGCTTACACCTTCACCAAGAGCGGCACCACGACCCGGCGCGCCTTTCCCGGCCTCGATGCGGACGAGCAGGTTCGGCACAAGGGAGAGTTGGTCTATCCCAATTTGTTCCTCAGCGTCGCCTGCGACCATGTGACGGCGTACATTCTGCAACCCCGCGGCGCCGAGCGCACCGATATCACCTGCCACTTTCTGTTTGAGAGCCACGAACTCGCAAAACCCTCCTTCGATCCGTCGGATGCGGTGGATTTCTGGGAGCTGATCAACCGCCAGGACTGGGCGGTTTGCGAGGGCGTGCAGAACGGAATCCGCTCGCGCGTGCACGGCCACGGCTTCTATGCGCCCATGGAAGACTGGAATCTGGACATCCGGCGCTATGTGACCGAACGCATCGGCCCCTTCGTCGCCGACCCACCCTAGCGGCCACCCCGGACCTCAACGCGACCGAATGCCGCGGGGATCGACCCCGCTCCGGTATAATCCCAAAAAAAGGAATTTAATGGCAACCAAGCGGCATGTACCGAAATTCCACCGCGCGACTCCCGCGGTGCGCCGTGAAGCATTGGTCGAGGCGACCTTGAGCTGCCTCAAGCAGTATGGCCACGAGGGTGTCTCGGTGCGCCGTATCAGCGCCGCGGCGGGCGTATCCATCGGCTTGATCAACCACCATTTCCCGAGCAAGTCCGGGCTGATCGCGGAGACCTACGAGACCCTCGCCCTGTCGTTGCTCGAATCGATCCGCCGCCAGGCCGAAAACAAGGCGGTCTCGCCGCGCGACCGGTTGAGCAATTTCTTCCGCGCGTCCTTCGCGCCGGAGATCCTCGATCCCCAGCTGTTCAACGTGTGGCTGGTGTTCTGGAGCATGGTGGCGCACTCGAGCGAGATACGCGCCGTGCACTTCAGCACCTACGCCAAGTACCGGGCCGTCCTGGAGTCGCTGCTGAGCCAGCTCGTGGATTCCGGCGCGGCACCGCCGTTCAGGCTGCGCCCGGCCGCGATCGCGCTGTCGGCGCTGCTCGACGGGTTCTGGGTGGAATTGAGCCTGAGCCCGACGGTATTCAAGCCGCGCGAGGCGATCGCTCATTGCGAAGATTGGGTCAACGCGCTCTGCCGCGGCGATTTTCCTCACCTGCTGGTCCCCTCCCGGGGCAAAAAGACCGACGGCGTCACGAAGCGCCGCAAGCCCTGAGCGGCCGCGCCCATTCCCATGGCTGCGCTAGTGGGGAAGGCTCGCGCTTGTTATACTACCGTTCAACAAGATTCCGGAAGGCAGGGTTTATCATGGAAGCTAAGCGCTCACTGCACAACGACTTGACCGCGCAGGGCCCCGCAACCCTCGAGGGCTTCAGCCTGCCGGGGTGGATCTATCGCGATGCCGATTTCCTCGAAGCCGAGAAGGAGCGCGTGTTCGCGACCTCCTGGCAGGTGGTGTGCCACCTCAACGACATACCCAATCCCGGCGATTACCACACCCTCGATTTTCTCGGCGAGCCCTTGGTTGCCGTGCGCGGCCAGGACCGCGGCGTCAAGGCGTTTTTCAACGTCTGCCGCCACCGCGCGGCGCGCTTGCTGGACGGCGGCTCCGGCCACTGTCCCGGAAGAATCGTCTGCCCCTACCATGCCTGGACCTACGATCTGTCCGGCCGACTCACCGCCGTAACGCACCGCAAGGAATTTGCCGAATTCACTCTCGATCAGTACGGGCTCAAGCCGGTCGAGGCCGAGATTTACCATGGCTTCGTGTTCGTGCGCCTGAAGCCGGGGTTGCCCAGCGTGGCCGAGATGCTGGCGCCGTATGAAGCCGAGTTGGCTGCCTACCGGCTGGAAGAATTGCAACCGCTGGGCCGCGTCACCTTGCGCACGCGCCACGTGAATTGGAAGAACGTGACCGACAATTATTCCGACGCCATGCACATTACCGTGGCCCACCCCGGCCTCACGCGTCTGTTCGGCCAAAGCTACGGCGTGGAGGCACAGCCCTGGGTGGACAAGATGTGGGGATACCTGCGCGACGTCCCCTCCTCGCAGCTGTCGGAGCGCCTCTATCAGGCCGTGCTGCCGAAGTCTCCGCACCTGCCCGAGGATCGGCAGCGGCTGTGGACCTACTTCAAGCTGTGGCCGAATGTGGCCTTCGATATCTATCCGGATCAGATCGATTTCATGCAGATGATTCCGATCTCTCCCACCGAGACTCTGATTCGCGAAATCGCCTACGTGCACCCGGACGAGCGGCGCGAAATGCGCGCCGCGCGCTACCTCAATTGGCGCATCAACCGCCGGGTGAGCCTGGAGGACAAGGCGCTCATCGAGCGCGTCCAGGCCGGCATGGGTTCGCGCAGCTACACTCCGGGGCCGCTCGGGCGCACGGAGGTCGGCTTGCGCAGCTTCGCGCGGCGAATGCGCGATCTGATTCCGGAGAGCCGCCTCGAGCGCGCGCCGGCCCCCGGCTGGCACGCGTCCAACATGGGCAACCGACATGGTTGATTCGAAACCGCGCGATGCGGTGATCGTCGGCGGCGGCCACAATGGCCTCGTGTGCGCGGCGTATCTCGCTTCGGCCGGCCTCAAAGTGACGGTGCTCGAAAGACGCGGCGTGGTCGGCGGCGCGGCCGTCACCGAGGAATTTCATCCGGGGTTCCGCAATTCCGTGGCGGCCTACACCGTGTCGCTGCTCAATCCCAAGGTCATTCGCGATCTGGACCTGCCCCGCCACGGCCTGAAGGTGGTGGAGCGCGGGCTGGCGAATTTTCTGCCTCTGAACGACACGCAGTACCTCAAGATCGGCGCCGGCAAGACCGAACAGGAAGTCGCGAAGTTCTCGGCGCGCGATGCTTCGCGGCTCCCGGCCTACGCCGAACGGCTCGATGTGATCGCCGACGTACTGCGCGATCTGGTACTCGAGACGCCTCCAAACGTCACCGCCGGCGGCTGGCTCGCGGCCATACCTGAACTGCTGCGCGGCGCCCGCTCTGCTAAGCGAATCGCCAAGCTCGACATGCCCATGCGCCGCGAGCTCCTGGATCTGTTCGTCAAGTCCGCGGGAGACTACTTGGACGCCTGGTTCGAGAGCGCGCCCATCAAGGCTGCGTACGGGTTCGACGGCATCGTCGGCAATTACGCGAGTCCCTACGCCGCGGGCTCAGGATATGTGCTGCTGCACCACGTATTCGGCGAGGTCAACGGCAAGAAGGGCGCCTGGGGACATGCCATCGGCGGCATGGGCGCCATCACCCAAGCCATGGCCAAGGCGGCAGCCGAGCGCGGCGTCGACATTCGGGTGAACAGCCCGGTGCGCGAAGTGCTGGTCGAGGGCGGCCGTGCGGTCGGTGTGGTCACGGACAAGGGCGAGCGTATACATGCGCGTTCCGTGGTCTCGAACCTGAATCCGAAGCTGCTGTACGGCTCGCTCATCGATCCGAATGCCCTGCCGCAGGATTTTCGCGAGCGCATCGCGCACTGGCGATGCGGATCCGGCACCTTCCGCATGAATGTGGCCTTGTCGGAGCTGCCGGACTTCACCGCCCTTCCGGGGCGCTCTCTTGCCGAGCATCACACCTCCGGCATCATCATGGCGCCGAGCCTTGCCTACATGGACCAGGCGTATCTCGACGCCAAGGCCGGCGGATGGTCGAAGCGTCCCATCGTCGAGATGCTGATTCCTTCGACCCTGGACGACAGCCTGGCGCCGCCCGGTCAGCATGTGGCGAGCCTGTTCTGCCAGCACGTCGCACCGGTGCTGCCGAACGGCGCGTCGTGGGACGATCATCGGGAGCAGGTTGCCGACGTCATGATCGACCTCGTGAACAGTCATGCACCGAATTTCAAAGCGTCCGTGCTCGGACGGCAGATCATGAGCCCGCTCGATCTCGAGCGCACCTTCGGCCTGATCGGCGGCGATATCTTTCACGGCGCGCTCAGCCTGGACCAGATGTTCTCGGCGCGGCCGATGCTGGGGCACGGCGACTATCGCGGTCCCTTGAAGGGGCTGTACATGTGCGGCTCGGGCACACATCCCGGCGGCGGCGTGACCGGCGCGCCAGGCCACAACGCGGCGCGCGAGATCATCGCGGATTTTCGGCGCGGACGCGTGAAGCAGGCTTGAGTCGGCCCGGGCAGCGGCTTGGATTCGCGCTGATCACCGCATCCGCGGTGGCATGGAGCACCGCGGGGCTCTTTACGCGCCTCACCACGGTGGACTCCTGGACCATGCTGGCGTGGCGCGGCGTCTTAGGAGCCCTTGGCCTCGCGCTGGCGCTCAGCGTGATACCGCAGTTGGGAGGCTGGCGAACACTGCGCAATCTGGGCTGGCTCGGCTGGCTCTTCGTACTGCAGTCGGCAGCGGGGATGATTTTCTTCCTGACGGCGCTGCGCGCCACGACCGTCGCGCACGTGGCGGTGATCTACGCCACTGTTCCCTTCATCGCCGCCGCCCTCGGTTGGCTGCTGTTGCGCGAAAAGCCCTCCGTTTCCGCCGCCGCCGCGAGTCTCATCGCACTGGCCGGGGTCGCCGTCATGGTGGGGTGGGGAGGCGTCGGAACGCTGCGCGGCGATCTCCTCGCTCTCGGCATGACATTCACCATGGCGGTGGCCATGGTGGTCGCCAGACACTATCCCGACCTGCCCTTCCTTCCGGCTTCATGCATGTCGGCCCTGCTCAGCGGATTGATTGCGGTGCCGTTCGGCCGGCCGATGAGCGTGTCGGGCCACGATGTTCTGGTGCTCACGCTCTTCGGACTCACCATCTTTGGGGTGGGCTTGCCCCTGTTCACTCTGGGGGCCCGCCGGCTGCCGCCCATCGACACGGCATTGATCGGCTCCTTGGACGCGCCGCTCGCGCCGCTGTGGGTGTGGCTGGCGTTCCGGGAAACGCCGAGCGCAAGCACCTTGATCGGCGGCGCCATCGTGTTCGCCGCCGTGGGTATCCATCTCATCCTGGGCGCCGCGGCGGTCATCCCCAGACCCGCCGTCGCGGAGTAGAGGACCGTCGCCAACACGGCCGCCGGCGCCGGAGGCCCTATGCCTCGATTCCCTGGCCCTTGAGGTATTCGTCGTAGGTGCCCCGGAAGTCGACGATGGCCCCGCCGGATCGCAGCTCGATGATGCGCGTCGCGAGTCCGCCCACGAACTCGCGGTCGTGAGAGACGAAGATGAGCGTGCCGGGATAGTGCTCCAGGCCTATCTGCAAGGATTCGATGGTCTCCATGTCCATGTGATTGGTGGGCTCGTCCATGAGCAGCACATTCGGCTTGGTCAGCATCAGCTTGCCGTAAATCATGCGCCCCTTCTCGCCGCCCGACAGCACCTTCACCGATTTCTTGGTCTCTTCGCCCGAAAACAGCAGGCGGCCCAGGGTTGCGCGAACGATTTGATCGTCGTCGGCCTTGCCCGTGTACTGCGACATCCAGGAGAACAAATCCGTATTGTCTTCGAAGTCTGCCTGGGGATCCTGCGGCATGTAGCCTGGCTGGGCGTTTTCGACCCATACGATGCGTCCCGACGTGGGCCGCAATTCTCCTGCGAGGCAGCGCATCAGCGTCGTCTTGCCGACGCCGTTCGGGCCGATGATGGCGATGCGCTCGCCGCCTTCGACGTTGAAGGTGAGGTTGCTGAGCACCGCTTCATCCGAACCTGGGTAGGTGAAGCTCAGTTTTTCCACCGATACCGCCGAGCGATAGAGCTTCTTGCCCTGCTCGAAGCGGATGTAGGGGTTCTGTCGCGACGAGGGCCTGATCTCCTCGATCTTGATTTTTTCCAGCTGCTTCTTGCGGGAAGTCGCCTGCCGGGCCTTGGAGGCATTGGCGGAGAAACGCCGAACGAATTCCTGCAGATCGGAAATCCGGTCCTTCGCCTTGGCGTTCGCGGCTTCGACGCGGGCGCGGGCCTGAACCGACGCCAGCATGAAATCGTCGTAGTTGCCGGGATAGATCTTGAGCTGCTGAAAATCGAGGTCGGCGACGTGAGTGCACACCTGATTCAGAAAGTGCCGATCGTGGCTGATGATCACCATGGTGGCGTCATAGTTGTTGAGCGCACTCTCCAACCAGCGGATGGAATGGATGTCGAGGTTATTGGTGGGCTCGTCCAGCAGCAGCACGTCCGGTCGTGAGAACAGCGCCTGCGCCAGCAACACCCGGAGCTTCAAGCCGGGAGGCACCTCGCGCATCGGCCCGTTGTGCCGCGATTCGTGAATGCCGGCATCGGTGAGTATGCTGCCCGCCCGCGCCTCGGCATCGTAGCCGCCGTATTCGGCGAACACGCCCTCGAGCTCCGCGGCTTTCATGTAATCCGCGTCGGTTGCCTTGGGATCGGCATAGATGCGGTCGCGCTCCTTCATGGCGGCCCAGAGCTCCATGTGGCCGCGCATGACCACGTCGAGCACGCGCTCATCCTCATAGCCGAATTGGTTTTGATTCAGCTTGCCCAGTCTCATGCCGGCCTGCAGCATGACGTCGCCGGCGCTGGGTTCGAGATCTCCGCCCAGCACCTTCATCAGCGTGGACTTGCCCGAGCCGTTGGCGCCGATCAGGCCGTAGCGATTGCCGTCGGAAAACTTGACCGTGACCTGTTCGAAGAGCGGTTTGGCGCCGAACTGCACGGCGACGTTGGAAGTGGCAAGCATGTTTGTCCAATCGATGATTGAGGAGGCGGCCGATGGGTTCGCCAGGGCTGCGCTGTAACCTTAAGGGGTACGGACGGAGTCGTGTCGGTCTCTCGGACAGCTCCAATCCGGCGGCGGATTCTAACCGAGCTTAAGGCCTTAAGTCTGCGATTTTCGACAAATGGCCCCGTCCGGGGCCATTTGCGCGGAAACGCGAGCCCCCATCGGATCGTCAGCGAAACGCTACTGGCGCGGTCGGAGCCGGTGGCCTGCGCTAAACTGACGTTGATGACCAGGGAACCCAGCCGCCAGGAGAAATCGTGAATGGATATTCATCCACCGCGCCAACCCATCCATACGGTGAAGGATTTTCTGCTTCATCTGCTGACGATCACAGTGGGTCTGTTTATCGCACTTTCGCTGGAGGCAGCGGTGCAATCTGTGCACCACCGGCACTTGGTGCGTGACGCGCGCGAAAACCTGCACCGCGAAATCACTGCCAACAATCAGAAGTATGCGATGAATGCGAAGTGGGTTGCCGAGAACCGCGAGCAACTCGCCCGCAACATTGAGCTGTTGCGAGACCTGCGCAAGGGTAAAAAGTTAGACCCTGCCAATCTTGGCTGGCATTGGCAGTGGAATTCCTTCAGTGGAGTCGCTTGGAGAGCCGCGCGCGACAACGGTGCAGTGTCTTACATGGAGCCCGACCTGATTTCCTCTTACTCGTTGATCTACTTGCAGCAGGACTACATCAATTCAACGGCGCTTGCGATCGTGAGTGAGGAATCCAAAGCGGGAGCGGCGCTCGAGGCCGCTGCCGATCCATCAAATCTAAGTGCTTTGGAGATTCAAACGCTATTGGTCAAGTCGGCCGAGATAAATTTAAGCCTTGGTACACTGCAAACGACCATGAAAGCCCTGGAAGACATGTACATCCAGCAGTCGCAAGATCAGCGCTGAGGAAACGAATTTGAGTCGGCATTCCACCGACATCATTTCTTGCCGCGTGGTTTGCGGCGCACCGCCTTGACGGCCACGCGGCGCTTTTTTGCGGCGACGACTTTGCGTTTCACGGGCTTGCTGCGTTTGGCCGCCGCCTTGGCCTTTTTCGGACTGGATCGCGCCGCGGTCTTGCCGGACGCCCCCTTCTTGGCGGCAACGGCGTTCTTGGAGGCAACGGCCTTCTTGGAGGCCGCAGCTTTCTTGGCGGGAGCGCGTCGCTTCACCGGTGCCGTGCGCTTCTCGACCGCCACGCGCGCCGGCGGAGGAGGAGGCGCCCCGCCCCCGCGCAGCTGCTCGAGGATGGCGGGGTTCTCCAGGGTCGACACGTCCTGCGTGATCTGCTCGCCGCGTGCGATCGAGCGCAGCAATCGGCGCATGATCTTGCCCGAACGCGTCTTCGGCAGATTGTCGGTCAAGCGAATTTCATCGGGCTTGGCGATCGGACTCAATTGCTCACCGACCCAGGCGCGCAATTCTTCGATCAGCGCTTTCGCCGCCGCGCCCTCGGGGCGCTGCACGTTGAGCACCACATAGGCAAACACCGACTCGCCCTTGATGTCGTGGGGCTTGCTGACCACCGCGGCCTCCGCAACTTTTGGGTGCGCCACCAGCGCCGACTCGATTTCCATGGTCCCGAGCCGATGACCGGCGACGTTCAGCACGTCGTCGATGCGGCCCATGATCCAGTAATAGCCGTCTTTGTCGCGGCGCGCCGAATCCCCCGCGACGTAGTATCGACTCTGAAATTTATCCCAGTAGGTGCGCCGGTATCGTTCGTTGTCGCCCCATATGGTGCGCAGCATCGAGGGCCAGGGGCGGGTGATCACGAGGTAGCCGCCGCCGTCAGGGGATGTCACGGGCCGGCCCTCGTCGTCGACGATATTGGCAAATATCCCCGGCAAGGGCTTGGTGCAAGAGCCGGGCTTGGTCGGTGTCACACCCGGGACGGGAGTCATCATGATGGCGCCGGTCTCCGTCTGCCACCAGGTATCCACGATGGGGCAGCGTCCGCCCCCAATGACCTTGTGGTACCACATCCACGCTTCCGGATTGATCGGCTCGCCGACGCTGCCGAGCAATCGCAGCTTGCCGAGGTTGTACCTGGCCGGAATTGCGTCGCCCAACTTCATGAGCGCGCGAATGGCGGTGGGCGCCGTGTACAAAATATCGACGCCGTGCGATTCGCAGATCTTCCAGAAACGGCCACCGTCGGGAAAGGTCGGTGCACCCTCGTACATGAGGACGGTGGCGCCCGCCGCCAGTGGTCCGTAGACGACGTAGGTATGGCCGGTGACCCAGCCGACGTCGGCCGTGCACCAGTAGACATCGTGATCCTTGAGGTCGAATACCCACCGTGTGGTCAATTTCGCGTTGAGCAGGTATCCGGCGCTCGCGTGCTGGATGCCCTTGGGTCTGCCGGTCGATCCGGACGTGTACAGCAGAAACAAGGGATGCTCCGCATCCACCCATTCGGGCTCGCATGCCGCGCTCACGCCCGACACCGCATCATGCCACCACAGGTCCCGGCCGCCGCGCATCGGACACTCCGCGCCCGTGCGGCGGTAGACGATGACGTTCTGCACGCTCGGGCAGCCCTCGGCGAGCGCCTTGTCCACCGCGCGTTTCAGCTCGATCGTGTGGCCGCCGCGCCAGCCGCCGTCGGCCGTGATGACGAGCTTCGCGCCCGCGTCCTCGATGCGATCCTTGACCGCGTTCGCGGAGAATCCTCCGAACACCACCGAATGCACCGCGCCGATTCGGGCGCAGGCCAGCATGGCGATCGCCGCCTCGGGGATCAGAGGCATGTACACGACCACCCGGTCGCCGTGCCCGACGCTCAGTGCCTTGAGCGCGTTGGCGAACCGGCACACCTCGGCGTGCAGTTCGGCGTAGGTGAGCTTGCGGACGTCGCCCGGCTCCCCCTCGAACACGATCGCGGTCTTCCCGCCACGCGCGCCGAGGTGTACGTCCAGGCAATTGTGAGACACGTTCAGCCGCCCATCGGTGAACCAGCGGTAATTGGGGGCATTGGAATCGTCCAGCGCCACGCTGAAAGGCCGCTGCCAAACGATCTCGGAAACGGCCAGGTCCGCCCAGAAGCCGACATAGTCGGCCCCGGCTTTGGCGTACATTGCTTCCAGATCGCCGGCCTTGAGCGCGGCGCGCTTGCGGAACTGCGCGGACGGCGGAAATACACGGTCCTCCTGCAGAACGGATTGAATGTCTTGTTGGGCCATCGTCTCCCCCGTCTCAATTTTTGCGAATCAAGAATGCATGGCGTGCGCGCCGGCGGCGATGCGGCGCGCCTGCTGCCGCAAAATATTACCGAACCCATGCGTATCAAAAAAGAACTCGAGCCCCGCCGCATCCGGCCGTCGCGGCTTCAAGTCGTCCAGCGTCGCCTCGAGCGGCATGTCGCAGACGATGCCGGTCAATCGGCGCGCGAGGTAGGCCGCGTCCTTGTGCGCCAGCAATCGCGCGGCGACCGCGGCGGCGCCCCGCAGCTTCATCGACGGGATACGGTCGAGATTCGCGTACAGGTCGTCGAGCGACCCGAACACCGCAAAGAGTTCGGCCGCGGTCTTCTTCCCCACTCCCGGTACCCCCGGAATATTATCGACGCTATCGCCGGTCAGCGCCAAGAAATCGGCGATGAGCTCGGGTGGTGCACCGAATCGCGGGCTGATGTCATGGTAGTGATAGCGGGTATTGCCGCTGTAGTCCCAGAACACGTCGCCGTCGCGGATGAGCTGCGACAGATCCTTGTCCCGGGTCACCAGCACATTGCGCAAGCCCGCGGCGCGCGAACGCGCGGCGAGGGTACCGATGATGTCGTCGGCTTCGTAGGTCGAGCTCGCGAACTCGGCGAGGCCCATGTGCCGGCAAAACTCGCGGCACAGCGCGAATTGCCGCTCCAAATCGGCGGGCGGCGATTCGCGGTTGGCCTTGTACGCGGGATAAATACCGTTGCGGAACGAAGTCTCGCTGCGCAAGGAGACATCGAAGGCGACGCCGATCCGCTCCGGCCGCACTTGTTCCAGCAGGTCCGAGACGAAGCGTGCGAAGCCGTACAGGGCGTGCGTTGCATTGCCGTCGCCGTCCACCATGTCGGCCGGCATGGAATGGTAGGCCCGGAATATGAAGTAGCTGGCGTCGACGTAGTACACGACGCCGGAACGCGCTTGTGGCTGGGCGGCGCCGGAATTCACATGGGCCAGCGTTGCATGCGCTCGTGCAGCGGGCTCGACCGGGGAAAATGCGCGATCAGATACTCCATCTGATCGGCCAGCACGCGACGGCCTTTCAAGAAGATGTATTCGGCGTAGGTCGGCGTGAACGGCACTGCCAACAGCTGCATTCCCGCCTGCTCCGGAGTCCGCGAAGCCTTGGCGTTATTGCATCGGCGGCAGGCCGACACCACATTGCTCCAGGTGTCATGGCCGCCGCGGCTGAACGGCGTGACGTGATCGCGCGACAGCAGGCTGTAGTTGAACCGCGCCCCGCAATACAGGCACAGATAGGCGTCGCGCCGAAACAGCGTTTGGTTGTTGAGCGGCGGTGTGTAGGCGGAGCCGCGCAGGTTTCCGGGGTTGCCGGAAGTTCCCAAGGTGGCAATGATCGAGTTCACATCCACGATGGTACGCAGGCCTGTCCGCGCGCACGTACCTCCGTAGAGCCGGTACAGCGGAGTTCCGCAGGTATACGCCACTTGTTCCGTGTGGTAGAGACGCGCGGCTTCCCGATAATCTACCCATTCCAGGGGCATGCCGGACACGTCGGTGCGCAGGATTTGCTGCGACAAAGGGTAGCCCCGCGTCACGACCGCGAGGTCGTCCCGCCAATCCAACAATCTCAGTTTGCCCCCGTGCGCCGGCTTCATAACGACTTAAGATAGTCGACTCTTATGCCATAATTCAATGTTCCGCATAATTCTACGGTTTGGGAGAGATCTGCATGCCCGTCGTCGTCGGTGTCCTCACGGAGACCCAGCCCACGGAAACTCGTGTCGCCGTCGTCCCTGAAATCGCCGCCAAGCTCAAGGCGGCGGGCGTCCGCGTGCTCTTGGAACGCGGCGCGGGCGCGGCTGCCCACTTCCCCGACGCCTCGTATGCCGACATCGAATTCGCCGATGCGCCCGCCATTCTCGGGTCCGCGGACGTGTTGTTGAAAGTGCAGCCGCCGACTCTCGCGGAGGTGGCCGCGCTCAGGAAAGGCGCGGTGGTCGTCGGATTCATGCAGGCCTATGCGCGGCCCGATCTGATCCGGGCGCTGAAGGGCGGCGGAATCACTGCCTTCGCCATGGAACTGGTGCCGCGCATCTCGCGCGCGCAGTCGATGGACGCGCTGTCCTCGCAGGCATCGGTCGCCGGATACAAGGCCGTGCTGATCGCGGCCAATACTCTGGAGAGATTCCTGCCCATGTTGACCACCGCCGCGGGCACCATACGGCCGGCGTTGGTTCTGGTCATCGGCGCGGGGGTGGCCGGTTTGCAGGCCATCGCCACGGCGAGGCGCTTGGGGGCGGTAGTCGAAGCGTATGACGTGCGTAGCGCGACCAAGGATCAGGTGAAATCGCTCGGCGCAAAGTTCATCGAAACCGGAGTCTCGGCGGAGGGCGCGGGCGGCTATGCGCGCGAGCTCACCGCCGAAGAAAAGGCCACGCAACAGGAGGTTCTCGATGCCCGCATCGCCGCGAGCCATGCCGTGATCAGCACCGCGTCGGTCCCCGGGCGGGCGGCGCCGCGGATCATCTCTCGGGCGGCGGTGGAACGCATGATGGCGGGCTCCGTGATCGTCGACATCGCGGCCGAGCAAGGCGGCAATTGCGAGTTGACGCGGGCGGGCGAGACCATCATTCATGGCGGCGTCAAGATCGTGGGTCCGGTGAACCTGCCCGCCTCCTTGCCGTATCACGCCAGCGAGATGTATTCCCGCAATCTCTTCAATCTGCTGAAGCCGGCGCTGGTCAAGGGCGAGCTTGCCGTCGATTGGAGCGACGAGGTATTCGCCGGCTGCGTGCTCACTCACGACGGCCAGATCAAGCACGAAGCGACGCGCAAAACCCTGGAGGGATGATCAGTATGATCGACGGAGTCATAGCGCTCTATATATTCATGTTGGCCGCGTTCACCGGCTACGAAGTCATTTCCCGCGTGCCGGTCATCCTGCACACGCCGCTCATGTCCGGATCGAACTTCGTGCACGGCATCGTGCTCGTGGGTGCGATGGTCGCGCTGGCCGCCGCCGATACCACGCTGCTGCGCGTGGTCGGGGTCATCGGCGTATTTCTTGCGGCGGGCAATGCCGTGGGCGGCTACGTGGTGACCGAGCGGATGTTGAAGATGTTCGTGACCAGCGGCCGAAAGAAAGGATAGAGGTTATGCCCTCCGCTTCGACCATACAATCCGTGACGCAGCTGTCCTATCTCGTGGCGGCGGCGCTATTCATCCTCGGCCTGAAGCGCATGAGTTCGCCGGTCACCGCCGTGAGCGGTGTCCGCTGGGCCGGCCTCGGGATGCTGCTCGCCACCATCGTGACTTTCGTCTTCGTGATGGGTGCTCCGCCGCAAAACTTGATGTGGATGATCGGCGCCATCGCGGCCGGCGGCATCATCGCCTGGGTCAGCGGCAAGCGCGTCGCGATGACCAACATGCCGCAGATGATCGCGCTGTACAACGGAATGGGCGGCGGCGCGGCGGCGGCCATTGCGGCCGTGGAACTGTACCGGGGCAGCGAGCACAGCGTCACGCACCTCGCCATCGCCACCATCGGCGGGTTCATCGGCGCGGTGTCTTTCAGCGGCAGCTTGATCGCCTTCGCGAAGCTGCAGGGCCTGATCACCAAGTCGGTGCGCTTCGGCGGGCAGAAATTCGTGAATTTGGCCGTTTTGCTGGTGACCGCCGCGTTCGGATTCATGATCGTTTCAGGCATGCAATTCGGGCTGCCCGCGATTTCCTTGTTTTTCGCCTGCGCCTTACTGCTGGGTGTCGCCATGACTCTGCCCATCGGCGGCGCCGACATGCCCGTGGTGATTTCTCTGTACAACGCGCTGACCGGCCTTGCCGTGGGATTCGAGGGCTTCGTCCTCGACAACGCCGCCATGATCATCGCCGGCACGGTGGTCGGCGCCGCCGGCACTTTGCTGACTCAGCTCATGGCGAAGGCCATGAACCGCTCGCTCGGCAACGTGCTGTTCTCGAACTTCGGCGAGAGTTCGTCCGCGGTCGGCAGCGCCACCGGCACCCAAAAGGCCATCGAGGCCTCGGATGCCGGGGTCATGATGGCGTATTCGCAGAAGATCATCATCGTGCCCGGCTACGGCATGGCCGTGGCGCAGGCCCAGCACAAGGTGTGGGAGCTCACACAGCTCCTGATCGATCACGGGGTCAAGGTTCGGTTCGCCATTCATCCGGTCGCCGGCCGCATGCCCGGCCACATGAACGTGCTATTGGCGGAGGCGGGCGTACCTTACGATCTGATCTCCGACCTGGACGAGATCAACGCCGAGTTCGAGACCGCCGATGTGGCTTTGATCATCGGCGCCAACGATGTCGTCAATCCCGACGCCCGCGCCAACCGCGCAAGCCCGATCTACGGCATGCCCATCCTGAATGCGGACAAGGCAAAGAACGTCATCGTCATCAAGCGCGGCCAGGGCAAAGGCTTTTCCGGCATCGACAATGCATTATTCGGGCTCGATCAAACGCGCATGCTGTACGGCGACGGCCAGGCCGCCGTCAATCAGCTGATTCAGGCCGTCAAGGCCGCAGGGTGATCTGGAAGCGATCCCGGATCTGCCATTGCTTGGGATCGGCCGCGCCGTAGTCGACGAGGCGAATCATTTCGCCGGTGACGCGGTCGCCGTGCAGCTCCAGGCGCACGTAGTGGTAGTTGGGAAAATCGCTGCCTTGGAATCGATCCGAAGGCGTGCGCACGACCTCATAGGGCGCGGCGCCGCCCCCGCCCGACACCAGGTAAACCACACCGTCCGCCTCGAACCGCTCGTAGTTGTGGGTGTGACCGGCGCTCACCAGGAAGCTCGCCGCCGATTTTGGCGCAACGGCCTTGAGATACTCTGCCATGGCGATCTCGTTCGGGCGCGGGTTATGGTCCGCGAGCGGACCGGACTGCAGATCGGCCACGGGCGGATGATGCATGACCAGCAACACCAGACGGACCTGCGGGCCGAGCCCCTCGATTTGACCTTCGAGCCAGTTCCGCTGCGCGCTGCCCGGCAGCAGTGATGCGTCGCTATCGAGAGCAATGCCGACGACTCTGCTTCCGACGGCGACCGAATACCAGCGCCGGCCGCGCAATTCGGGAAACGTCGCCCACCAGCGTTCGAGACACGCCGATTCCAGGCAGGCCGAGAATTCATGATTACCGAGCGCCGGATAGACGCGCAGCTGCCGCTCGCGCCAAGCCTGAGTCTCGCCGCGGAACACGGCGTAGTCCGCATCGATGCCGTGCCAGGGAATGTCGCCGTTGATGAATAGGGCCGCAGGATTCTCGGACGCGATCTTCGCGACGAGCGCCTGCCTGGCTGCGGGATTGGTCGCGCGCGTTTCAGCCGCGTCGGTGAATCGCATATCGCCGTACGCGACCAGGACCAGAGGGTCGGGTAGTGCGGCGTCCGGCCCCACCACAATCGTCGCCAGTCCGCCGCCCGGCGCGTGGATAAACGTGTCCGGCGCAGGTGGCGCTGGTGGCGCGGGCGGCGGCTCCGCGTGCAAGGGACCGCACAAGGCGAAGGCGATGGACAGGACCACCGCACGGTGCAATTCAATCTCCATTAGGCGATGCTACGCGCGAGAGGCGACAACCTGCCATGAGATTTCCGGTCTTTGCATTGCTGATTGTGCTGGGCGGTCTGGGCGGGGCACACGCGGCCGCGACTCACGCGGACGCTGAGGCGCGCTGGCACGGGCATGCCGCGAATGTGCGCATCGTCCGCGACAACTGGGGCATCGCACACATCTACGGCAAGACCGATGCGGATACCGTGTTCGGCACGATCTATGCCCAGGCCGAGGACGATTTCGGCCGCATCGAGCGCAACTATCTCAACGGTTTGGGTGTGCTGGCGCAGGCGGAAGGCGAGTCGGCCGTCTACAGCGATCTTCGCCAGAGACTGTTCATTGATCCGCTGCAGCTGCAGGAACGCTATCGCGGCAGCCCGGTTTGGCTCAAGAAGCTGATGGAGGCCTGGTCGGATGGGCTGAATTACTTCTTGTCGAAGCATCCGTCGGTCGCACCCAAGGTCATCCGGCGCTACGAACCCTGGATGGCTTTGTCGTTTACCGAGGGCAGCATCGGCGGAGACATTGAGAGCGTCGATTTGCCCAAGCTGCAGCAATTCTACGGGCCGCAGGATGACCACGTTCCGCAGCCGGCAAAGTCGCGGGCATTGGCGGGGCCGGCTTGGACGGCTGCTGCGGAACCACCGCCGGGCGGCTCCAACGGCTTCGCCATCGCGCCCAGCCGCAGCGCGTCGGGGCATGCCCTGCTCTGGATCAACCCGCACACCTCTTATTATTTCCGCTCGGAACTGCAGATGGTCAGCGAGCAGGGCCTGTGCGTGTACGGTGCGGTCACTTGGGGACAGTTCTTCGTCTATCAGGGATTCAACGCGCACAACGGCTGGATGCACACCTCTTACGGCGGCGACGCCATCGACGAATACGCCGAGACCATCGTCGAGAAACCGGATGGACCGTACTACCGATACGGCGACGAATTGAAAAAACTGCGCGTCAGCCGAATCGCCATACCGTACAAACAGGGCGCCGGGTCCGCGTATCGCGAGTTCACCGTCTACTACAGCCAACACGGGCCCATCGTCCGCGCCGAGAACGGCCGATGGATTGCCGTCAAGCTGCTGCTGGATCCGGTGCCGGCGCTGGAACAATCGTACCTGCGCACCAAGACCTGGGACTACCTCTCTTTTCGCAAGACTCAGGAGATGCGCACCGACACTTCCAACAATACCGTGTACGCCGACGCGGACGGAACCATCGCCTACTTCCACGGCAACTTCATTCCCAAGCGCGATACCAGATTCGACTTCACACACCCCGTGGACGGCAGCAACCCGGCGACGGAGTGGCAGGGACCCTTGCCGCTCGAGGACACCATCACGCTGCTGAACCCCGCCAGCGGGTGGATACAGAACACTAATAACTGGCCCTTTTCGGCGGCGGGCGCCGCCAGCCCCAAGCGTGCGAACTTTCCGGTCTACACCTGGACCAAGGGAGAGAATCCACGCGGCATTCACGCCGTCGAGGTGCTGGAGAACATCCGCGGTGTGACCCTGGACGGCCTGATCGCCGCCGGCTACGACAGCCACCTCACAGCCTTCGACGTACTGCTGCCGCCTCTGTTCGAGGAGTACGACCGGCTGTCGGCGGACGATCCGCGCCGCGCCGGCCTCAAGGAGCCGATCGAGACCTTGCGCAATTGGAATCGGCGCACGGCGGCGGATTCGGTGCCGACGGCGCTGGCCGTTTTCTGGGGCCGGGAACTGCTCGAGCGCAAGCGCGACGAAGCGCGCGACGCCGGCGAGCCTGACTACGACTACATGGTCGGCCATTTGAGCTACCCCGAGCGCATCGAGAGCTTGGGCGCGGCCGTCGCAAAATTGCAGCGCGACTTCGGCCGATGGCAGACACCGTGGGGCGATATCAACCGCTATCAGCGGTTGACCGACGACATCGTTCAACCGGTGGACGACGACAAGCCCAGCCTACCCGTGGGATTCGCATCGTCCACTTGGGGCGCCTTGGCATCTTTCGACGCGCCGTACCCGCGCAAGACAAGGAAGATCTATGGATCGGTCGGCAATAGCTTCGTCGCGGCGGTGGAATTCGGCCCCACCGTGCATGCCAAGGCCATCCTGAGCGGCGGCGAGAGCGGCGATGCGGCCTCGCCCCATTTCACCGATCAGGCGCTGATGTTCACGCAGGGAACATTCCGCGACGTGCTGTTCTACCCGCAGGATGTGCTGGCTCACGCCGAGCGCAGCTATCACCCTTGAGGATTCCGCAACCCTGGGCGCACGCCGCCTATCGAGGCATGCGCCGCGGCGGCGGCGGCGGCCGCTGCAGACTTCGGCGGCGCTGCTCCGGACTCATCTGACGCCATTGCCGGCGCAATTCCATGCGTCTGGCCGGCGGCATTTGCCGAAACCGATTGAATGACTCCCGTACCCGCTGCTGCTGTTCCGGCGGCAAGCTCTTGAACTGCTGCCAGCGCTGGCGCAGAGCCTGCTGCTGTTCCGGGGGCATTGCGCGCCATTGAGTGAAGCGCTGCTGCGCGCTCGACTTCTGCTCAGGCGTCATCGACAGCCAACGTTGGCTGCCCTTGGCCAGCGCCTGCTGGCGCTCCGGCGGCAGACTGTCCCACTTGCCTTGATAGTTATGCAGCAGTTGCTGCTGCTGCGGTGACATCGAGGACCAGGCCCTGGGCGCCGCGGGGGCGGACGAAGCGGGGGACGCAGGCGCAGTCTCGGGCGGCGCGGGAGCGTTTTGCGCGTGCACGACGCCGCTCGCCGCTGCGAGCAGCATACCGGCACCGAGTATGAACACCCTCATCATTGCTTTGCTTCCTGCGGTGCCGTTGCGGGAGGACTCTGCCCCCGCGGCGGCGCCTTCTTCAAGAATTCCCACCATGCTGCATCACCGACATCGTCCGTACCCAAGAACTCGATGAAATCATCATCGGGCGCACCCGGTGACGACGGCTGCGATGCCGTCGGCGGCGGTGGCGTCGTCGGTGGCGGTGGAGGCGGCGCCGCGATGGCCGCCGCGCAGTAGGCCATGCCGAGCAACAGCCAATGCCTTCCCGCCGTCACCCGGTTTTCAACTGGCGGTTGCCGGTCCCGAATTCGCGGCCTTGTCCGCCCAATCATAAAATTCAATATCATCTTGCAGCATGTCCATGGCGTCGCCGCCCTCGTCCGACGAGGCGACGATTTCCAGATCTTCGAGATTCGGCTGACCCTCGGCTACTGTAGCGGCGTGCTGGCCCAATGGCGACCCCAGCCAAAGCACGGCTCCGAGCACCGCGGCGGCGGTCATACCGGCCGGCGCCAACACTCCGACGCGGGAAAACCAGGGCCGGCGCTTCGCGGCCGCCGCTTCGATCGCGGCGTGGCGGGCCTGGGTGAGGCGCGAGCGCACTGCGAAGTCCAAGCTGTCGACGCTGTCGTTGAACAGCACGCGGCTGCGTTCCTCGAAGGAATCAAGAACCGGCTCCGGCCGCTGCTCGTTCATCACCACACCTCGCCCAGTTGGTCGCGCAGGGTATGCACCGCACGCGAGTAATGCGTCTTGACACTGCCTTCAGAGCAACCCATGGCGGTCGCCGTCTCGGCAACATCGAGACCCTCGAAATTGCGCAGCATGAACGCCTCGCGCTGCCGCGCCGGCAGGTTCCGGAGCGACTGCTCGAGTTGCTCCATGGCCTGCCCCTGCATCAACGCTTCGGGTATGGCAGGCGCCGAATCCGCGACGTTGTCGAGCGGATCCTGCGCCTCGCCCTCGGGGTCCTCTTTGGGCCCCGGCAGCCACGTCATGAAGCGTTTGCGTACGGATCTGCGCCGCTGCAGGTCTCGTATGCCGTTTTCCAATATTCGATAAAACAAAGGCCGCCATTCGGCGCTTGGGCGCGCTGCGTAGTTGCGCGCCAGCTTGAGCATCGCGTCTTGCACCACATCCAGCGCATCGTCGGGATCACGCAGCGCGACCTGCGCCATGCGGAAAGCCCGGCGCTCGATCTCCGCCAGAAATTTTTCGAGTTCTCGGGGGTACTCCAGAACCTCATCCTCAGGTGCTGGAGCGGGACCATCCCAGACCATCCAAGCAGAGTTCAGCGTACCAAAGCCGGGCATGCTCGTCCTCTCACGTCGACGGACCATAACCATTCCAGGTATAAACGGCCATCCACCGCAGCGGTTGACGGGTCAGGTTTGCGCAATCAGCGACTTACGCACACCTCGTGTGACTGCCGCTGCAACATTTTGGGTCAACACCTGAGCAGCCGATGCAGAGGGGTACCGTAACCCATTGAATTTCAAGAATTGATTTCGATTTAGGACAGTTTTTCGCCAATTTGAATGCGACTCGAAACGGAACGGGCACTTAGGTCGATGATCACGAGCTTCTCAACAGACTTATCCACATGATTTGTGGACAAAAGAAATCATGATTCTGCAGGTCGCGCTGGACACACCGCTCCGCCGAGTCTTCGACTATCGACCCCCCGTGAGGTTCTCCGGACAGGAGATCGGCGAGTCCTTGCGCCTAGGGATACGGGTTCGCGTGCCCTTCGGCCGGCGCCAGTTGATCGGGGTGCTGGTCGGCATTGCAGCGCAATCCGCCGTGCCTCTCCTCAAGCTCAAGCCCGCACTCGACATCCTGGATACTCGACCCATCCTCGACCCCCACACCTTCGACCTGCTGCGCTGGGCGGCCGAGTACTACCACCATCCCATCGGCGAAGTGTTTGCGGCGGCGTTGCCGGCCAGCCTGCGCGCCGGTCAGCCTGCCTCCATAAGCACCGAAACGTGGGGGTTGACCGAGGCCGGCCGACGGGAACTGGCCGCTCCCAGCGATCGGCGCGCGCCGCAGCAGAGAGCCCTGCTGGCCTGGCTCGGCGCCCACGGGAGCGCCACCACCGAGACTCTCGGTGAAAACTTCAAGCCCGCACTTTGGCGGGCGCTGCAGCAGCGGGGGTGGATCCTGCCGACGGACAGGGAGCCGGATGTGGCGCAAATGGAATCATGGCCCAGCGACGTGGCGCTCACCGACACCCAGGCCGGCTGCGTCGCTGCCATCCTCGCGGCGCCGGCGAGTTTCTCCGTGCACCTCGTGTACGGGGTCACCGGCAGCGGCAAGACGGAGGTGTACCTGCGCGTCATCGCCGCCGCGATTGCAGGCGGCGGCCAGGCTTTGGTCCTGGTACCCGAAATCGCCCTGACGCCTCAGTTGGTCGATCGATTCCGCCGACGATTCAGCTCGGGCGTGGTGGCCGTGCATTCGGGCCTGACCGGCGCCGAGCGGCGCGATGCATGGCGTGCCGCCCACACGGGTCATGCACGGATCGTCATCGGAACCCGCTCCGCGGTGTTCACCTCGATGCCGAGGCTCGCACTCATCGTCGTCGACGAGGAACACGATGCGTCGTACAAACAGCAGGAGGGATTTCGATATTCGGCGCGCGATCTCGCCGTATTCAGGGCTCGAGGCGCGGGGGTGCGCATCCTGCTCGGCTCAGCGACGCCTTCGCTCGAAACCTTGGAAAATGCGGCGACCGCGCGCTACTCGATGCACCGTCTGCCGCAGCGGCCTGGGGCCATACGGGCGCCCCGGATCGGGCTGGTGGATCTGCGCAAGCACGCAGCCGATCAGGGGTTGTCTACGCCGGCGATGACGGCGATCGGGCAACACCTGGACGACGGCGGACAAGTTATCGTGTTCCTGAATCGCCGCGGCTACGCCCCATCGCTCTTCTGCAATGCCTGCGGGTGGGTCGCGCCCTGTGCGCACTGCGACGCTCGAATGACCTTGCACCGCCGCGCGCAGCAGCTGCGCTGCCATCACTGCGGCGCACACGGCGCCGTCCCGGCGGTTTGCGGAAGTTGCGGCCAGCCGCTGCATCCCGTGGGTCAGGGCACCGAGCGGGTCGAGGAAACGCTGGAGCGATTGTTTCCGAAGGCGCCGCTCGCGCGGCTGGACCGCGACACGGCGTCGGCTCGGGGCGCTGTCGAGACCGTGCTGGGCCGCGTGCACAGCGGCGAGGCGCGGATTTTGATCGGCACACAAATGCTGACCAAGGGTCATCACTTTCCCGAGGTCAGCTTGGTGGTGATCCTGAACGCCGATCAGGGATTGTTCGCCGGCGATTTTCGCGCAACGGAGCGCCTCGCCCAAACCATCACGCAGGTTGCCGGAAGGGCGGGACGCGGTGCAAAGGCCGGCGAAGTATTGATTCAGACGGAGTTTCCGGAGCATCCCTTGCTGAACAGACTGCTGACGGAGGGCTATGAGGGATTCGCGGTCAGCGCCTTGGAGGAGCGGCGCGAGGCCGGCTGGCCCCCATATTCGAGACTCGCCATGCTGCGCGCCGAGGCCAAGGACAGCGGCGGATTGGACACATTCCTGCGCGCGGCGCTGAGCGCCGGCCGGGCGCTGAACGAGGCGGCCGTTAGAATTCTGGGCCCCGCCAGCGCCATGATCGCCCGCCGGGCCGATCACTTTCGCGCGCACCTGCTGATCGAGACCGCCCAACGGTCCACGCTGCAACGCTTTCTCGGAGCCTGGCTGCCGCGGGTGGAAAGCCTCTCCGGCCCACCCGGCCTGCGCTGGTCCATCGATGTGGATCCTTTGGAGGTGGATTGAGAGGTTTGCGTTAAACTGCCGACCCTTTGTTAGCCATGGATTCGCCTTGAAGACTTTGATCGAAAAATTGCTGGCGCAGGCCATGGCGGCGCTGCCCGAGACCCAAGTACCGGCCGATGCGCGCAACCTGAGCGTTGAGGTCGAGAACACCCGCGACCCGCAGCACGGTGATTTCGCGAGCAACCTTGCCATGCGCCTTGCCAAGGCGACGCGCCAGAATCCGCGAAAGTTGGCCGAATCCCTGGTGAGCTTGCTGCCCCCGAGCCCGGCGGTCGCCAAGGTCGAAGTCGCGGGCGCGGGCTTCATCAATTTCTTTCTCTCGAAAGACGCCTATCACGCCGAGATCGGCAAGGTGCTGAAGGAGGGCCCCCTGTACGGGCGTTCTCTGGCCGGTGCCGGGCGGTCGGTGCAGGTGGAATTCGTGTCGGCAAACCCCACCGGACCGTTGCACGTCGGTCACGGCCGTCACGCCGCCTTCGGCGCGACCGTCGCCAACCTGCTCGAGGCCGTGGGCTACCGCGTGGAGCGCGAGTACTACATCAACGATTCCGGCCGTCAAATGGAAATTCTGGCGGCCAGCACCTGGCTGCGGTATCTGGAGCATTGCGGCGAGCGTTTCGCCTTTCCCGCGAACGGCTACCGCGGCGACTACATCGTGGAGATCGCCGAGCGCCTGTTCGCCGCGAAGGGCGCTGCGCTGCGCCGTAGCGGCGCCGAAGTTTTCAAGGACTTGCCTCCGGACGAGCCGCAGGGGGGCGACAAGGACGCGTACATCGACGCGGTGATTTCGCGCGCTCGAAGCCTGATCGGAGACGCGGCCTTCCGCGGCGTGCTCGACCTGTCGCTCGCGGGCATCCTCGACGACATCCGCGAGGACCTCAAGGAGTTCGGCGTCACCTTCGACTGCTGGTTTTCCGAGCGGCAATTGACCGACGACGGTTCGGTCGACCGGGCGCTCGACGCCCTCAAGGCGGCGGGACACGCCTATCTGAAAGACGGCGCATGGTGGTTCAAGAGCACCGACTACGGCGACGAGAAGGATCGCGTGATGGTGCGCGAGAACGGCGTGAAAACGTATTTCGCGTCCGACATCGCCTATGTTTTCAACAAGCTGAAGCGCGGCTTCGATCACTTGCTCTATATCTGGGGAGCCGACCATCACGGCTACATCACCCGCCTGCGCGCGGGGCTCGTGGCACTGGGCGGCCCCGCCGAGGCCTTCGAGGTGCGGCTGGTGCAATTCGTGTCCCTGTTTCGCGGCGGCGAAAAGGCGCAGATGTCGACGCGCTCGGGCGAGTTCGTCACCTTGCGCGACCTGCGCAAGGAGGTGGGCAACGACGCGGCGCGGCTGTTCTACGTCATGCGCAGCAACGATCAGCACCTGGACTTCGACTTGGAACTAGCCACCGCGCGATCGAACGACAACCCGGTTTACTACATTCAGTATGCGCACGCGCGGGTCGCGAGCGTGATGCGGCAATTGCAGGAGCGCGGGATTGCCCACGACTTGGACAGTGGTCTCGCCGCCCTGGGCAGGCTCGTCGAGCCGCAGGAACAACAGTTGATCAAACGCGTGAGCGCCTATCCGGAGATCGTGCGCCAGTGCGCCGTGCTGCGCGCCCCGCACACCTTGGTGCACTACCTGCGGGACCTGGCGAACGACTTTCACACCAACTACAGCGCGCACCAGTTCATCGTGGACGATTCGGCCTTGCGCGACGCGCGGCTCGTCCTCGCGCTCGCGGCGCAGACCGTGATCCGCAACGGCCTCCAATTGCTGGGCGTCTCAGCGCCCCTGACGATGTAGCAGCGATGGCGAAGGCGGCGGCACGCGACTACAAACCCAAACGCAAGTCCACGGGCTTCTCCGGCTGGACGGGAGTTCTATGCGGGCTCGCGCTCGGCCTCGGCGTCGCCGCCGTCGTGTACATCAAGGACCACCGGCCCGACGCGCCGATCTCCAAGGCGGTCAAGTCGGATCGGCGAAGATCGCGCAGCAACGAGCCGCCGGATACGGAAGCCGCGGACTCCGGCACGGAGGACTCGGCGAAGTCCTATGCCTTCTACGATATGTTGCCGAAATTCGAGGTGGTGATCCCGGAAAAGGAGAAGGTGGTCCGCCCGGACCTCAAATCGATTCCCGAGACGCGGCGCGGAGTCTACGTACTGCAGGCCGGTTCCTACAAGAATTTCGCCGACGCCGACCGCGTGCGCGCGCAGCTCGCACTGCAGGGCATCGAATCCAAGGTGCAGAAGGTGACCGTGGGCGATGAATCCTGGCACCGGGTCCGCATCGGTCCGATTTCGAAGCTCGACGAACTCAATCGCTTGCAGCAATTACTGCGCAAGGCCGACGTCGACGCGCTGGTGATCCGAGTCGGCGACTAAGTCGGCCGTCCGGCCGACTTGAACGCCCGCAGGGCGGCCCCGTCAGGGGCGAGGCGCGCAGCGCCCTGGGACGCCTATAGCCTGGCGCTCCGCCAGGTAATCGATGATCGCCTTTGAGAGATGTCTCTTGGCCATATGCTGCGTGCCCGCGTACGCCCTATCTTGTGAATTACGGGTATCTAATCCTCGCCTAATTGGCGAAAATCGACACCTAATGCCCGCAACTTACGGTATAGATGCGTGCGCTCCATGCCCACCCGTTTCGCCAGCTGGCCCACCTTGCCGTTGCACAATAGGAGCTGCTGCTGCAGGTAGGCCCGTTCGAATTGCTCGCGCGCCTCGCGCAGAGGGAGCGCGAGCAGGTCCTGTTTCACCAGCGGCTCGTCGACCGCCAGCTTCACCGCCAGTTCCCGCTCGATTTCCTCGAGCCGGATCTCTTCGCCCGCGCCCAGAACCAATACGCGCTGCACCAGATTCTTGAGCTCCCCGACGTTGCCCGGCCAGGGGTAGTTTCGCAGCCGATTCTGTGCGGCAACGCTGAAGCGGCGCAGCGGCAGATGCTGATCGTCGACCAGCCGATCGACGTAGTAGCGCAGTAGATCGGGCACGTCCTCGGCGTAATCGCGCAACGGCGGCACCCGCAGGGTGATGACGTTCAGCTGCGCCACCAGATCGCGGCGGAACGGCTCCGGAGACGCGTGTAGCTCGAAGGAATCCTGCGCCGAACTGATCCAGCGCACATTGATGGGCAGCCGCTGGCGCCCGCCCACGCGGGTGTAGCCGTTTTGTTCGATGGCGCCCGCCAGGGCGCGCTGCGCCTCGCTGTTCAAATCCTCCAGACCGTTCAGATAAACGGACCCGCCCGCCGCTTGATCGAGCGCCCCGGGCTCGACGCGGCCGTCGCGCTCGCTGCCGAACAGCGCCGCGGCGGGGTCCTTCCCCAAGCTCGCGGCCACCACCATGAAAAACGGCTTGGTCGCGCGCGCGGAGAGCGAGTGCAGGTAGCGCGCGTAGGCCTCGCGCCCGGATCCCAATTCGCCGAGCAGCAGCACGGGGGATGCGCTGGAGGCTGCATGCTGAACCTGCTCGCGCAGTGCCTGCGTGACCTTGCTCTTGCCGATGGGTACTGCGAGCGTCGGCCTCTGCGCGCGCGCCGACAGCCGCTTGCGGCGCCCGGCATCGAGCGCCCGCTCCACGGTGCGCAGCAGCTTGGTCAGCGACAGCGGTTTCTCGACGAAATCGAAGGCACCGAGGCGCGTGGCCTCGACGGCGGTCTCCACGGTACCGTGACCGGACATCATCACCACCGGACAGTCATAGCCGTCGGTCAGCGACCATTCGCGCAGCAGGGTGATTCCGTCCGTGTCCGGCATCCAGATGTCCAGCAGCACGAGGTCCGGTACCTGGGTCGCGCGCGACGAGCGGGCCTGCGTGGCATCCGCCGCGACTTCCACGTCATAACCCTCTTCGGACAGAATCTCCTTCAGCAGCCCGCGGATGTCCGCCTCGTCGTCCACTACCAGTATTCTCGACGCGGTCATACCCGTTCTCTCCTGTGTTCGCCCTTACGCGGTTCACGCGCGCTCAACGAGCGTGCGCTGTCGCCCAACGGCAATAGAATTCGCACGCGGGCGCCGCCGGTGCGCTGATTATCCGCCTCAATTCGTCCGCCGTGTTCCTCGACGATTTTCTTCACGATCGCAAGCCCCAACCCCGTGCCCTTAGGTTTGCTCGTGACGTAGGGGTCGAACACGGTACCGATCAGGTCCCGTTGAAACCCCGGTCCGTTGTCGGCGACCACGATCGCCACCGACGCCAAATGTTTGGGACCTTCCTCGGAGACGTGAGTTTCGATCTCGATGCAGGCCCCCGGCCGGCCCTCCAGGGCTTCGAGCGAGTTGGTCACCAGATTGTTGAGTATCTGCCGGATTCGCACCCTGTCCGCGGAAATGGCCGGCAGCTGCGGATCCAACAGCAATTTGAACTCGGCGCTCGAGTCCTGGACGCGATACAGGTCCACGACCTCGGTGATCAGCTGGTTCAGATCGAAGCGCGAGAAGTGCATGTCGGGCGCGCGCGCATATTCACTGAAGGCGTTGACCATCTGCTTCATCGCCTCGACCTGCGCGACGATGGTGTGCGTCGCCCGCTCCAGGATCTGCGCATCCTGCTCGTTCATCTGCCCCAGGAACTTGCGCCGCATTCGCTCGGCGGACAATTGAATGGGCGTGAGCGGATTCTTGATTTCGTGCGCCAGGCGGCGCGCCACTTCACCCCATGCTGCGTCGCGCTGCGCCTGCAGCAGCGTCGTGATGTCGTCGAACACCAGCACCACCCCGGGCGCGGTCCCCGAGTCGTTGGGCAGCGCCGTGCACGCGCACATGAGTACGCGCTTGCCGGCGTCGGACACCAATTCGATCTGCTCGCGCCAATCCAGCTCCTCTTCGCCCAGATGCGAATTGAGCGCCGCCAGAAACTGGGTGAACAGGGTGGCGCCGCTGATGGATTCGTCGAACCGCTTGCCGACGGCGGCCTCGAGATCGATGCCGAGGATGGCGCTTGCGGCCTGATTCGCCGTGCGCACGGTCAAATCGGCCTCCAGCGACACGACGCCCGTGGACAGGCGCGCCAGGATCACGGCAAGCCCGGCGCGCTCGGCTTCCACCGCCTGCTGGCTGCGCCGCGTTTCCTCCCTTGCGCGCCCGAGGCGCTTGGTCATGTCGTTGAACGAAGTCACCAGAAAGCCGAGCTCGTCGCGCGAAGGCAACGGCAGCTTGGTGTCGTAATTACCCTTCGCCACGGCGCGCGTCCCGGCGATCAGATCCTGCACGGGCTGCACCAGGCGCTGGGCCGCGAAGAACGCTCCGTAGACCGCGGCGATCAGCGACATCAGCACGACGAAGGTCAGGATCAGCACGAAAGTCGTCTTGAGCGGCCTGCGCAACTGCACGAGATTCGCGTACTGCGTATAGGATCGCTGCACCGTGTCGGCCAGCTGACTCAACTGCTGCGGCACGGGATATAAGGCGATCAGCACCCGTGCGCCATCGCTGCCGTTGGCATCGAGCGGCGCGGCCGCGCGGATCAAGTAGCCGCCCAGCGAATCCGTGTCCAAATTCACGTAGGGCCGCCCGCGGCGCAGCTGCAACATCATTTCGTCGGTCGCGGGCACCGGCAGCGTGTCCATGGGACGTTCGGAACTCGTGGCGAGCATCTGCGCCTGCGGGCCGACGATGGTGAATTCGAGCGCCGCGCTCTCGCGCCGTTCCCGGTCCAGCGCGCCGATCAGCTCGAAATTCGAGCTGGCGGAGAGGGTGTGGGCGACCAGTTGCGTGTGCTGCAGGAATTCGCGCTCGCGCACTTCGAGCGCCGCGCGCGACAGTTCGCTCGTATCCTTCAGGCCCTGGCTCACTTCCAGCTCGAACCAACTGTCGATGCCGCGGTTGATGAACTGCAGCGAGAAGTAGTAGACGACCAGAATGGGCGCGACCGCGAGCGCGCTGAATATCGCCACGGTGCGCCCTTTCAGGCGCGAGCCCGGGACATGCCGGCGGTAGTCGCGCACCAAGTGCGTGAGCTTGCCGGCCAGCATCAGGGCCAGCGTGACCAGTCCGGAGATGTTGATCAGCAATATCCACGGCAGCCACCGGTTGAACTCGGCGGAATTCTGCGCGGCCGACGCCAGCAGATAGAGCGCCACCAGCCACAACACGAGACCGAGAGTGCCCAGCACGGTGGCGCCGTATTTGCGTATCGCGGCGCCGATGGGATTCATGGCTGCAGAGTCCATGTGTACCAGTCGCTCTCGCGATGCCAGTCGTTCACCCAGAACATCACTACGCGCAGGCTGAACGGCACCGAACCGTAGTCGACTTTGGCCCGGACGTTCGCCTCATAGCGGCGGCCGACACTGAGCAGCGCCCTGTCCAGTACCGGCAGGCCGCGAACCTCGGAGAGCTGCTCGATGGCGTCATCGACCGTGCTCAGAGATTGCTGCTGGCCGCTGTTGTCGTTGCGCAGGACGTAGCGCGCGCTCACCGCGTTGTACTGCAGATGGTAGCGCTGGGTCAGTTCGGCGACGCGCGAATTCGGCAGCAACTGGCGCACCCTTTCGATGTCGAGGTCGAGCTCGACCGCCAATGGCACTCCCTCCGCCAGGCCACGGCGCACCGCGTCGCTCACCGGCAGATCCAGGTGCGCGTTCAGGTGGTAGACGCCCTCCGTGAGCTGCAAGTCCGCGGAGCGGACCTCGAAACGCCCTTCGAGTCCGTCGGCTTGCAGCGGCTCCACCCACAGGGCCGCGGCGAGCACGGCGAGCGTCGCGCCGACCAGCCGCGCATACGCGGCCGGCGGCCATGGCCGGCGATTGGCACTGGGTGGACTTGCTCGCGGGGCGTTCATTGTTTGGTCAAGGCAGCATAATAGAAGCCGTCGGCACCCGCCTCTCCGGGAAGAATCTGCCGGCCGAAGTCATCTGCTTCGCCGAAGCCGGGCCACCCCCCCCAATCGTCGGCCGGAACAACGGCGGCGTCGGGAGTGCCGCGCAGAAACGCGGCGAGCAGATCGCGATTCTCGCTTCGAGTCACGGTGCAGGTGGCATAAACCAGGCGCCCACCCGGCGCCAGGAGGCGCCACGAGGCGGCGAGCAGCCGCCCTTGGAGTTCAGGCAATTTGTCGATATCCGACGGGGACTTACGCAGACGAATGTCGGGATGCCGACGGATTACCCCCAAGGCTGAGCACGGTGCGTCGAGCAGGATGCGATCGAACGGCACGCCGTCCCACCAGGAAGCGGGCGCGCCGGCATCCGCGTGGATGAGTTCGGCGCTCAAGTTGCCTCTCTTCAAGTTCTCATCCACCCGGGCGAGACGCTGCGGGTCGATGTCGAGCGCCGTCAGCTTGGCGAGCGCCGGCTCTCGCTCCGCAATGAGCGCGGTCTTTCCGCCGGGCGCGGCGCAGGCGTCGAGCACCCGCTGACCTGCCGCGAGCCCCAGCGGAAATGCGACGCATTGCGCTCCCAAATCCTGGACCGACACCACGCCTTCCGCGAAGCCGGGGAGTTCATCCACATCGCGGGGTGCGTCCAAGACCACCGCCCCCGGCACCTTTGCTTCCGCGCGCGCCCCGATCCCTGCGGCCCGCAGCTGCTCCAAGTAATCTTCGGTGGCGATTCGTTGCGAGTTGATGCGCAACCACATCGGCGCCTGAACGTCGCCCGCGGCCAGCAGCTGAGTCCAGCGCACCGGCCAATCGGCGCGCAGCCGGTCCGCGAGCCACACCGGCGACGCGTGACGGGTGGCGGGATTGCGTGCGATCTCGGCGTCCAAGGTCTTGCGCTCACGCAGATAGCGGCGCAGCAACGCGTTGATGAGACCTCCGGCGCGCGCTGCGTCGGTGAACTTTGCGGTGTCAACGGCCGCGTCGACCACGGCGTACTCCGGCGTCCTCGCATCCTCGATCTCGAACAGCGCAACCGACAATAGCGCACGCACCAGAAAGTCCATGGACTTCACGGGTTTCGAGGAGAGGGTCCGCAAGATCGCTTCGTGACGGTAGTAGCCGCGTACCGCGCCGTAGCTCAATGAGCGCACCGTGGGAGCGAGCTTGGGGTCGGCCGCGGCAAGCGCGTCCTTCAGCGCCGCATCGAGGGTCACTCCCTCCCGCAGTATCCGCGCCACCGCGTGCGCGGCCAAGGATCGCGCGCCGGCGCCCGTGGTTTTCATGCGTGCACGAATCGCTCGCCGTCGAGCTTTCGGCCCTGGATGAATTCCTGCGCGGCGAGCGGCTTGCGGCCGGCAAGCTGCAGGCGAAGAATTCTCAAGGTTCCACGGCCGCACGCGACGTCGATGCCGTCCTCCGCTGCGGCGAGCACGGTTCCGGGCGCAGGGTCGCCCGCGCCTTCGCCGACGCTCTGCGCCGGCTCGCAGAGCTCCGCTTCCCAGATACGGATCTGTGCGCCATGAAAACGCGTTTCGGCGACCGGCCAGGGATTGAATGCGCGGATCTGTCGGCCGATCTGCACCGCATCCTGCCGCCAATCGATCAACGCCTCGGCCTTGTCGATTTTCGCGGCGTAGGTGTGGCCCTCGGGGGGCTGCGGTGTTTCATGGACGCGGCCCAGCTCGAACTCACCCAGGGTGTCGACGATGAGCTCGGCGCCGAGTTGCGAGAGCCGGTCGTGCAGGACCTGCGCCGTGTCGCGCGCGCCCACATCGAGTTCCCGCGTCGCGAGCACGGGCCCGGTATCGAGGGCCTCCTCCATGCGCATGATGGAGATGCCGGTTTTGGCATCTCCCGCGAGCAGTGCGCGCTGAATCGGTGCCGCTCCGCGCCAGCGCGGCAGCAGCGAGGCGTGAATGTTGATGCAGCCCAGCCTCGGGCTCTCGAGCGCGGCTCGCGGCAGGATCAATCCGTAGGCGACCACCACCAGCGCATCGAGGCTCAAATCGCGGAGTATTTGCAGCGCCTCAGGCGACTTGAAGCTTAAGGGCTGATGCACCGGCAATCGAAGTTCGGCGGCGCGGGACTTCACGGGACTCGCGTGCAGAGACCGGCCGCGGCCCGCCGGGCGGTCGGGTTGCGTGAAGACGGCGCAAATCCCGTATGCCGCCTCGAGCGCATCGAGCGCCGGTACGGCGAACTTCGGAGTGCCGGCGAAACCCAGCCTTAAGCGGCGATGACCCGTGCTCAAGGCTCAAAGAGCCGGGACGGAAGCGCGGATTTCGCTCCCTGGGGAACGTTGCCTACGCTCTTTTGCCAGACGCCGGCGAATCAGTTCGCGCTTGAGCTCGGACAGGTAATCGACGAAGAGCTTGCCTTCGAGGTGATCCATTTCATGCTGGATGCAGACCGCCAGCAGTCCCTCCGCGTCCATCTCGAAAGGCTCGCCGTTGCGGCCCAACGCGCGCACGCGAATATGCGTGGCGCGCGACAATTTGTCGTAGATGCCGGGCAGCGACAGACACCCCTCTTCCGCGGGAGCGGATCCCTCCGCCTGCAGCAGTTCTGGGTTGATCAGCACCAGCGGTTGATTACGCTCCTCGCTCACGTCAAGGACGATCAATCGCTTGTGCACGTCGACTTGGGTGGCCGCGAGCCCCACGCCCTTGGAGGCGTACATGGTCTCGAGCATGTCATCGGCTAATTGCCGCAGTGCGTCATCGACGGAAGTTACCGCTAGGGCCTTCTTCCGCAGCCGCGGATCGGGGTACTCGAGAATTACGAGCTTTGTCATGGGAGTTATGAGAGCAATATCGTGTTTTTGGCTGAAGAATGTTGATAAAGTTCCGCCGCTGCTTAACTTAATGCCTGCATTGGCGGCGCGTACTTGCACCGGCAAACGGCAAAAACGGGCGATACGTCCCAGTCTTGGCGGCAGGTCGGCAGTATATCAGTCGGCTAGCGGCATCAGACTGCGGCATGGGAGCGAAACGAATGCGATGGTCCAAATTAATTGCCCTGAGCGTAACGGCGGCTGTGCTCGCCGGATGTCAATCGGATCGGCCCATGACGGCGCCGCCGCCCGCGGCCGCCGCCGAGCCCGATAGCCCGGTACAAGGCACGGTGGTGGGCGACGATCGCACCGCCATGGAAGCCGCGGCCGATTCGGGCCGAACCGCTGCGCCCCCGACCGAGGTTGCTGCAGGCACCGAGCACATGAACCCGAACGCGCCCGACAGCTACGTGGTCAAGCGCGGCGATACCCTGTGGGGCATCGCCAAGGTATTTCTGCGCGATCCCTGGTATTGGCCGGAGATCTGGCAGGTCAACCCCCGCATCCAAAACCCGCACCTGATTTACCCCGGCGATACCCTGCGCCTGGTGTATATCGAGGGTAAGCCCACGATCATGCTGCAACGCGGCGACGCCGCTCGGGTGCAGCCGCGCGTGCGCAGCCAGCCCCTGGAAGGAGCGGTCAACGCCATTCCCTACGAGACCGTAGCCGCTTTCATGTCGAAGCCCTCGGTGCTGTCGCAGGAGCAGATCAAGACCGCACCCTACGTACTCTCCTCCCGCGACGTGCACGTGGCCATCGCCGAAGGCGATACCGTGTACGCGCGCGGATTCACGGATTCCGCCGCGCTCGGCACTCATTACAACGTGGTGCACGTCGGCGACGCGCTGCGCGATCCGGACGACAACCGCATCGTCGGCTACGACGGCGTCTTCACGGGCGCGGGTCACGTCACCCGCGTCGGCGATCCGACCACCCTCATCATGACGGAATCGGCCCGTGAAACCGAACCCGGGGACAAGCTGTTCGCCGGCGGGGTCGACGTACCGCTCGACTTCATTCCCGCGCCGCCCAGATCCAAGATCAACGGCCGCATCATGGCCGTCGCCAACGGCGTGACGGTCATCGGTCAATACGAGGTCGTGGTCATCAACCGGGGCGCACGCGACGGCCTGGTGCCGGGCAATGTGTTGGCGGTGTTTGAAACAGGCGACGTGATACGCGATACCGCGAACAAAGGCTTCCTGTCGACGTCGCGGCTGGCAGCGCAGAAAGTGCGTCTGCCTGACGAGCGCAACGGAACCTTCATGGTGTTCAAGACCTTCGACAACATGAGTTACGGCTTGATCATGGAAGCCACCAACATCATTCGCGTCGGCGATCGAATCGAGAACCCGTAAGTTCCCGGCGCGGCCGCTCGCGCGGCCGCGCAAATCTGAACATTGCCGCCTCGATCCGCAGGCGGCGATGGGCGGTCCATCCTCGATAATCCTCGCATGCTGTCGGGCAAAGAGTCCTGCGCCTGGATCTCGCTCACGCGCGCGCCCGCGCTCGGAATTTCCGCTCTGGCGCGGGCACTCGAGATCTTGGAATCGGCCCGAGGCATTCTCGAGGCATCCGACGCAGCGCGCCGGCTGGCGGGGATATCGCCCGCTGCGCGCGAGTTCTTGTCCGACGCGCGTGCCCAGACGACCCGGGCGGAGCAAGCGTGGCTGGAAGATCCCCATCACCGCGTCATTCCGTTCACGGACCCGCTGTATCCCGCCGCATTGCGGGCGGCCGGACGCCGTCCGCTCGCGCTGTATGTCGACGGAAGCGCCGACGCCTTGAACGATTCCCAACTGGCCATCGTCGGCAGCCGCAATCCCACCGCGCAGGGAAGGGACACCGCGCAGGAATTCTCGGAATATCTCGCTGCCCGCGGTCTCACCATCTTGAGCGGGCTTGCCTCAGGCATAGACAGTGCGGCACATCGAGGCGCGCTTGCGGCACCCGGAACCACGCTCGCCGTGTTGGGCTCGGGGGTGGACGTGGTGTATCCGACGAGCAATCGCCCGTTGGCAGAGGAAATCCGCCGGCAGGGGGCCTTGATCAGCGCGTTTCCTCTGGGTACTCCCCCGAGACGCGAGAATTTTCCGCGGCGGAATGCACTCATCGCGGGTTTGGGCCTGGGTACGTTGGTGGTCGAAGCGGCCCGCGGCAGCGGTTCCCTGATCACGGCCCGGCTGGCGGCCGCGCTGGGCCGGAAGGTTTTCGCGATTCCGGGTTCGATCCACAGTCCCTTGAGCCGCGGCTGCCATGAACTCATCCGCCGGGGCGCTACCCTAACCGAAACGGCGCATGACATATTGAGCGAATTGAACTTTTCGGCGTTTTTCGCTCCGCCGCCGCGGGCCCCGGCGGGCCGTCAGGCGCCGGTTCAGCATGAATTCCCCATGGACAAGGAACCCAAAATCTTGTTAGATGCGCTCGGCTTTGATCCCGCGGACCTCGATGCGTTGGTCGTTCGTACCGGATTAAAGGCAGAAGCCGTGTCCTCGATGATGCTGATCCTCGAGCTCGAAGGCCACGTTCAGGCCGCCCCCGGGGGCCGCTACTCCCGAGTCGTTAGGAGCCGGAGGTGAAAGATAACGTTCTCGATCTACTCATCTATCTATTCGAAAACTACATGAGCGCCGACGACGAGCCGCGGCCGGATCGACAGGTGCTCAAGACCGAATTGGAAAAGGCGGGATTCGCCGAACCCGACATTGAACGTGCTCTGGAGTGGCTGGACGGACTGTCCGGCGAGCAGCTCGGCAAAGTCGCCGAAGCCACGGCGCGCGCCGTGCGCGTCTTCAGCAGCCAGGAATTACTCCGGCTCGACACCGACGTGCGCGGCTACCTCATGTACTTGGAGAACGTGCGCATACTTTCGGGCACCGAGCGAGAGCTGGTCATCGACCGCCTCATGGCGCTCGAAGCCGACGAAATCGACATTGAACAAGTCAAATGGGTCGTCTTGATGGTGCTGTTCAGCCAACCGGGACAGGAATCCGCTTACGCGCAGATGGAAGACCTGGTCTTCGAAGAGCGCTCCGACGCGCTGCATTAGACGACTTTGAGCAGCAACCTCGTTATCGTGGAATCGCCGGCCAAGGCGAAGACCATCAAGAAGTACCTCGGCAAAGACTTCGAAGTCCTCGCCTCCTACGGTCACGTTCGGGATCTCGTGCCGAAGGAAGGCGCGGTCGATCCGAAACACCACTTCGCGATGAAGTACCAGGTGGTCGAGCGCAATCAAAAACACGTCGATGCCATCTCGCGCGCCCTGAAGAAAGCCAAATCGCTGTTCCTCGCGACCGACCCCGACCGCGAGGGCGAAGCCATTTCATGGCACCTGTACGAGCTCTTGAAAGCCCAGGGCGAACTGAAGGGCAAGGACGTACAGCGGGTGGTGTTCTACGAAATCACCAAGAACGCGGTCCGCGAGGCGATGGCGAGTCCCCGCGAGCTGTCGGTCGATCTGGTGAACGCGCAGCAGGCGCGGCGTGCGCTGGATTTCCTGGTCGGGTTCAATCTCTCGCCGCTGCTGTGGAAGAAGGTGCGCCCCGGATTGTCCGCGGGCCGCGTGCAGAGCCCGGCCCTGCGCATGATTTGCGAGCGGGAAGATGAAATCGCCGCGTTCGTCGCGCGCGAATATTGGTCTATCGACGCCGAGCTCGAACATTCGGAGCAGAAGTTTCCGGGCAAGCTGGTCGAATACCAGGGCGCCAAGGTCGAACAGTTCAGTTTCACGACGGAACTCGAAGCCCGCGACGTGGAGCGCACGCTGAAGGAAGCGGCGAAGGGCGAACTCAAGGTACTGTCGGTGGATCGCAAGCAGCGCAAGCGCAACCCGGCGCCGCCGTTCACGACCTCGACCTTGCAGCAGGAAGCCGCCCGAAAACTGGGATTCAGCGCGCAGAAAACCATGCGCGTCGCACAGCAGCTGTACGAAGGCGTCGACATCGGCGAAGGCCAGGTCGGTCTCATCACCTACATGCGCACCGACTCGCTCAATCTATCGCAGGAGGCCATCGGCCAGATTCGCGACGTCATCGTGCAGCTGTACGGAAAAGAAGGGCTGGCCGAAGAACCCCGGATCTACAAGACCAAGTCGAAGAACGCCCAGGAAGCGCACGAGGCGATCCGTCCGACCGCGGCGAGCGTGGTGCCCGCCGACATCGAAAGCAAGCTCGAGTCGGATCAGTTCCGCCTTTACTCGCTGATCTGGAAGCGCACCGTGGCCTGCCAGATGGCCCCGGCGATCTTCGACACGGTGGCCGTGGAAATGCTGGCGGGCGCCGACGGCCCGAAGCGAACCGTGCTGCGCGCGAACGGATCGACCCTGGTGACGCCCGGCTACATTTCGGTCTACCAAGAAGGCATGGACGACGTCGTGCAGGACGACTCGGATCACGTGTTGCCGCCGATGAAGGAGGGCGACCGCGTCAGATTGACCGGGGTGGTGCCCACTCAGCACTTCACCGAGCCGCCGCCGCGATTCTCCGAGGCCTCGCTGGTCAAGGCGCTGGAAGAGTACGGCATCGGCCGGCCCTCGACCTATGCTTCAATCATTTCAACTCTGCGCGATCGTCAGTACGTCGACATCGAGAGCAGGCGCTTTACGGCGACGGACATCGGCAAGATCGTCAGCCGGTTCCTCACGCAATACTTCACCACCTACGTGGATTACGACTTCACCGCGAAGATGGAGGACTCTCTCGATGCCGTGGCGAACGGCGAGCAGGAATGGGTTCCTCTGCTCGACAAGTTCTGGAAGCCCTTCATCAAGCTCGTGAATCACACGGAAACCTCCGTGAGCCGCGATGAAGTCGCCCAGGCCCGGGATCTCGGCAAGGACCCTGTGACCGGCAAGCCGATGAGCGTGCGCATGGGCCGATTCGGTCCCTTCGTACAGATCGGCACCAAGGACGACGAGGACAAGCCGAAATTCGCGGGCCTGCGGCCGGGCCAGAAAATGGACGCCATCACGCATGCGGAGGCGATCGAGCTGTTCAAGCTGCCGCGCAAGCTTGGGCTGACCGCGGCCGGCGAGGAGATCACGGCCAATGTCGGCCGATTCGGTCCCTATGTGAAATTCGGCGCCAAGTACGTTTCGCTCAAGACCGACGATCCCTACGAAATCACTCACGAGCGGGCGCTCGAAGTCATCCGGGAAAAGGAAATCGCGGACGCCAACCGCTTGATCCTGGATTTTGCCGATGCCGGCATCCAGGTGCTGAACGGCCGTTACGGCCCTTACATCACCGACAAGACCCGCAATGCGAAGATCCCGAAGGACCGGGATCCGAAGAGCCTGACGCTTACGGAGTGCCAATCTCTGCTGGCGGCGGCACCGGTGCGCACTTTCGGCAAGTGGGGCCGTAAAGGCGGCGCGGCCAAGAAGCAAGCGGCGCCCAAAGGCCGCAGCGGCACGCCCAAGGGGCCGTCGGCCCCGGCGCCGATCGCACTCGCCGCCAAGGTGGTGCACGCATCGGCGAGCAAGCAGGAGCCCGCGAAGGCCGTGGCTAAGACGCAGCCGAATGCCAAGCCTAACACCGCCGCCAGAGCCAAGAAGGCGGCGGCCAAGCCCCAGACCGGCAAGATCAAGGCTAAGAAGAGCTCGGCAAAAAAGAAGCCGTAAGCTGATGGACGCATCCGCGGTCAAGGGCTACTTGAACGATTTGCATGACCGGATCACTGTGGCCGTGGAAGGGATCGACGGCACGAGATTTCGGTGCGATCCCTGGACGAGGCCGGAGGGCGGCGGCGGCGAGAGCCGCATCTTGAGCGACGGCGCCGTGTTCGAGCGGGCGGGCGTGTCCTTCTCGCATGTCTTCGGCGATAAAATGCCTCCGTCCGCCTCGAATCAGCGGCCGGAAATTGCGGGCGCGCCTTTCGAGGCCATGGGCCTTTCCCTGGTATTTCATCCGCGAAATCCGCATGCGCCGACCACCCACTGCAATGTCCGATTTCTCGTGGCCTCGCCGAGCGCGGGGCCGGCGCTGTGGTGGTTCGGCGGCGGATTCGATCTCACCCCGTACTATCCTTATGACGAGGACGTGCTGCACTGGCATCGCACCGCGCGCGACGCCTGCCTGCCGTTCGGCGCGACCATCTATGCCGAGTACAAGGCCTGGTGCGACCGTTATTTCTTCCTGCCGCATAGGAATGAGACCCGCGGGATCGGCGGGCTGTTCTTCGATGATCTCAACCAGGGCGGATTCGAGCGCTCCTTCGCGCTCGTACGCAGTGTGGGCGATCACTTCTTACCCGCCTACCTGCCCATTCTCAAACGCCGCAGGGATCAGGCCTTCGGCGAGCGCGAGCGGTCCTTTCAGCTGTATCGGCGCGGCCGCTACGTGGAATTCAATCTGGTTTACGACCGTGGCACCTTGTTCGGTCTGCAATCCCGCGGCCGCACCGAATCGATTCTGATGTCCATGCCGCCGTTGGTTCGGTGGGACTACGACTGGCGTCCCGAGCCGGGCTCCCCCGAGGCCAGGCTGTACGAGCAGTTTCTGCGCCCGAGAGACTACCTCGCCGAGCTCGAGCGCTCTTGAGGTTGGAATCTGTGCGTGCGCGCCGCGCCCCGGCGCCCGTCCGGCGGCATGCTTTGCGCGCCGCCGCCGCCTCGGCCGTTTCCTTGCTGCTCACCTGCCTGAGTCCCAGCGCGCGCTCGGGCGAACTGGCGGGATTCGACGGTCGCCTGGAATCGGACAACAGCGACAGCAAGACCTACACATGGGGGCTCGAATACCGCGAGCCCATTAGCGATCACTGGATCGGCAGCTTCACCTGGCTGAACGAGGGGCATCTGCCCAACAATCATCGAGATGGGCAGGCGGTACAACTCGGGTGGCGCAGCCGGCCGGATCCTACGGGATGGGTGTTCGAGGCCGGGATCGGACCCTACCGCTACTACGACACACATACTCTGAGCCCGGACCCCGATTTTCACGACGCTCACGGGTGGGGCGCCTTGGCCAGCGCGTCCATCGACCGGTACTTTAAGAATCATTGGTATTCCTTCCTCCGCATCAATCAAGTGGCCGCCTCCGACAAGTACTTCTCGACGTCGTTGGCAGTCGGCGTCGGCTATCGCTTCCCTCCCCGGGCCGACTCGCCCGCAGCCACGGGCGATTCCGCGGCCGGCGATGGCTCGGGAACCGCGCCGCTGTGGGAGGTGGACGGGCTGGTGGGAGAGCGCGTGGCGAACACCGCGCACTCCGAGACGGGAATGTCCGAGGGGCTCGGGGCGCGCCGAATCTTGAGCGATCATTTCGCGGCGTCGGTCACCCTCATCGCAGGTCAGGGAACCCTGCTCAATTGGCGCGATGGTGTTGCCGCCCAGCTCTGGCTTCAACAGCGGCTCACTTCCCACCTGGGGGTGGGAGTCGGGGCGGGCGGCTTCATCGTCAGCCAAGACGACTCCATCAAGGACGCGGACGCGCCGGCCAACCTCGCCGTCATCGTCTCGGTCACAGTCGCCTATTCATTGACGCCTCGATGGCTGGCCCGGGTCGTATGGAACAGAATCGGAACCGGCGATGATCACGACTGCGATATTCTGCAATTTGGAATGGGATACACCTTTTGACTGAACAACTGTTCTCGCCGCTGCGCTTCGGGATTCTCGGAACCGCCCGGATCGCACGGAGTTTCGTTCAGGGGTTGAGCGCTTCGCGGCGCGTTACTGTCAGCGCCGTCGCGAGCCGCGACACGAGCAAGGCGCGGGCGTTCGCGAAGGACTTTGGGATCCCGCGGCATTTTGGCTCCTATGAGGCGCTGCTGGCCGACCCCGGCATCGACGCCGTCTATGTCCCGCTGCCCAACAGCCTGCACGCCGAGTGGTCGATTGCGGCCGTCCGGGCGGGCAAGCACGTATTGTGCGAGAAGCCTCTGGCGGCCAGCGCCGGCGAGGCGCGCGCGATGTTCGACGCCGCGCGGCAGCACGGTGTACGCCTCGTCGAGGGCTATCCCTATCGCGCGCAACCTCAGACCCTCAAGCTTCGCGAACTGCTGGCCGGCGGCATCATCGGCGACGTTCGATTGGTCCAGGCCGCTTTCGGCTTCACTCTCGGCGCGGGCGATAACATCCGCTTGGATCCGCGGCTGGCCGGCGGCGCCCTGATGGACGTCGGCGTGTATCCCGTGAGTCTCGCCCGAATGATCGCCGGGACGCGTCCCACTCGCGTTCACGCGATCGCCCAGTGGGCGGGAGGCATCGACCGCACGCTGGCCGCGACTCTGCAATTCGCGAGCGGCTTGTTGGTGCAAATCAACTGCAGCTTCGACACCGGACCCCATCGCCAGGCGCTGATCGCGGGATCCAAGGGCGTGATCGAGACCACCTACATGAATCACACGTCCTCTGCGCAGCAGGCGGTGCTGCGGTTGCGGGTCGGAACCGACAAGGATGCCGTCGATTCCCTGGTGCAGACATCGCCGGTCAACGGCTTCCTGGCGGAGGCCGAATCCCTCGAGCGGCTGGTGAGTGCGGGCCCGGCCGAGTGGTCGGGGGCGACGCCGGAGGAGTCGATCGACATCATGCTGACCTTGGAAGCGATACTCGGCAGCGCTCGCAGCGGAGCCGTCGTCGACATCCGTTGATGGATGACGGGCGTACCTGCGCCGCAGCCTAGTGTCCGAGCGCGAATACGTAGTACTTGCGCAGGTTCTCGTGAACGGTCCACGGTACCGTCCGGCGCCGCACGCTTCAACTCCCCGCGGACCCGCCGATCTCGATTCGCTCGACGACGCCCGCCAATGTTTCGGCGCCCAGAGAAATATAGAGGTGCCTCTCAGCCACCGTCAGTGTGAATTCCATTCGCCGCGTGAGGCGCGCGGCCAACCCCGCGAGGCACTCGCGATCCACCGCATGAAGCTCGATCGCCTCGACACGATGGATGCGCTCCGCTCCGAGCCGCGCGGCCAGCTGAACCGCATCCTTGTTGGTGTATACGGCCACGCGCGGCGCGAGCTTGGCCGCCCGGTGCAGCCGCGAGGCGTCGGGTGCGCCCACGTCGATCCACGCGCGGAGCGCGCCGGTCAGGTCGCGCACCGCAATGGTCGGCTGGTCCGATTCGAACAGGCCGTTCGAGAAGGCGATGCCCTCGGTGTACTCGAGACAGTAGGCCAGCACGCGCGTCCACAAGTGCTCTTCGGTTTCCGACGGGTGGCGCGCCACGCGCAGCTCCAACGGCTGATAGACGCCGCGGTCCGAGTCGGCAAGATCGATCTTGAACACATAGATTGTGGCGCCGAGCGCCATGACTCACCTCATCCGCGGGGCCGCTGGGAAAGGCGGGCACTTTAGCATCGCTCTCGTCTAAACTTCCGTACCCTCAATCGGAGCCCCTCATGAAGCACCTCTTTGCGGTCGCGGCCACGTTGGTTTCGTTCGGAGCGCTGGCGGCGCCGCCCCAGGACACCCCGGCGGGCGAGCAGCGCTTTCGCGAGCTCTACAAGGAACTGGTCGAGACGAATACCACGCTGTCGGCCGGAAGCTGCACGCTCGCCGCCGAGCGCATGGCCGCGCGCTTGAAGACGGCGGGAATTCCGGACAGCGATCTGCATCCCTTCGCCGCGCCCGACCACCCCAAGGAGGGCGGTCTGGTCGTCATCTATCCGGGCCGGGATCCGAAATTGAAGGCCATCCTGCTGCTTGCGCACATCGACGTGGTCGAGGCCAAGCGCGAGGACTGGACCCGCGACCCGTTCACGCTGGTGGAAGAAAACGGCTCGTTCTACGCGCGCGGCGCGAGCGACGACAAGGCTGAAGCGGCCATCTGGCTCGACACGCTCATCCGCTACCGCACGGAGAACTACCGGCCGCGGCGCACTTTGAAAGTGGCGCTGACCTGCGGCGAGGAGACGGCGGGCGCGTTCAATGGGGCCGAATGGCTCACCAAGAAGCGCCGCGAGCTCATCGATGCCGCGTTCGCGCTCAATGAAGGCGCGGCCGGAGAACTCGACGACGACGGCAGTCGGATCGCGCTGGATATCGAGGCAGGCGAGAAATTTCCGCAGAACTATCGGCTCGAAGTGACGAATCCCGGCGGACACAGCTCGCGGCCGGTGAAGGACAATGCCATCTATCACCTCGCGGCGGCGCTCACCCGGATCGGCGCCTATGATTTTCCGGCGCAGTTCACCGACGCCAATCGCGCGTACTTCGCCGGCATGGCGAAGATCCAGGCGGCCAAGGGCCAGCTCGAGGTGGCGGGCGCCATGAGCGCGTTCTTGCGCGACCCGGCCGACGCGCGGGCGCTCGAGCTGGTATCTGCCAAGGACCCGAGCTGGAATGCGACGCTGCGCACCACTTGCGTCGCGACCATGCTCGACGCCGGCCATGCCACGAACGCCCTGCCCCAACGGGCGCGGGCCATCGTCAACTGCCGCATCTTCCCTGGAGTCAGTACGGATGCGGTGCGCGCGAAGCTCGAAGAACTGGTGGCCGACCCGGCCGTGAAGGTCACCGCCCTCGAAACCCGCGGTCCGACCTCCTCGCCGCCGCCGCTGACCCCCGAGGTGATGGGTCCGATCGAGAAGCTGGCCGCGGAGTTCTGGCCCGGGGTGCCGGTGCTGCCCATATTGCAGGCGGGCGCGACGGATGGAGAATTCACCAATGCGGTGGGGATCCCCACTTTCGGCGTGGAGCCGGTGTTCGTCGGCCGCGACCTCGGGCACATCCACGGCCTCAACGAGTATGTCGGCGTCAAGTCGCTGTTCGAAGGCCGCGAGTTCCTATACCGATTGGTCAAGATCTACGCGGATCAGAAGTAGCGCCGGCGCCGTTTACTGCCGCACTTCGATCCAGAAAGGCTGTTTCGGCGCAGATCGGAAGATTTCTCGTGCTCATGCGTTCCCCATGCCGGCGATGGACCGGCGTACATTACCCCCGCGTACGCATTGGCGTCACACCCGTCTTTTATGATTACATGCCCATTCCTTTGGGATAGCCGCGCGACGCCAATCCATGGATGATAAAACCGCTCTGCTCAACCAGCTGCGCATCGATCGCGGCCAGGCGCCGGCATCGGCGCCCAAGCTCGGGATCTGGCTGGGAGCGGGCGTCGCCGTAGTGGCCGCCGCCGCCCTTGGGCTTTGGTGGTGGACGCGCCCCGGCGCCGTCCCCGTACATTTGGTCGCTGCGAACGCGATTGCCGGCGAAGGAGCGGCCGCCGCGGGCTCGATTCTCGATGCCTCGGGCTACGTCGTGGCGCGGCGTCAGGCCACCGTGGCGTCCAAGATCACGGCGAAGATGGTGGAGCTCGACATCGAGGAGGGCGACCATGTCAACGCCGGTCAAATCATCGCAAAGCTCGACGATACCAATATTCGCGCGGCGCTGAATCAAGCAAGCGCCCAGCTCGAGTATGCGAAGGCCGGGCTTGCCGAAACCCAGGTCAATCTCACCAACGCCGAGCGCGACTACCAGCGGCAGAAGACCCTGATGCTGGGGCACTTCGTCAGCCAGTCGACCGTCGACAATGCGCAGACCGTCGTCGACGCGACGCGGGCGCAGCTCGCCACCCAGCGCAGCAATGTCGACGTGGTGGCGCGCGCCCTGAGCGTCGCGGAGCGCAATCTCGACGACACCGTCGTGCGCGCGCCTTTTGCCGGGATCGTCACCGTCAAGGCCGCACAGCCGGGTGAAATGGTATCGCCCGTCTCGGCGGGCGGCGGCTTCACTCGGACCGGCATCGGCACCATCGTCGACATGGATTCGCTGGAAATCCAAGTCGACGTCAACGAGAATTTCATCAATCGCGTGCGCCCGGCGCAAGCCGCCACCGCCAAGCTCAACGCCTATCCGGATTGGCAGATCCCGGCGCATGTCATCGCCGTGATTCCGACCGCCGACCGCAGCAAGGGCACCGTGACCGTGCGCCTTGCGCTCGATCAGAAGGACGCGCGCATCCTGCCGGAAATGGGCGTGCGCGTATCGTTTCTGGCCGACGCCTCGCAAACGCCGGGCGGCAAAGCAGCGGCAGGCGTCACACTGCCCGCCAACGCGGTGCAGGGCTCCGGCACCGCCGGCGTGGTTTTCGTCGCACACGGCGACAGCGTGGAGCGGCGCGCGGTGCGGCTCGGGGCCGGCAGCGGCGACAGCATCACCGTTCTTTCCGGCCTCGCCGCCGGCGACCGCGTGGCGGTCGGCGATTTCGGCCAATTGAAGGACGGTGCCAAGATCCGCGTCGAGCAATAACCCGCCGTCGCGGCGGACGCAAGGGAGCCAGCAGAGCATGAGCGAAGCCATCGTGAGCTTGAGAAACGTGGAGAAACGCTACATCCGCGGCAAACAGAGCGTGGACGTACTGCAGGGCCTGAGCCTCGACATCCCGAAGGGCGAGTTCGTCGCGTTGATGGGCCCGAGCGGTTCCGGCAAGACCACTCTGTTGAATCTGATCGGCGGCCTGGACACGCCCACCGCGGGCGAGATCACCGTCGCCGGCCAGCGCCTCGATCACTTGAGCAGCGGCGCGCTGGCGCGGTGGCGCGCGAATCACGTGGGTTTCGTATTTCAGTTCTACAACTTGATGCCCATGCTCACGGCCCAGCGCAACGTGGAATTGCCGCTGCTCTTGACCCGGCTCTCCGCCTCGCAGCGCAAGTCCAACGCCATGGCCGCGCTTACCCTGGTGGGCATCGCCGATCGCGCCAAGCACAAGCCGAGCGAGCTGTCGGGCGGCCAGGCGCAACGCGTCGCCATCGCGCGCGCCCTGGTCGCAGACCCCACGCTTCTCGTGTGCGACGAGCCCACCGGCGATCTCGACCGCAAGTCCGCCGACGATGTACTGCATCTGCTGCAGATGCTGAATCGCGATCACGGCAAGAGCGTGGTCATGGTCACCCATGACCCCAAGGCCGCCGAATTCGCGAGCCGCGTGCTGCACATGGACAAGGGTGCGCTGCTGGAAGCCGGCACCGCCCTGGTCCAGGAATCCGTCTGAAAGGCGCGACAGGCAGATGAAGTTCTTTCCGCTCATCTGGGCCACTCTGTGGCGCAAGAAGACCCGCACCATCTTCACGCTGCTGTCCGTCGTGATCGCCTTTCTGTTGTTCGGCATGTTGGAAATCGTCGACAACGCCTTCTCGCACCCGAGCACCGGCGTGACGGGCGCCGACAAGCTGATCACGACCAACAAATATTCTCTGACCCTGCCGCTGCCGCTCGCCGACGTGCAGCAGATCCGTTCCGTGCCGGGCGTGGCCGAGGTCACCTGGATTTCCTGGTTCGGAGGCTACTACCAAGAATCGAAGAACTTCGTGTTCGCGCTCCCGGTCGACACCGACAGCTACTTCAACCTGCACAAGGGTGAATTCGTCGTCAGCGACCGGCAGATGCAGGCCTACCGAAACACTCGTACCGGCGCACTGGTCAATTCGGCGCTGATGAAAAAATTCGGCTGGAAGATCGGCGACAAGGTACCCCTGCACTCGACCATCTGGACGAAGAAAGATGATGGTTCCCTGGATTGGACCTTCGACATCGTCGGTACCATCGACGTCAAGGATCCGACCCAGGCCAGCGCGCAGGCTTACACTTTCGTGTTTCACTATGAGCTGTTCGACGAGGGGCGCAGTTTCGGCAAGGGGCAGGTGGCCTGGTTCGAGGAACGCGTCGGCGATCCCTCCCAGTCCGGCGCGATCTCCGGCCGGATCGACGCACTGTTCGCGAATTCTCCGAACGAGACCAAGACCCAGCCGGCGAACGACTTTACGCTGGCATTCATCAAGCAATACGGCGATATAGGATTCGTGCTGCGCGCCATCCTGGGCGCGGTGTTTTTCGCCCTGCTGTTCCTCACCGGCAATACCATGATGCAATCGGTGCGCGAGCGCATCCCCGAGCTCGCGGTACTCAAGACGCTCGGCTTCGGCGACGGCAAGGTGTTGATGCTCGTGCTCGCCGAATCCCTTTTGTTGTGCATGATCGCCGCCGTGATCGGACTCGCGTTGAGCTACGCCGCGCTGCCCATCATCAAGATGGGATTGCAGGGAGTGGAACTGTCGCCGACGGCATTGATTCCCGGCGTCGGCGTCGCGGTGTTGCTGGCGCTCATCGTCGGTGCGGCGCCCGCGCTGCGCGCCATGCGGCTGAATATCGTCGATGCGCTGGCGGACAAGCGCTGATTTCTCAGGAACGGGGGAGACGAGGAATGTTCAAGCAATTCATCGCCGTCACCGCGATGAGCCTGCAGACGTTGCCGCAGCGCATCGGCGCCTCCAGCGTCATCGTCATCGGCATCGCGGGTGTCGTCGCGGTCTTGGTGTCGGTGCTGGCCATGGGCGCCGGGTTCCGGCACACGCTCGCGGACGGCGGCCGCGCCGACCGGGTCATCATTCTGCGCGGCGGCTCCGACGCCGAGCTCAGCAGCAATCTGACGCGCTCGGACGTCGATATCATCAGCAACGCGCCGGGTCTCGCCAAGGATTCGAGCGGCAAGGCGCTGCTGTCGAGCGAGCTCGTGACCATGGTGAACGTGCCCAAATTCGACACCGGCACCGACGCCAACGTCACTCTGCGCGGCGTCGGGCTGAAGCTCACCGAGGTCCGCCCGGAGCTGAAAATCGTGCAAGGGCGCATGTTTCGACCGGCGGTGCGCGAGCTGATCGCGGGGGCGGGAGCCGTGAAGCAATTTCGCGGGCTCGACGTAGGCGGCCTCATTCACCTGCGCAATGCCGACTGGACGGTCACCGGAGTGTTCACCAGCAACTCCGACGTCCACGAATCCGAGCTGCTGGCGGACGTCGACACCGTGGGTTCGTCGGTCGAGCGCAACGGCTACAGCTCGGCGATTGGTTTGCTGACCGGGCCGCAGGAATTCAGCCGCTTCAAGGATGCGCTGACCACCGATCCGCAGCTCAAAGTCGACGTGCAGCGGGAGCGGGAGTACTACGCGGCGCAGTCCAAGAATCTGACCCAAGCGATCAACGTCGTCGGCAAGACAGTGGCCATCATCATGGCGATCGGCGCCATGTTCGGCGCCCTCAACAGCATGTACTCGGCGGTCGCGGCGCGGGGACAGGAAATCGCCACCTTGCGCGCAATCGGCTTTGGAGCGCTGCCCGTGCTCTCGTCGGTGATGGTCGAGGCGCTGCTCCTGTCCCTGCTCGGGGGAGTGATCGGCGCTGCGCTTGCCTGGCTGTTTTTCAACGGCCACAGCGTCAGCACGCTGGGCGGCGGCTTCGCGCAGGTCGTATTCCAGCTCACGGTCACCCGCGCCCTGATCGTGACCGGCATCATCTGGGCCTGCGTCATCGGCCTGATCGGCGGCCTGTTTCCGGCCCTGCGCGCGGCGCGTCTGCCGGTCGCCGAGGCTCTGCGCGCCGCCTGAAGTCCGCGCTTAGGCATCGTCGGTCGAATCCCAATGCGCCGCCGTGCGAGTGCACGCCGTTTCGCCGCGGATAATCGAGTTTCACGCGACTCTCGCGCAGGGGCGGCCATCATGTGGAACGTTGACCAACAGGGACAGGTTCGCGATGTTCGGGGGCTGGCGCCGGCCAGGCGGGCGATCTACCGCCACGCGCCGTATCGCAGGATCGCAACCGAAGAGGCATGGAACATTCCGGAGATCCTCGAGGCGCAAGTGCGGCTGCTCGCAAGCCCCGGCGCGCCCGACGACCCCTCGCTGCGCATGGCGGGCATGTTCTCGAAAATGCCGGCGCTCCAGGCCCAGCTCATGGATATCGGGGAGCAGCGCATCGCGCGGATGGACGAGCTCGGCATCGACAAGCAGCTGCTGCTGCTGACCGCGCCCGGGGTGCAGGTACTCGAACCCGACGAAGGCACGGCGCTCGCGCGGCTTGCGAATGATCGTCTGGCCGCCGCGTGCCGGCGCTATCCGGATCGATTCGCGGGCCTGACGGTGTTCGCACCGCAGGATGTCAAAGGCGCGGTTGCCGAGATCGAGCGCGGCATGCAGGTCCTCAAGCTGAACGGTGCCGTCGTCAATTCGCATACCCGCGGGCGCTATCTCGACGAGCTCGAGTTTTGGCCCATTCTCGAGGCCCTGGAGGGGAACGACGCCGCGCTCTATATTCATCCGACGATTCCGCCCAGGGCGTGGTCCCAACCCTACGAATTCCGCGGATTCGGCGGCGCCCTTGCCGGGTTCAGCCACGAAGTGTGGATGCACGTCATGGGGTTGATCATGTCGGGAGCGTTCGATCGCTTCCCGAAACTGCGGATCGTCATGGGGCACATGGGCGAAGGGATGCCGCTGCTGCTCTACCGCTTCGACTGGATGCAGAGCAACGCGGACGGCAAGTCGGGTCTGCGCGGCGGCGCTCCCGCCGTCACTCTGCGCCACAAGATCTCTCACTATTTCAAAACCAACATCTGGATAACGACCAGCGGCCAGGGTTGGGAGCCGTCGGTAAAGTTCTGCATGGACGTACTGGGCCCCGACCGCGTGATCTATGCCATGGACTATCCCTACCAGCAATCCGCCGATGAGGTCGCCGCCTACGACGCATTCGACATCGCTGCCGAGCACAAGAAGATGCTGATGCAGACGAATGCCGAACGCGTATTCCGATTGAGATAGGCGGCCGCGGGAACCCCGCGCGGCGGCGCGTTGTCCTCATCTTGGGAGAACACCCGAGGGGATACGTTGCGCACCAAGGACACGCTGGAGGCGCGGCCGCTGGTCTTTCTTGCGGTGCTGATGCTGCACGCCGTGATCGTGCTTCTGCTCATCCGCCCGGCGCGCCTGTTGACGAACTCGCGCACATCGGATGAGCCTCTCATCCTCATGCTCCTGCGCTCCGGACCTCCGCCGGCCGCGGTGGTTGCGGCGCCGCGGCCCAGCGTCGACTGGCAGCACGAAGCCGAATTGGCCGCGCAAAACGCGGTTGCCGGCGCCGAAAGGGAGGGGAATTTCAGAAATCTATCCTCTCTCACGCCTCTGCAGCTGGATTGGATCAAGCGAAATCACATGGAGCCCGCGCCGCCGGGCATTCACTGGAAGCGCCCTCGCGTCGAGGTCACGCCGGGAGGTCTGCCGATCATTTGGATCAACGAACGCTGCGTGCTGGTGATTGTGATGGTTTTCTGCGGCATCGGACATATCGAAGCAGACGGCGGTCTGTTCAATCAAATGGGCGATCCGCAGTAGCTCCTACCCTGAGGTCTGGCACAATGCGCGCGCGATGAATTACAGGCACATCTATCACGCGGGGAATTTTGCGGACGTCGCGAAGCACGTCGGTTTGATGTACTGCCTCGGTGCGTTGCAGCGTAAAGATGCGGCCTTCTTCGTGCTGGACAGTCATGCCGGCCGCGGCTACTACGACTTGCAGGCGCCGGAGGCACAGAAATCCGGCGAGGCCGAGCGCGGCATACAGCGGCTGATCGAGGCCCGCATCGGCGATAGCGGGCTTGCCGACTACTTTGCGGCGATTCGCGCGCGCCGCGGCAAGCGTCTGGCGCGCTATCCCGGATCCCCGGCGCTGATCGCGGGCAGCCTGCGCCCGCAGGACCGGGCGCTATTCGTCGAGCTGATGCCGGCGGAAGCCCGGGCGGCCGAGCGCGAAATCCAATCCCGGGGCCGGACTCGAACCGAAATCGGCGACGGTTACGCCGCGCTCAAGGCTCATCTGCCTCCGGAGGAGCGCCGCGGACTGGTGCTGATTGACCCGCCCTACGAAAGCCTGGATGAGCTCAAGCTCATGTTGCAGGCGTTCAGGGATGCTTATCGGCGCTGGCCGGGCGGCATGTTCCTGATGTGGTACCCCATCCGCAGCGCCGTGCAGCGCAGCCGGGTGCATGCGCGGTTCGAGGCGTTGGGGATTCCGAAAATGCTGTTCGCCGATCTCGCCATCCATCCGGACGATGCCGGGGTGGGCCTCGCGGGCAGCGGCCTGATGATCGTCAACCCACCCTACGGTGCCGACGAATATCTGCGCAGCGCCTACACCGCGATTCATCAGGGGATTGCGTCGCCCGGGGCCGGCTACGTCGAAGTAGCCCGACTGACGCCCGAGCGAATGGCACTGTAAAGGCGCTCCGCGCCGGATTTACGGGGTCGAAGCGACCCCGAATGTTAAGGTTCGGAATCGGAGGACTTAAGTATGGATAAGAATTCGTTACGCGATCTCGTGGCCCAGCTCCATGCGGAAATGTCCGAGGCGCTTCGAGCGGATCCCAAATCCAGGGAATCCTTGAGCGACATGATGCGGGACCTCAACCGCTTGATCGACAAGCCTGCCGATCCCAACTCCTTGCCTCAAGGGTCGCTGCCCGACCGCCTGGAACGGGTCGCCGTGCAATTCGAGGCCAATCACCCCACACTGGCCGCGAGCGCGCGCCGCTTGGTGGACTTGCTCGGCGAGGTCGGTATCTAGGCGGACAGGCCCCCTTCAGATGCCGGTCCAAGTGATCGAACCCTGCACCCGGGCGGCGATGGCCTCGACAACCTTGATATCGGTGGACGAGCCGCGAGTAAGCACTGCCAAACTGCCGTGGCCCGCCACCGGCACGATGACCCCCCGATAGCCCCCTTCCTCGAAGCGCACCGGCTTCGGGACATTCTCATGCACCAGCACCATCACGGTAACCGGCCCCGATTCCGTTTGGATCACGAGATGCGGAACGTGATGGCCGCGAAATTCGCAGCTGGCGGCGTAACTCACCGGGCCCGCACCCTCGCTCAGGCGCAGATGCGAATCGCGCAGCACGGCCGCGAGCTCGGAGTCGAGCACCGGGTCATGGGTGCGCCACGCGTCCGGTTCGCCGCCCATGTGCGTCACCACATCGGCCGCGAGGCTCGATCCCGGGCCGGCCACCCACAGTACTCCGGCCACCACGACCGCCATCAGCACGCTCGCCGCCATGGCCAACCACCCTCTGCGGTTGGACAGGCGCCGTGCCGGCCGGGCGCCCTTGGCGCGCAGCGGCAACACGTTGTCGGCCGGCGCTGCCACGCGCAATGCGCGATCGAGGCGCGACTCGAAGCGCAGCAGATCCTCGGTGAAAAGATTGCAGTCATGGCAGCTCTCGCGGTGCTCGCGCAACTGCGGATCCGCATCGCGCGGGTCGGCCATCATCGATCGTCTATAAGCGTTGCAGTCCATCATTCTTCCGGATCCAAGCGCGTGTCCTCGCCGCACAACACGCGCAATTGCTTGCGCGCGCGAAACAGCCTTGTGAGCACCGCGGCGCAGGACAAATCGAGTTCGCGCGCGATTTCCGCGGTCGACAATCCCATCAGCACTTGCAGAACCAAGGGCTCCCGGTACTCGTCGGGCAGTTTGAACAGGGCGGCGCGCATCTCGGCGAGATTCTGCTCCTCGGCCGCGGCCAGCATGGGTTCCTCCCGGGCAACCAGCTCATCGACGTCCACGGTCACGAAGCGCTTGCGCTCGAAGGTGCGCGCGTACTCCCGGCGGATGATGGTCAGGAACCAGGGCTTCGCCGCGGCCTCGTCGGCCAGGCTGTCCTGTGCTTTCCAGGCGCGCAACATGGTTTCCTGCACCACATCTTCGGCCAGGGCATGGTCGCGGGACAACCAGAAAGCGAATCGCAGCAGATCGGGGCGCAGGGATTGGCATAAGGCCTGGAAGCGGGCGCGCTTCTGATTTCCGCCAACCTGATCGTTCATGGTTAAATCAGCACCCGGCTGAAGATATCTTCCCAGCAATATTACCGCGTTACGCCGATGCCGCCGACCGTCCAAGGTGCAAATCGGGGGCAGGCAGCCCAAGTTCGCGGCGTTGAAGAATACGTTAGGAGTCATAGTTTAGATGACCGGAACCGCCGTCGAATCATTTCCAAATACCCGCATGAGGCGCATGCGGCGCGACCAATTTTCACGCCGTCTGATGCGCGAGACGCATTTGACCGTGGATGCACTGATTTACCCGGTTTTCGTGGTCGAGGGCCGCGGCCAGCGCCAACCGGTGGCTTCCATGCCCGGGATCGAGCGGCTGTCCATCGACGAACTGCTGCGGGAATGCGAGTCCATCCTGCGGCTCAAGATCCCGGCCATCGCCCTGTTTCCAGTGACTCCCGAGGGGAAGAAGACACTGGATGCCCGTGAGTCTTGGAATCCGAACGGCATCGCGCAGGCCGCGGTTCGGGCGGTGAAAAAGCAGTTTCCGGACTTAGGGGTCATCACCGACGTGGCGTTGGATCCCTTTACCACGCACGGGCAGGACGGCCTAATCGACGATGCGGGCTACGTGCTCAACGATTTGACCGTGGAAACACTGGTGCGCCAGGCGCGCTCGCATGCGGATGCCGGCGCCGACGTGGTGGCGCCCTCGGACATGATGGACGGTCGCATCGCCGCGATCCGCAGCGCCTTCGAGACCGCGGGCCTCGTCAATACGCGCATTCTGGCCTATGCAGCCAAGTATGCCTCGAGCTTCTACGGCCCGTTTCGCGAGGCCATGGGCTCCGCCGCCAGCTTAGGCCGCGGCAGCAAACATACCTACCAAATGGACCCGGCGAATTCCGATGAGGCGCTGCGCGAGGTGGGTCTCGACATCAGCGAGGGCGCCGACATGGTCATGATCAAACCGGGCTTGCCCTATCTCGATATTGTGCGCCGCGTCAAAGATCGCTTCGGCATGCCCACCTTCGTCTACCAGGTGAGCGGCGAGTACGCCATGATCATGGCGGCCGCCGGCCATGGGTGGGTGGACGAGCGTGCGGTTGCCCTGGAGACGCTGGTGTCGATTAAGCGCGCGGGAGCGGACGGCATTTTGACTTATTTCGCCAAACGCGCTGCGGAGTGGCTTGCCGAGTGAGAGAACCGCAGGGAGCCGATACGCCGGATCAATACGGGGTCGTGGGACACCCCGTTGCGCACAGTTGGTCGCCGTTCATTCACGGAATGTTTGCGAAGGCGACGGCGCAGAACCTGGTCTACCGGCTGTTCGACATCGCCCCCGAGAATTTTCGCCGCGAGGCGCTGCGCTTGTTCGCGAGCGGTGTCCGCGGCCTGAATGTAACGCTGCCCCACAAGCAGGCGGCGGCGGAGCTCGTCAACGAGCTCACTCCGCGCGCCGAGCGCGCGCAGGCGGTCAACACCATCGCCTTCTTCGAGGACACCTCTCTGCTCGGCGACAACACCGACGGGCTGGGGCTCACGGCCGACTTGGAACGCAACTTGAAAATAAGCCTCGGCGGCAAGAGAGTCCTCATCCTGGGAGCGGGCGGCGCCGTGCGCGGCGTGCTCGGTCCCTTGCTGGAGCGCGACACCGCCTCCGTGATCATCGCCAATCGGACGCCCGAAAGGGCGCACAAGCTCGCGGCCGAATTTGCCGACCTGGGACAGATCTCCGGCTGCGGCTTCGCGGAGCTCACGGGTCCGCCGTACGATCTGCTGATCAACGCCACCTCGGCGAGCCTGCAGGGCGAAATGCCCGTCATGCCGGTGGGACTCGTGGGCGAGGAAACCATTTGCTACGACATGGCGTACGGGCGGGGCCACACGCCCTTCACCTTGTGGGCCAAATCGCTGCATGCCGCGCGTACCACCAAGGGGTGGGGAATGCTGGTGGAACAAGCGGCGGAGTCGTTCCTGCTCTGGCGCGGTATCCGGCCGGACACGCAGCCCGTGCTGCGGGCTCTCGCGCAACACGCCTAAGCCGCCGCGCGCCCCAGGCGCTCAGCGCATGGTGACCAGCTCTTCGGCGCTGGTCGGATGAATCGCCACCGTGTCGTCGAAGTCGCGCTTGGTCGCGCCCATGCGAATCGCCACCGCAAAACCCTGCAGCATTTCGTCGGCGCCGGTGCCGATGATGTGGCAGCCGATGATTCGCTGCTCGGGTCCCACGCAAACCAGCTTCATGTCGGTGTGAGTCTTGCGCGCGGTCATGGCGTGGTACATGGGCGTGAAGTCCGCGACGTACACCTTCACTGCGTCCCCGTGCTCGGCTCGCGCCTCCGCTTCGCTCGCGCCGACGGTGCCGATGGGCGGGTGGGTGAACACCACGGTCGGAATCATGCTGTATTCCAAGCGGCGGTCGACCTTGCCGCCGAACAAGCGATCGCTCAGCCGCCGGCCCGCAGCGATCGCCACAGGCGTCAGCGCAGCGCGGCCCGTGACGTCGCCGATCGCATAGATACCCGGTATCGCGGTGTTCTGGAAGGCGTCGGTGACGATGTAGTTGCAGTCATCGATCCTGACGCCGGCCTTGCCGAGATCGAGGCCGGCCACGTTGGCGGAGCGGCCCACCGCCCACAGCAGGCAATCGAAATCCGAAAATTCGCGGCCGTCCGCCGCGGTCAAGGTCTTCATGCCCTTATCCTCGCGCACGGCGGCCGGCACCATGTGCCGGTGAACGGTGATCCCCTGATCCTGCATTTCGCGCATGAGGGATTTTCCCAGCATCGCATCGAAACTCATCAGCGGATGTTCCTTGCGGATGAAGATCTCCACCTGCGCGCCGAGCTCGTGAAACGCGCCGGCCAGCTCGCAGGCGACGTAGCCGCCGCCGACGATGGCGACGCGCTTCGGCCGCTGCGCAAGCTCGAAGAAGCCGTCCGAGGTGATGCCGAGCTCGGCGCCGGGCAGCGACGGCAGCGTGGGCTTGCCGCCGGTCGCGATGACGATGTGCCGCGCGGTCAGGCGCTCGCCGTTGACCTCGACGGTATTCTTGTCCAGAAATCGCGCGGCCCCGCGCACATAGGCCACGCCTTTGGCCGCGAGGTTGCGCTCATAAATGCCGTTCAGGCGCAGCACATAGGCGTCGCGCTTGCGCTTGAGCGCGGGCCAATCGCTTTCGCCCAATGTCACGTTGAATCCGTAGTCGTTGGCGTCGGTGAGACTCAAAGCGACGCTCGCCGCGTTCCACATGACTTTCTTGGGAACGCAGCCCACGTTCACGCAGGTGCCGCCCAGGCGGTGCGGTTCGATCACCGCCGCCTTGGCGCCATATTCGGCCGCGCGCTGCGCGCAGGCCAGGCCGCCGCTGCCGCCGCCCACGCTGATGAGATCGAAGGCTTGGTCCGACACTGTGAACTCCGTGCTCAAATGGTGAGAAAACCCAATGATATACTGCGCCTGTCCATAACTCGCGTATGGGGTGCCGTCGTGATCAGTGTCGTCGTGATCCTAGCCTTGAGCCTCGCGCTCATCGTGTATCTGGTCGGCATCTACAACGGCCTGGTCAATCTTCGCGAAAACGTCAAAGTCGCATGGGCGAATATCGACGTGCTGTTGAAGCAGCGTCATGACGAGCTGCCGAAGCTGGTGGATGCCTGCAAGCGCTACATGCAGTTCGAACAGGAAACGCTCGAGAAAGTGATGCGTGCCAGGGCGTCGGTGAGTCTCGCCAGCAGTACGGGAAACGTCGCCGCCGTCGGCGCCGCCGAGCAGCAGCTGCGCGCCGGCGTGGGCAGGCTGTTCGCCGTCGCCGAGAACTATCCGCAGCTCAAGACCGACGAAACATTCAAGCAATTGCAGGGCAGGATCATCGCGCTCGAGGAATCCATCGCCGACCGCCGCGAGCTGTACAACGATCAAGTCAACCTTAACAACATCCGGGTGAATGTGTTTCCGGATGTCGTCATCGCCCGAAAATACGGCTTCCTCCCGGCGCAGCTGCTGGAATTTGCGAGCGAAGAGAAGCGCGACGTGAACGTGGGCGCGCTGTTCGGCACTTGAGCGCCGTTCGGCATCCTGGACCTTTCAACCGGGCATGTCCGACCATCGATTGAAATTTTGGCTCTTCGTCATCGGCCTCGCCGCGAGCGCGGCATATTGCTTTTGGTACGCCTTCAAGTCGTGGGCCAAGAACCGCACCGTCGAGGACACGCCCGTCTCGCGCGTGCGCTCCGCCGCGCAGGGCTACGTCGAGCTCACGGGGAAAGGGCTGCCGCCCGCGACGTCCCCGAACATAGCGCCTTTGACCGGAACGCGCTGCGCCTGGTGGCGCTACAAAATCGAGGAACGGCGCTACTCGGGCCGGTCGCGTTCGTGGTCCACGATTCAGAGCGATACCAGCGTCACCCCCTTCCTTCTGGACGACGGCACCGGTCAGTGCCTGATCGATCCGCGCGGCGCAGAAGTGTTTCCGGGCGCAACGGATGTTTGGTACGGACCGTCCGAATGGCCGCAGGTGCACATACCGAACGGCACCGGAGTCTTCGCCTGGCTGGTCGACAACCTGGTGACCGATCGATACCGCTACACGGAGCATCGCCTGCAGGCCGACGAGCGGGTCTACGCCATCGGCGCATTCCGCAGTCTCGGCGGCGCCAGCGTGGAGGACCCCGATGACGCGATCGCTGCACTGCTGCATGCTTGGAAAAAAGACCCTGCGGCTCTGCTCGCCCGCTTCGACACCAACCACGACGGCACCTTGAGCGCGGCGGAATGGGAGCAGGCCCGCGCGGTCGCCCGCCGCGAAGTTCTCGAACACCGCGCCGCCGAAACGCGGCCGCCCTCCATGAACGTACTGTCGGATCCGGGAGACGGCCGCTCATTCCTGTTGGCGGCCTGCGACGCCCAGACGCTCGCGCGCCGCTTCCGATACCGCGCCTTGGCCGGCCTCGGCGGTTTCGTCGGCAGTACCGCCGCTCTCGCCTGGATGCTGTTGAACGTCTGATAGAATCTTCGGAGTGAACAACCCACTTTTGGAACTGGAATCGCTGCCGGCATTCGGCCGCATCGAGGCAAGACATGCCCGGCCGGCGCTCGAGCGTGTGCTGGCCGAGAATCGCGCGCGACTGGACGAATTGACGGCCAACCCCTCACCCACGTTCGCGTCTCTCGTCATACCGGTGGAGGAATTGAGTTATCGGCTGAGCCGGGTCTGGAGCCCGATCAGCCATTTGAATGCGGTGGCCAATTCCGCGGAGATGCGCGAGGCGTACAACGAGTGCGTGCCGCTGCTCACGGCCTACTCCTCGGAACTCGGGCAGAACGCGGCGCTGCAAGCGGGTTACGCCTACGTTCTGCGGCACGAGGGCGGCGCGCTCGATGCGTCCCAGCGCAAGGTGGTGGAGAACGCACTGCGCGATTTTCGCCTGGCCGGGGTCGATCTGCAGCCCGAACAGAAGGCTCGATACCGCGAGGTCGCGCAGCGCCTCGCGCAGTTGGCCACCAAGTTCTCCGAGAATGTGCTCGACGCCGGACGCGCCTACACGCGCAGCGTCACCGACAGTTCGGAACTCGCAGGCCTGCCGGCCAATGCCGTCGACCGCGCCGCCGCGGACGCCCGTGAGGCCAATCAGACGGGCTGGCTGTTCAAACTCGATCAGCCCACCTATATGACGATCATGGCCAGCGCCGAGAACGAGCAGCTGCGCCGCGACATCTACGAGGCCTGGGTCACCCGCGGCTCCGAGCTCGGCCCGAGCGCCGGACGCTTCGACAACACCTCCGTCATCGCCGAAATCCTGCCGCTGCGTCACGAATTGGCCAACCTCGTCGGCTTCAAGAATTTTGCCGACTACGCATTGGCCACCCGCATGGCCAAGAACAGCAAGCAGGTACTCGGCTTTCTGGACGACCTGGCACGCCGCTGCCTGCCTGCGGCACGCCAGGAGTTTTCGGATCTGGAGGAATTCGCGGGCCGCAAGCTCAACGCCTGGGACATGGCGTTCTACGGCGAGAGGCTGCAGGAGAGCCGCTTCAAGGTTTCCCAGGAGGCGCTGCGCCCCTACTTCCCGCTGCCCAAGGTGCTGTCCGGCTTGTTCGGCTTGGTTCGGCGCCTGTACGGCATCGATGTGCGCGAACGGCCGGGGGTCGGTGTGTGGCATCCCAGCGCGCGTTACTTCGATCTCATCGATCAGGATGACAGGATCGTCGCCGGATTCTTCCTCGATCCGTATTCGCGCTCCGAGAAGCGCAGTGGCGCTTGGATGGACGAATGCGTCGTCGCCAAATCCCTGCCCACCGGGTCGGCGCTCCCCGTGGCGCAATTGGTGTGCAACTTCACCGCGCCGGTGGGCAGCGCACCGTCGCTGCTGACTCATGATGAGGTAACCACCCTGTTTCACGAGTTCGGCCACGGATTGCACCACATGCTCACGCGCGTGGCCTACCCCAGCATCGCCGGAATCAACGGCGTGGCCTGGGACGCGGTGGAGCTTCCCAGCCAGTTCATGGAGAACTTCGTCTGGCGGCCCGAGGTACTGCCGCTCATCTCCGCCCACGTGGATGGCGGCGAACCGCTGCCCGTCGACATGTTGCAGCGGCTATTGGGAACGCGCACCTTCAACGCGGCGCTCGATACGCTGCGGCAAATCGAACTCGCGAGCTTCGATTTCGAATTGCACGCGAACTTCGACCCGGAAGCGGGAGCGAAAGTCGCCGAGACGCTTGCTGCGGTTCGGCGGCGGGTCGCCGTCGTGCCGGCCGCACCCTTCAATCGGATGCCGGCCAGCTTTGCGCATATATTCGCCGGCGGGTACGCCGCGGGTTATTACAGCTACAAATGGGCCGAGGTGCTCGCCGCCGACGCCTTCGAGGCATTCGAAGAGGCCGGGGTGTTCGACAGCGCGACGGCGGCGCGCTTCCGCGACTCGATTCTGGCACGGGGCGGGAGCCTCGACGCGATGGACGCCTTCGTGCGGTTTCGGGGCCGCGAGCCCGACGTGCGGCCGCTGCTCAAGCAAACGGGAATCGCGGCGTGAAAACCAGACGCAAACCGCCGGCGGCGCTGACGCTGGCGCTGCTGACCCTGCTGTCGGGGCTGCCGGCGGCGCAGTTGCGGGCGGCGACCGCCTATGTCAGCGATGAGCTCGTGCTGGGCGTGTACGCCGAACAGAACGGTCAGGGACAGCGCCTGGCCACCCTGCATTCCGGGGCCGCCGTTGAGACGCTGGGGGTGAATGGCGAGTACACCCAGGTTCGGATGAGTGACGGCACCACCGGCTGGGTCAAATCAGCCTACCTCACCTCCCACGAACCCGCGACGGTGCGAATCAAACAGCTCCAAGAAGAGCTGGACGTCAGCCGCGCGACGACGCCGGAGCTCGCCGCCGCGGCCGCGCGCAGCGAGCTCGAGCAATTGAAGAGCGAGCTTGCGAACAAGCAATCCGAACTCGACGCCGCACGTCAGGCGCTGCCGTCGCCGGCGCCCGCGTTCGGCGGCGATGTGGCGGGCGACGCGGCGAGCAGAGTCTTGCCGGGCGGCGCCATTCGCCCCTGGACCCTGCTCATTGCCGTGCCGGCGGCGCTCGCCGGCGGCTTCTGGCTGGGGTACTCCACGCTGGCCCGGCGCGTCAGGAAGAAGTTCGGCGGCATCAAGGTGTATTGACTTAATTCTCGCCCCGCTTGGCGGACTTTTACATATCCGCCGGTCGGGGCGGGGAGCAATGCAACAAAGGAGAACCAGGCACGTGGCGCTTGGGACCTTAAGAGCCTAAACTGCGTCAGATGCATGACCTACGCCGTAACGACTACGACGTCACGAACTCCGTTCAAGTCAGTTCCACGGCGGCGGTGACCGCCGCGGTCCGAGAACTATTCACGGCCGCTTACCCCGGCGAGTCGTTCGACAAAGTGGCGATTTCTTTCGAAGAGTTCGACAAGCTCTTCACGGGCCGCATGCCCGGTTATCACGGCGTCGATACCGTCTACCACGATCGCCAGCACTCGCTGGATATGACGCTTGCCATGGCGCGCTTGCTGGTGGGCTACGAGCGCACCGTCGAGAGCCGCATGCGCATCGGCGCCGAGCGGGCCGTGATGGCGCTGGTTACGTCGCTGTTTCACGATGCGGGCTACATCCGCGAGTTCGGCGACCGCCAGCATCGCAACGGCGCCGAGTTCACTCTTTACCATGTGACCCGCAGCGCGCGATTCCTGGCGCGCTTCCTGCCCAGCATCGGCATGGAGAGCTGGGTGCCGATTTCGACGCGTATCGTGCATTTCACGGGATACGAGATCAAGCTCGACCAAATCCAATTGGCCGACCCCCGCGACCGCAAACTCGGTCATTTATTGGGCACGGCGGATTTGATCGCCCAAATGGCGGATCGCTGCTATCTCGAGAAGTGCCGCGACCGGTTGTATCCGGAATTCGTGCTCGGAGGCATCGCCGCCGCCACGGGTACCGACGGAGCCTTGCAGGTTCGCTACAGCTCGGGTTTGGATCTGTTGCGGCAAACTCCGGAGTTCGTGCGCGAGACCCGCGTGCAGCGACTGGAGGGTGAGTTCGAGCACGCCTACCGGTATGTCGAACCTCTATTCGGCGGCAAGAATCCCTATCTCGAGGCCATCGACCGCAATCTCATGTTCCTGCATCGGGTGCTTCGCAGCGAGCGATGGCTGCTGTTGCGGCGAAATCCGCCGCTGTTCACCTCGGGCGACAATCAATTGGGGCAGGTGCGCGGCCTCATGCTGACTCATCTCAAGGCTCTCTGGGCCTAACCCCTTCGGGTATTCCCCGACACCACAATCCGGCAGCCTCTCAAGGCCAATCGATGGCCGCCACGTAGCGCGCATGCAGCTCCTCGAGCCGCGCGAGAACCTGGTCTTTTCCCAACAGGGGCGATGCCCCGATGGCCTCGCGCAGCACGCCTAAGCTCAAACTCCGTCGGGCATTGTCGGCAATGGGTGCGAAGCTGAAATGCCAGGGTTCCGGCCGGACGCCCGACAGTAAACCCTGATACGGGCGAAAGAATCCGAACCGGGCCGCATGGGCCTGCAACCATTCGGCCAGCGCCGCGTAAGGTCCGCCCGCAGCGAACTCCTCGGGCGTGAGCTGCGGACTGTATCCCGGCGGGGTCGCGCGCCCGTCGATCAGATCAACATCCGTCCCCCAGTGGTGGCGGCTCGCTCCGGGTAGAGCGGACCACAGCAATATGGCGTCGATGCGCTCGCTTGGCGACAGTTCGCGTACATCGATGAGTCCGCCCGCAGCATCCAGCATCGGCCGCTCGCCCGTGAATTTGCCGTTCCAGATGGCAAGCTGGCGCGAATAATCGCGAAAGCTGCTGATGGGCAAGAGGTCGAATCCGTCGGCCCGGGCGGCGCGGCGCATGCTCAAAAAGGGTGCAACGGCCTGTGCGTGCAGGGCGCATGGCGGATCCGGCACCTGAACGATATGGGTGGGGACCCGGCCGGTCAGTTCATCCGCGTTCACGAAGCCATGTCGCGGGCCGCGGCGAAATCGGAGACCTGGTCGAAGATGCGGGCCAGCGTACCCACCTCCTGCGCGCCTGAAACGGTGTACTGTCCGTCGAATACGAACGTCGGAACGCCGGTGATTCCCAGCACCGAGGCATGACGTTCAGCGGCAATGACGCCGTCCTGTCCGGATCGCAGTACCAGCGCGGACCGGGACTCCCGCTCCGCAAGGCCTGCATCGACGGCGAGGCGGACCAATTCCTCGATATCGCCGATATCGCAGCCCTCTTCGAAATAGCCGCGCATGATGCGCTCCGCAACCGCTGCCTGACGCCCGGAACGGGCCGCATGGGCGATCAAGAGATGCGATCTGCGGGTATTCGGCATGCGCTTGATGAGATCGAAGCGGAATTTGATGCCGCTCGCCTCTCCCTGACGCTCGAGTTCGGCATGCACCTGCGCCACGCGCTCCGGACTGCCGACTCGGGCGGTAAGGTAGACTGTGCGGTCGACGCCCTCGGTAGGCATGTCCTGGTTGAGCTCGAACGGCCTGAAGGTTACGCGCGGCTCGAACCGCGGGCGGGCGGCCACCGCAACCTCGAAGCGTCGTTTGCCGAGATAGCACCAAGGACAAACGGTGTCGGAATAGATATCAATGCGCATGTTTCTGGTCCATCCGGGGGGGGATTGTACCGGGCCCCTTATGGGGTTTGGCGTGAACGAGTATCATTCCTTCGGGTTCGACGGGGAAGTTGGCCGGTGTAGTCCATGGCTCGAAGCTTAAAAACCAAGTACTTGCAGCTTGCATTGGCGGTCGGCGCCGTGCTGTCGCTGGTATTTGGGGGTCTGGCCTACTATGAGCACCGCGTCAATGCCGCGGACGTCAACCAGGTCACCTACGCCACGGTCGCGCAGAAACTGGAAGCCAACCTGGAGACCCGCGCCAGCAGCCTGTCCGAGATCACCGGAACCTCGCTCGCACCCGCGTTGAGTTCGGGCAACAAGGCCGCGGTCACTTCCATTGCCCAGCGGCTGCTCGACGAGCGCGACATCGAACGGGTCGAAGTCCTCGATGCGCACGGCGCGGTGCTGTTCAGCGGCGGCGATCCGGCCGTTCTTCAGTCGGGCGACTGGTTCGTCTTTCAGAGCACCATCCACTCGAACCTGGTGTCGGCTCCCGTACAACGCCTGGGCAGTCTGCAGATTTGGATGAGCCGTGCGGAAATGCAGGAGACCCTCGCGAGCATTCGCAAGCAGCTCGAGAGCCAGCAGGGAATTCAGGTCAAGCGCATGCGCGGTTTGTTTGCCGGCATTACCGTGCCGCTGTTCCTTCTGGGATTGATCGGCGCCTGGTTCATCGCGCGTCAACTGGCGCGGCCCATCTCCGCGTTGGTGAAGAGTGCCGATCGAATCGGCCAGGGCGACTACACCCGGCCGCTCGCCGTGGTGCGCCAGGATGAGCTCGGTGAACTGCAATTCGCGCTCGAGCGCATGCGGCAGAAACTGAACGAAACCACCATCACCAAGAACTATCTGAACACGGTGCTGAACAGCCTGAGCGACGCCGTGCTGGTGACCTCCGCCGACGGCATCGTGAAAAGCTGCAACGAGGCCACGCAAAAACTGCTCGGTTATCAGGAAGCGGAGCTGATCGACAAACCGCTGGTCAGCTTCATCGACGATGCGCACCGCAACGCCTTCGATTTGACGAGTTCGGCGCCCGAAGCGCGCGAGACCGTGCTGCGCACCGCCAGCGGCCAGACCATTCCCGTGTCCATGGCGAGTTCGGCGATCACGACGGAAGATCCGCAGTTCCAGGGCAACATCTACGTGGCGCGCAACATCACCGAGCGCAAGCGGGCCGAACGGCGCATCCGCTACCTGGCGCGCTACGACACGCTCACCAAGATGCCGAATCGCATGCAGTTTCAGCATCTGCTGCAGCAGGCCATCGCGCGCACGCGGCGCAACCAACGCTCGCTCGCGCTGCTGTACCTGGACTTGGACCGGTTCAAAGAGGTGAACGACACCTTCGGCCATGCCGCCGGCGACAGAACCCTGGAGATCCTGAGCGAGCGTCTGACCCGCAACCTGAGCAAGGACACCGTCATCGGCCGCCTCGCCGGCGACGAGTTCGCCATGTTCGTCGACGATCTGCCGGTGGACGTGGACAATCGCGCCGCCATCGGCAACCTTGCACGCACCCTGCTCGATGAAATCAGCCGCACCTTCTACGTGAACCAACAGGAGGTGTACCTGACCGCCAGCGTCGGCGTCGCCATCTGTCCGTACGATGCGGAGAACGTGATCGATCTGATCCGCAACGCCGATGCGGCGATGTATCACTCGAAACAGAACGGCGGCAACACCTACGCATTCTACGTGCCGGAAATGAACGCCGCGGCGGTCGAACGCTTGATGCTGAAGAGCAAGCTGCGGCGCGCGCTGGAACGGAACGAATTGGTGATCCTGTACCAGTCCAAGGTGGATTTGCGCGACGGGCGCGTGGTCGGCGCCGAGGCGCTGCTGCGCTGGCGCCTGCCCGGTCACGGCGACATTTCCCCCTCTCAATTCATCCCGCTGGCCGAAGAGACCAGCCTGATATTGGATATCGGCGAATGGGTGATGAACCGGGTGTGCTCGGATTACCGCGAGTGGAAGAAGACGGTGCCCGAGCCGGGCCGAATCGCCATCAATCTCTCGCTGCGCCAGCTCAAGCAGGCGAGCTTCATTTCGCGCTGCCGCAACGTATTCCGCAAGCACGAGGTCTCGCCCACCTGTTTCGAGCTGGAAGTCACCGAAACCACTTTGATGACCGACCCGAAGCGCACCATCGGGCTTCTGAACGAGCTGTACGCCATGGGGTTGAATCTGGCCATCGACGATTTCGGCACGGGGTATTCCTCGCTGTCGGCCTTGCAGCAGTTCCCGATCGGCACTTTGAAAATCGACCAATCCTTCGTCCGCGACGTCGCCGTGGACTCGGACGACGCGGCCATCGTGCGCACCATCATCGACATGGGAAAGAGCCTCGATCTCGAGGTCATCGCAGAGGGAGTCGAGGCGAGCGAGCAGCTCGAATTCCTGCGCAAGCACGGCTGCTACTACGCCCAGGGGCGGCTGTTCGGCGATGCCATGGAAGCGGGCAAGATGCTCGCCATTCTCGCCGGCCAGGCCGGCGGCGCGGCCTATCACGCGGCGCTGTGCGCGCCCATGGGTTCGCGGCCGATGCGCCTCTCCTCGTAGCCCCACGCCGTGTTGTCCGCTCGGGATCTCACCCTCCGGCGCGGTCCGGAGCCGCTCATCGAGCAGGCTGAATTCACGATCTTCCGCGGCGACAAGGTCGGGCTCACCGGCGCCAACGGCACCGGAAAATCAAGCCTGTTTGCCGCCCTACTCGGCGAATTGCACGCCGACAGGGGCGACATCGATCGTCCCGTAGGTCTTACCATCGCTCACGTCGAGCAGGAGGTCGATGCCGGCCCCCGGGCCGCGATCGAGTTCGTCCTGGACGGCGACCTGGAGCTTCGGCGCGTGCTCGCCGCGATTGCGCACGCGGAAGCGGGTGCGGGCGGCGGAGGCGACGCGGCCATGGCGCTGGCGGAAGCCCATGCCTCCTATCAAAGCATCGACGGCTATCGCGCGCGGGCGCGGGCGGCGGCGATCATGCACGGCCTCGGCTTCGCGCCTCATGATCTCGAGCGCACGGTGGCCGAGTTCTCCGGCGGCTGGCGCGTGCGATTGGCGATGGCGCGCGCGCTCAATTCGCGCGCCGATTTGTTGCTGCTGGATGAGCCGACCAATCACTTGGATTTGGACGCCATCGTCTGGCTGGAGGATTGGCTGTCCGCGTTCTCGGGTACGCTGATGATGATTTCCCACGATAGGGAATTTCTCGATGCCATCATCGGCCGCGTGCTGCACATCGAGAACCGCGCCGTCCACGCCTACTCGGGCAACTACTCGCAGTTCGAGCAGAAGCGCGCCGAGGAATTGGCGCTGCAGCAGGTGCTGCAGGTTCGGCAGATGCGTCGGGTGGCACAGATCACTTCCTTCGTGAACCGCTTTCGCGCCAGCGCCACCAAATCGCGCCAGGCCCAAAGCCGCATCAAGATGCTGGAGCGCATGGAGCGCATCGTACCGGCGCATGTCGACAGCCCGTTCGAATTCGAGTTTGCCGCGCCGCTCAAGACGCCGCGCCCTTTATTGACGGTGGAAGACGCCTCCTGCGGCTACGGGGATTCCCGCGTCGTCGGCGGCATCCAAGTCTCGATAGGGCCCCTGGACCGCATCGCTCTCCTCGGACCCAACGGCGCGGGCAAATCCACGCTGACCAAAATGCTGGCCGGGGTTGCGGCGCCGCTCTCGGGCAGGCGCATTCCCGCCGCCGACCTGAGCGTGGGCTATTTCGCGCAGCAGCAGCTGGAGCAGCTGCGGCCCGATTGCGATGCCTTCTGGCATATGCGCAATCTGGGCGGCGCGGATTTTGCGCAGGGCGACGAGCAGCGCGTGCGCGACCATCTGGGCAGCTTCGGCTTCGCGGGTGACCGTGCGTTCGAGGCCGTGGGACGGTTCTCGGGCGGCGAGAAGGCCCGCCTGACTCTCGCCCTGCTGGTCGCGCGGCGGCCGAACCTGCTGCTGCTCGACGAACCGACCAATCACCTGGACATCGACATGCGCCACGCGCTCACCGTGGCGCTGCAGAGCTTCGAAGGCGGAATGGTGATCGTGTCCCACGATCGCCACTTGATCAAGACTGTCGCCGATTCGCTGTGGTTGGTCGCCGACGGCCGCTTGAAGGTGTTCGACGGCGACTTGGACGACTACCAGCAATGGATGAGGTCGCGCGGCAGGACGGCGCCCGCCTCTGCGGCACCCGCGGCCAAGAGCGCACGGCGCGGCAATCCCGCGGACCGGCCGAAGGGCGCGTCGGACGCGCGCGCCGGCTTGCGCAAACTGCGGCGCGAAATCGCGGACATCGAGAAGCGCATTGCGGCCATCGCCGCCGAACGAATCACGGTCGAAGCAGAGCTTTGCAAGAATCCCATGCATGAGGGACTCCAGGCACAGTACGCCGATCTCACCCGCGACGCCGCGTCCATGGAGAGCCGCTGGATGGAAATCGGCACCGCGATCGAGGCCGCGGAAACTTAAGGCCGGGCCGCCGACGCGTTGGCGAGCGCATCGTCGACTTGTACCGCGATCTCGGCAAGCGCCGCCTGCGCCGCGCGCGCGTAGGCATCGACGATTGCCGTCAAGCGGTTCTCCGCCGCCGCCTGACGGGCGTCCGCCTCGAAGCGGCCGAGAATGCGCCGGTCGCCGGACCCGCCGATGCGCGCCAGAAAGTGCACGTGCGCGGTGGGCGCAGGCGACGCCGGGGTGTATTCGGCCTGGAAGTCCGTGACTTCGATTTCCAGCCAGTAGGTGCTCGAGAACACCGACGCATCCCCGCTCACGGTCCGCAAATGCCTGCGCGAATGCAGAAATTCCTGAACCGCGAGCTCCTGCAGCACGTCGCCCGCCGGTCCGCTCCAGCGCGCGTCGGCGAAGTAGTCCAGACGCCGGTCCGGATACAGCACGGCGATGCGATCGGTCGCAAGGCCCGTGGGCAGCCGGGGCTTGAGGATGGCCAGGTCCAAGGGAATCGCAGGTTGCGGCGCAGAGTCGCCGGCCGGCGCTGCGAGCGGCACCGGCCCGGCCGACAGCACGTAGATGGTGGGCGGGACGGCCTTGCTCTTGAACAAGGATCCGGTGCAAGCGGCGGGACAGACCAACGCGAGAGCGAGGGCGAGCGTCATCCGACGATTCATTTCGCCACCTCGACGCCGCGGTAGTTGGGTTCGTAGATGAGTTGCGATGGATTTTGCTTCAGGCTGCGGGACAGGTCGCGAAAATCCCGCGCCGCCTGCCGGCTCTCGCGCAGCAGTTGCTCGAACTCCGGCAGGCTCTGATGAGTGAAGCGCGACACTTCGGGCTCGTTGTCCTCGACAAAGTGCTCCAAGCGGTCGGAGGTCTTCGCCAGGTGATCCGACATCTGCGTGATGTTGGCGACGGCCGTTTGAATGTCGGGAGCGGCCTGCGCCTCGATGCCCCGCAGGGCGGCCGCGGCACCGCGGACCTCCTCGGTGGCGCGCCGGGCGTCGGCCACCAATTCCTGCACGTCGCGCACCGTAGCCGGGAGGCGCTCGCTGGCGAGCCGCACATTGTCGAGCGTGGCTTTGAACGAGCGCACGTTCTCATCGCTGATGACTTGATTGATGCGTTCCGCCGTCTCGACGAGGTGCGTGGTGAGCGCCGGCAGGTTGCTCAACAGCACGTCGAAGTCCGAGGGTGCGGAGCGAATCACCGGATAGTCGAGGCCTTGCGGCAGCGTCCCCGACGCCGAAGCCTTGGGATCCTGCTGCAAATCGATGAACAAGAGGCCCGTGACGCCCTGCAGGCTCAAGGAAGCCTGGGTGCGAACGTCGATCGGCGCCGTGGAATCGATGTCGGCGATGACCAGCACCCGATTGCGCTGCTTGGGATCGATCATGATGCGCGCCACTTTGCCGACGTCGACTCCCAGGTAGCGCACCGAGCTGCCCGCGGAGAGGCCGCTGACCGTGCCCGGGAAATAGATTTCATAGCGTTCGTAGTTGTGCTTTTCGCGCTGATCCGTGTACCAAAACACGAAGGACACCGCCATGGCAATCACCAGAAGGACGAATGCCCCGACCGCCACATAATTCGCGTCCCTATCCATGCGCCCCCTTCTCCGCGGCGCGCGCCCGAGCCCCGTGAAAGTACTCGTGTATCCAGGGATTCTGATTCTCGAGCATGCCGTCCAAGGTGTCGGTGATCATGCGCCCGTCAACGATCACCCCGACCCGGCTGCAGGTCTGAAACAGGGTGTCGAGATCGTGGGTGATCATGACGACGGTGAGCCGCAGTTGGGAATGAAGGTATAACAGTAGCTCATCGAAGGCCGCGGCGGAAATCGGATCCAGCCCGGCCGTGGGCTCGTCGAGGAACAGCAGCTTGGGTTCGAGGCTGAGTGCCCGGGCGAGGGCCGCACGTTTCACCATGCCGCCCGACAATTGCGAGGGAAACTTCCTGCCATCCGCGGGCAAAAGGCCGACCAGGTCCAAGTTCAGCTCCGCCAATTGGTCGAGGATCTTCTCGGACGCCGGATAGTATTCGCGCAGCGGCAGCTGAATGTTTTGGGCGACGGTGAGCGAGCTGATCAAGGCGCCGCTTTGAAACGTCACCCCGTAGCTTCGCACCAGCGCGCTGCGATCGGCAGCGGCCAGCTGTCGCACGTCCCGGCCGTACAGCTCGACCGTGCCGCCGTCCGGGTCACGCAACCCCAGGATGGTACGCATCAGCACGGACTTTCCGGTTCCGGATCCGCCGACGACGCCGAATATCTCGTTCGGAAGAACTTCCATGTCGAGCCCGTCGTGGACGATCTGCGCACCGAATCGGCTGACGAGGCCGTGTACTCGAATGACCGGCGGTGCGGCGGTTTCCGGCATCAAAACTTCAGTTTCACGAACAGGACGGCGAACAACGCGTCGGCCAGTATCACCATGAAAATGGACTGCACCACGGCCACGGTGGTCAGACGCCCGAGCTCGCGCGCGGATTCCTGCACCTGCATGCCACGGTAAGTGCCCACCAGGGCGATCAGAATGGCGAATATCGGCGCCTTGATGAGCCCGGCCCAGAAAGTCGTCGGCGACAGTGCTTCGCGCAGACGGTAGGTGAATTGCACCAGGGGGATGTGCAAATTGAGCAGCGACAAGAGGCCGCCGCCGGCCAGCCCCATGGCGTCCGCGATAATGGTGAGCAGCGGCATCGCGATGACCAGAGCCAGCACCCGGGGGACGACCAACAGCTCGATCGGACTCATTCCCATGGCGCGCAGGGCGTCGGTCTCCTCGTTGAGCTGCATCACGCCGATCTCGGCCGCAAAAGCGCTGCCGGAGCGGCCGGCGACGATGATGGCGGTGAGCAGCACGCCCATTTCGCGCAGCACCGAGATCGTCACCAGATCCACCACGAAGATGTCGGCGCCGAATCGCGACAGTTGCTGCGCTCCCAGATAAGCCACGATGACGCTGATCAGAAAGGCGATGAGGCTTACGATGGGAATGGCGGTGATGCCGGTTTCGTAGATATGGCGCGCCAGCGACGATACCCGCAACGCGCGCGGTCTCAAGACCGCCTCGCCCAGAACCCGGACGATTCCCCCGAGGAAACCGACCGCCGCTTCCGCATGGCCACCCTGCAGAACCGACCATCGGCCGAGTTCGCCCAAGAATCCCGGAGAGTCCGCCGCGACAGGCGCCGCCGCCGGGCCTCCCGCCGCCTGCAGTTTTTGCAGCAACTCCAGATAGTGCGGCGGGTCGCCCGTGTGGCGAACGTCGAGGTGCGGGGCGCCGATCTCGGCCAATCGCATCAGCAACACCCACGCCGCGCCCATCGCGGGCGCTTCGGCCCCGGACCAATCGCAGACCAGGGTGCCGTGCAATTCGCCCGGCAAGGCGCGCAGCTGCGTTTCGATTTGCCCCAGGGCGGGCAATGACCAGTTTCCGCTCAGGTACAACCGCCGGTCGTCGCCTTCTCCTTCGAGCCTGAGGACGGTCATACTTGCGCTCATGGCCATATGCTAGCAGGGCAACACATGACGCACAGCGACCCGCTGTTACAAATCCTGATCCTGCTTGCCGCTTCGGTGTGCGTGGTCGCAGGCGTGCGCAAACTGAAGTTGCCCGCAATTCTGGGATATCTTGCCGTGGGTATGCTGCTCGGCCCGCATGCATTGGCATTGGGCGTGGGCGGCGAGACCACCCAGCTGTTGGCGGACTTCGGCGTGGTCTTCCTGGTGTTCACGCTGGGATTGGAATTCTCCCTGCCGCGCCTGGTGGCGATGCGCTGGGAAGTGCTCGGTGTGGGCGGCGCACAGGTATTCCTCACCGCGGGCATCGTTGCCGCCGGCCTCAGCCTGTTCTTCGATGTCGTCCCCGCGGTGGCCGTGGTGATCGGCGGCGCGGTCGCCATGTCTTCGACGGCCATCGTCATTTCGCAGCTCACCGAGCAATCGGAGAACAACCGCACCCATGGGCGACTCGCGGTGGCGATCTGTCTGTTTCAGGACCTCAGCTTCCCGCTGTTTCTCGCCCTGGTCTCGGTGCTGACCGGCGGCGGACAGGCGGTTGCGTCGCGCGTAGGCGGCGCCATCGGCATCGCCGTTGTCGCACTGCTCTTGGTGCTTGCCGCCGGGCGGTGGCTGCTGCGGCCGCTGTTCCTCGTGATCGCGGGGGTGCGCTCCGCCGAGCTCTTTTCATTGGCCGTGCTGCTCGCAGTGCTGGCCTCGGCCTGGGCGACTCAGGCGGTGGGCCTGTCGCTCGCGCTCGGCGCCTTTCTCGCCGGCATGATGCTGGCAGAGACCGAATTTCGTCACCAAATCGAAGCGACCATCCGTTCCTATCGCGAGGTGCTGCTCGGTCTGTTCTTTATCACCGTGGGCATGCTGCTCGATGTCGGGCTGCTGGTGCGGGATTTCCCGCTGGTGGCGGCGATTCTCGCCGGAATGCTGGTGCTCAAGACGGCGGTGGTGACGCTGTCCGCAAAGCCTGCCACGAAAAGCTGGTTCAAAGCTCTGCGCACGGGGGTGGTGGTGAGCCAGGGCGGGGAATTCGGGTTCGCGCTGCTGACTCTGTTGCTGCGGCGGGAATTGCTCGATTCAGGTCTGGTGCAGCCGCTGCTGGCCGCCACCGTGCTCAGCATGGTGCTGTCTCCCATGATCATCCGGCACAATCGGCAAATCACCCGCGCGCTGCTCGGCGAATCCGGGCCGCCGAAGAGCGAGGCCATGCGCGAAGCCCAGGCTACCCTGGCCGTCGCCGAGCGCGATCACGTCGTCATTTGCGGATTCGGCCGAGTCGGCCAGAACATCGCGCGGGTGCTCGAGCAGACGGGTTTCGAATACATCGCCCTCGAAGTCGATGCCTACCGGATTCGCGCCGGCAGACAGGCGGGCGATCCGGTCATCTACGGCGATGCCGGCGAAACCAAGGTGTTGGAGAACGTCGGTGTGGCGCACGCGAGCTGCGTGGTGATCACCTTCGCAAGCCCGGAGGTGGCGCTGCGCATCCTGCGGGCGGTGCGCGAATTGCGCGCCGACGTGCCCATCCTGGTGCGCACTCAGGACGACACCAAGCTCGAACAGTTGCAGGCGGCCGGAGCGACCGAGGTGGTTCCCGAAACCTTCGAGGCCAGCCTCATGCTGCTGTCGCACCTGCTGCTGCTGCTGAAGCTGCCGGTGCCGCGCGTCATCCGGACCGTCAACGACATCCGCAGCCATCGCTACGGCATGTTGCGTCAGTACTTCCCATCCGCGGACGCGCTGCCTCTCGACTCGAGCCACGCCTTTCGTGAGGAGTTGCACAGCGTCATCCTGCCGCCCCACGCCTGGGCGGTGGGCCGCAGCATCGCGGAGCTCCACGCCCGCGGATCCCGGGCATCGGTTAGTGCAGTGCGGCGAGACGGCATCGTCGGCCGCGAACCCAGCCCGGAAACCCTGCTCAAGGAAGGCGATGTGGTGGTGGTTTGCGGCACTCCGGAGGCCGTCGAACACGCGGAAACCCTGCTTCTGATGGGTTGAAAAAAGGGCTTTACAGGGATGGCGGAACCATCGCATAGTAGGGCCGCTGTTCAAGGGCAAACCCGCCGAAAGGCGGGGACGCAAAACCACCGGTCTTAGGGGCTTCCTCGGAAGCCTGACGATAGCGGGGTCGCCAGTAATTCTAAGCGCACGAGCGCTCCAAAGCCTTCCGGTTTTGTGCCCCCCACAGCAAGCGGTTCTTACTCGTCTTCCGGGGGGAAGCATATGGTTAGCAAAGTCGATCGTCCGAACGGCGCCGATTCGTCGGGTATTTTTCGCCGGCCGCGTCTCGTTCTCAAGCTCAAGCGCTTCGAGGACCTTCCAGGGATTCTTGCCAAGACCAAGAACTATCCCTCTCCGGTGCGCATGGTGGGCGCCGACTACTCCCAGACTCGCTGCGTGGGCGGCGACGGCGGCACCACGGTCGATTCGGCCGGGCTCAACAAGATCCTGGAATTCGGCGAGACCTTCGTGCGGGCGCAAGCCGGGGTTCGCGTGGGCACCTTGGTGCAGGCGCTCGCCGAGCGCGGTCTCGAGCTGCCGCTGACCCCGGAAATGGGCCAGATCTCCCTGGGCGCCGCAGCCGTCACCACTCTGCCGCAAGCCTCGTTCGACGCGGGCGTCGCGCAAATGTCTTCCTGCGTCGCCGAGATCAAGATGATCACGCCGCAGGGCAAGCAGATGGTCGTCAACGAGCGGCAGCGGGATTTGATGCGCGTGCTGCGCTCGAGCTTCGGCTTACTCGGCGTGGTGCACGAGGTCGTGCTGCGCGTGCGGCCCATGACGCCGGTGAAAATCGACTACCAAGTACTGTCGCTCAAGGATTTCACGGCACGCTTCAACTCCATCGTGAATGCTCCCGGCGCGTTGCGTCTGCATATCTCGCCTTTCACCGACAAGATCACGGTCGAGCGCCGCACGCTCGACGAATCGGCTTCCGTCACCCGCTCGGGAATCTGGCAGGTTCGCAATTCCGTCATGCGCAATGTGCTGCCTGCCTTCGGATCGACCGTCGGCAGCGTCCTGGCCGCGCCCGGACTGCGTGCGGTCATGCTGTCGGGCATGCAGCGCGCGCTGCGCGCCACCTTGGATCGGGGTGCGCGCGGAGTGGTGCTGTATTCTCACGAGTGGTTGCGCGACATGCCGCAGGAAGCGTGGAAGGCCCGGCACACCTATAGTCTGTGGGCGTTTCCGCAGGCCGACTATCCCAAGCTCCTGGCCGAGTACTTCGCCTTGTGCAAGGCCTACTACAAGGAGCACCGCTACCGGAGCAACCTGATCAGCGGAGCCAGCCGCCTGCATCAGGACAAAGGATCCCTGTTCAGCGTGAGCTACTCGGGTCCGATGATCACTCTGGAGCCTTCCTCCACCGGCGAGCAGGGCTGGGATGATTTCTTGATCGACTTCAACGATTTCGCATCGGGCATGGGCGGCACACCCACGTTCAATCAGACGCGGGCTCTGCAACCCGAACATGTGGCGAAATCATTCGGAGAACGCGTGAAGTTGTTCAGCGCGCTGCGCCAGCGGACCGATCCCCTCAACCGGCTGCGCAACAGTTACTTCGCCCATCTACTCGGCTAGCGGCGGGTACTTGGCGTAGGTTGCTCAGAGGCCGGAGACGATCTTGGCCTTGATCGACTCGAACTCGGAGTCGCTGATGAGCTTGGCGTCCAGCATTTCGCGCGCCTGCCGCAGCCGCCGGGCGGGATCCGATTCCGCGCCGGCTGCATCGCCGCCGCCGAAAGCGCCCTGGGCCCCGATCTGCACGCCGCCGGATTTCGCGCGCAGCTCCTCGAGATCGCGGACGCGGCGCTTCTCGCGCCACACCTGGTCGTGCTGCTGACAGATGCGATACAGGGCCTGCGCCTGATCCTTGCGCAAGCCGGTGAAGGTCCACACACGATTCACCTCGGACCCCGTGCTCAGATCGGAGCTCGACTGCGCGACCAGGGTCAGATCCGCGGCCAGAATTCCCGCGCTGATGCGGGTTTCCTTGAGATCCTGCCAGCGAATGTCGGCGGAGTCGTAGCCGCCGAGCAATCTGAGCTGCAGCGAAATGAAGCGCCCGCTGGTGGCGCCGATGCAGGCGCGGCGGTGCGTCAGCGCATACAGGCGATGCTGCACCGCCCATGCTTCCAAGGTTTCTCCTGCTGTGAGCAGTCCCTTGAGCGTGGCCAACGCGTCCTCTAGGCCCGGCTCCGGCGGGCCGCCCGGCTCGGGATCGTTCATCAGCCCTTCTCCTGCAGATGCGCCTCCAGGAACCACAGATACTTGTCGACGTCGCGGGAAATCCCGGTGAAGAGGTCCGCGGTGTCGGCGTCGCCCAGTTTATCCGTGTCGTCGATGGCTGCCCGCACCGACTTGCCGTACGCGGCAAGCTGCGTGGACAAATAGAACAGATGATCCTTGCCCGCGGTGATGGAGAGCGGATAGTTCTTCAATTTGCTGCGCTTGGCGGCGACCGCCACCGTTCCCTCGGCGGTACCGCCGAGGCTGGTCACGCGCTCGGCGATTTCGTCGATTTGTTCCAGCGCCAGATCGGAAATCTTGTCGAACAGCTCGTGCAAGGCGATGAAATTGGGGCCCTTCACGTTCCAATGCGCCTGCTTGACCTGGCTCTGCAGATCGATCGCGTCGGCCAGCCGGTCGTTGAGAATGAGGATGACGTTGCGGCGGATCTTCTCGGAAAGATCAATCTTGGACTTGTACATCGGCGCTCCTTCGACAGTTCGTAATTCGAGAGAGCGCTATTTTGCACTGCTTGGTGCCGTGGCCGCTATATCTCGGAGCGCCGCCTGCGCAGTTGGATGGCGGCGGCGATCAGGGCGACACCGGCAGCGGCACCGATCCACGTCTCCGGGCTCGACAGGAATCCGCCGGGGTTGAGGAAGCCCCAGATGCTGACCGGCGTGCGTATGGTGTCATTGTCCACGACGGTGCTTGCCCAGGAACAGCACCCCTGAGGGTCGCGGAATGCCAGCGCTCCCATACCCACGAGGCGCTCCCCGAGCTGGTTCGCGATCACATGCGTGCCGAAGAACCAGCGCTCGACCAGTATCAGCGCGATCGGCGGCAATATGGACCAGAGCATCACGGCGCGCCTGGCCCAGGCGGACACGACCAGCAAGTACCCGGCGAGCGGCAGGTACCAAAGGGCGCTCACGGCAATCACGTACAGCCACAAGACCTGCATCTGCAGCCACAGGTCGGCGTGCCACAGGGCACCGCCGACCTGTGAACTCGCACGCACGGAGAGGATGAACGCCATGACCAGAGCGGTGAGATCGGCGGCCGCGAAGTAAACCAGGGGAATGATGATCAGAGCGTTGGCCAACTTGGAGGTGACCGTCACGGTGTCGGAAATCGGCATCGACTTCCAGAACAACACACTGCGGTCCTTGCGGTCGGCATACAGACAGTCCAGCAGGTACCAGGTCGAATAAATCGACATGACCGCGAAGAACGTCGCCGCCACGGCCAGCAGGAATCCGCCGCCGATGGTCTGGCTGGGCAGTTGCAAGGGGATCGATACTTGATTGACCTGGCCGAACAGGGCGACCAGGATCATGACTGCGCCGATAACGGCCGGCATCATCCAGATCGCGCGATTTTCCCAGAATTCCCGGCGTATGAGCCAGTTGTAGGTATTCATTCGGAACCTCCGGACAGCTTGGCGACGAACAGATCGGCGACGCTGGGTGTATGCACTTCGCCCAACCCGGCGAGCTTCTCCAGGTTCGGATGCTCGAAGTACAGCACCACCTTGCCGAGCATGCGGCGTTCGAAGAACGGTTTTTCGGCCCGCGCCGCATCCACCCGGTCGGCGGCCACCGCGACTGCGGCATAGCGGGTGGCGATGTCGTCGAGCGATGAATCGAGAACGATGCGGCCCTTGTCGATGAACAGCACGTCGGTCAGGAGATTCTCGACTTCCTCCACCTGGTGCGTGGTGATCAGGATGGTGCGCGTCTCGTCCATGTAGTCGTTGACCAGTGCATCGTAGAACGCGCTGCGCGCGAGGATGTCGAGACCCAGAGTCGGCTCGTCGAGCACCAGCAATTTGGCGTCGATGGCCATGGTCAATGCCAGATGCACCTGGGTCTTCATGCCCTTGGACAATTCCCGCATGCGGCGCTTGCCCGTGATCTGGGTCTTCGCCAGCAATTCCGCCGCGCGGTCGCGGCGAAACCGCGGATGCACGCCGGCGACGAAGTCGACGGCGTGATCGACGCGCAGCCACGCGGGAAGCACGGCCACGTCGGCGATGAAAGAGGCGTCACGCATGAGTTCCGTGCGATCGCGAAGCGGTTCGCGGCCCAACACCTGCAGCTGCCCCTCGTAGGCGGTCAGCCCCAAGATGGCCCGCAGGGCGGTGGTCTTGCCCGCCCCGTTCGGACCGATGAGCCCGACGATACGGCCGGTTTGCACGGAGAAGTTGGCGCGGTCGAGCGCAACCTGCGCGCCGTATTTTTTCGTCAATTCACGGGCTTCGATGAGCGCGGTCATTCTTGGGTCTCATTCGGTTTGGTGTCGCCGCCACGAGGCGGCGGCGCCGGGTGGGTGACGGCCGGCGTCTGCGCAAACAATTCCTGCGAGGAGAATCCGAGCCGGTGAATCACCGCCAGGATCTGCGGCCATTCCTCGTTCAGGAACCGTTCGCGCTCCCCGGCCAGCAGCAGCCGCTGCGCGCCGTAGCTCACGTACATACCCCGCCCGCGGCGTTTCTCGACCAGGTGCTCATCGACCAATTGCTGGTAGCCCTTCAGCACCGTGAGCGGATTGAGCCGGTAATCGGCGGCAACCGCCCGCACGGAGGGCAAAGGGTCACCCTCCTTGAGCGCACCCTCCAGAATGAGGGCGACCATTCGATCGCGCAGCTGGCGATAGATGGGCTGGTTGTCGTTCCAATTGGGGTCCATTCCTCTCTCTATACTGTTGTGGCCATATAGCACGCTAGTCTAAGGCAACGCGGCAGAGCCGGTGCTCAAGCGGCATCGGTCGATGCGGGCGCCGCGGACTGGACCAGCGAGCTTATGGCCGCATGCTGGTGCAACTGGCTATTGAACAGGTAGGCCACCCCACCGATGATCACGCTGTTCATCATCAGGGCGACGGCAAGGGCGGCAAGCTTGGTTGAGATCTGGGTGTTCATGTGAGTCTCCTGGTTTGTATCGCCAGTCATCGAGGTGTTTCGGTGACTTGGTGATATAGTCACATACAACACTGTTACATGCAAGCACTTTCGTAGATTTATTTTTCGGCCTCCGGCAAATGCTCTATTGCGGTGCACAATTTGTGCCCGGGGCCCTAAGGGCCGGCAACGCGTATATTCAATCGATGGAATCGCTCGACGAGGACGCGAGGCTCATGCTCCGGTACCGGGACGGCGATGCCGATGCTTTTTCGGCGCTATATGCCCGCCACAAGGGCCCGCTGTACCGCTATCTGCTGCGGCAGGTGCGCAACGCCGGCGCCGCCGCGGATCTGTTTCAAGAGGTTTGGTCGCGCTTGATCGCCACCCGCAGCCGCTACGAAGCGCGGGCGAAGTTCGCGACGTATTTGTTTCACATAGCGCACAACTGCACCATGGATTTTTTCCGGCGCGATCTGCGCCTGCATCAGCACGCGGCGAGCGACGCCGCGCACGAGCACCAAATATCCGAGCCGGAGGTGCCCGAGTATCAGCGTCCGGACGCGATGGCGGAATTCGCCGAGCAGCGGTCCGCCCTGCTCGCATCGCTCCACGCCCTGCCGCAGGAGCAGCGTGAGGCCTTCCTGCTGCACGAGGAATCCGGATTGACCATCGAGGAGATCGCGCGCGTAACCCAGGTCGGAGTCGAGACGGCCAAGAGCCGCTTGCGCTACGCGGTTCGCAAATTGAAGAAGTCGCTGGCTTCGCGCGAGATCATCGATGCGGCGCCGCTTCGGCCGCAGAGGGTATGAAGGCAGCCAATGTATCCACCTGACGACTTGGACGAGTATTTGCGCGGCGACAGCGCGCTGTCGTGTCAGTACCGCAGAGAGCTCGCACCGACACCGCCGCCCGCGCTCGACGCCCGCGTGCTCGAATTGTCGCGCCCGCCCGGGCCCTACGCTGCGCGCGCCGCCGGCGGCAACGCGCCGTGCCTCGCGCCGCTGGCGTTCGCCGCCAGCGTTCTCTTGTCGGTGGCGCTGGTGCTCGCCATCGTCTTCGGTCCGCAAAGACCCAAGCGCTCCGACGATGCACCGCGCGTGGTTCGGATCGCCTACAGCGGCGATTCCAAGCTCGCCCGCTCGCCGCGCGCGTGGCTCGCGGATATCGCGGCGCTGCGCCGCGCCGGACACAATCGCGAAGCAGATGAGGAACTGCGCCGCTTTCGCAGCGCCTACCCCGGCTATTCGATTGGCGATATTCCATGACGCCACCTCAGCGCGCGTTTATGGGCTAAAATTCCCCGCTTTTGCGCCGGGAGAAATCATGAAGAAACCAGTCACTGTCACCATCACGGGCGCGGCGGGTAACATCGGTTATGCGCTCGCGTTTCGCGTCGCGTCGGGTCAAATGCTGGGTTCCGACCAGCCGATCAACTTGAATCTCCTGGAGATCCCGGCGGCAAGCGCGGCGGTGCAGGGCGTGGTGATGGAGCTGAACGACTGTGCATTCCCCGCCCTCAACAAAGTCACGGCGACCTCCGACGCCAACGTCGCGTTCAAGGACTGCGATTACGCCATGCTGATCGGCGCGCGGCCGCGCGGGCCCGGCATGGAGCGCAAGGATCTGCTGCTGGAGAACGCCAAGATATTCTCCGCTCAGGGCAAGGCGCTCGACGCGGCTGCAAGCCGCGACGTTCGCGTGCTGGTGGTGGGCAATCCGGCCAACACGAATTCGCTGATCGCACAGCGCAATGCACCCTCGCTGCCGCGCCAACGATTCACGGCGATGACTCGCTTGGATCACAACCGGGGGCTGGCGCAGCTCACCGAAAAGAGCGGGGCGCCCCTGGCGGAGGTCAGGAAAGTGATCATCTGGGGCAATCACTCGGCGACCCAGTACCCCGACCTGCACCACGCCACCGTCAAAGGCGCGCCCGCGCTGTCGGTGGTCGAGGCGGGCTGGTTCAAGGACACTTTCATTCCCACGGTGCAGCAGCGCGGCGCCGCCGTCATCAAGGCCCGCGGCACCTCATCGGCCGCATCCGCCGCGGCGGCGGCGCTGGACCACGTTCACGATTGGGTGCAGGGCACTCCTGCAGGCGACTGGGTCAGCATGGCGGTTTGCTCGGACGGCAGCTACGGAATTCCGGAAGGCGTGATCTACTCCTATCCCGTGACCTGTAAGAACGGCGAATACAGCATCGTTCAAGGCTTGAGCATCAGCGATTTCAGCCGCGAGAAGATGCAGGCGACGCATCGTGAATTGCTGGAGGAACGGGACGGCGTGAAAGACCTGATCTGAATGCAGCCCCATGACTAGCCAGGCTCCCGGCGCAGCCTCGTGGATCATGGCCTCGGGCGCGGGTGCGTTCGCGGCGTGGGCGGTGCTGCTGCTCGGACTGGTTCTGGTACTCGCCTATCGCCGCGCGAGTCTCGCAGTAAGTTCCTGCCTGCTCGGCGCGTTAACTCTGGCCTATTGGACGCTCGGCGCGGCGCCCCTGTGGTGGAAGGTCGTCGTCTCCGTGCCGTACGCCTTGCTGCTGCTGCTGAACTTGCGGCCGCTGCGGCTGCGCCTCATGACCCGGCCCTTCCTGCGCAGCTACCGGCGACTGCTGCCGCCGATGTCGGCCACCGAACGCGAAGCGCTGGACGCGGGAACGGTGTGGTGGGACGGAGAGCTGTTCACGGGGGGGCCGCATTGGGAAAAGCTCATGTCGGCGAAAGTGCCGGCGCTTAACCAGGCCGAGCAGGCATTTCTCGACGGTCCCTGCGAGGACCTGTGCGCCATGCTCGACGACTGGGACATCACCCACACTCGAGCCGATCTGTCACCCGAGGTATGGCATTTCATCAAGTCGAGGGGATTTTTCGGGATGATCATCCCGAAGCGCTACGGCGGCCTGGAATTCTCGGCGTACGCGCACTCCTGCGTGCTGATCAAGATCTCTTCGAGATCGGGCACCGCCTCCTCGACCATCGCCGTGCCGAATTCCCTGGGGCCGGCGGAACTGCTGCTGCACTACGGAACCGACGCGCAAAAGGATCATTATCTGCCGCGCCTCGCCCGCGGCGAGGAAGTGCCCTGCTTCGCCCTCACCGGTCCGCGCGCCGGCTCCGACGCCGCCTCCATCCCCGACACCGGCGTCATTTGCAAAGGCCCGTGGGCCGGCGCCGACATCATCGGCGTCAAGCTCAATTTCTCGAAGCGCTACATCACCCTGGCGCCGGTCGCCACCGTGGTCGGACTCGCCTTTCGACTATTCGATCCCGAGCATCTGATGGGCGATCGCGCCGACCTCGGCATCACCTGCGCATTGATCCCGCGGGATACGCCCGGCGTCAGCATCGGCCGGCGGCATTTTCCGCTCAACGTCCCCTTTCAGAACGGCCCCATCCAGGGGAAGGACGTGTTCGTGCCCCTCGACGCCCTCATCGGCGGCTTCGCGATGGCCGGCCAGGGCTGGCGCATGTTGGTCGAACAATTGTCCGTGGGCCGCTGCATATCGCTTCCCTCGAGCGCCACCGGCGGCGCGCAGGCGGCGGTGTATGCGTCGGCAGCGTACGCGCGCATTCGCCGCCAGTTCAACATGCCCATCGGCCGCTTCGAAGGGATCGAGCAAGTGCTGGCCCGCATGGCGGCGCGCACGTACATCATGGATGCCGCGCGCTCGGTCACGGCCGGCGCCATCGACGGCGGCGAAAAGCCGTCCGTGCCGTCGGCCATGCTGAAATATCATGCGACCGAACTCGGCCGTATGATCGCCAACGATGCGATGGACGTGCACGGCGGCAAGGGCATCTGCCTCGGACCTAAGAATTATCTGGGGCGCGGATACCAGATCGTGCCGGTCGCCATCACCGTCGAAGGCGCGAACATCCTGACACGCAGTCTCATCATCTTCGGCCAGGGAGCCGTGCGCTGCCATCCTTTCGTGCTCAAGGAAATGAATGCGGCGCGCAATCCCGATCATGAAACCGGCGTCGCGGATTTTGATCGCGCAATCACGGGCCACATCGGATTCGCGATTTCCAATGCGGTGCGCTCGCTGGTCCTCGGCCTCACCTTCGCCCGCTTCACGCGGGTGCCGCAGACCGGCGCAACCAAGCGCTACTTCCAGCACATCAACCGGTACAGCGCGTCGTTCGCGCTGGCCAGCGACATCGCCATGCTCGCGCTCGGCGGCTACCTCAAGAAGAAGGAGACGCTGTCGGCCCGATTGGGCGACGTGCTGTCGATGATGTACCTGGCGTCGATGGTATTGAAGCATCACGAGAATCAGGGCCGCGAGGCGGCAGACCTGCCGCTGGTCGAGTGGGCCTGCCGGAGCCTCTTGTACCAGGCGCAGGAGCAGCTGCATCTGTTTCTGCGCAATTTCCCGAACCGGCCGCTCGCCGCGTTCATGCGCCTGCTCATCTTTCCGCGCGGACTCACCTACTTCCCGCCGAGCGACCGGTTGGGGCGGGCCATCGCCGATTTGATCATGAATCCCACCGATGCGCGCGAACGCCTGAGCCGGCATATCTACAAGACCCCGGCTGCCGGCAACCCGCTCGGACTGCTGCAAGAGGCGTTGGACCTGTCGGCGGCCGCGGAGGCGCTGGAGAAGCGCGTGCGCGTCGACGGCGTCAAGGCCGGCCGCGTCACCGCGCTGGATCTTCCGGGGCAGATCGCGCAGGCGGAGGCGGCGGGGATATTGAGCGCGGCCGAAGCGGCGTTCTTGCGCGGCTACGACGCGAAAGTGTCGTATCTCACCGGTGTCGATGACTTTGCGCCGCACGAACTGCGTGCCGGCGCAGACAGCGCTTCATGACGCCGGACGCGCCGGAGCGGGACGCGCGGGAGCCGCACTCCCCTCCGCTGCGGGCCGCCCGCCGCTGCCTGAATTGCGGCGCCGTGTTGACGGGGCGCTACTGCGCCGATTGCGGTCAGGCCGCGAACGTGCACGTGCCGAGCACCGGGGAACTCATCCACGAGGCGCTCGAGGGGATCACCCACTCGGATTCCCGGCTGTGGCGCACGCTGTACCTCCTGTGGTTCAAGCCGGGCAAGCTCGCCCAAGAGTTCGTCGCCGGCCGCCGCGCGGCCTACCTGCCGCCGTTTCGCCTGTACCTCGTGCTCAGCATCCTGTTTTTCCTGGTCGCGTCGGTCTCGAACACGCACACGAAGCTGGTGCGCTTGGACGATACCGGCGCCGTGGTCACCGATACCTCCCCGGCGGATTGCGCCAAATTGAACGACACGCCGTTCAGCGCCACGCTGTTCGGAACCGACTGGGCGCCGCGCATCAAGCACGCCTGCGGTGAAATCGCGCGCGACAACGGCGCCAACCTTTGGCACGTGGCTCTCGGCATCGGCCCCAAAGCCATGTTCATCTTCCTGCCGCTGATCGCGTTTCTGCACATGCTGCTGTACTGGCGGCCTCGGTATCGCTACGCGCAGCACCTGCTCTTCTTTCTGTACGTGCACGCATTCTTCTTCTCGGTGATGACGCTGGTGATCCTGTCGGCCGACGCCGCCCGCGCATGGCCGCGCCTGAGTCCGGTGTTGAGCCTCGTGCCGCTGCTGCTCTGGTCCCTGCCCGTGTACACGGTGCTCGGCTTGCGGCGGGTGTTCGGCGGGAGCTGGACGCGCACCCTGGTCAAGGCGTCGGCACTTTTCGTCGTGTACATGGTCGTACTGGGCATCACCCTCGCCGGGGTATTCGTCTATGCCGTGCTGCAGCTGTAAGATGGTCGAGGCCAATCAAAGGAGAGTCCCATGAATCGTGTACTTCTCGCGCTGGGCTTCACGTTGGTGGCGGCGTTCGCCGTGGCGCAGGACCGCATTGCGCCCGCGGCCGACGCCGAGGTGTATTTCATTTCCCCCAAGGACGGCGCCACCGTGCAGGGACCGGTCACCGTGCGCTTCGGATTGAAAGGGATGGGCATCGCGCCGGCGGGCATCAAGTTCGACAACACGGGGCACCACCATCTCCTGGTCGACATGGACTTCAGCGAGGTGAAGCTCGATGCGCCCATGCCGGCGACCGACAAGCTGCGGCATTTCGGCAAGGGACAAACCGAGACGACGCTGACCCTGCCGCCCGGCAAGCACACGCTGCAACTCGTGTTTGCGGACTACCTGCACCAGTCCTTCGATCCGCCGCTGCATTCGAAGAAAATCACCATCACCGTGAAATGACATGCGGGCGATACTGCACATCGACATGGACGCTTTTTATGCGTCCGTGGAAGAGCAGGATCGCCCGGAGCTCAAAGGCCTGCCTTTGATCGTCGGCGGCACGAGCGGCCGCGGCGTGGTGGCCGCGGCCAGCTATGCGGTTCGACGCTTCGGCGTCCGCTCCGCCATGCCCATGCGCGAGGCCTTGCGCCGCTGTCCGCACGCCGTCTGCGTGCCGCCGCGCATGGCGCGCTACAAAGAGGTCTCGGAACGGGTGTTCGCGATATTTCACGAATTCACGCCGCTGGTCGAAGGTCTCTCGCTCGACGAGGCGTTTCTCGACGTCACCGGCAGCCGGCAGCTGCTGGGCGGCGCGGAATCGATCGGCGCCGACATCAGGCGGCGCATTCACACAGAGACCGGGCTCACCGCGTCGGTGGGTCTTGCGACCAACAAGCTGCTGGCCAAGATCGCCTCCGACCTCAACAAACCTGACGGCATGTGCCGCATAGGCGCCGACAATGTGCGCGACATTCTGGACCCATTGCCCGTCGAGAGGTTGTTCGGCGTGGGACCGCGCACCTTACCCGCCGTGCATGCGGCGGGCATTCGCAGCTTCGGTGACCTGCGCGGGGCCGGCGACGGCGTGCTGCGGCAGCTCTTCGGCAAGCATGCACAGACCATGCGCGATCGCGCGTCGGGCCTCGACGACCGGCCCGTGGAACCCGATCGCGAAGAGAAATCGATCAGCGCGGAAGAGACCTACGCAAGGGACATCCGCGAATTGCCCAAGCTCTTGGTGGAGCTGCAGCGCCTCGCCGACCGGGCGGCCTCCCGCTTGAGGAAGCACGCCCTCGCGGCCGGCCGAGTGAGCGTCAAGATCCGCCGCGGCGATTTCACCACGTTCACGCGCCAGCGCGCCTTAGGACAGGCCACGCAGGACACGGTCGTTGTGTCGGCGGCGGCGCGGGGCTTGCTCGAGGAATGGTCGGCGGCTCACCCGAATGCACCGGTGCGGCTGTTGGGGGTGGGTTTGAGCAACCTACGGACATTGCAGCAGCCGGACTTGTTCGCCGACGTAGCCGCCGCGGGCTCCCGATTGGACGCGGTCGTCGACGGTATCCGCGACCGGTTCGGAACGGCCCTGCTGACCCGCGCCAGCCTCCTGCCGCGCGGTCCCGAACCCGGCCGCTGAATTGGTATTCTAGAGCAGCCATGTACTTAAGCTTCTTCGGTCTCAGCGAAAAGCCGTTCGCCATCACGCCCGACCCGCGCTACCTCTACTTGAGCGAGCGTCACGCCGAGGCCCTGGCGCATTTGCTGTACGGCATCAATGAATCCGGAGGCTTCATTCAACTCACGGGCGAGGTCGGTACGGGCAAGACCACGGTGGTGCGCACGCTGCTGTCGCGGGTCCCGCATCACGCCGATGTCGCCGTGATTCTGAATCCTCGAGTGACTCCGGTCGAGTTCCTGCTCACCATCTGCGAGGAGCTGGGGCTCGGCATCGCCGACGCCGATCGCGACAGCGTCAAGCAGATGGTCGATGCCCTCAATCGACGGCTGCTGGCGGCCCACGCCGAAGGCCGACGCATCATCGTGATCGTGGATGAGGCGCAGAACCTCTCGCCGGATGTATTGGAACAGGTGCGGCTGCTCACCAATCTGGAAACGCCGACGCAGAAGCTGCTGCAAATCATTCTGATCGGACAGCCGGAGCTGCGCGAATTGCTCGACCGCACCGAGCTGCGCCAGCTGGCGCAGCGCATCACCGGCCGTTACCATTTGGAGCCCTTATCGCGCGAGGAAACTCAAGGGTATGTGCGCCACCGGCTCCGGGTTGCGGGCGCCGCAGGGGAAGTCTTCACGCCGTCGGCGCTGACCGAGGTTCATCGCCTCTCCGGGGGAATTCCGCGCGTGATCAACGTCACCTGCGACCGCGCCCTGTTGGGGGCGTATACCCAGGAGACGCGCAGGATCAACGCCGCACTGGTGCGCTCGGCTGCCGGAGAGGTCTACGGCCGGCGCTACCTGCCCTGGTGGCTCGGCTGGATAGCAGGAGCCTTGGGGGCCATAGGCATCGCCGGCGCGGCTGTGGGCGGCTGGCAGCTGTGGCAGCGGCAGGTTGCGGCATCGCACGCATCCGTCCACAAGCCTGCCCAGGTTGCGGCCCTTGCGGCCGCGCCCGCATCCAACCCTCCGCGCGCATCCAACGCCGCGCCCGCGGCCGCCGCGGCGCCGGTCGTGTCCATCAACACCTTGCTCGCCGCGAACAGCACCCTCACCAGCGATGCGGCGGCATTCCGCCGACTCCTGTCCCTGTGGGGAACCGCCATGGCGGACGATAAAAATCCCTGCGGCCAGGCGGCCAAGGCGGGGCTGTCCTGTCTCGAGCAGCACGGCTCCTGGGCGCAGGTGCGGGCCTTGAACCGCCCCGCGATCCTGACTCTGACCGACGATCAAGGGCAAAGGCACCGGGTGGTGCTGTCCTCGTTGGACGATAAATTCGCCACATTGGATTTGGGCGAACACAACGAGCGTGTCCCCATCGATGAGCTGTCGCGGGATTGGTTCGGCGAATTCACCGTCGTTTGGAAACCCAAGACGGCGAGCACCCGGCCGCTGTCCGTGGGCATGCACGGGGACGAGGTCAGATGGCTGCGGCGCAGTCTCAACGCCCTGCAGGGAGCCTCGTCGGATCCGGAGCGCGGCGACCTCTACGACGAGGAATTGGCGATTGCGGTGCAGAATTTTCAGCGCGAACATCGGCTCAATGTCGACGGCATCGCGGGAATTCAAACTCTGGTGATGCTCGACACCGCATTGGCCGAACCGGGATCACCCCTGCTGCTGCCCAGCGCCCCGCGCGGTATCTGAGGTCTCATGTCATTCATTCTCGACGCACTCAAGAAATCCGAAATCGAACGGCAGCGCCAAAGCGTGCCGGGATTGATGGACACGCGGTCGGGAACGCGGCGCAGCCGCCTGCCGTTGTGGGCGGTCGCCTTAGGGTTGCTGCTCGGCATCAATCTCGTGGTGCTGGCTCTCGTGCTGTGGAACAGGAGCGCACCGTCCGCACCGGCGCCGCGGACGCCGAGCTCGGCCGCGCCTCCCGCGCCCGCGGTCACGGAGCACTTCAGTCCTTTGGACACCTCGCCGGTGTATGCCCCGGAGATTCCGGTACCGGCCGCGGAAGGAGCGCAGAAAACCGCGGCGCATGCTCCCCGCCATTCGGATCCGATCCTGTCCGATCAGAGCACCCAAGCCCAAGCGCAGGCCCAGCACCCCGACGAACCCCAAGAGGTACTGCCCTCGATCAGCGAAATCAATCTGACCGGTGCGCAAGCGCTGCCCGATTTGCACCTGGATGTTCATGTCTACGCCACCAACTCGGCCGACCGCTTCGTGTACATCAACATGCGCAAGTATCACGAAGGCGCCGCATTGCCGGAGGGTCCCCGGGTCGAACGCATTCGCCGCGACGGGGTGGTGCTGAATTACCAGGGCTTGAGATTCCTCCTGCCGCGCCAGCCGTGATCCCTCGGCGGGCGGCTACTCCGCCAGCACGAAGGTCACTTTCAATCGCACCCGATACTCGGTGATCTTGCCCTTGGCAATGACCACGTCCTGGCTCGCAATCCAGGCACCCGCGACGTTCTTCAGAGTTCGGGTCGCGCGCTTCACACCGTTGTCGAGGGCGTCGTCGAAGCTCTTCTTGGAGGAGGAGATGATTTCCGTGACCCGTGCGACTGATGACATGTTCGGCTCCTTAAGTGCGCTGATCTCTACTTCCCGGCATCCTGACAGACATGAGCGCGGCGGTGCAATCGGCGGCGCCAGTCGCTACCATGCAGGCGGTGACTCACCCGCTTCTCATTCGTTGGTCCATGCTTGCCCTAGCGTCGCTGGGCGCCTGTTCCGGCGCGTGCGCCGGCACCATCGCGGGTACCGTGTCATTTCCGAGCCAGGTCGTGCCGTCGATGACGGTGTATGTCTCGGATCTCGATACGTCGCGAATTCACACCGCGCTGCTCACGCGCGGGCAGGTGAATTTTGCCGTCGAGGTGCCTCCCGGACGCTATCTCGTGTTCCTGGCGCCCAATGAACCCGGCGCACCCGACATCTATGGGGCGTTCACCCGCTACAGCCAGTGCGCCCCGCATGCCGTCGACGACGCGGCATGCGCGGACCACGCGCTGATCCCGGTTGCCGTCACCGCGAAGGCTCCGCGCGCCGCGGTGACCATCGACGACTGGTATCTCACCGATGACATCGCCGATCAGCTGGACCGCATCCGCGACGCCGCCGGGGACCGCTCGCCCAAGGAACCCTTGAGTGCACCGAGATTCTCCGAATACCCGAGCGAGTCGTACGAGGCCGGCGCTCCGCCCAAGATCGATTTCGGCTCGAGCGAGCCGTCCCAAGAGGATCGCGAGCTTGCGGAAGCTGCGCTCGCGGGCGGCCCGAACTTCGCAGGACACGTGACGGTGACACTGACGAGCTGCGGCACAGCCTGCGGCCGGGTGTTGCTCATCGATTGGCGCAGCGGTGCCGTCCAGGAGCTGCCGCCGGCGGCGCCGCGCGACGAGAGCCAGGGAACGCTGCCGTGCAGGATCGACGAGGCGCTGCAATTTCGACGCGACAGCCGCCTCCTGAGCCTGACCCGTCCGGAGGGCAATGCGGTCGTCACCCAGTACTACGTGTGGAATCAGAATGCCGCGGCACCGCTGCGGGGCGGCGAAATTCGGCGGCGGTTGCAAGCGTTCTGTGCGGTTGCGGCAGGTTCCGCCCGATCATGCGATGATTGAGCCATGCGCAAAATCCTAAGGCTGACCATGAGCGGCTTGGTGACCGTACTGCCGCTGGCTTTGACGGTCTATGTGATTTGGTGGCTGGTGCACACCGTCGAAGGATGGCTGCGGCGCGCCCTGATCACGGTGGGAATCGTGAGCCAGGAACACTATTGGCCCGGTCTGGGATTGATCACCGGATTCGTGCTGCTGCTGGTGGTCGGCAGCCTGGTCAACGCCTATGCGGGAAAGATCCTCCTCAAATATTGGAACGATTTCCTCGGCCGAATCCCCTTCGTGAAGACCCTATACGGCGGGTTTCGCGACGTGGTGAGCTTGCTGCCCTCCGGCAGCGGCGAGAAGCGCGATTTGCAGCGCGTGGTATTGGCCCGGTTCGCCGACGTGCATGCCATCGGGTTCGTCACTCGCGAGGACGTACCGCCCGTGTTGAATGCGCACGGCGGCCACGACTGGGTCACCGTGTACTTTCCCATGAGCTATGCCTTCGGTGGCTACACCATCTACCTGCCGCGCGACCGCATTCAGCCACTCGACATTTCCGTCGAGGACGCCATGCGTTTGGCGATCACCGCGGGCCTCACGGCTGCCGGCAATCGCGCCGACGGCTAGGACCCCGATCAGCTCATGCTGAAGCGCTGCCTGCCGGTACTTGCACTCGTGGCGGCTCACTGCGCATCCGCATGGGGCTCGAGCGCGGACCCGCATACGGCGGCGGAGAGATATCAGGCATGGAGAGCCGCCGCGGCTGCGGTCCTCATTGCGCGCGCCGACGCGCACTCCCTGGCGACGGCGGCGGCGCTGCGCCACCTCGCGCCGGCCCCCCCCAGGGCAGGCGGGCCCGCACCCACTGCGGTGGAGTTGGCGGCTCGCGCCGCCGAGTTGGCCCCGCAGAACCCCAGCATCGGCTGGCTGCATCTGCAGCTATGCGCGGCAACAACCGGCTGCGACATCCGCGACGCCGCCACCGTGATGCGCTGGGTGGACGCCGACAACGGTGCGGCCTGGCTGCAAACTCTGAGCGTGGCGCAGAAGGATAGGGATACGACCGAGGTCGACAGGATTCTGGCCGACATGGCCGTCGGCGCGCGCTTCGATTTCTACTGGAATCGCATCGTGGTGTTGATGGTCGATGCTCTCGATGCCGCGGGCTACGATCTGCCCGGCGGCTTTGCGGCATCGGACGCATCGAGGCTTGGGGTGGTGGGCGGGATCGCGAGCAGCGAGGTCATTCCGACGTTTTCGGCGCTGGTGGAGGCGTGCAGGGAATCGAGCACGCTGCCCGAGCGGCGCGAGTTGTGTTTGAAGTTGTCGAAGACCATGCAGCGCAGCGACACCGTGGCGGCGCAAATGGCGGGTTTCGGTCTGGCGCGGCGCCTGCTCGCGCCCGACAGCAAGGAGGCTAGGGCGATCGCCGAGCGCCGGCATGTGCTGGAGTGGCGCGTCGCGGAGGCGGCGAAATTCGACAACCCCCTGCTGCCCTGGACCCGCAACGCGCGCGCGCGCGCGCGGCTCGCACAGATGCGCGCGCTGCCGCGCGAAGAGGATGTCTGCATAGCGATACTCAAGGAACATAAAATGGCGCTGGACCCGCCGGAGGTGCACCCATGATCGACTTGTACTACTGGCCGACGCCCAACGGCCACAAGATCACGATGTTCCTGGAGGAGGCCGGCATGCCGTACAGCATCGTTCCGGTGAACATCGGCAAGGGTGAACAATTCAGGCCGGAGTTCCTTGCGATCTCACCGAACAACCGCATGCCCGCCATCGTCGATGACGCGCCGATGGAACGCGGCGCGCCGATTTCCGTGTTCGAGTCCGGTGCGATCCTGCTGTATCTGGCGGAGAAGAGCGGGACATTCCTGCCGAAGGATTTGCGCGGCCGGGTCGAAGTGACGCAATGGCTGTTTTGGCAGGTGGGCGGGCTCGGGCCCATGGCCGGTCAAAATCATCATTTTTCGAGACACGCGCCCGAGAAACTGCCGTATGCCATCGAGCGCTACGTCAATGAAACCAACCGGCTCTACGGCGTGCTGAACAAACGGCTCGCCGAGCGTGAATTCATCGCGGGCACCTATTCCATCGCCGACATGGCCGCATACCCCTGGATCGTGCCGTACGAGGCGCAGGGCCAGAACTTAAGCGACTTTCCGCATCTGAAGCGCTGGTTCGAAGCCATCAAGAGCCGCCCCGCGACTTTGCGAGCCTACGAGCGCGGCGCGGCGGTCAACCCCAATCCCACCGTCAACGAAGAGTCGCGAAAGATCCTGTTCGGTCAGACGGCGAAGACCATCGGCAACGCGTAAGCCATCCTGAGCCTATGGCCGGTCGTGCGACTTCAGCCATGCGAGTACGTAGGCCACCTTGGCGACGAGCAAGCTGGGCCGCGCCGAAATGTCGTGCGAGGCGTTCGGAACCCGAACCAGGACCGTGTCGACCTTGCGCAATTTGAGCGCTTCGTAGAATTGTTCGGCTTCCGTCGAGGGCGTGCGGTAGTCCGCTTCGCCCGTGATCAGCATGGTGGGCGTATGCACGTTGCCCACGTACGCGAGCGGCGATCGCTTCCAATAGGATTGCACGTCATCCCACGGAAAGCCCTCGAACCAGTACCGATAAAAGTAATTGGTCATGTCGGCGGTAAGTACGAAGCTCGCCCAATTGATCACGGGCTTCACCACGACGGCGGCTCGGAACCGATCCGTGTGGCCCACGATCCACGCCGTGAGTACGCCGCCGCCGCTGCCCCCGGTAACGAACAGCCGCTGCGGATCCACATAGCCGCGCGCCAGCACGGTGTCGACGCCGGACATGAGGTCGCCGTAGTCGTTGTCCGGATAAGCGTGGTGGATCAAATCGGCGAATTCCTCGCCGTAACCCGTGCTGCCGCGCGGATTCATGTACAGCACGACATAGCCGGCCGCGGCGTACAGCTGGATTTCGGCGGCAAAGCTCGGCCCATAACTCGCAAAGGGTCCGCCGTGAATCTCGAGCAGCAAGGGGTACTTCTTGGCGGCATCGAAACCCGGGGGCTTCACGATCCATCCCTGGATGCGGCGATGGTCGACCGACGAGTCGAAGGAGATCTCTTCGAGCGCGCCGAGAGTTCGTTCCTGGAACAGAGGTTCGCTGAGCGCGGTGATAGTCGCGATGTCGCGCGGTGAGGTGCCGGTGGCCAGCGCCGCCGGGGCAAGCGGCGCGGCCTTGGTGTACGCGAACCTGGGGCTCGGGCCGCCCGCGACGGAGAACGAGCCGCCGGAGTAGGGCCGGGTGATGTCGTTGCCGCCCAAGTCATCGGCCAGGATGCGGATCTTGCCCGCAAGATCGATGGAGGCGATCTTCGCCGATCCGCGGTCGTCGTATTGAAACATCAGCTGCCGGCTGTCGCCGGTCCAATGCGGATCCGCGACATCGCGGTCGAGAGCAGGCGTGAGCGAACGCGAGTGGCTGCCGTCGCTGTCCATCACGTACAACTGAGTTGCCTGGTAGCCCAGTCTTTTGTCGTCGAACCCCAGGTAGGCGATGTGCTTGCCGTCGGGAGAGACCACGGGGTGATGATCGGGACCGCGGCGGTCGGTGAGCGCATGAATGGAGTCGTCCGACAAATCCACACGATAGATTTCGGTGTCGAGGGGCTCGTAGTCCGCGTCGGCGCGCCGATTGGCCGTAATCAGAACGCTGTTGCCGTCCGCCGTGAACGCGGGCGTGCCCGAATGGTCGTAATCGCCGTGCGTGAGCTGGCGGACCGCGCCGCCGTCGGCGCCGATGATGAACAGCTGGCTGAACACGTTCGGCAGATAGCCTTCGCCATCGACCCGGAACACCATCCTGTCGATGAGCTTGGGAGGATCCGCCCACTTGGCACCCTTCGGCGCTTCCGGCAATTCCACTCTCAGAGGCTTGCGCTCGGCAGGCACCGGCATCGTAAAGGCAATGCGGCGGCCGTCGGGGGACCAGGCGAGGCCGGCGGGCGATTCGATGAAATTGCTGATGGCGGCGGTGGCGCCGCTCTCGACCCAGTACACGTAGAGCTGCGTCGAGCCGTCCGCCTCCTTCCCCAGGTACGCGATCCGGGTACCATCCGGCGACCAGCGCGGCGCGGCGCTCGACTCCGCGCTCGACAGCGGCCGTGCATGCCGGCCGTCGCTCCCGATCAACCACACGACACCGCGAGGGTGATCCGTCTTGATGTCGAAACTCTTGCGCACGTAGGCGATGCTGCGCCCGTCGGGCGAGACCTCGGGATCGCCCACCCATTGCAAATCGAACACGTCGAGCGGCTTCAACGGAGGTTTTACGGTTTGCGCAAGTCCGGGAGCCGTCAACGCCAACAACAACAGGCCCGCCGTAAGCGCGCGCGGCGTCGGCCGCGGTGCCATACGATCATTCATTCTTTTTTCCCCTCAGTGGTCACCCAGCAGCGGCGTTGATGCTCATCGACGATTCCCACGGCCTGCATGAATGCGTAGCAAATGGTCGATCCGACGAAACGAAAGCCCCGCTGCTTCAAGTCCTTGCTCATGGCGTCGCTATGCGTGCTGGATGAGGGGATGTCCCCCAAGGTCAGCGGGCGGCGGCGCAGGGTGCGGCCGCCGGTGAACTGCCAGATGTAGCCGTCGAAGGAGCCCACGGAGGCGCGGATCTTCAGGTACGCCTTGGCGTTCCCGATGAATGCATCCACTTTGAGGCGATTTCTGACGATGCCGGGATCGAGCAGGAGGCGCCGGCGCTTGGCGGCGTCGTAGCGGGCCATTTTGTCGGCGTTGAAACCGTCGAAGGCTTTGAAGTAATTCTCGCGCTTGCGCAATATCGTCAGCCAGCTCAACCCCGCCTGAGCGCCCTCCAGACAGAGCATCTCGAACAGCCTGGTGTCATCGTGCAGCGGCCGGCCCCACTCGGCGTCGTGATAGGCCACATACAATGGATCCGCGGTACACCAGGCGCAGCGGCGTTTGCCGTCGGCATGAAGCTGCGCTCCCAGTTTTCGCCGGTTCGATTCACTCGCCATCGGGTTGTCGCGGGAATCAGCCGTGCAGGCGCACGGCGTGGCGGTCCTTATATACCAACTCGATCCGGTCGACTCCGCGGGTGCGGCGCGCCGCGCTGCGGATTTCGTGCATGAGCTTGAGCAGCACGCGGGTATTGATCTCCGGCGTCAGACTGAGACTCGGCTCCACCCCGAGATGCAGCACGGCGAATCGTTCATGTGCGGAGCGCACGAACACCGCCACCCCCAAGGGCCTGCCCAAATCCGATATCGCAAACAGGGTCTGCACCCCGGCGATGTCGCCCACGCGGACGCGCAATCCGCCGTCCTGCTCAAAGATCTCCGGCACTCCGTACGTTTCTATTGACTGCTGGATACCGACGCGCACGCGATGTTGATTCACGTTGAAGAACAGCAATTGCTCCAGCGCAGCACGCTGGTCGACCGGCAATTTCGACGTGATCCCTATTGAACCGCTCAATGCTCTCCCCGCCATGAGCGTCTGCGCCCCTTCAGTGAGTGCCCAGTCACAGATTTTACTTGACGCAGTGCAACAGACATTGTCTGCGCCTCAAGACTCCGTATCGTATAGCGTCGCCCGGGGAATGACACTAGGCTCAAGGCCACCTGCGTTAAATCGGTTGCTGCAATGCGGTAGGAACACTCATGAAAGGGGCAACCCCTGCTAGCTTCTGACGAAGAAGGCGGCGCGCTGGATGCGTTGCGGTTCAGTCTCGCGAGCGACATCGTCGAGCTCGTGGTACTGACCACGGACGAGGTCTTCCTGCAAACCCTGCGCGAGGCCGTGGGCGGCGCGCGGCGTCTATGGCATGTCCCCTCGGGCGACAAGGTCAGCGACCTCCTGGTCGCCGGCGAAGTGGGCATTCTGGTTCTGGACGTGCAGGCGCTCATAGAAGGCCCGTCGACCTTCATCGGACAGATCAAACGGCAATTTCCCGACCTGGTCGTCGTGGTGGCCGGAAACCGCGATGCGGAAATCTCCCTCGCCGGTTTGATCAGCGCAGGCACCGTCTATCGATTCATCCACAAGCCCATGTCGCCCGGCAGGGCCAAGCTGTTCGCGGAGGCCGCAGTCAAGAGATATGACGAGCAGCGCCGGCGCACGGCAGCGGGCCCGCCGATTGAGCGCAGTTCAAGATCGAGCCGTGGATGGCTGACCGGCGGCGCGATCTGCGTCTTTGGCATCATCGTCGCCATCGCGTGGGCAGTGTACAGAGGCGGCGAAACCGGCGGCGAAGCGCAGGCTCCCGGCAGTCTCGCGCGCGCGCCTGTGGAATCCCCGCTGCTCACCGCCGCCGCCGCCGCGCTCGCGGCCAATCGGCTGATCGAACCCGCCGGCGACAATGCGCTGGAACTGTATCTGCGGGCGCTGGCCGGCAACTCCGCCGATCCGATCGCCCGCGCCGGGGTCGCCGAGGTACGCGAGCGCCTGCTCGCCAGAGCCGAAAACGCCTTGCTCGAAGAGCGCCTGGACGAGGCGGCGGCCGCGATCGAGACGGCGCGAAAATCCGGCGTCGAGAACGGACGCATTGCATTTCTCACGGCGCAGCTCGCCAAGTCCCGCGAGCGAGTCAAAGCGGCGCAAGCGGCGGTTCGCGCACACAGCGCGCCGGTGGCCGCCGAGGATAAAGTCTCGCCCCTGCTCGAGCTTGCCGCGCAACGCGTCAAGGATGCGCAACTCATCGAGCCGGAAAAAGACAGTGCTCTCTCTTATGTGCAGCAGGCATTGCGCCTCGATCCCGAGAACGCGGCTGCGCATCAAGCCCAACGGGACCTCGCCGCAAGGCTGCTCGCGGAAGCGCGCGCGGCCGTCGATCGCCGCGATTTCACGCACGCGGCGCGCTGGATCGAAGCGGCCAAAGGCGTAGCGGCCGCGGCCGACACCGGCGCCGCGGAAGAGTCGCTCGCCGCCGCGCGCCGGCAGGCCGACGCCGACGCCTGGAATTCGCTGCTCAAGAATGCCACCGACCGTTTGCAGCAGGATCGGCTCATCGAACCGCCGGAGGACAACGCCAAATACTACCTGTTGACGTTGCGAGGCCTGGATCCCGGCAACCCCGGCCTCGCCGCCGCACTTTCCGATCTGGGAACGCGGCTGACGGTCAAGGCGCGCCGCGCCATCGGCCTCGCCCAGTACGATGCTGCGAAGAGCTGGCTGGATGAGGCCGCTGCCGTCGGCTTTGTATCGCCGGACACCATTTCGGCGCGGCATGATCTGGACGCCGCTCTCGCTGCTCAAGCATTTCTGACGAACGTCGTCGACGCCGGCGAGCTCACTCTGGTCAAGTCGGTCAAGCCGAAGTATCCGCCAAAGGCCGAATCCGGCAAGGTCGAGGGATGGGTCGAACTGGATTTCACGGTCGCCGAGAGCGGCTCTGTCAAGGACATTGCGGTGCACGCCGCGAGTGTTTCCCGGGTGTTCGATGACGCCGCGACCTCCGCCCTGTCGCAATGGCGCTTCAAGCCGGTGATGCGCGACGCCAGGGCCGTGGCGCAGCGGGCGCGCATCCGAATCCGCTTCACGCTCGCCGCTTGAACTGACCGCCGCCCGAACTTCAAGCGGCCGAATTTCGCGCAAGCGCGGCCGACACCGACTCCTGCGTCAGCGCACCGATCTCGGCCCCGATCCGCAGATCGTCGACCGGACCGAACGCGTGCTTACGCACGAGTCCGTGCCGATCGATCAGCACGATGCTCGGAGTGCCGCGCATCTTGTACCGCTCCATGGTGTGCGGAATGGGACTCGACGGATTCGGCTGATCGAGCGCGATCGGAAACTTCAGGCGATATTCCTGAATGAAAGCCTTGATCACCGCCGCATTGAGCGCGTCGTGGTGTTCGAAGGTGGCATGCAGGCCTATGACCGCCACGTCCTTCGGTTCGAAGGTCTCGAATATTCTCTGCGCCTGCGGAATTCCGACGCCCACCGAGTTCGGACACAGGGCTTGGAACGCCGCGAGCACGACCACCCGGCCGCGCAATCCGGAAAGCAGCAGCGGCCGATCGGTGTTGAACCAAGTTTGCACGAGAAATTCCGGCGCGTAAGTCGAGGTTGTCATGAATGGCGCGAGCGCCGCCGGCCGGCGGCGCTTTATTCCTTTGTCGTTATTCGATGGGACGGGCTATTGTGTGCCCGAAGCGCGTATCAATTACAAGAGGCACGAGCCACGTGCTGAAATCCTTGCGATTTCCGCGCTGATGAGCTAAGGCGCCGTGGGCGCCGATTCTACGGCGGCGTTTCTCGTTCGCGCTGCTTGCGCTCTGCGATTTCCAGACGATCGACGGCCACGTTGCGCGGCGCCTTGATGCCGATGCGAACCTGCAATCCGTTCACCGCCATCACGGTCACTTCTACGTCGTCGCCGATGCGCAAAGTCTCGCCGGTGCGCCGGGTGAGTATCAGCATGAAAGAGGCCCCCTTCGATGCCCCATTGACTCATGCCGTCGGCGGCCCTGCCATTGGCGGTTTTCTGCAAGTCCATGTAGGACTGCGCTGACCGGGTGCCGGTGGGGAGCCTAGTGCTTCACCAAGATTTCGCCCAATCCGCCCTCGGTCGCGGAGCTCCAATCGCTGACGGTGGCTTCGTAGATGGCGAGTTCGCGCAGCAGATCCGGCAGCGGCTGTGCCTTGCCCATCGCAAATCCCTGACCGTAGTCGACCCCCAGATCCGCCATCCGCGCCCGCAATACATCGGTCTCGACGTATTCGGCGATGGTCTCCATGCACATGACCTTGGCCAGCTGCGCGATGGCCTTGATCATCGATTCCGAGCGAGCGTTGACGACCGCGTCGCGGACGAAGCTGCCGTCGATCTTGAGATAGTTGACGGAGAGGTCCTTCAGGTAGGCCAGCGAACTGACCCCGGTCCCGAAATCGTCCAGTGCGAACTGGCAGCCCAGATCTTGCAGGCTGCGCATGAAATTCTGCGCCTTCGCGAGATTGCCGATGGTCGCGGTTTCCGTCAGCTCGAAGCACAGGACTCCGGGCGGCAGGCTGCTGTTCTTGATTTCGCCGATCACGTATTCCAGGAACGACTCGTCCTGCAGCGATTGACCGGACAGATTGATGGCGAATCGAGCGATCTCCTCGCCCACCGAGGCACTGTGTTTGCCGAGCAGATCGCAGGCGCGATGCACCACCCAGCGATCCACCGTGGGCATGAGCTGGTAGCGCTCCGCCGCCGAGAGAAACTTGCCCGGCGGGATGATTTCTCCGCGGTCGCCCAGCATGCGGATCAAGATCTCGAATCGCGGGCGGCCGTAATTGCCCCGCAACGGCAATATGGGCTGCGCATCCAGGCGGAAACTGTCGTTGCCGAGCGCGTCCCGAAGCTTGCCGATGACCAAAATGTCGGTATGCCGCCTGATGATGCTCTGATCGGAATCCTGGAACATCTCGACGCGGTTTCTGCCGCGGTCCTTGGCCGCCTTGCAGGCGATCTCCGCGGTCGCCAAGGCATGCGCGAGCGGATTGTCCGAGCGGATGATCGGCGCGACGCCGAGACAGACGGACACCTCGAACGAACCGTGTCCCGCACGCGGCACGATGGCGGCGGCGGCGGCGCGTATCTTCTCCGCGACGACGGCCGATTTCTCCATGCTGGAATTGGGGATCAGGGCCGCGAGCCGATCCCCGGAAATGCGCGCCGACAGAGCACCCGCGGGCAGGGACTTGGCCATGCATTCGGCGACGTTGACGATCACATCGTCGCCGACGTGCATGCCGAAGGTTTCATTGATGACGTGCAGCCGATCGATGTCGAGGTAGAGAATGATGTGGGTTTCGGTGGAACTCGTCGACCCGAGCAGCGCCGCGGCCTGGCGCTCGAAGGCCTGCCGGGTCATGAGCCCCGTGCTCGAGTCGTATTGAGCCTGGATGATGCTGGTGGCCCGTTTCGCCAGCACCTCGGCGATGCGCGTTTGGTGCAGATCGAAGTCCGCTGCGCTCGGCGGATTGAACAGGGCGAGCACGCCCATGACCCGTTCGGACGGGTGCCGGACCGGGCAGGCGAGAATCTTGTACGGCGCCGCGACGTCGCTCGCGACCTTCGAAATGTGATTGACCACGATGGTCCGCTGCTGCAGCTGCATCCAGGCCATCAGGTGATGCTGGGCGCGCTGCAGCGATTCCGGCGACATGGGCTGGCCGCTGTGCGTCAGGGAGAGCGCGATGTTCTTGTCGGGCACCCACAGAGCCGCGAGCGCGCAACCCGTCCGCTCGAGACCCGTCTTCATGATCAGGCCGAATTCGTCGTTGTCGCTCGAGGCCGCCGACTGATGGGATGAAATTTCCACCATGAGATCGAGGTCGCGTTCGCGCACATTGAGATCGCGCTCGCGGGAGCCCAATTTCGTCCGCAGCGACAGCTCGCGCCGCAAACACTCCAACGCCGGCTGAACCAGCTGGCGCACCGTCTGCAGAGGCCGCGCCTCGGTTTGCGTGCCCGACAAACGCGCTATCAAACTGACGACGCCGAGGAGCTCGATGTGCTCGCCGCGCATCGCGAAGGAGTACACGGCGCGGTCGGCGTCGAGAGTGCGCACGACGCCGGCGAATTCCGACGTATCCGACAGCGCCGTCGCGATGGTGTCCTTGATGATGTCGGTGTTTTCGGAAAGATCCCATTCGTCCGACGCCCACACCAGGTTGCAGAAACCGTCGTGCACGACCACGCCGCGCAAACTGGGCATGAGCATCCGCAGCAGCCGGCCGTAGGGATCGAACGATGTGTCCGCGGTAGGGTCTTCTATGCCGGCCGATTTCATTTCCAGCACTTATGCAGTCCTAGCGAATAGGGGTTTTGGAACTCAATGGCCAATGTGCGGAATAAGGGCCGATCGAGCGTTGACGAGCGTCGCAGTTCGGCAAAACCCTGAACGGCGCTTATGGCAGGAATTGACAATATCAGCGGTTAGTTGTGATGCACATCGCGGATTCAGTGCCGGGCCCGCGTGCGGCGGGCCACGGCGGCAAGAAGCAGGCGGCCGCCGGGAATCCGAACGAGCCAAAACACCCTGCGCCAGAAGCGCCGGGATTTGGGATCGGTGCGGGCCAGCGGCAAGCCCTCGTAGAGTTGCGCCAGCGGCTCGTGCACGATGGCGCTCTGCGCAGCGACGGCTGTGCGCCGCCCGGACGACATCACCCACAACTCCACCTTCGCGGTTTGCCACTCGATGTCGATGTCGCCGGCATCCTGCGAGGCGAAAACCTCGGCCGCGCCGGCGTCCACGCCTCGGAGCCAGACCTCAGCGGGCTCCGGGTGGCGACGCGCGAGTCGCCAGGCGCCGCCCCCGAGATCCTGCGCCGCGAACGCCCCGGCCAAATGGCATCGCATGTTCGGATTCATTCCGCCATCCTACGCGGTATGGACGACGCGTTGAAATTGCTGCCCGGCCAGGTATTGGACGCCGGCGGCCGCCCGCGAATCGACTACCGGACGGTGGCGGCGCTGGCCCTTCCCTTCATGCTGAACAGTGCCGTGCAGGCGGTACTGAATGCGACGGACACGTGGTTCATCGGGCGGTTGTCTCCCGCCGCGACAGCCGCCATCGGCGCGGTGTACTGGCCGATTCTGGTCTGCGTGCTGCTGTTCGGCGGAATAGGACTGTCGGTGCAGACATCGGTGGCCCAGGCCTACGGTGCCCGCCGGTACGCGCGCGCATCCCAGGCCACTTGGACCGCGCTTTGGGCCTCGCTGCTCACGGTTCCCCTCTTCCTTTGGCTCAGCCTCGAAGGCTCGTGGATTTTCGCGCCTTTCGGCATTCCCCACGACACTCTGCGGCTGGCGCTCGAATACTGGTTCCCGCGCATGTTGGGCGGTCCGTTGGGAATTGCGCTGTGGTCGCTTCTCGGTTTCTTCAATGGCATCGGCCGCCCGATCGTGACGCTATGGGTGACGCTCGGGGTCGCGTTCGCGAATGCCTTGCTGAACCAGCTGTTCATGTTCGATTTCGGAATGGGGGTTGCGGGATCGGGCTGGGCCACCGATACGGCGCAGCTGATCGGAGTGGCCGCAGCCGGCGCGTTGTTCATGGCCAAGGGAACGCGGCAACAGTACCGCACCTGCCTCACCGTGCGCCCGCATGGGCGGGCCTTGTATCGCCAATTCAATCTGGGATTTCCAATGGGTTTGCTGATCGCGGCGGACATTCTGGGGTTTGCCCTGTTTCAGCTGATGCAGGTGCGCTTGGGTACCATCGACGGTGCGTCCACGCAGATCGTCATGATGCTCACGTCGTTCTGCTACATGCCCGCCGTGGGCATTGCCATGGCGGGGACCACGCTCGTCGGGCAGGCCATCGGTGCGCACCGCCGCGATTGGGCGGCCAAGGTGGGCAACGGAATCATCTGGATGGCCGTGACCTACATGGGTGCGATCGGCGTGATGCTCGCAGCCGCCGGGCCCTGGGTGCTGCCCTTATTCACCAATCGCGCGGACCCGGACGCCGCGGGCGTGGTGGCACGCGGATGCGTGCTCTTGTGGATTGCGGCCGGTTATCAGTTGTTCGATGGCTTCAACATCGCGAGCAGCGCCTGTTTGCGGGGCGCAGGCGACGTGCGGCTTCCAGCCATCATGGTACTTGCGCTATCTTGGCTGCTGTTCGTGCCGCTCGCGCATAGCCTATCGTTTGCCGCGGGCGCCGGCTGGGTCGATTGGTTGCCGCAGTTCGGCCTGGGTGCGGTGGGCGGATGGTTTGCGGCGCTGATCTATGTTTGCTGCCTGGGATTGATGTTGTTTCTTCGTTGGTGGTCCGGCGCGTGGCGGCGCTTCACCTTGCCGCTGACGTGAGGTGGATGACGACGTGAGAAGAGCAGCCCTGGCGTTGATCTTCGGTGTGTTCCCGTGCGCATGGGCGGGCGCGGCCGCAGGAGTGCCGGCGCCGATCGCGCAGGTCATCGCCGCACAGCGGATTCCGCCGAGCGCCGTCAGCGTCGCCGTCATCGATTTGAGTTCCGGCCGGCTCGTGTTCGATCTGAATCCGGACACGCCGCGCAGTCCCGCCTCCACCATCAAAACGGTGACGACCTTTGCGGCGCTCGACCTCTTGGGGCCGGCCTATACCTGGCACACGCGAGCCTTGATCAGCGGGACGCTCGATGGGGGCGTGCTCGACGGGGATCTGATTCTGCAGGGCGGCGGGGATCCCTACATGACCCTGGAGCGTTGGTGGAGCTTCACGCAAGCCTTGCGGGCACGCGGGCTCAAGAGCATTCACGGCGACATCATCATCGACAACACCGTGTTCGCGCTGCCGCCCGAGGATCCGGGGGAGTTCGACGGCCGGCCGAATCGACCGTACAACGTGGTCCCCGATGCCTTGACGGTGAACTTCCAATCCATCGAATTTCGCGTCGTGGCGGACGCCTCGGCGCGGCGGGTCGAAGTCATCGCCAATCCCGCGCCCGACAACCTGATCATCGAGAATCGCGTGCGCTTCGCCGCCGGGCGCTGCGGCGGCGCCACTGCCCGGGTCGATTTCAAAGTGGCAACCGAGCAGTGGGATCGCGCGATATTCAGCGGCGCATTATCGCCGCATTGCGCCGAGCGGAGCTTTACCCGTGTGCTGCTGCAGCCCGCCACCTACGCGTTCGGCACCTTCGTCGAGCTTTGGCATGAGTCGGGGGGCAGTTTCTCGGGCAAGATGCTGGTGCGCGCGGCTCCCGCCGATGCCCAGCCGCTGCTCAGCTTCGACTCCTTGACCTTGGGCGAGATCGTGCGCCTGACCAACAAATTCAGCAGCAATTTGATGGCGCGCCAGTTGCTGCTCACCCTGGGCGAGGAGCACTCCGGGGTCCCCGCGACGCCCGACAAGGGCACCGCCGCGATCGAGGATTGGGGCCGCGAGCGCGGTTTCGATCTCGCCGGCATGGACATCGACAACGGCTCGGGGCTGTCGCGCCGCACCCGTATCTCGGCGCTGCAAATGGCCACGATCCTGGGCGCGGCCTATCGAAGCCGCTATGCGCCGGAGTTTCTCGCGTCGCTGCCGCTGGCCGGAATCGACGGCACCTTGCGGTCCCGGATGAAGTCGGCTCCGGCCGGCGCCGTGCGGCTGAAGACCGGACATATCGACGGCGTGAGTGCGGTCGCGGGTTACGTTACCACGCCCGGTGGGAAGGCCTATGTCCTCGTGTCCATGGTCAATCACGCGCGCGCGGATTACGGCGCCGGCGAACCGGTGCACGCGGCGCTGGTCGATTGGATTTTGGACAATTTGTAGCGGCCGTAGGCAGCGCCGGCTATGGACGCTCCAAGTCCCAGAGTATTGCCGTCGCGTCCTTCCGCAGCCATACACCGAACCCGAGGTAGGTGAAGCGTCGGCTCAGGCGGCGGCGATACCAATCCCCCGGGCGCAAGTGCACGGCGCCGTCGGTGCGTGTCCGGTCGCAGTTCTCGCGCCAATCCTCGCGGGTCAGTGCGGACAGGTAGATGGCGGCGCGGGTGAGCTTGGCGAGGTTCGCAATTGCGCGGCCCGCATCGCGGTCATCGAGATATTGCAGGACGTCGTAGCACACCACAAGATCGCTCTGGGAGCGCGGCGCGAAGTCGACCACGGACCCATTCACCCAAGGGTAGCGGGCGCAGAGATACTCGCTGTTCTCGAGACCGACATACCGTGCGCGCGGCAGGGCTTCCGCGAAGGGTTTGCGCAATAGCCCGATGCCGCAGCCCGCGTCCAGAATACTGCGAACCGGAATGCGTGCATGCCCCAGAATGGCGGCGATGAGCCGCGCACGGCCGCGCATTTCCGCCCCCGTCGTGACGCGCGTGGCGGCGCTCCGGTAGTACTTGCGGAAGTAGGCTGAATTGAAGGCGGTACTTTTTCCCATAGGCGCTGAAGGTCAGGACAGCAGGGACGCTTCCATCAATGAGATGAGCTTCGTCGTCTCATCGATTGATATGGCAATCTGCATGCGGCCGCTCATGCCGCCGGCAAACTCGATGCCGACAGCTGTTGTTGGTACACCGTCGAGCCGGTAAACAAATACCTCTCTCTTTGAAAGGAATCTGCGTGAGCAACGCACCTCGCCGATCTTCCCCGTAACCGCCGCGCCGAAGGCTGCGGCCCGAAATCCGCCGTATTTCAATACGCGGCTCGCGACATAGCCTAAGTACCCACATACGACTACGACAATAAGCACGCCGCCGATACTCACGTGTTGCGGTCCTGGTATTGGGTATGTCCAGATGTCGCCACTCGAAGCAGGGCGACGAGTTGACGGGCCTCCTCCGCAGACATGGCGGTCAATATCCTGTTGTTTCCGCCGGCATTTATAATCTGCAGTTCAATGCCGAGATCCTTTCCGGGATTACCCGCCAGCTCGTAGACCACTAGTTTTGAGGTTTGCCACTTCGTAGGTGCACAGCCAATCTCGCCCGTTGTCCTTTTAATTCGAGCCCCCAGTAGGGCGCCGCGAAGACCACCATATCTTACGAGCAGAAAGATCGGACAGCCGATCGTCAAGAGAATAATCGCAAAGGCAACGTTCTTTATGATCATTGCTCCAAGCGCGCTCACTCCACCGTCAAACTCTTCGCAAGATTGCGCGGCTGATCGACGTCCGTGCCCTTGAGCACCGCCACATGGTACGCGAGCAGCTGCATGGGAATCGCGAACACGATCGGGGCCTGCAGTGCCGTCGCGGCCGCCGGCATATCGACGACCGTCACTCCCTCTTCACTCCGCATGCCCGCCTTCGGATCCGCGAATACGAATAATTGGCCGCCGCGCGCGCGCACCTCTTGAAGATTCGACTTGAGCTTCTCCAAAAGCTCATTGTTCGGCGCCACTGCCACCACCGGCATGTCCTCGTCGACCAGCGCGAGCGGACCGTGCTTGAGTTCCGCGGCGGCGTACCCTTCGGCGTGGATGTAGGAAATCTCCTTGAGCTTCAGCGCCCCTTCCAAGGCGATGGCATACAGAGATCCCCTGCCGAGAAACAGGGCATGACGTTTGTCGGCAAAAACTTCCGCAAGTATTCTTATGCGGCCGTCCAACTTCAGAGTCCGCTCGACCAGTCCGGGCAATTCCAGCAGCTGCGACGTCAGTTCGCGCTCCCGCGCCGCCGCGGGGCCGTTCTTTGCGAGGGCGACGCAGAGCATCGCGAGCGCGGTCAGCTGCGTGGTGAAGGCCTTGGTGGATGCCACTCCGATCTCGGGTCCGGCCCGCGTCAGCAGCACCAGATCCGATTCCCTAACCATGGAGCTTTCGGCGACATTGCAAACGGTGAGAGTCGATAGATATTCTGCCCGCTTGGCGTTGCGAAGCGCCGCCAGGGTATCGGCTGTTTCGCCGGACTGCGATATGGTTACGAACAAGGTATCCGGTGTGATCACGGGGTCGCGGTAGCGGTATTCACTTGCGATCTCGATCCGTGCCGGAATGCGGCAGATGTGCTCGATGAGGTAGGTGGCGACGAGGCCCGCATGAAAGCTGGTGCCGCAGGCCGCGATATGCACCGCCTTGACCTTCTTGAATACCTGGTGAGCCGTCGGGCCGAAGGCGGCATCGAGCAATTTGCCGGAGGCTATGCGTTCTTCCAAGGTTTGCGCGATCGCGCGCGGCTGCTCATGGATTTCCTTGAGCATGAAGTGGCGATACTGGCCCCGTTCCACCGCGTCGGCCGGCAAATCGCTCTCGCGTATGGGGCGCGAGACCTGCGCGCCCGCGGCGTCCACGATCTTGATCGACCTTCGGCGAATCTCGGCGACGTCGCCTTCCTCCAAGAACATGAAGCGGCGGGTGACGGGCAGCAGCGCCGCGACGTCGGATGCGACGAAGTTCTCGCCCAGGCCGAGGCCAATGACCACGGGGCAGCCCTCGCGCGCGACCACCACGCATTCCGGATCCGTCTCGCTCACCACCGCCAACGCGTAGGCGCCGCGCAATTCAGCCACCGTCTTGCGTACCGCCGCGAATAGATTGGAGCCGCCCAGATGGTGATGAATCCGGTGAGCGATCACTTCGGTATCGGTTTCGGAAGTGAAGGTGTAGCCCAAATCCAGGAGGCCGGCGCGCAACGATTCGTGATTCTCGATGATGCCGTTGTGCACAATGGCGACGCCGCCGCGGGAGACGTGCGGGTGGGCGTTTTCCGTGGTGGGAATGCCGTGAGTCGCCCAGCGCGTGTGCGCAATACCCACAAAACCTGCGATCGGCGCCGCGTCGAGCGCCTCCTGGAGCGCGTTCACCTTGCCGACGGTGCGTTGACGGGAGACCCGTCCGTTCTCGAGCACGGCGATACCGGCCGAATCGTAGCCCCGATACTCGAGGCGTCGCAGGCCCTCCATGAGGATGGGAACTGAGTTGCGTTCCGCAACCACACCTACGATCCCACACATATCGTGCTCCGTCGGCAGATAAAAAAGGCTGCCTAGTGTGCCCGAGCCAGTCGGGATGTCCAGCAGCTCGTCCGCCGGTGCTAGTGGACACCAAGACATATTATTTGCTTACTACTATTAGTATCTATATAGTATTAGCTTATGGAGGATAGCAGCGATAAAAAATTCCAAAAGGACCTAAACGGCGGCCTGGTTGGGCTGGTGCTGCTGGCGGTCCTCAACCAGTCGGCCGAGGACCTCTACGGCTATGAGATTGCCAAACGGCTGGTCAGCGCCAACGAGGGTGTGTCGATCTTCAAGGAAGGCACTATTTACCCCGTGCTGCGCGCTCTTTCGGCGGCGAATCTGCTCACCAGCCGCATCGTACCTTCGTATTCCGGACCACCGCGCCGCTACTACCGCATTACCGACCAAGGCCGCCAAATGCTCGCGCAGTGGTCGGCCATGTGGCTGGGCACCCGCGACTTCGTCGACCGCTTCATAAATAAAGGACCTTGAGCATGACCCGCAACGCGCCACGTTCCATCGATCAATACCTCAAAGCCTTGCGCGAGGAGCTTGCCGGCGAGGACACCGCGCTCATCCAGGACGCTCTTTACGACGCGGAGGAATACCTGCGCGCGGAAGTCGCGGCTCATCCTGACAAGTCCGAGTCCGATGTGCTCGAATTGATCGCATCGACCTACGGTGCCCCGGATGAGGTGGCGAGCGCTTACCGGGACACGGAAGCGAAAGTGAAGGCCGCCATGACGACACCGCGCAAGATCCCGTCGGGCGGGGCGGGCGCGTTCTTCGGCGTCTTTCTCGATCCGCGCGCCTACACCTCCCTGTTCTTCATGCTGCTGTCCCTGGCCACCGGCATCATCTACTTCACGTTTGCGGTCACCGGGCTGTCTCTGTCGGCCGGTCTCGCCGTGCTGGTCATCGGAATACCGTTCTTTCTCCTGTTCATGGCGCTGACCCGCGTGATCTCCCTCGCGGAAGGCCGGTTGATCGAGGCCATGACCGGCGAACGCATGCCGCGGCGCCCGGTGCACCGGGGCGAGGCGGCCGGCTTTTGGGCGCGGGTGAGCCTGATGCTCAAGGATCGACGCACCTGGACCACGCTGGCCTACCTCATTTTGATGCTTCCCTTAGGGATCGTTTACTTCGTGATCGCGGTGGTCGGCGTATCCTTGAGTCTCGCCCTCATATTCTCCCCGCTGATCGATATGGCCGGATACTACGGCTGGTTCGGCCAACCCGGCGACACTTACTGGAACCCGGCGTGGCTGGGCTCCGCATTCATGCAGCCCCTGTGGATCCTTGCGGGCGTGCTGGTGCTGACTTTGCTCATGCACCTGGCGCGCGGCATCGGACGCCTGCACGCGCGGTATGCTAAGGCTTTGCTGGTGGCGCCGACGGCCCCTTAAGCTCTACTTGGAAAACACATGTCATTGTTGAAAATAATAATTCTCGCAATCGTCCAGGGACTCGCGGAACTGCTGCCCGTGTCGAGCTCGGCGCACGTGGTCGTCGCCGAGAAACTGCTGGGCCTCGATCCATCGTCGCCCTCCATGACCCTGCTTCTGGTCATGCTCCACACGGGGACCATGTTCGCCGTGATCGTTTATTTCTGGCCGCAATGGCGCAGCGCGTATTTTCGAGACGGCTCCGCCTTCAAGAAATTTGCCGCGCTGGTGATCGTCGCAACCGCATTCACCGCCGTCATCGGGGAAGCCCTCATCAAAGTCATTGAGAAAACCCTTTTCCGCGACGTCCCGCATGCGGAGATCGAGGATCTTTTCAGCCACCTCGAATTCATTGCTCCGGCGCTGGCCGCCGCGGGTTTGTTGATCTTGATCGCGGGTATCCTCGAGAGGCGAAACCCATCTGCCATTCCTGCCGAATCGAAGGATCCGGACATGAAACAGGCGGGCTTGATCGGAGCCGTGCAGGGGCTGTGCCTGCCGTTTCGAGGTTTCTCGCGTTCGGGAGCCACGATTTCGACCGCGATGCTGCTGGGCGTGGCCAAGTCGCGGGCGGAGGCTTTCAGCTTTGCGCTGGCCGTGGTACTGACCCCGCCCATCGTGGTACGCGAGGCGATGCGGCTGATTCATTCAAAGGCGGCCTATGGTCAGGTAGACCTGGCCTCGGCCGCGGTTCAAAGTCTGTTCGGTGCCGTGGTCGCCTTCCTCGCCGGTCTGCTGGCATTGAAATGGCTGAGCCGGTGGCTCGAGGGCGGCCGATGGTATTTGTTCGGCATCTATTGCCTGGCGGCTGCGGCGGCGGTGACGGTGCTACACGGAGCGGGATATTGAGCACGCGGTCAGCGCGCGCGGCGCCCTGACCGGTTGACCGGTTACATTCCGTCGGGAACGTAGAAATCGGTCACCACGCGTCTTACGCCGGGAATCTTTCTGGCGATGCGCCGCGCGAGCCGTACGTCCCAGTCGTCGAAGACTATCCCCTCGAGATATGCGACGCCGTTTTTTACCGTGACGGTGACATGCTCGTCGAGGAAGTAGCGATCATTGTGCAAGGCCTCCGCGATTTGCTGCGTCAGCTTTGCGTCGACCGCTGGGTCGTAGCGTTTCTTGGTCACCACAATGGTATCGAGCCGGCCCACGGGCGGCGCGGTCGACGTGCCGGCGCTGACCGAAGTCGCCCAGCAGGCGAGACCGACTGTCAGCGCTCCGAAAAGCCCGATGACCGACGATGAAGTACGATGCGTGGATTCCAACAACTGCGCGCTCCCCGGCTTGATGCTCCATTGTATGCCAACCGCCATAAGTCGCGCACGCAGGTCCACCCTGCGGAGCCTGGCGTTATCCGTTCTTCTCTGCAGCCCAGTGCCCGATAGTCCGGCCGCCGAGGAGCCCGACGAGCGATTTGCGATTCACGGACAATTCACCTACGTGGAACAAGAGACCGACTCGTTCTCGGCACCCTACAGCGGGCGGAACAGCTTGTCGCCCGACAGCGGCCGAGAAACGGTGGATGCAACCCTGTTTGTCGGTTCAAGGCTCTGGCCGGGTGCCGAGGGCTGGATCGTCCCCGAGATCGATCAGGGCTTCGGTCTCGATGACACGCTGGGTGTCGCCGGATTTCCGAGCGGCGCGGCGTACAAGGTGGGCAAGAATCAGCCCTACCTACGGCTGCAGAGGGCATTCGTGCGTCAGACCGTCGACGTAGGCGGAGCAGCGGAAACCGTCGAGGCCGCTGCCGATCAGCTGGGCGGTACTCGCAGCGCGGATCGCTGGGTGTTCACCGTAGGCAAGTTCAGCGTCACTGACGTTTTCGACACGAACCAGTATGCACACGATCCTCGGAGCGATTTTCTCAACTGGTCGGCCATCGATGCCGGCACCTTCGATTATGCCGCCGACTCATGGGGCTACACCGTGGGCGCGGCGGCCGAACGACACCAGGGTTCCTGGACTGTGCGTGCCGGGGTGTTCGATCTGTCTGATATTCCGAACAGCCCGCATCTGGAGCCGGGATTTCATGAATTCCAGATCGACGCCGAGATCGAGAAGCGCTACGAACTGTTCGGGCAATCCGGCCGCATTCTCGTCACCGGGTTCGACAGCCGCGCTCGGATGGGCCTGCTCGACCAGGCGATCGCACTGGCGGAAGCCACCGGCACGACGCCGAATCCCGCGAGCGTTCGCCAGTACCGCAGCCGCCTCGGTGCGAGTCTCGATCTAGAACAGTCTCTCGCGCCGGATCTTGGCGTGTTTGCGCGCGTCGGCAAGGCGGCGGGAAACGTCGAAATCTACGAGTTCACCGACATCGATCGCTCGATCCAGGTGGGTGCCGCGCTGAACGGAGTACGCTGGCGCCGCCCCGGCGACACCATCGGCGTTGTTGCAATCGATAACGGCATTTCGGCGGAACGCGAACAATATTTGAATGCAGGCGGCCTCGGCATCCTGGTCGGTGACGGGCGACTGCCTCATCCCGGCGCGGAGCAGATCATCGAGACCTACTACAGCTTCGCCGCGCGCTCCTGGGTGCATCTAAGCCTCGATTACCAGTGGGTCAAGAATCCCGCTTACAACACGGATCGCGGCCCCGTGTCGATCTTTGCCGTGCGCCTGCACGCGCAGTTCTAAGGCGCGCCCGGCGCAGAGTGGGCAATGGATCCGCCGAGCGCCTGAAACAATGCCGCCGTGTCGGCGTAGCGATTGGCGCGCGCCTGCGTGAGAGAGATCTGCGCCTGCTGGTAGGTCTGTTCGGCATTGATCAGTGCCAGGTAGCTGATGGACCCGAGCGCGAGCTGGCGTCGCACCACATCCAGGCTTTTTTGCGCGGCCTCCTCGGCGCGGGATGCCGCGGCCAAAGCGTCCGCGTCAGTGGCCAGCGCGTGCAGGGCGTCGGCCACATTTTGAAAGGCTGTCAGCACCGCCGCTCGATACAGCGCTCCCGCTTGATCGAGAGCGGCATCGGCGGCGCGCTTGCGATGGATGAGAGTCCCTCCCTCGAACAAGGTCTGCGTCAGACTTGCGCCCACGGTCCAAAACCCGGTACCGGCCTTGAACAAATCTCCCATGGCGGTGGCCGAACTGCCGACGTCGCCCGTGATGGTCACCTGCGGCAGGAGACTCGCAATTGCGACCCCGACCTGCGCCGTCGCGGCGTGGAGTTGCGCTTCCGCAGCGCGAACATCGGGGCGCCGCTCGACCAGTTGCGACGGAACCCCCAAGGGCAAGTCCGTGGGAAGGACCAGCTGATCCAGCTCAAAGCGCACCGGCGTGTAGTCGGCGGGCACGCGCCCCGTGAGAACAGCAAGCGCATCGCGCGCCACCTGCAGTTGCCGGCGCAAGGGCGGCAGGGTGGTCTCCAATTGCGCGAGCGCCGCCTCCTGCGCGTAAACGTCGCCTTCGGCCACCGCGCCCAGCTCCAATTCACGCCGCAGTACGCCCAAGGAATCACGTTCCAACGCAATGACGCGCTCGGTGGCGGAAATCTGCGCGCGCAGGCCGGCTTCCTGGATGGCCGTGGTCACCACGTTGGCTGTCAGGGTGAGGTAGGTGGCGTCGAGCTGGTATTGGCTCGCCTCGGCGAGCGCGGCCAGCGACTCCACTTGGCGGCGATTGGCGCCGAAGACATCCGGAACGTAGCTCACCGTCACCTGCGGCGTGTAGAGATTGTACAGCGCCGTCCCCGAGGCCAAACTCGGCGCCAACACGCCCACTGCGTTCCGCTGACGGGTTGCATCGAACCCGGCCTGGACGGCAGGGTAGTACGAACCGCGCTGCGCGGCCGTGTTCTCTTGCGCCTGGCGCAATGCCGCGGCGGCCGCGTGCACACTGGGGTTGGCCCGCAGCGCCTCGGCGACCAAAGTATCGAGTTCCTCGGAACCGAATCGCGTCCACCAATCGCGCGGCACCTCGCCCTCCGCGAGGAATCGCTGTGCGGCGCCTCCGGGACCTTTCGCAGCCGCGGTTTCGGGCGGCAACGCCTCGGCGGTGTATCGGTCCACGCCTGGCGGTGCCGGCCGGTGAAAATTCGGGCCGACGCAGGCGCATAGCCACGCGGCCGTCAGACATATAGTCATGCGCTTCACGTTGCGGATTCCCGCGGCAACTCCTCGGGCAGCGCCTGAGCCCGGGAGAATTTCAATATGAGCACGGGCAACACCAGCAGGATCAGCACCGGTGCCAGCAGCATGCCACCCACCACCACCAACGCCAGCGGCCGCTGTACCTGCGAGCCGATACCCGTCGAGAACGCGGCCGGCAGCAGGCCCACGCAGGCCACGATGCAGGTCATCATCACCGGCCGAAGCTGGGTGCGGCAGGTCTGCAGCATGGCGCTGGCGCGATCGAGTCCTGATTCGAGACTCAGGTGGTAGTAGGACAGGATCAGAATGCCGTCCATGGCCGCAATGCCGAACAATGCGACGAAGCCGATCGCCGAGGACACACTGAACGGAGTGCCGCTCACCCACAGCGCCAGTATTCCGCCCAGCATCGCCATGGGGATCACGCTGGCTGCGAGCAGCGCGTCGCGCAGGCTGCTGAAGTTCAAGTAGAGCAGCAGCACGATCAGCGCCAGCGACAGCGGCACGGCCACGCTCAGGCGCGCCGCGGCTTCCTGCAGATTGCCGAATTCGCCCACCCACTCCAGGCGGTATCCGCCGGGCAAGGGCACCGTAGATTCGACCTCGTGCTGGGCTTCGAGCACCGCGCCGCCCAGATCGCGGCCGCGCACGGAGAACTTGATGGGCACATAGCGCTGCTGTTGCTCGCGGTAGATGAAGGCCGCGCCCGAGACCAGCCCGACGTCGGCAACATCCTGCAAGGCGATCTGAATGACGCCGCTACCGTTGGCGGCCTGCGCGGCGATGGGAATATGCCGAATGGCATCGAGACTTTGCCGAAACGGCGCGGCGAGCCGCACCATCATCGGAAAATGGCGATCGCTGCTGCCTTCGTACAGATCGCCGGCGCTCTGCCCGCCGATCGCGGTCTGCACCACGGCGTTCACGTCGCCGGGCGCCAGCCCAAAGCGTGCAGCGCGCACCCTGTCGATGTCGATACGGATGGTCGGCTGCCCCAGCGAGCGCAGCACGGCGAGATCCGTGATGCCCGGCACCTTGGCCAACACGGCCGCGACGGCGTCCGCGGTCTTCTCCAGTGTGTCCAAGTCGTTGCCGTAGACCTTGACGGAGTTCTCGCCCTTGACCCCCGACGCAGCCTCCTCGACGTTGTCCTGAATGTACTGAGAGAAATTGAACTCCACGCCGGGAAACTGCCCCGCCAGCGAGTCCGTCATGTCTTGAGTGAGCTGCTCCTTGGTCGTGTGGGAGGGCCAGGACTCAAAGGGCTTCAACGGCACGAAGAATTCGGCGTTGAAGAACCCCGTCGCATCGGTGCCGTCATCCGGCCGGCCGTGCTGCGAGACCACCGACTCCACTTCCGGATACTTGAGCATGACGGCGCGCATGCGATTCACGTAGGTGTCGCTGTCCTCGAGCGACACTGACTGCGGAAACGTGGCTCGAACCCACAAATTACCCTCTTCCAAGCTGGGCAGGAATTCCAATCCCAGGGAGCGCACCGCGAAGAACGCAAGGACCGCGAGCAGCGCCAGTCCGGAGAATGTGATGATGCGATTGGCCAGCACGAACTCGAGCGCGGGCTCGTACACTCGTCGCAGCCAGCGCACGATGAGCGTCTCGCTTTCTTCCACCTTGTCGGGAAACAAGATCAGGCTCAAGGCAGGTGCGATCGTGAACGTGGCGATCAAACCGCCCGCGATGGCGTAGGCGTAGGTCTTCGCCATGGGCCCGAAGATATGCCCCTCGATCCCGGACAGGGTGAACAGCGGCACGAATCCGGCGATGATGATGGCGGCGGCGAAGAAAATGGATTGACTAACCTCGGCCGCGGCGACCGAAATGATTCCGGTCTTGCCGCGAAAGCCGCTGCGCACGCGTATGCGGTGCAAGGTGCTGGGTCCATGACCCAGGTGTGCGGTCGCTTCGGCAAGATGCCTGAATATGTTTTCAACCAAGATGACCGTGGCATCGACCACCAGCCCGAAATCGATGGCGCCCACCGACAAGAGATTCGCGGATTCGCCGCGCAGCACCATGAGTCCGATCGCGAAGGACAGCGCAAAGGGAATGGTCATGGCGACGATCACCGCGCTGCGGATATTGCCGAGAAACGCCCACTGCAGGAGGAAGATCAACACGATGCCCGCGACCATGTTGTGCAGCACCGTGTGCGTGGTCACGTGGATGAGATCGCTGCGATCGTAAATGCGCTGAATGCTGACGCCCGGCGGCAGAATCCCGCTGCTGTTCACCTTGTCGACTTCCGCCTCTACCCGTTTGATGGTGGGAATGCTCTCGGCACCGCGCCGCATCAGCACGATGCCCTGGACGATGTCGTCGACGTCGTCATAGCCGGCAATTCCCAACCGCGGCAGATTGCCGATGGACACCTCCGCCACGTCGCCGATGACCACGGGCGCGCCTTGATTGTTCGTGATGAGGGTGTGGCGGATTTCATCGGCCGAATGAATCAGCCCCACGCCGCGTACCACGGCGGATTGCGCGCCGAAATTCACCGTTTGACCGCCGACGTTGATATTGGCGTTGCCGAGCGCCTGCAGCACCTGCGGCACGGACAGTCCGTACCCGACGAGCTTGCGCTGGTCGATGGCGATGTCGTAGGTCTTGGTCTTGCCTCCCCAACCGGTGACGTCGATCACCCCTGGGACGGCTTTGAATCGCCGCTCCAGCACCCAGTCTTCGAGGGTCTTGAGGTCGGTGACTGAGTAATTGGGCGGTCCCACCACCCGATAGCGGAAGATCTCCCCGATGGGGCTCGTGGGTGATATCTGAGGTTGGGCGTTATTGGGCAGGCTGCCCAGCTGCGACAGGCGGTTGGTGACCCATTGCTCGGCCTGTTGGTAGGTGAAATCGTACGTGAATTGCACCTTGACGTCCGACAGCCCGAACAGGGATATGGTGCGAATGGCCTGCACGTTCGGAATCCCGGCCATTTGGATTTCCAGCGGAATCGTGATGTAGCGTTCGATCTCCTCGGCCGACTGCCCGGTGCTTTGAGTGACGACGTCGACGAGGGGCGGTACCGGATCGGGATACGCCTCGATGTTCAGAGAGAGAAAGCTCGCGATGCCCGTGCCCAGCACCATGACCAACAACACGACGATCAGCACACGCTGGCGCAGTGCGAAGGCGACGATGGCGTTCATGAACCGATGGTGTTCATGAAGTGGCGGGAACCGCCGCTTGATCGATGAACAGGCCGCCCTTGGTCACCACTCGTTCTCCGGGTTTCAACCCGTCGAGCACCTCGATGAGCCCGTCGTCGCTGCGCCCCGTATGAATGGCGCGAAGCTCGAGCAAGCCGTCACCCGCGATCACCCACACATGCGTGGCGGCACCCTCGTAAACCACCGCGGATTCCGGCACCGCCGGGGATTCCGACGCGTCGCTGGTGAGGATGCGGAAGCTCGCGAACATTTCAGGCTTCAGCGCGCCATCGTGGTTGTCGATTTCGGCGCGTACCGGGAGCCGGTGCGTCACCGAATCGATGAGGGCCGCGACGTAGGTAATGCGCGCCTTGAACGTCCGCTTCGGGTATGCCAGCACCCGAACTTCCACCGACTGCCCGAGTTTCACGAGTCCCGCGTCCGCCTCGCGCACATTGGCGAGCAGCCACACACTCCCGGGATCGGCGATGGTGAACACGGGTGTACCGCCGCCGGATTGCAGATACTGGCCGGGACCGACCTGGCGATCCACGACCACACCCGCGATGGGCGCGCTCACGGTAGCGACGGGATCGATGTTCTCCGCCCGTTCTAATGCGTCGATTTCGGCGGCCGACTTGCCCAGGATGCTCAAGTGATTGCGCGCCGAGCCGAGTGCGGCCTCGGCGGTCGTCAGGTCCGCCTGCGCCTGCTGCCAGTCCTGCAGGCTGCCGCCCTTGGCGTCGTACAACGCGTGCTTGCGGATTTCACTGATGCGCGCAATTTTGACCTGCGCCGTGGCGGTACGCAGGTCGTTCTGTGCCTGGACGAACTCGGTTGCTTCCAGGGTCGCGAGCGGCGCCCCCGCCTTCACAGTGTCGCCCAATCCCGCGATGACTCGGGTGACCCGGCCGGAATAGGGCGAGAACACCGGCGTGGCGCGGTCGCCGTTGACGGCGATCTTGCCTTCGGTCAATTCCTCGCTGACGAAGTCGTGCGATTGCACGGCCTCCACCGTCAAAGTCTTCAGCTGCTGCGGGGAGGCGCGAAAGGTACCGGGCGGCGAAGCCGCGGCGGGGGCCGCCGGCTCGTGCGGACCAAAAATGCGGGGGCCCAGCCAGGCTGCCAGAATGACCACGATCACCACGGCGGCCGCAATTCCCGCCGTTCGCCATTGGCGCTCATTCGGCCATGCGCGTCGATCGATGGCGTCCTGGCCATGCCGCGGCTGATCGGGATCGTTGGGTGTTTCGCTCATGCGGTGCCTCTGGGACGGGCATGCAGTCTGCCACAGTCACCGGCTACTCAAAAATGAACGACCACGTCCCCGGCAAGCATCGCCTGCGAGTGCCTGCCGCCCTGCGGCGTGGCCGTCGGGTTGTCATAGGCCTCGGCGTCGCGGGCATGCTCATAGCGAATCTCGGGGCGCAGCTCGATCACGTCGCCCATCCAATGGGTATAGCTGAAATCGAATTCGTAGTACCGGGTCTTGAATCCGGTGCGCTGCGCCGTGGCGTCGTTCATATAGTCGGTGCGCCACACCAAAATGTCGCGGGGCCCCAATTGGTAGTTGATGTAGTTGACGACGGCCCACTCGTAGGAATAGCAGTACACCACCGTCGGATTGCATTGCGCGCCTCCCGGCGCACCGACGTTCACGTACGAGTACGCCTGAGCGATGGCCGCCAAGCCGTCCGGGTTATTCACGTTCGGCGTATGGCTTTCCCACATGTACCAAGCTTCCGTGTCCATGTGCCAATTGGAATCGAATTTGTGGTACCAGGTGATCACGGCGTGCTGCACGTTGTTCCAGCGCCATCGGCTGTCGTTCAGTCCGTTCATGCAGGGGTAAATGTTGTCCTTGCCCGAGTCCGAGGTCCAGATGACACAGGCGGCCGGTGTTAGGTGGCGCTCACTCTTCACCCAGGGCGCGACGTCGTTGCCCGCGGACACTTCGGCCTGAATTTGCCAATTCCCGCTCAGTTTGGTGGTGCTGACGATGCCGTTCTGGGTGTAGGGATCGTAGGTATAGAGCAGTGAGTGGCTGTACGTGAGATTGTTCGGCGCCAGCTGCGCCTCGATGTCCGGAATGGAGATATACCGGCCGATGCGTACATTCTCGCCGTCGGCGATCTTCGGAAACCAGAAATCCAAGTAGTACATGACGGGATCGAACCCGTACTGCCGGGTGCTATTCAGGTATTGGTTGCTGAAAATGCCATTGCTGAAAGTGTACTTGTAATCCGTGCCGTAGATCCCGGCGACGCGCCCACCCCAATCGAAATGATCGCGCTGGATTTCATCGGGGGTGCGCTCCAAGTACAACGCCGCCTGGTCCAATTGCACCACGTTCGGCTCGAATGAATAGGCCGCCGGATAATTTCCGCCCGTGCCGGTTACGTAGTTGAAGCGGGTGTGCGAAGTACTGAGGTTGCCACCCGGCTCAATCCAGCCGTAAATCGTGAAGCGGCTATCCTTCAATTTCTGGCTGCCCTTGCCGCAATACATCGCGTCCATCAGCGCACTGTAGTACATATTCTCCACGCCGATGGCCTCGGAGCCGCCGATGTTCCACGTCGAGTAGGGCCAAGGCGGATTGGATTCAGGCACCTCTGTGCCGCCTACGATCATGGCCGGGGGTGCGGTCGGATCGCCGCCGTTCCAGGCGAGATGCGATTGATAGCTGTCCTCGAGCCGCGCGAAAAAACCCTCGTTCTCCGATCCCTTGGCGCAGCCCTCCGCGGGCCCGTCGGGGTCGCGGGCGGCCGCCGGCTGGGACGCCGCGGGCGATGACGGCGCGGACGATGACGGCGCGGGCGATGACGGCACAGGCGGGGAATCTGCGAATACCGGCGACGCCAGCGACATCAGTCCGGCGGCAACGAGCGAGTGAACGGCTCTACGGCGATGTTTCATGGACTGCTCGTCTCCGGCGAGCCTTCGACCGCACTCTCCTCATTGATGACCAACCTGTAGCCGACACCAAGTTCGGTACGAATATAGTGCGGACGGCCCGGGTTCACCTCGAGTTTTCTTCGCAGGCTGCCGATATAAACGCGCAACGCGCGCGAGTCCTCGCGATGCGGCCCCCACACCTCTTTCATGAGAGTGGCGTGCGTCACGATGCGGCCGCCGTAGCGCGCGAGCGTCTCCAGTATGCGGTACTCGAGCGGAGTCAGCCGTACCTCGCATCCGTCGCCACGGCGGGCGACACGTCTCGTCATGTCGACCGATACGTCTCCGAGATCGAGCACGCCCATGGGCAGATTGCCGCGCACATGACGCCGTCCGATCGCCCGCGCGCGCGCCAGGAGTTCGGGTGCGCTGAAGGGCTTTATCACATAATCGTCCGCTCCGAGCTCAAATGCGGCGAGCCGCTGCGCCTCGGCAGTTTGCGCCGTTAGCACGACGATCGGCACCGACGACCACGCGCGAATTGCGGCTATCACGTTGACGCCGTCACGGTCCGGCAACCCCAAATCGACGACCACGATATCCGGCCTATGCAGGCGCGCATCCCGCTCACCCCGGGCGGCGGTAGCCGCGATTATCACTCTGTAGCCGTTCGCCTCGAACAGAATGCGCAAGATATTTTGCATTCCTTCATCGTCTTCGAAAATCAGCACGAGGTGCATTGCTTCGGTCACCAGGTGCGCCTCGAACAATTCATTGCGATACCGCTGCAGCCGTCGCGTGGGAGTGAATCGTCAAGGGCAGCGTGATTTCGAAGCGAGCGCCCCCTCCCGGATTGTTGGTCGCGGAAATTTCTCCGCCGTGCAGCCGCACGGCCGCGCGGCAAATCGCAAGACCCAGGCCCACGCCGACAATATTGTGGTCCGAGCGGCCCCGCTCGAATCTCCGGAACACACTTTCCGCGTCGCCGGGCGGAATACCCGGTCCGTCATCCGCCACCACGAGCCATATTTTCTCGTCCCGGACGGCGGCGGATATGGTTATCGTCGTACCGGAGGGCGTGTACTTCGCCGCATTCTCCAGCAGGTTGCTGAGCATCTGTACTATCAAGGTGGCGTCGACAAAGACCAACGGCAGTTCGGCGGGAATTTGCACGACGATGCGCCATTTGGAGAGGCGGGCCTCGCGACCTTGCAGGGCGAGAGCGACCAGGTCGTCGACGCTGTGCCAGTCGGCGTGCGGGGCGCCCTCGGCGGATTCTATTTGCATCAATTCGAGAACATTCGTCAGCAACTGCGACATGTCGCGTGCCTTGCGTTCGATCAAGACGCCGAGCGTGGTACGTCGGTCCAAGTTGAGTGCGTATTCCGGTTGGGCGATCAGACTGCCTGCGCCGGCGATCGCCGACAGCGGCGTTCGCAAATCGTGGGAAATCGATGCCAACAGCGTATTACGCAGCAAGACACGATCGGCGGCGATCCGCGCCGCTTCAGCGGCCTTTGCCAAACTGGCTCGTTGCAGCGATTGTCCGAGCTGAACCGTGAAGGCATCCAAGAGATCGAGTTGATCGGTGGGCAGCCTCGGATTGGGATGCTGCGGACGCACGACAATGACACCCCTCGCATTGCTCCCTTGCAAGGGCAGGTAGATCGCGTCTCTAATGCACCGCTGTTCGCGCGCAATTACTTGTCGCGCGAATTCGAAATCAACGGCCGGCAAGGACGATCGCGCCCCATGACAAGCGGAATCTTCGGTCCGTGCGATGGCTGATAGTCCTCCGCACTCATCCTCGATCAAGACGACGGCAGAACTGTGGAATACGGCGCGGATGTGTCGCACCGCGGCGGCCGCCATGGCGGCGGCATCGGATGCGATCGCGAGTTCTCTGCTCATCGCATACAGCACCGCGGTGCGCTCTTCGCGGGCATTCGCGGTGTCACGATGGCGACGAATGCTGATCATGAGGTTGGCTACAACTAACGCGACGATCAGCATCACGCCCAGTGCAAAGACGTATTGCACATCATCCACGTGAAAGCTGAACACCGGCGGTACAAAAAAATAATTGAACGCCAGCATGTTGGTGACGGCGGTGAATGCCGAGGGCCCTCGTCCCAGCCGAAGCGCGCCGACGGTTGTTCCCAGCAAATAGAACATGACGATGGTGACAAGGCCCACATTGCGGGATAGCGGAAAGGCGACCGCCGTGCAGAGGGCGGTGATCGCCAAACCGCGCAGATACTCCAACCAGATCCCGCCGCCCACGTGACCGGCGGTGCGCGGGAAGGCCACGCTTTGTATTGATTGCGGCGACATAGAAATCCCTCGTGGTCGCGCAAGAGTTCGCTGATCGAGCCGAAGATGATACGGAGCGCGGCATAATGATTTCGTAAAAACGCCGCGGTATTTGCGCGATAGCGGGCTGCCCGCGTGATCTGTCGTGGTGCATGCGGACGTGGGAATGCTCGAACTTAGGGCGGGACGCGTCGCTCCGCGATCCCTCGCTCCGCAATCCAATTATTAACAGCTTTCTAACGCGATGCTCGTGCAAAGTCCGCGCTACGCACGCCGGCGGCTACTCGAGAAGTGGAGACTATGAGTCGACTCAAAATGATTGGCGCCGTTTTGTCGAGCGGTGCCGCGATGTTCTATGCCATGGATGCGCGCGCTCTATCGGCCTCGGATGCCGATGCTCCAACCCAGTTGGAGGAGGTGGTGGTCACCGCCTCAAAGCGCGCCTCCACGGTGCAGGACACGCCGATCAGTATTTCGGCGGTCACCGGCGCCGATTTGCTGGCCCGCGGCGTCGATTCCTTGGCCACTCTGGCCCAGGGAACGCCCGGTGTTTCGCTGAAGAGCGAAGGGCCGAGTCAGACGGAGATCGAGATGCGCGGCATGACCTCGAGCGGCGGCAACTCCGCGACGGTTGGCTTCTATCTCGACGATATTCCCTTGACCGGACCCGCAAGTGCTCAAAATGGTCATGTGGTGATCGATCCCGATTTATATGACTTGAATCGCATCGAGATTCTGCGCGGGCCTCAAGGCACGCTGTTCGGATCGGGTTCGATGGGCGGCACGGTCAGACTGATCAGCAACCAGCCGAACCTGTCGCAGTTCCAATCGACCGCGCAGAGCGTCCTGTCGGGCACCGACGGCGGCGGATTCAATCACAAGGACAACCTGATGGTTAACCTCCCGCTCATCGGCGACACCTTGGCATTGCGGGTGGTGGGAACGGAGGATTACACGAGCGGCTGGATCGACCGTATCGTGGCTGACTCTTTTCCCTTGGTGGGTGGAAACCCGGAAGGCACCGTGCGCGGCGATGTCCAGGACGCGCCCATCCAGAAGCAGTATCCGGGTTCGAACGCCTATCAAATCTATGCGGCGCGCGTGACTCTGCTGTGGAAGCCGACGGAAAACCTGTCGGTCACGCCCGCATACTTTCACGAGACCAGCACTCAAAACGGCATCAGCGCCTATGACAGCGATCCAGGCAACTTGGCGCACTACCAACCTTTCGACATCGCTGAACCGCTGACGGATTCGCTGACGGCCTACAGCCTCAATGTGAATTACAGTTTCCCGATGTTCGATGTGACATCGAGTACTGCACGATGGACCCGAAACTCCTCCCAGGTAGAGGAGGCGAGCGAGGCCTTCAACAATCCGCTCGAAGGAATCACCTATAACTCCAACTATGGTCTTCCCAACCCCGGATACTATGGCCCGACCGGGTCCGGTCCGGAGCACGGCATCGAAGATGATCCCAGCCATCAGTTCAGCGAGGAGCTCCGATTGGCTTCGACGGGGCACGCAAAAGCCAGCTGGGTTGCCGGGCTCTACTACAGCGACTTCTACTCTTTGTGGGGCTTCAACGGTACGACGCCCAACTACTCCGCGTACATGGACCTCGGCACGCTCGGGCCGGCAACCACACCCCACTGGTTCGATGCCTATTCGCCGACCACTCTCAAGCAGTATGCGGCCTTCGGCGACGCCACCTATGCACTGACCGATGCGCTCAAGGTCGACGTCGGCGCCCGCGTCAATCACTACGATTATCGCTTCTCTTCCTGCCTCAGCGGCTGGGGATCGGCCAATGGAGCGGCTACGCCCTCGTGTTCCGGCCTCATCGCGCTGTCGTCGACCAGTTTCAACCCAAAATTCAACCTGTCCTACACGTTCAGCCCGGACCTGATGACGTATGCAACCGTGTCAACCGGCTTTCGTCCGGGCGGGGGCAACGCGGTCTACCCGACCACCGGCGCCGCCTGGGGATCGGCTTTCCAGCAGCAGAATTATACGAGCGGCAAGTGGCCCGCCACCTACGAACCGGACCGTGTGTTGAGCTACGAACTCGGCGAGAAAGCTCGATTTCTCGATCGCCGCCTGACGGTGAATACCAGTATCTACTATGAGGACTGGCGCCACGTGCAGCTCGAGGCGTATCCGAACGACTGGGCGCTGAACATCAACGGCAACTATGTGTCCATCTACGGAGCCGACATCGACGTGCTCGCCGAACTAGGGGCCGGATTTCAGTTCGAAGTTGCGGCCGGCTATCTCTATGAATGGCTGGACGGGGGCCCGCACTGGGTGATTACCCCGGTCCACAAGATGCCGGAAGTCGCGCCGGAGAGCGGGACCGTCGCTCTCAGCTATGTCAAGCCGCTCGGCAGTTCCTACACATTCACGGCGCGACTGGAGAATTCGTACACCGGCCCGCGCTACTCAATTTATTTCTCGAACCCATACGAGTTCACCGGTACGTACAGACAAATGCCTGCGTATGACCTAATCAATGTCCGCGCGGGAATTAAATTTCACGATACGTGGAGCGCTACGGCGTTCGTCAACAACCTCACCAACAAGCACGCCCAGCTGGAGAGCATGTTCACGGAAAATGAACCCCAACCCGATTTTACCCGCATCGAAACCAACCAGCCGCTCACGGCAGGTGTCGACCTGACCTACCGGTTCTAGTTAGAACTTGACCAGGACACCGGCGCCCCAGACAACTTCGCGAGTGCGAAGATCCGGGAACCAATCACCGACGTCGCACTGACCGGTGGTGGCGTTGGATGCGCCTCCCACACAGCTGCCGGGCGAGCCCGTATTGCCGCCGGGAGGCGTTACGCCCCCGGGTCCCGACCAGTAAGGAACGCTTGAATGCCGAAAGGTCGCTTCGGTCCACCAGGTGATCCAGTCCTTCGGCATGTACTGCACATTCAGCTGCGAGTCCCATTGATAGAGTTTCTGCCCGGGCTGCTGAGTGAAATACGGTGAACCGCTGGCGGCCGTGGCTCCGTTGATCGGAGGTGTCAGGGCCAGGTAGCGGCCCGGATTGTTCATGAAACCGCCGCCCAGCGTCACTGCATACAGATCGTTATGGAACCAGGTACGATCGTAGAGCATCATGCCGAAGAAATTCTCCTTGTTCTTTCCGTTCGAACAGGTGACGCCGCCGCCGTATTCGCAGCCGATGTCCACCGTATAGGAGAAAGCCATTTTGGATACACCGGCGCCGCCCAAGCCGTGCGCGTCGTAGTATTTCACCAGGACGCTGTCGTCCTCGTGAATGCGCTTCACCCTCGACCAGTCGACCGGTCCACCCGCCCCCAGGTACGATCCGGCGGCGGCGTTGGGATTGCCTCCGTTTTGAGGCTGGCAAAGCGTGTCCATGGTCCCTGCACCCGTGCTGCTGTTCGCCTGGCAGCTCAGATTGTCCTGCCCGATGGAATAGCTGTTGAACACTAATTTGAGCGAGTCGTTCGGGATCCACAGGATCTGTCCGCCGAAACCCGGCTTGCTGTTGAACTTGGCGTAGGACTGCCAGCCGTTGATGAGCCACGGTTCAATTTTCAAATTCTGTGTCGGCCACCACTGGACACGGAGTCCATTGAAGAACCACGGCGTGTTGGACGACACGAACGATGGCTGGTAGGTCCAGTTGTCGAAGTTGTAGTAGCTGAACAGGCCGATGTAGGACACGAAGACACCCGCGTCAACATTGAGGCCGTGGTTCACGTCGAAGTGATATCCGGCGTTTGCCTCCGAGAAGTATCGGTAGGCATCGTCGAGGTCCCATTGACCGACCGCGGAGCTCGCGTCATTGCGCGGCGTCGTGGTCGCGAACATGCCGAACATGGAAAGAAAACGAGCCCGCACGTTGTCCCAGTGAAAGTCGCCGCCGAAGCTGACCTGCTCGATCTGAAATTCTCCGGAGCGAAACTCCTCGGTCGATCCGACGATCGTGTGGTCGATCGGATGGTTGCCGCTTTGCAGATAGTTCACGTCGAGGCGGATCTCGGGCGTGAAGAATTTGGTGTCGAAGATCGGCGCCTTTTCACGCGAGGTGCCGTTCATCCAGCCAACGTAGCCGACATCGGCCCATGGGGTTTGCAGGTCGACATCCGGTCCGGGCGCAGGCGCCTGCAGCGCCTCCGGCACCGCGGCCTGAGCGACCACGGCCGGAGCGGCCGTCGCGGGAGCCGCAGCGGGGGCGGGACTGGCAGCCGCAGCGACCGCCGGCGCAGCCGGAATGTTCATGACGACGTCGCGCCGGGAGGCTTTGCCCGCCACGACTTGCAGCGCAGGAACGCCCGCCTCCGGATAGCCCTCCACTTGGACGGTGATGGACCATGTGCCGGGAGCCACGTCGGCGAACGAATAAACGCCGTCGCTGCCGGACACCGTGGCGCGAATGCTACGGCCGTCCGCCCTTGCAGCCGTCACCGTTGCGCCGGCAATGGGGACCTTGGCGGAATTGATCACGATGCCCACGATCGCTCCCGAGGACACCTTGATGATGGGCGCGGAAGGTTCCTGAGCTCGGACCGGCCCCAGAATGATCCCAGTGATCAACGCGGATGCCGAAACAACGCGCAGGCAATTTCGAATATTCATTGAACGTCCTCTCGCCATAACCACCGGGCCGCAGCCATAGGTGGCGCAACAACAATGCCGCGCATCGAGTACGCGCGTCTTGCACGAAGCCGCTGGAAAACGATCAGTGTACGGAGGGGGCGGAGCGGTCGCAGTTCAAAGGGCGATAAAAAAGCCAGGCTGCGTGTAATTATCTTGTTAAGAAAACCAACCGGCCCTCAACTGTAGCGCTACGGCAACAGAAGGGCCGCGAAGGGATCGAGTTCAGGATTTCGGTTGCTTCAATGCGGCGTCGATGACGGCCGCTTTTTCCTCTTCGTCGAGCTTTCTCGGACGCTTCCACCCCGTCACCGTGGTCTGTTTGGCGCGAGTCAACGTCAGCTCGCCGTCCGGTGCGTTCTCCGTGATGGTGGATCCCGCTCCGATGGTCGCCCCGACGCCGACGCGCACCGGCGCCACCAGCATGCTGCCCGAGCCGATGAAGGCGCCGTCCCCGATGACGGTGGGCCACTTGTTCTGCCCGTCGTAGTTGCAGGTGATGCTGCCCGCTCCCACGTTGACGCCGCCGCCCACATGGGAGTCGCCGACGTAGCTTAAGTGATTGGCCTTGCTGCCGGCGCCGATGTCGCTGCTCTTGATTTCGACGAAATTGCCGATGTGCACGTCGTGATGCAGCGTCGATCCGGGGCGCACCCGCGCGAAGGGACCGATGCGGCAATTCTCGGCCACGATGGCATGATCGATGATGCTGTTGGCGTAGATTTCCGTGCCGGCCCCGATCTGCGAGTCGCTGATGACGCAATTAGGGCCGACCTTCACACCCGCGGCCAACTCGACCTGGCCGATCAACACTGCGTTGATGTCGATGAACACATCGCGGCCGACCTTGATCTCGCCGCGGATGTCGATGCGCTCGGGATCCGCCAAGGTGGCGCCCGCGAGCATGAGCTCTTCCGCGCGCTCGCGCCTGTACAGGGCTTCGACCTTGGAGAGCTGAATCTTGTCGTTGACGCCCATGACCTCCGAGGTGAACGTGCAGCGCACCGGTTCGACGCGATGGCCGGCCTGCACCGCGCCCGCCACCACATCGGTCAAGTAGTACTCGCGCGAGGAGTTGTTGTTCCCCAATCCCAGCAGCCATTCGCGCAGATGGCGCGCGGGAGCGGCCATGAGCCCCGTGTTGAGCTCGCGAATCTGCAGCTCCTCCGGGCTGGCGTCCTTGTGCTCCACGATGGCGCGGATCCGGCCCTCGGCATTGCGGATGATGCGCCCATAGCCGGCCGCATCCTCGAGGTCGACCGACAGCACGGCGAGCGCGCCCTCATCGGCCAGGGAAACGAGCTTGGTCAGAGAGGGGGTCCGGATCAGGGGCACGTCGCCGTACAGCACCAGCACCGTGTGATCGTCCGGTATCACGCACATGGCCTGCATCACCGCATGGCCCGTGCCCAGCTGATCGGCTTGCAGGATCCACTCGACGGGCTCATGCGACAGGGCCGCCTGCACCTGCGCGCCGCCATGGCCATACACCACATAGATATGGGCGGGCTCCAGAGCGCGCGCGGTGCGGACCACATGTTGCAGCAGCGGTTGCCCTGCGAGCGGCTGCAGCACTTTCGGCAAATCGGAATGCATCCGTTTACCCTGACCCGCAGCAAGTATGACGACGGAAAGCTGCATGACAGTTCCGTAGGGCTCAAGGCTCCTAGGTTTTCTTCCGCAACCGTCTAATGATCGCAAGCTGGGCGTTGAGGCGAACGATTTCTGCCTGGGCCTCGGCGATGCTAATTTTGTCGCTGCGGTTGCGGACTGCGTCTTCGGCGCGCTGTATCGCGGCCAAGGCGGCGGCCTCGTCGAGGTCTCGCCCCCGCGCGGCGGTGTCGGCCAGCACGGTCACCAGATGCGGCTGCACTTCCATGGCGCCGCCGCCCACGTAGAAGGATTGCTCCTCCTGGCCTTCGGACTGCACGCGCACCTCGCCGGCCTTCAGGGTCGTGAGCAGAGGTGCATGGCGCGGAGCGATGCCGAGCTCGCCCTGCGACCCGGGCGCGAACACCATGGTCGCCTCGCCCGAGAAGATCTGCCCTTCGGCGCTGACGATGTCGACGTGAATGGTGCTGGCCATGGCAGATCTTAGGCGAGAGACTTGGCTTTTTCGACCGCTTCTTCGATCGCGCCGATCATGTAGAACGCCTGCTCGGGCAGGTGGTCGTATTCGCCGGCGATGATGGCCTTGAAGCCGCGGATCGTGTCCTTGAGGGAAACGATCTTGCCGTCCTGTCCGGTGAACACCTTGGCCACATTGAACGGCTGGGAGAGGAAGCGCTGGATCTTGCGCGCGCGGTACACGGAGAGCTTGTCTTCCTCGGACAGCTCGTCCATGCCGAGGATGGCGATGATGTCCTGCAGTTCCTTGTAGCGCTGCAGGATGGCCTGCACGCCGCGCGCCGTATCGTAGTGCTCATCGCCCACCACCAGAGGATCGAGCTGGCGGCTGGTCGAGTCCAGAGGATCGACCGCGGGATAGATGCCGAGCGAGGCGATCTGGCGCGACAGCACCACGGTGGCGTCCAAGTGCGCGAACGTCGTCGCCGGGGACGGATCGGTCAAGTCGTCCGCGGGAACGTACACGGCTTGGATCGAGGTGATGGACCCGGTCTTGGTCGAGGTGATGCGCTCCTGCAGCACGCCCATTTCCTCGGCCAGCGTGGGTTGGTAACCCACGGCGGAGGGCATGCGCCCGAGCAGCGCGGACACTTCCGTGCCGGCGAGCGTGTAACGGTAGATGTTGTCGACGAAGAACAGCACGTCGCGGCCCTTGCCGGAAGCCTGCTTTTCATCGCGGAAATATTCCGCCATCGTGAGTCCGGTGAGCGCGACGCGCAGGCGGTTGCCGGGCGGCTCGTTCATCTGACCGTACACCATGGCCACCTTGGAATTCGCCAGGTTGTCCTTGTCGATGACACCCGATTCGATCATCTCGTGATAGAAGTCGTTGCCCTCGCGGGTACGCTCGCCGACGCCCGCGAACACGGACAATCCGCTGTACTGCTTGGCGATGTTGTTGATGAGCTCGAGCATGTTCACGGTCTTGCCCACGCCGGCGCCGCCGAACAGGCCCACCTTGCCGCCCTTGGCGAAGGGCACCAGCAGATCGATCACCTTGATGCCCGTGACCAGAAGATCCTGTCCGCCCGCCTGTTCGTCATAGGCCGGAGCCGGACGGTGAATGGGCAGGTACTCGGTGGTCTTGACCGGACCCCTCTCATCCTGCGGCGTGCCGAGCACGTCCATGATGCGGCCCAGGGTACCGGCGCCCACCGGCACGGAAATGCCCTTGCCGGTTCCCGTCACGGCGAGGCCGCGGCGCAGGCCTTCGGAGGGGCCCATCGCGATGGTGCGCACCACGCCGTCGCCCAACTGCTGTTGCACCTCGAGGGTCAGGTCCACATCATCGAGTTTGAGCGCGTCATAGATCTTGGGGATCTGATCGCGTGGGAATTCCACGTCGATGACCGCGCCGATGATTTGTACGATTTTGCCGCTGGACATGAATGATAACCCTCTTGCCTAAACCGCTGCCGCGCCAATTCTCATGGCCTGCGGCCAACTACCAACGGGGTTGCTGCGCAACCCCGTATATGAAGCGGCGCTACGCGCCGGCTAAACCCAACTCGATCTACACCGCTGCCGCACCACCCACAATTTCAGAAAGCTCTTTCGTGATCGCGGCCTGGCGGGCCTTGTTGTAAATGAGTTGCAATTCATCGATGAGCTTGCCGGCATTGTCGGTGGCGCTCTTCATCGCCACCATGCGCGCCGCCATCTCGCAGGCGACGTTCTCGACGGCGCCCTGGAAGACCTGCGACTCGATGTAGCGCATCAGGATGCCGTCCAGAATCGCGACGGAATCCGGTTCATAAATATAGTCCCAGCGCTCCTGCAGCTCATCCTTGTCGATGGTCTGCAGCGGCAGCAACTGCGACACCAATGCCTTTTGAGTCATGGTGTTGACGAACACGTTGTGCGCCAGCAGCAGCTGGTCGACCTTGGTCTCGCGATAGAAATCGAGCATGACCTTCGTGGTTCCGATCAAGTCCTTGACGTGCGGGCGGTCGCCGAGGTGGGCGACCGACGCGGCGATCTCGATCCCTGAGAGGCGGCGGAAGAATTGCAGCGCCTTCGAGCCGATCAGGCACAGGGAGACCTTGGCTCCCTTGCCCTGGGCCTCGCGCACGGCGATCAGGGTCGCCTTGAACAGATTCAAGTTCAGCGAGCCGCACAGGCCGCGGTCGGTGCTGATCACCACGATGCCGACCGATTTCACCGGCCGCTCCAAGGTGAACGGATGCTTGTAGTCCAGGTTCACCTGGCGCAGGTGGCCGATGATCTTGCGGATCTTCTCGGCGTAGGGGCGTGCGGCGCGCATGCGGTCCTGCGCCTTGCGCACCTTGCTGGCCGCCACCATTTCCAAAGCCTTGGTGATCTTGCGGGTATTCTTGATACTCGCAATCTTGCCGCGGATTTCTTTTGCGCCTGCCATTGCCTTATCTTGCCTCTATCCGAGCGTCGCGAAGTAGTCGTCGCAGCACTTCTTGAGACCCGCCTCCACTTCCTTCGACAGGTCCGGCTTGGCGTTGATGCTCTTCAAGAGATCTGCCTGGCTCGATCGCGCGAAGGATTGAAGTCCCGCCTCGGTCTCCGTCACCTTGCGGCGGTCCACCTTGTCGAAGTAGCCGTTGTTCGCGGCGTACAGCGACAACGCCATCTCGGCCACGGACATGGGAGCGTACTGCTTCTGCTTCATGAGCTCGGTGACGCGCACACCGCGCTCGAGTTGGCGGCGCGTCGCCTCGTCGAGGTCCGACGCGAATTGCGAGAATGCGGCGAGCTCGCGGTATTGGGCGAGGGCCAGGCGAATTCCGCCGCCCAGCTTCTTGATGATGTTGGTCTGCGCGGCGCCGCCGACGCGCGACACGGAAATGCCGGCGTTGATGGCGGGCCGCATGCCCGCGTTGAACAGGTCGGTTTCCAGGAAGATCTGTCCGTCGGTGATTGAAATCACGTTGGTCGGCACGAACGCCGTCACGTCGCCGGCCTGGGTTTCAATGATCGGCAGACCGGTCAGCGATCCGGTCTTGCCCTTGACGCGGCCCTTGGTGAATTTCTCGACGTACTCCTCGTTGACCCGCGCCGAGCGCTCGAGCAGACGCGAGTGCAGATAGAACACGTCGCCGGGATAGGCTTCGCGGCCCGGCGGGCGGCGCAGCAGCAGCGCAATCTGGCGATAGGCTACCGCCTGCTTGGACAAGTCGTCGTAGACGATCAGCGCGTCTTCGCCGTTGTCCATGAAGTACTCGCCCATGGCGCAGCCGCCGTAAGGGGCGAGATATTGCATGGCGGCGGGCGTGGAGGCGGACGCCGCCACGATGATGGTGTGCCCCATGGCGCCGTGCTCTTCGAGCTTGCGCACCACGTTGGCGATCGAGCTCTGCTTCTGCCCGACGGCGACATAGACGCACTTAACGCCGGTGCCCTTCTGGTTGATGATGGTGTCGATGGCCACCGCGGTCTTGCCGGTCTGGCGGTCGCCGATGATGAGCTCGCGCTGGCCGCGGCCGATCGGCACCATGGAGTCGATGGCCTTGAGCCCGGTTTGCACCGGCTGGGACACGCTCTTGCGGAAGATCACGCCCGGCGCCACGCGCTCCAGGGGCGATTTCAACTTCGAGTTCACGGGGCCCTTGCCGTCGATGGGATTGCCCAAGGCATCCACCACCCGGCCCAGGAGTTCGGGACCCACGGGCACTTCGAGAATGCGTCCCGTGGTCTTCACCTGCGATCCTTCGGAGATGTGCTTGTAGTCTCCCAGCACCACGGCGCCGACCGAGTCGCGCTCGAGGTTGAGCGCGAGGCCGAAGGTGTTGCCGGCAAACTCCAGCATCTCGCCGTAACGCGCGTCGGCAAGGCCGTGGACGCGGACGATGCCGTCCGTGACGCTGACCACCGTGCCGACATTGCGCGCCTCGGTTGCCGAGGAGAATTTGTCGATGCGCGCCTTGATCAGGTCGCTGATTTCCGATGCCTTGATGGACATAAATACTTCCTAGCTTCCCAAATCTGTTGCAAGTCGTTCCAATCGGCCCTTCAAGGATCCGTCGATGACCAGATCCCCGGCGCGCACGATCGCACCCCCCAAAAGCGAGGCGTCGACCGAATTCTGCATGCGAACCTGGCGTTTGAGGCGCGCGTTCAGCGCCCGCTTGAGGTTCTCCGATTGCGCCGCGTCGAGCGCCACCGCGGAGGTGACTTCCACGTCCACGGTGTTCTCCACCGCCGCCCGCAGTTCCTCGTATTGCGCCGCTATTTCCGGCAGCAGCGGCAGGCGGTGATTCTCGGCCAGCACGCGCACGAAATTCTGCATCCCGGCGTTGAAATTGGCGCCGCCGACGTCGGTGACGAGGCCTGCGAGATCGGCGGCCGTCAGGCTCGGACTCGTGGTGAGCACGGCCACGCGCGGGTCGGCGACGATCTCGGCCGCCGCCCTGAGGCCCTGCGACCATTCGGCAAAAGCCTTAGCCTCGCGCGCGTATTCGAACGCCGCCTTCGCATAGGGCCGCGCAATGGTGGCCCGCTCAGCCACTGGCGATCTCGGCCGCCAATTTATCCAGCAGTTCGGCGTGGGTCTTGGCGTCGATTTCGCGCCCGAGCAGCTGTGAAGCTCCTTGGACTGCGAGCTTGCCCACTTCCTTGCGCAGGTCTTCGCGGGCACGCGAACTCTCGCGCGCCACCTCGTCGCGAGCCTGCGCCACCAGCCGCTGCGCCTCGCTCGAAGCCGTACCCTTGGCCTCCTCGACGAGTTCGTTCGATCGCTTGCCCGCCATGTCGACGATCTGCGCGGCACGGTCGCGCGCCTCGCGCAGAATCTCCTTCGAGCGTTTGTCGGCTTCGTCCAGATCCTTCTGGCTCTGGCTGGCGGCTGCGAGACCCGCGGCGATTTTGCGCGAACGCTCCTCCATCGGTCCCAGGATCATCGGCCACACGAACTTCATCGTGAACCAGATGAGGACGACGAACACGATCACCTGCACGATCAACGTGAGATTGATGTTCACAGTAGTCTCCTGACCAGCCGGATCGCTGGCCCAGCCTTTAGTGCGTCAGCCCGGAGGTGAACGGATTCGCGAACGTAAAGAACAGCGCGAAACCGATGCCGATCATGGCGACCGCGTCGACCAAGGCCGCTACGATGAACATTTTCACCTGCAGCATCGGAGCGAGTTCCGGCTGGCGGGCGGCGCCCTCGAGAAAGCGGCCCCCGAGAATGCCGAAGCCGATGGCAGTGCCGAGGGCGCCCATGCCGAAGATGATGCCGACGGCGAGCACGGTCATGGCCTGAACGTGTGCGAAATTTTCCATTCAATTCTCCTAGACGAAACAGACACTAAATTGGTGGATTGCGGGACTCGAAAAAATCAATGGTGTTCCTGCGCCATCGCCAAGTAGACGATCGTCAACACCATGAATATGAAGGCTTGCAGCGTAATCACAAGGAGGTGAAACACCGCCCATGCGAACGCCAGCGCGATTTGCGCGAAGAGCAGCGCCCAGCCGCCGGCGCTCGACAGCTGCGTGGCGCCGTGCAGCGTCAGCGCCGCGAGCAGCAGGAAGATCATTTCGCCGGCGAACAGGTTGCCGTACAAGCGCAAGCTCAGCGAGATGGGACGCGCCAGGAAGGGCACGATCTCCAGGACCAGGTTGGGCAGCACGAGCAATGCCTTGACGACGGGATTCTTCGCCGTGAAGGGCTGCATGGTGAACTCGGCGATGAAGCCGCCCAAGCCCTTCACCTTGATACTGTAATAAATGATGAGCACGAACACCGTCAGAGACATGGCGAAGGTGACATTGAGGTCGGTGCTCGGCACCACCTTCAAGTGCTCGAATCCCGCGCCATGCGCGAGATAGGGCAACAAATCGACCGGCAGGACGTCCATGGCGTTGAACAGGAACACCCAGCAGAAAATGGTCAACGCCAGCGGCGCGAGCAGCTTGTTGGTGCCGTGGAAGCTGTCCTTGACTTGCTGGTCGACGAACTCGACCACGAGTTCCACGAAGGCCTGGAATCCACGCGGCACCCCGGACGTCGCCTTGCGGGCCGCAAGATAAAACGAGCCCGCGAACAACACCGCCAGCAACACTGAAAAGAACACAGTGTCCAGATGAATGACGTGGAAATCCACTATCCCCTTCGGTTCCTGGTTGGACAGGAACGTCAGGTGGTGAAGAATGTACTCGTTCGCTGTGGTGGGCTGTTCTGCTGCCATTTATTTTCTTACGCGATCGTTCGCCTCGAATTCAACTTACTTGTCCATATCCGCGCGCCGGGGGTCGCCGCCGCCCAACGGCGGCAGAGCATTAGCCAGCGCAATCCAGAACACAAAGAAGGTCGCGACATACGTGCCGAGCATGGCCAGCGGTACCACCTTCATCGTCTTCAGCACCGCCACGAACAGCACGATCATCACCGCCATCTTGGCGGTTTCGCCCACGAAGAACTTCCGCACCATGCGTTGCGGGTCTGTGGCCGTCCGGCCGCCAAATCCGAGCATTGCCATCGCAAGGCTGGCTATCGTACTGATACCGCCCCCCAACACCGCGGATAGCGCGGCATGGGAATCGGCAATCAGCCACGCCGCGAGCGCGCAGATCAAGGTCACGGCCGCCTGGCCCAGCACGACGCTGAGAGCCAGCCGCCGCGCGAGGGCGAAGTCGATCGCGATCACGTTATATCCCGCTCGTGGGGCGAGGCCCGCCATCCCTCAACCGGGAGAGCGAACGACGCTTTTACAATGCCGTATCGCCAGTGAACCAAAGGTCCACTCGCGTAGCCGATGGCCAACCGGCCAAAACAAGCCGCGGCATTATAGAGATGGGACCCCGCTGCATCAAGGCGTTTGCAGTCTCGATTTTTTGGCCTGTTTTTTTACTGAATGTGGCCCAGGATGCCTTCGAGCTCATCCAAACTGTTATAGCTCACCACCAGCTTGCCCTTGCCCGACGCGGTGTGCTGGAACGCGACTTTGGCGCCCAATTTATCGGCCAATTCGCGCTCCAGGCGCGAAATATCCGGATCTGCGGCAGGCGATTCCTGGGCAGCGGGGTGCGGATTGATGATGCGGCGCACCAATGCCTCGGTATCGCGCACGGACAGAGACTTTTTGGCCACGAGTCCCGCCACTTCGATTTGTTGGCGGCGAGAGGTCAGGCCCAGCAGTGCCCGGGCATGGCCCATTTCAATGCGGCGCTGTTCCAGCAGTTCCTTGACCTCGTCGGCC